>ERZ779888.568-NODE-568-length-43129-cov-12.092515_pt1 | contig 43129 bp, 31 predicted proteins | sample MGYA00511245_ERZ779888 | MGnify/ENA primary metagenome ERZ779888 (study PRJEB29588, sample SAMEA2155255) | human gut metagenome | biome: human gut; feature: human-associated habitat; material: faeces | place: Denmark | collected 2008/2010 ...
CTAAGGCTGTTTGCTCTTCATGATTGTCATATCACTCGAAATGTCGGATGAACCTGAAAAAAACGTCAGAATCCATAACATTAACGTTTATTAAGAATAAAACCCTTCAGACCGCATCATCATTACCGTCTGAAGGGTTATCCGGAGGAGTTTTCATGCCTTACCCTCGGTTATCTCGAAGGTGTGCATACCGTTCTCATAGCGATAGTCTATGTTGAAAGAATAAAGGTTGCACACGGCACTCACCAGCGACAGACCGATGCCCGTGGAGCTTTTCTTGCCGCTCGTGTGATAGAAACGAGTGAATATCTTTGCCTTGTCCAGCGGTCCGTCATCACCCGTGTTTGCCACGCTCATGCCGTGACTGCCTATGTTCACCACCACACGTCCACCATCAACATTGTGCACAAAAGCGTTTTTCAGCAGATTGCCGACAAGCGTTGACGCCAGCATGGGATTCATCTTCACGTGCCAGTGCTCCGAATTTCCTATGCACACCTCTATGTTCCTCTTCTTAAGCACACTCTTCAGATCGTCGAGCAGACGCTTCGTCATCACGTCAACGTCCACCGTTTCAACATCGGTGAACTGTCCGTTCTCAATCTTACACAGCAAAAGCAGCGACTTGTTGAGCCTCGACAGCGAGCCGAGCGTACCGAGAGTCTTCACCAACTCGCCCATCTGCTGCTCGGTGAGATTGTCGTCGTCGAGCAACATCTCTATGCGGTTCTGGCACACTGCCAACGGTGTCTGCATCTCGTGCGAGGCATTGCCTATGAACATTTTCTGCTGTTCGTACTGCTCCTCGTTACGTTTCATGGAACGCACCACGGCTTCGTTGAGCTTGCTGAACTCTGTCACGTATGTCGGATTGTCCAGTTCGCGGTTCTCACGTCCTAGCCGATAGTCGTCAACCCACTTCAGAAGCACCGCCAGCGGACGCATGCTGCGCTTCACGGCAATGAGGTTGAGCAACACGAAACCGAGCAGGATGGCAACGTAAAGGAACAGAAGCCAGTAGAAGATGGCTTCCTTCAGGTCGGCCTTGTCGATGGTCGGGACCGACACCTCCACCTCAAAAAAACGGCCGTCGTCCGTAGTATATATATAACTTATGACGCGCGCTGGTTCGAACTCACGCTTCTCCCTTATATACACCGTACGGTCCTCATAGCGCACATGGTCGTGTGTGGCGGCATAATCGGCCGACACCTCGTGAAGATAATACTGGTTGTTGGAACCGCTCGAGGCAGTAGGCAGAGGCTCACCCGCCAAAGCACGGCGTATGACAAGCTCGGCATAGTCTTCCAACGAGTCGTCCACCTCGTCGTTTATCTCGTCAATGATGGCAAAATAGAAGAACACCGACCAGAACGCCAGCACCACAGCTGCAATCGCCGACAAACGCAACGATATGTAGTTAATGAGTTTCATATCTCCACGAGTTTGTAACCGAATCCGTAAACAGTCTTTATCTCAATGCCCGCGCCGGCTGTCTTGAGCCGTTTGCGCAGGTTTTTCATCTGCGCATAAACAAAGTCGAAGTTGTCGGCCACGTCTATATAGTCGCCCCACACAGCCTCGGCAAGCATCTGTTTCTCGATGAGTCGGCCCGGACGGTTCATGAAGTAGGTCAGTATGTCGTACTCCTTACGGCCGAGCTCAAGCGGCTTTCCGTCCACCTCCACCCTGAAACTGTCGGTGTGTACACACACGTTTGCCATCCTCATCACGCTGTCGCCGTCGTTGCGGCTGCGCCTTATCACACTTTTCAGCCGCGCGTGAAGCTCTGCCAGATGGAACGGTTTGGCAAGATAGTCATCGGCACCGAGGTCAAGGCCCGTCACCTTGTCCTCTATCGAATCCTTCGCCGAGAGTATTATTACATTGCACTTGCGGCCGCGCGCCGACATATCGCGCAGTATGTCAAGACCGCTGCCGTCGGGCAACATGATGTCGAGCAGCAGGCAGTCGTATTCATAAACAAACACCTTCATTCGCGCAGTGGCACAGTCGGCAGCCGTCTCCACCACATAACGTTCCTTTTCCAACGACCTGACTATGATCTCGCGCAGGTCGGCATCGTCCTCTATGACCAGTATCTTCATCCGTTTTCCTTGTTTGTCATTAAGCTTAGGGCCGTACACGACGCACATGTCCGGCGTCGGTGCTCACTTGCAACGCATACACAGCAATTGGGTATGCCACATCACAAAGATACGCCAAACGCACGACTTCGCGCAATGCCGATAACAAATATTAAGTTAAAATCAGGAGAAAATTAACATTTTCTTATTCCTTATTCCGGAAAACCGAGTCACGCCGAAAAGTCCTTTCCACAACGACGGATTCTGTATTTTCCATATGTCGCGCGCCGTCTGTCGTGCGTAAAATCCTATTTAACAGGGCGATAATCTCATTATCATACGTCAGAACAAGCCGTTTCGAGAGGTGAAAAAACTTTTAAGCAAAATAAAACGTATCATTCCACTTAGTAATTACATAAGCATATAGTGCCTGTTCAACATAAGCGCGCGAACTTCTACACCTTATAATATCGCCTCATCTTCACGATATTCGCAATGAAACATCTTTGCGTTGAAAACCCGAGAACTGAAAAGCAGACGGCTATACGGCATATATTGTTTATACGCACCACATATCAATCATAAAAGAACGGAACATTGCAGCAGACATATCGACTCAGAAGAAACCGAACGGGGATTTATTCCGATAGAAAAATGAAGGTTTCGACACTTAAATATCGGTGTTTCATCATGATGAAATGAGCACTATATTACCACTTTCAAATTGTAACCGGATTTTGATTTTTCCCTTCGGGTTTTCCGATATACCCCGAAAAATAAGCACGTATTTGCTGACGGACTCTTCTTCGGGCGCAAATACGCGGATTATAAGAGGTTTTTATAAAATATTGAATATCAATGATTTATGTTTGAGGGGTATTTTATTGTTTTGCAAAAAGCACCATTTCGGCTTGCGAAATGGCCCATTTCAGGGGCCGAAAAGCACCATATCGCACCCTAATATAGGCTTTTTCGCAAGCTGAAATGGGCTCTTTCGGAAAGCAAAATGAATCTTTTCGGACTACGGTTCGGGGTACATCAAAAGACGGTTCGGGGCAAAATGGCCTTTATCATATAGGTTTTAACATTCCTTTACACCTCTTTTGCAAAAATATTTTGTCAAAATTTAGTCAAGAAAAATTGTAAGTATGTTTCATAAGTTTTATTCAGAGACACTGATATTAGGCGTTAGGAAAACAAGGAAAGTATTTGTCCGCCGTGTGATGGAAACAATGAGGTTGCGTAGGTGTGAATTTATCGGTTGCGTCAGTGTGAATATATTGTTGTTGCGAGGTGAGTTTATTGTTATATGTAAAGAGCGTGTTGCACGTGTGTGGATAAATGAATGATTAAGGCGATGTAAGTTTTTTATTTCGTTAGACCCACACTGTGGCTGTTTGCGCAAGTCGCGTTATCAGGAAGTTTTCCTGCATTATGCCTTACGTCATGAATAAAAACAATCCACATTGAATTCATTCCGAGCCGAATAAATATCACCAAAGGCCATGAAAATCAATTTTCCACAAGGTATGGATAAGTGTTTTTATTTCACGACTATTTACCGTATGAGCCGGGATATACTGCACATTTGCATCATATAGCATGCAAAAACACGACATCATAATTTCAAAAATCATAGTATATTAATTTGCAATTATGAACACCTTTTCATATCTTTGTAGAAAATAGGATGCGGTTCGGCATAGACCAACACGGTAAAACCCTGTTTTCCCGTCTTGGCTCTGCTCTCACCTTTCACTATCTTTGTAGAAGATAGGAGGCGGCTCAGCATAGACCAGCACGGTAAAACCTTGTTTTCCCGTCTTGGCTCTGCTCTCACCTTTCGCTATCTTTGTAGAAGATAGGAGGCGGCTCGGCAATGCCAAATTCGGAAAAAACAAGTTTCTCCGCTTTGTCGTTGCACTCACCTTTCACTATCTTTGTAGAAGATAGGAGGCGGCTCGGCAATGCCAATTCCGGAAAAACATAGTTTCTCCGTCTTGTCGTTGCACTCACCTTTCACTATCTTTGTAGAAGATAGGAGGCGGCTCGGCAATGCCAATTCCGGAAAAACATAGTTTCTCCGTCTTGTCGTTGCACTCACCTTTCACTATCTTTGTAAAAATACGACACATTGTTTCATCTGTAACATACAACAGCTATGAAAAGAATAATCTATACCTTGTTTTTCATCCTCACTGTGTTTACGGCATCAGCGCAGGATAACGGAAACACGGAGATAAGACATCTGGAATTTATGGGTGAACAGATCTGCGGGACACTCAACGATTTTGTCAATAAGATGGTAAAGAAAGGATTCGCCTTCTCTGAGATAACCCAGGACGGAACGGCAATACTCAAAGGCGAATATGAGGGATATAAAGACTGCGACATATACGTATATTCCATAAACAAAGGAAAGACCGTGAACAACGTCGCGGTGTCGTTCCCCTATCAGGACACGTGGCCGGCACTGTCAGGCGACTACTATAATCTGAAGAAAATCCTGACAAACAGATACGGACAACCGGACATCTCGATAGAAGTGTTCGAAAACGAGGTGCCCTACGACCTCCGGATGTTGTATGTGGAGACCGACCGCTGCGACTTCAAATCTACATTCAACCGCGACAACGGTGTGATAGCGCTCGTCATCAACCATGTGTTTTTCGATAAAAAACACTACAGCAACGTCAGAATAATATTCATGGACCAACCCAACTACGGTTCGCAGAAAGAGAAAAAAGAATAGGGAAAGGTACTACGCAAACCGTAAATACCATACACAGGAATGAAAATTCCTATATATAAACACACAAACACTGACCTGATATGAAAAAGAATATTTTAATACTGCTTATGATCATGGGGCTTACCTTGTCGTGCTCCGACCGAAAGCCCGCTGAAACCGCAAAACAGGACACGCCGGCATATCAGATGTTCAAGACTCAGAACATGTGGACATTCATAAAGCTTGACACACGCAACGGACGGATGTGGCAGGTGCAATATGCCGTGAGCGACAACAACCGTGGTGAGGTGGCACTCAACTCTAAGCCACTTGTGGATAAAAGCAAGGAAGCCGAGGGACGCTTCACGCTGTATGAGACTGACAATATATTCAACTTCATACTGCTCGACACATACGACGGACGCACATGGCAGGTGCAGTGGGGCCTCAACGACAGCGACAGGATAGTGGTTCCAATATCTGACGACAGCAGTGCGGACAAACAACAAAAAGAAAACACACAAACTAAAAGCCTATGAAAAGAACGATAATTTATATGCTTCTGGCATGTCTCACGATGACATCGTGTGAGGAAGTGACAAGATTGTTGATAAAACAGAAAGATAAAGCTGAAGCGAACGTTGATTACGACAAATACACCAAAGAGGACAGTACGCACATGACATTCAAAGGAGTGCCCATAAACGGTCCGCTGAAAATGTTTGTCAAACGCATGGAGAAGAAAGGATTCGAGTATTATGCCAGCAGCGACGATCCTGATATATCTCTTCTCAACGATAACGATACGGCACGCAAAGACCGGGCTATACTCTACGGCGACTTCGCAGACTATAAAGACTGTAAACTGTATGTGCAGACGCTCGACACAAAAGATGTCGTTTCAAAAATATATGTCAGGTTTCCAAAACGCGATGAGTGGAAAGACTTGCACGGTGACTACAAACATCTGAAGGAAATGCTTACGACAAAATATGGCAAGGCTTCGGCATGCACGGAGAAAATGTACATTGATCCGTTATATGTAATCGGCCGTATAGAGGACCGCGATAGAATGACTGCTGTCAGAGAAAACCACTGCAACTATGTCACGACATACACCACCGACAAAGGCGATGTGAAGCTCAGCATTGAACGGGGAAAATATGGCGAATGCTTTGTCATGCTCACCTATTCGGACAAAATAAACAGTGACATTGTAAGAAAACAAGCCATCGACGACCTTTAATAGTCATAAATTATGGAGAATATGAATCAAACCCCATCCTTGGATTTGTCACAAGCCCTTCAGATGGCGGCGACAAAGATAGTCCAGTTCACCGGACGCTCAAGGCGTTCGGAGTTCTGGTGGACCATACTCATAATTACCTTGATTGAAGTTATCATCCTGCCGGTAATATTATATATACCATTCACAGGCATATTCGTCGCTCCGCTACTCGGTTTTCTGCTCGAGCTCGCAAGACTGCCACTCACCTTCCGTCGCCTGCACGACACCGGGCGAAGCGGCATATGGTGTGTCATCGACTTTCTGCTGCCGCTCGTTTTCGTGGCGATGGTTCTGTATGATGTGTCAATCTACAATACTATGAAAGAGTCGTCTGACCCTTTTGAGACCGACGCCACAATCGGAGCAATGAGCGGTTTCGGTTCTTTCTTAGCCGTCATATACAAATATATACTGCTGACAATCGCATGCTTCGTATATAAAATTGTGCTGATTGTGTTTCTGTGCCGTGACAGCGACCCGTACGAAAACGACTACGGACCGTCCCCAAAATACATCAATGACTGACAGACCCGACCATAACACGATGATGTTCAGCCTCTTCACATACATTATATTATACACATAAAGACTTGTTATTGTGTATATTAAAAGTCTTTATTCTGCATATTTAGACTCGGAACAATACGTATGGAGCGGCAACAACAGACCGATGCGAACGAAAAATGCGCAATACGCTGAACACAAAAGGAAGCACCCATCAAGTCTGCGCCATCATTTAAACACGGCGCAGGCTTGCGTTTCCAAAAAGGCATTGCATCCCTTTGCGTTTACATTTTTTTACATTATCTTTGCATCCGACTTACAAGGAGTAAGTTAAGGGGTGCCGGAGATTTCCGGCTGAGATCAAACCCTCTGACCAGATCCGGTTAATACCGGCGGTGGAATAAGGCAAAACATAAAAAGTACCCCTTTTTGTGTATTTAAAAAATCAAACAAATTAATGAAAAAGACAGTTTTACTAATTGCCGCACTTGGTTGTGTCGCAACAGTAAACGCAACCGCGCCGGGAGGCGAACGGCTCGACACGTTGAGGACCTATGCCCTGCAGAACGTACAGGTTGTATCGACACGTGCCGGGAAAAAGACTCCGGTGGCTTACTCGGACATGAGTAAAAGCCAGATCAGAATGATGAACCAGGGCAAGGACATGCCGTGGATACTCAATTTCACACCGTCTGTCACCACATCGTCTGACGCGGGAATAGGCATCGGATACACCGCCATACATGTGCGCGGAACCGATCCTACACGTATAAACATAACCGCCAACGGCATACCTGTGAACGATGCTGAGAGCGGACAGCTCTATTGGGTGAACATGGCAGACCTCGCGTCAAGCCTCGAATCCATACAGATACAACGCGGTGTCGGCACTTCAACCAACGGAGCGGGAGCATTCGGAGCAACAGTAAACATGCAGACAGAGAACATAAGCCAGAACGCATACGGGCGAATCGATCTTTCGGGTGGTTCGTATGGCACTCATAAAGAGACTTTCAGCTTCTCAACCGGACTGCTCGGAGGCCACTGGGGATTCCAGGGACGCCTGTCGAACATAGGCAGCGACGGCTTCATAGACAGGGCATCATCAAAACTCAACTCTTATTTCCTGCAAGGTGGATACTTCGCCGACAACACTGTCGTGAAGTTCATCACATTCAACGGAACTGAGAAGACATACATGGCGTGGGACTATGCGTCCAAAGCCGACATGGAGAAATACGGTAGAAGCTACAACCCGAGCGGCATATACACCGACAAGAACGGCAATGTGGCTTTCTATAAGAACCAGACCGACAACTATCATCAGCAGAACTATCAGTTGCTTTGGAACCAAAGATGGTCGTCAAACTGGAACACCAACATAGCGTTTCACTACACACGGGGCGACGGTTACTATGAGCAGATGAAGGAAGACCAGAAACTTTACAAGTATCTCATGACCACAAAAACAGACTTGATGGCCAATCTCGTAAGACAGAAAAAAATGCTCAACGACTTCTACGGCTTCATCGCGTCTGCCAATTACGACAATCACAACGGTCTGACTGCCACCATCGGCGGAGGATGGAACAAGTATGACGGCGACCACTTCGGCAAAGTGCTGTGGTCAGGAAGCCCGTACATTTGGCTGGAAGACGGCATGCAGGTTTATTATAACGACGGAGTCATATTCAATCCCGACCATGAATACTATCGCAACAACGCAAAGAAGACCGACGGAAACATCTATGGAAAAATCAATTATGAGTTTCTTCCGGGTCTCAGCGCATACGTTGACCTGCAATATCGGCACATAAGTTACAAGATGGACGGCACGTCGCAGGAGTTCGATGACGACCATAACCAGCGACCGCTTGTGCTCGACCGCAAATACGATTTCTTCAATCCTAAGTTCGGACTTGTCTATAACATCACTCCCGAACACACCGTATATGCTTCTTATGCCATAGCACACAAGGAGCCGACACGTAACGATTTCGAGGATATGATGGCCGAGACAGACGCCGTTGACCCGCAGGCTGAGCGACTGAACGACCTTGAGGTCGGCTACAAATATCAGTCTGGAATATTCAATGCGGGCGTGAACTTCTATTATATGGACTACGACAACCAGTTCGTTCTCACCGGAGCACAGGACTCTAACGGCGAAATGGTGGCACGAAACATAAAGGACAGCTACCGCATGGGTGTAGAACTGATGGCCGGACTGCGTCCTTTCAAGGGCTTTGAATGGAACATCAACGCCACACTGAGCAAGAACCGGGCAAAGACTATGAACGTAACCGTCATAAACGAAGACTGGAGTCAGTCGTATGCCAACGTAGGAACCACCAAGCTTGCTTACTCTCCTGACGTCATAGTGAACAACATATTCACCTACGAATACAAGGGTTTGCGCGCATCACTCATGAGCAAATACGTCAGCGAACAGAACATGACGAACTCTGGTTTCAAGAAATATCTGAACACAGACGGAAAGACTTACACCAGCGCTGTCATCGATGCGATGTTCGTTAGCGACCTCGACCTGTCCTATACGTTCAAGATGAAGGGACTGAAGAGTGCTACCGTGGGTGTGACTGTGTATAACCTGTTCAACGAAGAGTATGAAAGCAACGGAAGTTGCTCGATGAACTTCAAGAACGAGAACGGCAAGATAGTTGCCTACGACGGCGGATGGGCGTGGTCAACATACTCGGCACAGGCTCCGACACACTTCCTCGCGCATCTTTCCATCACTTTCTAAGCAGTGCGGAAATGAACGAAATAATGACATACATAGCCGACAACCAACTCAGGATACTTGATGTTCTGAGCACGGATGTCGGCATTGTTTACATCATTCTTGAGTATAGGGCGAGCATCTGGCTGTGGTTTGCGAGCATCATCATGCCGCTGATAGACATCGTTCTTTATCTTGAAGCCGGACTGTATGCCGATTTCGGCATGGCAATATATTATGCCTTGGCCGCCATCTATGGCTTTGCGGTCTGGAAATTCGGACGTAAACGCAACCAGAAAACGGCCGGAGAGATGCCCATAACCCACTATCGCCGCAATTTGATAATACCTTCCGCTGCAATATTCGTCGTGGCATGGATTGCCTTCTACGGCATTCTCGTGAGATTCACAGACAGCAACGTGCCTGTGAGCGACAGCTTTGTAAACGCCTTTAGCATCCTCGGTCTGTGGGCACTTGCACGCAAATATGTGGAACAATGGCTCATCTGGATTGTCGTCGATGTAGTATGCAGCGTGCTATACGCATATAAAGGCATACCATTCAAGGCCGGACTATACGGCGCTTATGCCGTGATCGCAGTTTTCGGATATCTGAAATGGAAAAAGATGATGACCGTTCAGCTATCAGAAAAAGCATCTGAACATCGGTGTTAAGCCGAACACGGCACACAATAAAATGCAATATGCCTTAAAGAATGATTATAAAAGAACAGAAAAAAGCACTGTATGAACTATCCGCTTATTGACGAACAATCCGTGTTCGACGCCGTGATACTGTGCGACGGAGACTTTCCGTTCCATCGCATACCGCTGTCAGTACTGCATAGAAACAAGTTTCTATGTTGCTGCGACAACGCCGGAATAAGCGCGTTCGACCATGGTCTTACGCCAGATGCCATAGTCGGCGACGGCGACTCTATGCACGCCGGTTTCAGAAACAGCCACAGCGACATAATACACATAATCGACGAGCAGGACGACAACGACCAGACCAAAGCCACACGCTACTGCATAGGCAAAGGATTCCGCACCATAGCATACATCGGCGCGACCGGAAAGCGTGAGGACCACACACTCGGCAACATATCGCTCATGGCGAGATACATGGACGATTTCGGCATACAGCCGGTGATGATAACCGACAACGGATACTTCATACCGGCCAAAGGAAGAAACAGTTTCGCCACATTCAAACGCCGACAGGTGAGCATATTCAACATCTCATGCCACAACCTGACCGGTGAAGGCATGAGATGGCAACCCTACGCATACGGAAGCATGTGGCAGGGAACACTGAACGAGGCGACAGGCAGCAGCATAACACTCGACGGCGACGGCTCTTATCTTGTCTTCTTTACGCACGACAGCAAGACGACAGAGCCGGAACACACAATTTAAAGTCACGGAAATATTTTTTGAAAGCCACGGAAATGCTTTCTGAAAGTCACGTAAATGTTTTCTGAAAAAAACGATAACGACAGACGGCAAGCACCGTTATAACAAACAATAAGCATAAAAGGGACGACACGCGACATACCGACGTGCCGTCCCTTTTCGCTGTAACTCAGTGAAAGAAAGCACGTTCCGTCCGATGTCATTTATCAGAATTCGTTGCCCTTTCAAGCATTTTTTCTTACCTTTGCACCGTTTTATCAATATCAAAATTAATGTACAGACCAATTTTCAACACGCGCACAGCTCTGGTTTTCAAGCACTTCACGCACAAGAGCTACGCACTGTTCAATTGTCTGGGTAAGGAAGTGCTCATCAGCACACTCAGCGTTGCGACGCTCACTTATGCCAAAGCAGACGGCATAAGCACGCACGACGTTGTGGAAAAAGACTCACTCAGAAATCAGGACGTGAAGCTCAGCGAGGTGGTGGTGACGGGAGCGTGGGCGCCACTGGCCGAACAGAATCCGGCCATGATTGTATCTGTCACGACAGCCGACGACATTCATCGTGCTGCGGCAGAAAGCATCAACGACGTATTAAAATCAGCCACGGGCGTGGATGTCCGTCAGCGCGGTGGCTTTGGAGTTCAGACGGACATCTCCGTAAACGGCGGTACGTTCGACCAGACGGTCATTCTACTGAACGGCATCAACATCTCAAGCCCGCAGACCGGGCACAACGCCGCCGATTTTCCTGTTTCTTTATCCGACATACAACGTATCGAAGTGCTCGAAGGCGCATCGGCACGCGTGTTCGGCAACCCTGCATTCAGCGGCGCGATAAACATCGTGACCAAGCACAAGGAGCAAAGCAACGCCTTCGCAACAATCGAAGGAGGTTCGTTCGGCACCGTATGCGGCGAGGCGGGAGTGACCATAAACAGCCGCAACACCAACAACCGGCTGAGCGGAGGCATAAGCCGGAGCGACGGAGGAACAAAGAACAGCGACTTCATAAAGCGCAGACTGTTCTATCAGGGCAACTTCACCACACGCTATGCAGACATGATGTGGCAGGCCGGCATAACGTCGCAGGACTACGGCGCATCGACTTTCTACAGCGCGAAGTTCGACAACCAGTATGAGGAGACACGCCGATACATAGCCTCGGCAAGCGCGGAGATAAGGCCGCTCGGCGACAAACGACTGACCATCAGCCCGACAATCTACGGTCACAGAGACTACGACCACTATCAGTTGACACGTGGCATGACCGGAGCAGCCAACGGAGAGAACCTCCACCGCATGGATGTCTATGGCGCAAGCATAAGCGCCCGACTGGCATGGGCAGCCGGACAGACAGCCGCAGGAGCAAACATAAGGAGAGAACACATACTTAGCACATCATACGGCGACCTGCTCGACGAGGACCAGTGGCACGACATAAGCGGTTCGTCACGTGTTTACGACCATGAAGGAAAACGCACATGCACGAGTCTTTTCCTTGAACACAACATCAGCATAGGCGGATTCAGACTGTCGGCAGGAGTGATGGCCGACAGGAATACAGGGCTGGACAACAGCTTCAGATTCTATCCCGGAGTGGATGCAAGCTACCGTCCGGACAACCACTGGACCGTTTTCGCCTCGTGGAACAAAGCCATGCGCATACCTACATACACCGAACTGTATGTCAGCAGCGCGGCACAACAGGGCAGCACAGCACTGAAACCCGAGAAGAACACCACTCTGAAGGCCGGTCTGAGATACCGCCGGACGGAATGGGAAGCCACTGTGAGCGTGCTGCGCAACTACGGACGCGACCTCATAGACTGGGTGTATGAGAGTGAGGAGAGTACGAAATATCAGGCGCTGAACATCGGAGAGGTGGACAACACAGGCCTGACGCTCGACCTGAGCGTGCGCCCCGACCTGCTGACAGGGTGCCCCGTATTCACGCAGCTGAAGGTGAGCTACGGCTACATGAACCAGAAACACACATCTGAACGCGACATATACAAGTCGCTCTACGCCCTTGACTATCTGCGCCACAAGCTCAGCGTGCAGCTCGACCACCGCATCTGGAGCAGGCTGACCGCCCACTGGTGCATGAGATGGCAGCAGCGCATGAACGGATATCACCCCTACGCGAAGCTCGACGCCAAGCTGGCGTGGGACGCGGACAAATACAACATATATCTGAAAGCGGACAACATAACCAACCACAGATACTACGACATAGGCGATGTGCTGCAACCCGGAATATGGATTATGGCAGGAGCAAAAGTCAAGATAGATTTTTAGCCGACAACAACCGATAAATAAAGGCAAAGGACAAAGACGCTTTCGCAAACAGTCTTTGTCCTTTTTTATATATGATTACGTCCCATTCAGTCTGATTCGGCGTGCCATCAGCCGTGCAACCGGTCTGAACACGGTCCGTCAAAAAAACGGCAAAAGAAAGCCACGACATACAATTCACCACACAGAAAATTCAGTTCCCCGGTACGGAGGAAACTTCACCGCACTCAAAAAACACAAAAAGCGGGAACAAATCAGCGTTTCAGCTTGAACGATGCCTCAATGCTGCGCACCTCATCGGCAAACGACGAATCCACCTTCATGTGATGCTCCACCTGCGAACAACTGTAAATCACGGTGGAATGGTCGCGTCCTCCGATAAGGCGACCGATACGGCTGGAAGGCATCTTGGTGTATTTCTGCGCGAGATAGATAGCCACCTGGCGCGCCGTAACTATGTCGCGCTTGCGGCTACGGCCCATTATGGCAGCCGTAGTAACATTGAAATGCGAGCAGACGCTCTCTGTTATGTCGTCCACGGTCAGCGGTTCGTCATCCACCTTCACCGCACGCTTTATGACACGTTCGGCAAGACGCATGTTGATGTTGCAGTTGTAAACCACACTGTAAGCCATGAGCGAGTTTATCACTCCGTGCAGGTCTCTCACACTTCCGTTGGCCGTCTGCGCCACAAAAGTGATGACATCGTCGGGGATGCTGAGTCCGTCGCGGCGTATCTTGCTCTTCAGTATATCCACACAAAGCTGCACGTTCGGCTTCTCAAGCTCGGCGATGAGTCCGCACGAGAATCGGGTGAGCAGGCGATCGTTCACGCCCTTGAGCTCCACAGGCGGGCGGTCGCTCGCCAGGATGATGCGTTTGCCGTTGCGGAAAAGATGGTTGAATATGTGGAAAAACGTGTTCTGCGTACCCTTCTTGTCCTCCCACTCCTGTATATCGTCCACGATGAGCAGGTCGATGGTCTGATAGAAGTTTATGAAATCGTTTATCTTGTTCTGCAGAACAGCGTTGGTATATTGTACCTCGAACAGACGCGCACTCACACACAGCACCCTCTTCTGCGGATAGAGCTGCTTGGTGCGCACACCTATGGCGTTGATGAGATGGGTCTTGCCGCATCCCGACGGTCCGTAGATGAAGAATGGATTGAACTGCATGTTGTGAGGATGCTCGGCAATGGACAGTCCCACCGAGCGCGGCAGCTTGTTGCTTTCACCCTCTATGTAGTTTCTGAATGTCAGATGCGGGTCGAGCTGCGGATCGAGTTGCGGCACCTTGGGCTGCCCCACCTTCGGAGTCTCGCGCGTGGCCTTATCAGCCACCGGCTTCTCCGGCAGGTCTGAAGGTATCTCTGTTCCCTTTCTTCCCTTGTCGATGACACGATAGGTGAGCCTCACATCGTTGCAGAATACCTGCGTGAGCACCCGTGTGAGCAGATCGACATGGTTTTGCTCGAGCACCTCATATACAATACGGTCAACCTGCACCAAGACAGTCTTGGTGTCGGCATTGAACGACTTGAACACGATAGGCTCAAACCATGCTTTATATTGCTGCTCCGTAACGCTTCCTCTAATGAGCGCAAGGCACTCGTCCCAAAGAGCATCAGGACTCGTTTTCGTCATAAATAAAAATGTTTACAGGTATCTTGCGATGTAGTACTTTTGCTTATGCCGTGCAAAATTAAGAAATAATTTGTAATCTGCAAATCCTTTTTTTCACTTTGTAACATAAAATATTCTGCTCAATTGTTTTCTTTCCCGAGCCAGACAGCTGACCAGACCGTGTGTCGAAACGTGGCAAAACACCCGTCCGCAACACTATTGCATAAATATGCAATCATACTGAAAAGTGCAGATAAACATAAATCGACAAAACAATATGTCCACACCGCCGGAACGATAAATTCACACCGACGCATCCACTTTATTTTCATCACACGGCGGACAAATATTTTCCATGCCTTTCCTAACGCCTACAATCAGCGTTTCTGAAGAAAACTTATGGAACACACTTACAATTTTTCTTGACTAAATTTTGACAAAATATTTTCGCAAAAGAGATGTAAAGGAATGTTAAAACCGATATAATAAAGGCTGTTTCACCCCGAACCGTCTTTTGATATACCCCGTAACATAGTCCGAAAAGATTAATTTTGCTTTCCGAAAAAGCCTGTTTCAGCCTGCGAAAAAGCCTATATTAGGGTGCGATATGGTGCTTTTCAGCCCCTGAAATGGGCCATTTCGCATGACGAAATAGTGCTTTTCGCAAAACGATAAATTATCCCTTAAATATAAATAATTGATATTCAATATATTATAAAAACCTCTTATATCTCGCTTATTTGCGTCCGATGAAGAGTCTGTCCGCAAATACGCGATTAATTTTTGGGGTATATCGGGAAACCCGAATGGAAAAATCGAAATCCGGTTATAAATTGAAAGTCGCACATATTACGTTCCTTTCGGCAGAAGAAAATATAATGATAACATAAAAACCATCGCAAGGCGTGACGCATTCCGGAGCCGGTGAGACATAAATACGGACAATAAAAAAGCATGCAGCGACACCCGTATGTGTGTCGCTGCATGCATATATGTATCCCGTCGTCACGTTGTGCGACAGGAGTATGTTACGGTTTCATCAGTTGTCCTTTCTTCCGAATATGGAGAAGTGGACATAACGCTTCGGATGCTCGCGCAGGTTCACAACGAGAGAATCGGCGTGCATCATAGTAGAATTGAGGTTGTGATAAAGCGACGGATCGTTCATGAGCAGACCGAGCGTACCCTCGTTGCTGTTGAGCTTGTCGGTGAACGAGCGCACACTGGCAAGAGTGTTGTTCACTTCGTTCATAGTGCGGTCTATGTCGATGGCTGCAAGTTTGGCCGTGAGAGTGTCCGCGTTGTCGAGTATTCCGTCGGCCTTTGCCATCATGCCCGGCACGTTGCGGTTGAGCGTACGCATGAGCGTGTTGAGCTCGCGCGTCGATGTGGTGAGGTTGGCGGTTATGTCCTTCACGTTGTGTAGCGAAGCCGCGATGGCAGGATCGGCAAGCAGCGCGTTCAGACTGCCCATGATGCTGTCGAGCTTTGGCAGCATCTTCTCTACGGTAGGAATCATCGCGGAGAGCTGTCCCATCGCTCCGTTGTCTATATATCCCTTTATGACACCTCCCGGCGGCACCATCTGCGAAGACTTACCGTTGATGTCGAGGTTTATCTTCACGTTGCCGAGCATGTCGCTTACAATCTTTGCCTGGCTGCCCTGCGGTATGCGCATGGCCTTATCTACGGCAATCACCACTCTGGTGGGCGTAGTGTTGCTGTAATCATATATGATGCTTTTGACCGTTCCCACCTGGTAGCCGCCCACATAGACTGGGCTGGACGACGACAGACCGCTTATGTCCTCAAACTCTACATAGTAATCTGACGACGAGGAGAACAGGTTAAGACCTTTCAGAAAGTTCATTCCGAAAAAGAGCAATATCACTCCTACTATCGCGACAAGTGCGATTTTGACCTCTTTAGTAAAAAACTTCATATTTATAGATATTTATTTTCTGTTGTTCTTGAATTCCTTTATCGCCTGGTTGACGTTCATCTTCTCACCGTCCTTGAAGGCAATAATGAACGCCTCGGGGAATTTGTCGAGTATCTGTTTGCGCAGACGGTATATCTCGTTGTAGTCTTCGGATGCTCCGTATGTGTATTTCTGCAGTCCGTTTTCCACATAGCGCTCACATCCGGTGAGTCCTTTCAGATGGCTGTCGCCGTCTTTCAGATTGAGGCTCGACACGAGAATCTGTATCTTGAACACCGGTCGTCCGCTTGTGGCTGCTGCCGGCTGTTGCACGGGTTGCGTTGTCCTGGCTGGATGCACAGCCTTGGCCTCGACATTGGTTGTAACGGTCTGTTCCCTGACAGGCTCAGTCGTGGCAGGCGTTTCGGGCTCCGGGTTGTTCTTGGGAGCCTCGGCCACGGGTGTCTCGGGTAACATGGGGCTGTCCGTACGGTAAGGCACGAGTATGCCGTTATAGTGTTTGTTCTTGTATTCCACAAACGCGTTGTATATGCCTACGGCCATCTGGTCGAGTCGTGCCTTGTCGTTGAGGAGCGCTTCCTCGTCGGCGGTGGTTATAAAACCGAGCTCTATGAGGCACGCCGGCATCGATGTGAGCCTCAGCACTGCGAGGTTGCTCTGGTGCACTCCCTTGTCCGGACGGCTTGCCGCACGACATACGTTCTTCTGCAACATCTTGGCGAAGTCGATGCTTTTAGACAAATTGCGGTCCTGCACAAACTCGAACATGATGTTGCTCTCAGGCGAGTTGGGGTCGTATCCCACATAATGCTGCTCGTAGTTTTCCTCAAGCAGTATGACGGAGTTCTCGCGTTTCGCCACCTCAAGGTTTGTTTTTGTGGCCTGCGAGCGGCCGTCGCCGAGTGTGTAAGACTCGAAGCCACGGGCTACGCGTCCTTGTTCCAGTGCGTTGGTGTGCACTGATATGAACAGGTCGGCCTTGTTGCGGTTGGCTATTTCGGCGCGTTCGTACAACGGTACGAAAACATCTGTCTTGCGTGTATATACCACCTTCACGTCCGGATTGTTCTTCTCCACATATCTGCCGAACGCAAGGGCCACATTCAGATTGATGTTCTTTTCCTTCGAATATTTGCCCAATGCACCCGCGTCACGACCGCCATGACCGGCATCTATGACAAGAACAAACTTACGGTCAGCTCCACTGACCGACAAAGCGCATGCGGCAAACAGTGCCAAAAATAGGAAGATTCTGTTAATCATCAGTCTTATATGATGTGGCAAAGTTAAGCAATAATACGAAAAACTCCAAGTAATCATTTAGTTTTATCATTTATTAAATGAATTTCAACGCCCGCTCCATGACAGTCTGCACCCATCGGAGGATTGTGTTTTACCACCTTCACGTCGAGCGACAATATGAGTGGGAAGCTGTCGAACAGGCTCTCTGCTATGCGGCCGGCAACATGCTCGATGAGCTTCGACGGCCTGGCCATCTCGCGTTTCACCACTTCATAGACCTCCGCATAGTTGAGCGTGTGGTCAACATCGTCGGTGTGCATGGCCTGTGTGAAGTCGTATCCGGCACGCACCGACACGGTATAGTCGTTGCCGGTGAGCCTCTCCTGCTCCATCACTCCGTGGAAAGAATGAAACCTCATACCGTCGATGAAAACGTATCCGCACTTGTATCCGTACATAATAGAAACGATATTGATGTTGAAAAAGAAAAACAAACGGATGCGCCAGAAACGGTGTCACTCTCAGTGAACAGCCTCCGGCACACCCGTGTGTAACGATTATATATTCTGAGAAATATTATCCGCAACGCGATGCACCGCAGTTCTTACAAATCAGACAGCCCTCCTGATATACAAGAGTTCCGCCGCATACAGGACATTTCTGTCCTTTTGCCTCCGTGCCATCAACGATATATTTCTTTAAGGCGCGCTCAACACCGTTTTTCCATGTATTGATGCTCTCGCTCTTGAGCTGCAACGAGCCTACCAGTTTTATCACGTTGCCGATAGGCATACGGTAGCGCAGCACGCCGGAGATGAGTTTGGCGTAGTTCCAGTATTCTGGATTGAACTTCTCGCTCAGTCCTTCAACAGTCGTCTTATAGCCGCGCTTGTTCTCAAACTGGAAGTCGTAACGGCTGTGTCCGTCCTCGTTCTTCTGCTTGATTATCTTACCTTTGGTGACTGTCTTCGGCAGTACGATGCCTTCCTCATCGTCCTGCAGACCGGTGAATATCTCGTAAGGATATCCGTTGAGCAATCCTACGAATGCCACCCATTTCTCTTTGTTGTTTTGGAAACGCACAACGTCGCACTCCAGTTCCTTCGGTCTAATCTCAACTACTTCAGGATTAGCGCACGGGCAGTTGTCGTGTTTGTCGTTCTTCTTGTCCTTGCCCGATACCGAAATCATGACACCTGCACGGCTGCCGTCGCGATAGATGGTGCATCCTTTGCAGCCCGAACGCCATGCCTCTACATACAGACGGTTGACAAGTTCTTCATCGACATCGTTCGGCAGGTTCACGGTCACGCTGATGCTGTGGTCAACCCACTTCTGGATCGCGCCCTGCATCTTGACCTTCATCAGCCAGTCAACGTCGTTGGCTGTAGCCTTATAATACGGCGACTTGACCACAAGCTCGTCTATTTCTTCCTGGGTGTAGCGTTTCTCTGTGTCATATCCGTTCACCTTCATCCACTCGAGGAACTTTCTGTGATATACAATGTATTCCTCGAAAGAATCTCCTACCTCGTCAACAAAGTCGACATGCACTTCCGTGTCGTTGGGGTTAACCTTGCGGCGACGCTTGTAAACAGGCATGAACACAGGTTCTATACCACTTGTTGTCTGTGTCATCAGACTGGTGGTACCTGTCGGAGCGATGGTAAGACACGCGATGTTGCGGCGTCCGTATGTCATGATGTCGTCATACAACTGCGGATCTACTTCCTTTATACGGAGGAGGAACGGGTTGTTTTTCTCGCGTGATGCGTCGAATACAGAGAATGCTCCGCGCTCACGGGCCATCTCGACAGAGCTGCGGTATGCGCTGAGAGCGAGAGTCTTATGCACTTCTACGCTGAAGTCGGTGGCGTCCTGAGTGCCGTAGCGCAGTCCCATCGCGGCAAGCATGTCGCCTTCTGCCGTGATGCCTACGCCCGTACGGCGTCCCTTTCCGCTCTTGTCCTTTATCTTCTCCCACAGATGATATTCAGCACCCTTCACCTCCATGGTCTGCGGATCCATGTTTATCTTCTCCATTATCTTGTCGATCTTCTCGAGCTCAAGATCCACAATGTCGTCCATTATGCGCTGTGCCAGACGCACGTGAGCCTTGAACTTGTCGAAATCGAAGCGTGCATTAGGAGTGAACGGATTTACGACATACGAGTAAAGATTGATTGAAAGCAGACGGCATGAGTCGTAAGGACACAACGGAATCTCACCGCACGGATTGGTGGAAACCGTACGGAAGCCCAGATCTGCATAGCAGTCAGGAATGCTCTCACGCAGGATGGTGTCCCAGAACAATACTCCCGGCTCAGCGCTCTTCCATGCGTTGTGCACGATTTTCTCCCAAAGTTTTCTGGCAGAAATCTCTTTCTTCACCTTCGGATTGTCCGAATCGATAGGGAACTGCTGTGTATATGGTTTGTCGTTTATGGCAGCCTCCATGAATTCGTCGTCTATCTTTACAGACACGTTGGCGCCGGTCACCTTGCCTTCGGTCATCTTTGCATCGATGAAAGCCTCGCTGTCAGGATGCTTTATGCTTACAGAAAGCATGAGCGCACCGCGTCGGCCGTCCTGCGCAACCTCACGTGTTGAGTTGCTGTATCGTTCCATGAACGGAACAAGTCCGGTGGAAGTGAGTGCCGAGTTGTTCACAGGTGAGCCTTTAGGACGTATGTGTGAGAGGTCGTGTCCCACTCCACCGCGACGTTTCATCAGCTGAACCTGCTCCTCGTCTATACGCATTATCGCACCGTAAGAGTCGGCATCGCCGTCGAGACCTATGACAAAACAGTTGCTCAACGAAGCCACCTGATGGTCGTTTCCTATTCCGGTCATAGGACTTCCTGCCGGAACAATGTATCTGAAGTGGTCGAGAAGATCGAACACTTCCTGCTCCGTCATCGGATTCTTATACTTCTTTTCTATTCTTGCGATTTCCTTTGCGATACGCCAATGCATGTCTTCGGGCGACTTTTCATATATCCGTCCGAAACTATCTTTCATCGCATACTTATTAACCCATACTCTTGCGGCAAGCTCATCTCCATCGAAATATTTCAGAGACTCGCCATAAGCCTCGTCGTATGAGAATGTTTTCATATCTTCCATCAGTAAAATATATAGATTATTCAATAAAAATCGTGAACGCTATGTCAATCAGCCGGTTATACATTTCAGCAGAATAAAAGCGCCGGCCGTTGGCATTTTGACGCTGCAAAACTACAATATTATTTTCATATTATGAAATCATTTATGATATATTTAGTCAATTAATATCGCCGGAGTTTTCCAAAAAAGAAAATTTCTGTATCTTTGTAATGAAATAAAATTTACAAAAAAATGAATTCTATAGATACAAGACGAAGCATAAGGAAATACGCTCACCGCGATGTTTCCGACGAATTGCTGCAGAGCATGCTTGCACACGCCGAGCACACTCAGACAATGGGAAATCTGCAACTGTACAGTGTAGTAGCCACAAGAGACGCAGAACTGAAGAAGCGTCTGGCTCCGGCTCACTTCAACCAACCGATGGTGACAGAGGCACCGGTGGTTCTTACCTTCTGCGCGGACTTCAGACGAACCACTGTATGGGCCGAGAACCGTAAGGCGACTCCGGGATATGACAACTTTCTCTCGTTCATCAACGCAGCCATAGATGCCCTGCTTTTCTGCCAGACATTCTGCAATATCGCTGATGAACAGGGACTTGGCTATTGTTTCCTGGGCACAACCATATACGATCCACAGACAATAATCGACGTGCTGAAGCTGCCTAAGCTTGTCATGCCGGTGGCTACAATAACGCTGGGCTGGCCCGACGAAAACCCGGCAATATCAGACAGACTGCCTCTGAAAGCCATACTCCACAAAGAGACATTCCACGACTATACTCCAGAAGACATCGACGAATACTACAAGGAAAAGGAAGCACTGCCGGAAAACCGCCATTTTGTCGAGATAAACAACAAGGAAACGCTTGCACAGGTGTTCACCGACTGCCGTTATACAAAACGCGACAACGAGGCGATGTCGGCCGGAATGATAGAAGTTCTCAAGCGTCAGGGATTTTTAAAATGAACTTTTTTATAAACATGACCTGAATGTGCGGCGCACGAAAATGTCTTTTTCGTTCAACAATGCGCATCCAACTGTTTACAAACATTACAAAAACAAAAGAGACACACCGTGTAATCTTGCCGGTGTGTCTCTTTTTATTATATTCTGATTCCGAATACGCAATGTGACATTTCTGTGTGTTACACAATAGAACAACGCAGTTGCGATAAAATAACTTTTCCCATATTTCACCGCGTCGAATATCTTTCACATTACCGGTGACTGATATTTCACACCGCATCGGAAAACGCGTCAATCCTGGAAATATACTCTCTTCACACGGTTACTTATTCCGGTGAGCACCTCATAAGGTATCGTGTCGAGAGCGTCTGACAGCACTGTTACAGGCAGATCGTCGCCGAATATCTCCACTCTGTCGCCTTCCTTGCAGTCGATTCCCGTCACATCTATCATCGCAACATCCATACATATGTTGCCGACATACTCCGCCTTCTTGCCGTTCACGAGGCAATAGCAATGGCGGTTGCCCAAATGGCGGTTCAGACCATCGGCATATCCTATAGGTATGGCGGCTATGACGCTGTTGTGATCTATCTTTCCCTTGCGGCTGTATCCCACGGTATCGCCCGCCGGGACATTGCGCATCTGCAATATTGTGGTGCGAAGCGTGCTCACATTGTTTATAACCGAATTGTCAATCGGATTAATACCATAAAGTCCCAATCCCAGACGACACATGTCAAGCTGGCGTTCCGGGAAATGCTCTATGCCTGCCGAGTTGTCTATGTGGCGCAGTATCTTGTGCGGGAACGCTGCCTGCAGCTTGCGGCTTCCCTTGTCGAAGAGTTCAAACTGATGCTTTGAGAAATCGTCGAACTGCTCTGAATCGCTTCCCACAAAGTGCGAGAAGACCGAGCGCGGGATTATTGCGTTCTGATGATGCAGCCTGTCTATCAGTTCCTCCATATCCTTCTCCGGATCAAATCCGAGACGGTGCATACCGGTGTCGAGCTTTATATGGACAGGGAAATTGGTAATACCTTCTTTTCTGGCAGCCGCAACAAGCGCGTCGAGAAGTCTGAAACTGTAAACCTCGGGTTCGAGATCATAGTCGAACATTGTCTTGAACGCCGTCATCTCAGGATTCATTATCATTATGTTCTGAGTGATTCCGTTCTTACGAAGCGTAACACCCTCGTCGGCAACTGCCACGGCAAGATAGTCAACACGATGGTCCTGCAACGTCTTTGCTATCTCCACCGAACCTGCTCCGTAGGCATCTGCCTTGATCATACACACAATCTTTGTCTCCGGACGCATGAAAGAGCGATAGTAGTTCAGGTTTTTCACGACGGCGTTGAGGTTTACCTCGAGTATTGTTTCGTGCACTTTGTTCACCAACAGTTCCGTAAGATTATCGAAACCGAAGCGTCGCGCGCCCTTGATAAGGATAACCTCATCGTGCAGCCCGTCGAAAGCCGCGCTGCGTATGAATGACGCACAGTCGGGGAAGAAGTGCTTTTCAGGCAGATCTATCACGTCTGCCTGCGAAGTAATCTGCGGTCCTATGCCGATGAACTTCTCGACACCACGTTTGCGTGCCATTACCGACACCTCTGAATATAATTTGTCGAGCGGTTCACCACTCTGATATATATCACTCAGAATAAGCGTACGCTTGCGTCCCTTATGGTCAGGACGGCGGTTCATAAAGTCGAGAGCGATGTCCAGCGAATTGACATCCGAGTTGTAAGAATCGTTTATCAACGTACAGCCATGCTGTCCTTCCTTAACCTCAAGGCGCATTGCCACCGGCTCAAGACGTCTCATACGCTCGTCGAGAACCTCAGGTTTCAGTCCCAGATGAAGCGCAACTACGGCGCACGAGACAGAATTGCGCACCGAAGCCTCGTCTATGAAAGGCAACGTATATGCCGACTCTGTATCCTTATATATATAATGTACTGTTGTGAATGTGTCTTTTTTCTCTACCGACTTGATGAAGAACGGTGCCTTCGGGTCCTTCTCCGACCATGCCAACCGCTCACCGTGATAATCCGACTCAGCCATTGTGTCGTTCACGACCTTCTCATCCTGACAATAAACAGCAGTGTCAGCATCGTGGAAGAGTATCATCTTCTCACGGCATTTTGCCTCAGGCGACTCGAAGTTTTCCTGATGAGCAGCTCCCAGATTAGTGATTATGCTTATCGTAGGCTGTATGATATTGCGCAGCGCAAGCATCTCACCCGGCTTGCTTATTCCGGCCTCAAACAGTCCGACCTGCGTCTGTTCGGTCAGCAACCATACCGAAAGAGGCACACCAATCTGCGAATTATAACTGCGTGGAGAGCGCACAACCATCATGTCCGGAGACAGAAGCTGATAGAGCCATTCCTTCACCATTGTCTTACCGTTGCTGCCGGTTATTCCTATAACGGGAATGTCGAACTCCTCACGATGGCGCTCAGCAAGGCGTTGCAACGCAATGAGCGGACTCTCCACCTTCAGGAAATTGGCGTCCGGATAGGCCGAAGCATAATCGTCGGGAACTACCGACACCACGAAGTTGCGCACTCCGCGGCGATACAGATCGGGTATGTAATGCGAACCGTCATTGCGTTCCGTTTTCAATGCGAAAAACAAAGTTTCTTCAGGAAAGCACAGCGAACGGCTGTCTGTAAGCAGGAACGCTATGTCTGAATCGGTGTTGCCAAAACGGTGAGCACCGATAAGCGTGGTAACTCTTTCGATACTGTAAGTCATCTTGTTTGTATTTTAATGGTGCAAACTTAATACTTTTTTTTCATATACGGCACACGCATTTACAAAAATAAAAGACTCCTTTCAGTATATTCATTCACTGAACGGAGTCTTTCACTTTTATATGTGTCATTTACATCTCTGCATCACATGCCGCCGGCAGGACTTTTCCATTCCATATCGGGATATTTTTCGGCAAGCAACTCGGCCTTACGCAGTGTGGCGGCAAGGAAATCCTTGTACTCCTGAGAGTCGGGATTGAAAGGCCTGTGACCCAAAGCCTCCTTTATCGGACGCCATTCCTCCAGGAACTTCCGTGTGTCTTCACCGAAATAAGCCTCAGCGAAGCGTTCCCAAATGTAGGACACGGCCTGCTGCGAAGGGTGAAGCATGTCCTCGGCATAGAATCGATAGTCGCGCAACTCGTCGTTCACAATCTCGTAGGCCGGGAAATATTCCACCACTCCGACGTATTTTTCTGCCAGTCGCTCAGCAGCAAGCAGCAGCACAGCCTTCGACAACACACTGCCATGATAGCCGTATTTCGCGTAGCGTATGGGGCTCACCGTCACGATGACCCGCACATCAGCAGAACGCGACAACAACACATCGACTGCACGCGAAAGATAGTCGCAACACTCATCCACGGTCAGTTGCTCCTCACGGAAAAGGCGTTGCGGTCGCTTGCGGCAGTTATCCACAATCTCGCCCGTCTCCTTCAGTATGTAAACATGATTGGTTCCGAGTGTGAACACCGCCACTCTCGGCGGCTCACCTTCGTAGCGTTGCACAGTGTGCAGGATGCTCGCCGGATTGTACATCACCCCGAAAGGATTGACCACGGCACGGAACTTGTCCTCCACAAAGCGTCTTCCTATGTTGTCGGCAAAGCACGACCCCACGAAAAGCATCCTCTCGCAGGGATGTATGCTGAACCGTGAGCGTTCCACCTTGACTATCGTCCTGAACTCCATGCCGCGCCGGTCTTATGCGTTGTTCTTTCTTTTTCGCCACTCGAAGAATACTCCCAATACCACGGCAATGAACAATACTACATAAGCAATGTATGCCACGGTCTCGGTGTTGTCAACCGATTTCGGCTTGAACGTCAGCACAACAGTGTGGTGTCCCGGCTTAACGTTGAGCGCACGCAGTATGTAGTTGGCACGTCCGAGCTCAACATCAGCGCCATCGACGGTCGCTGTCCATCCCGGATAATAAATCTCCGAGAACACAATCACGCCACCCTTATCCGACTGCACATCGTATGTGAGTTCGTTCGGTTCATATTTCTTCAGTGTCACAAGCGCGTTGCCGGTCTGCGGAACGGCCTGTCCTACCTGCTCGCGGAAGCGTTCGTCAACCACAGCCGTGTGGCGAAGGTCCACCTTACCTACGGCATCTATCTCCTCGTTGGCGTTCTTCACATACTTCACATTATCCACAAACCACGCGTTGCCATAAGCATACGGATTGAGCAACGGAACGGTCTGATTGTTCTGCAGAGGCATTATGAAGTATTTGGCATTGAGCATATTGAGCACAGGATAGATGGAATCGCCCGGCACTTTGGTCATGTCTCCACCTGCCTCTACCACAGCCTTCTGCAACTTTATCATCTCCGGCGATATGTAATGTCCTATCATGTCGTTGTAACGTCCCAGCTTAGCTGCGTGGTATCCGCCGATGCTCTTATGATAGTATGAGGTCTCGTTCTCGTTGAACGTGTTACTTGCAAGGTTCAGCACACGATAGTCGAGCGATTTGTCCTGAAGAATCAGCTTGTCGGTCTCGGTCATCTGCTGAGGTGTTTCCCTTACACTGCGCTCCACGAACATGCCGTCGTTGAGATAGCGCTTGTTCACCTGCCACATGTCAATGAGACAAAGCACCGTGATGGCAGCCACCATATAGCCGGCGCGTAGCTTCTTTGCCTTGAACAGAAGGAGCATGAGCGTGCCGAATACTATGATCCAGAACGAACGCCAGCAGTCGGCAGTGAACACAGCCTCACGCATCTCCCTGAGGTTGGCAAGCAGCGGATTGAGGTATTCGGAAGGTATTCCCTTCATTGCCTCCATCTCGGCTGAAGAAACGAAATCGGAGAAGAACACGTTAGGCATCAGCGCAAAGAGCAGGCTTATGCCGGCCGTAAGGGCAAAACTTACATATACAAACTTTATCTTGCGTGTAAGAATCTCCGGCTCGTCAACAATCTTCTTCAACGCCAGCATGGCCAGCAAAGGAATAGTGAACTCGGCTATCACAAGTATAGACGCCACCGTCCTGAACTTTGAGTACATCGGCACATAATCGAGGAACAGGTTTGTGAACCACATGAAGTTGTGTCCCCACGACAGCAGTATGGACAATATGGTAGCCGCGAACAGTGCCCATTTGATGCCGCCCTTCACTATGAAGAGACCCAGGATGAAGAGCATCAGCACAAAGGCGCCCACATACACAGGACCGCTCGTGCCCGGCTGCTCGCCCCAATACTGGCCCAGCTGCTCATATATCTGGATGAACTGCGGGTCGGCTTTCTTCATTGCTGTCTCGTTCATCGACAACGGAACCGACGCGCCACCCTTGGCATTAGGCACAAGCAGAGTCCACGTCTCGCCTATGCCGTAGCTCCACTGCGTTATGTAGTCGCGGTCGAGACCGCTTCCGGTCTGGTTGGCTGTGTTTTTCTTCACAAGCTCACTCTTGCCGCGCATGGACTCCTGAGTATATTGCCACGTGTGATACAGGTTCGAAAGATTCACACACAGACCTATCGCCGCACCTGCCACGCACACGCCGGTAGCCTTGAGGAATGCCGCGTATCTCTTCTTGCGTATGGCATCGACAAGATAAGCTATGAACATGAAGAGGATGATGAACATATAGTAATAAGTCATCTGTATGTGGTTGGCCTGTATCTCGAGAGCCGAGAACAGAGCCGTGACTATGAATCCCCACAGATACTTTCCCCGGTAGGCCAGCACAACGCCCGCTATCATAGGCGGCAGATAGGCCAGGGCCACGACTTTCCATATATGGCCGGCAGCTATGATGATGAAGAAATAGCTGCTGAACGCCCAGATGATGGAGCCAAGTGCCGCGAGCGACTGCCTGAAATTGAACGCCCTCAGCAGGATGTAGAAGCCGAGAAGATAGGCAAAGACATACCACACATTCTCTGGAAGCCACAGATGATAGAACTTACCCACACCGTTGAGCACGTCGGCACTCTTGTACGACGGCGCCATCTGATAGGTTGGCATACCGCTGAAGAGCGAGTTGGTCCAGCGAGTGGGCTCGCCTGTGCGTTGATAATATTCGGTTAGTTCGACTCCCGAGCCGCGTCCGGCAGAAGAGTCATGACGATAAAGTATGCGCCCCTCAATGTCTGCCGGGAAGAAGTAGGCAAACGAGATGAGCACAAACAACAGCACTGCCAGCAGGTCGGGCAGGCACATTTTCAATGTCTTCATTGATCAATTATGTTTTTGTTTATGTTTACAAAAGTGCGGCGGCAATTTCTTCAGACATGCTACAGACACCTGAGGCTGTAAGTGTGACTTCACCGAAGCGCGGAAAGGTCCGCGCACAACGCTCCTGAAGATGCCGCTTATCAGTTGCAAACTTACAGAAAAATTCCGAAATATCGTGCACAACAGCGGCATAAAAGTCCTTAAATCAGCTTTTTTGTAAGCCCGGACATGCACACTGCCAAACCACGACTGTGCATACGTGAGACAACGCGCAGGCAGCATACGGTCAACGGCACGCCGCAAAACGATGGATGCGTAAGGCACGACGTCTGTAAATCACCGCGCGGAAGAGCCTCGGAGATATGTGCAGAAAGAGAGTAAAACGAAGATAAGACTTTAACACTTTTAAGTTAAAATTCGCCCCATAAAAATGTCGTCACGGACAGACGCTACAGAAATCTGAACACGAGAAAAACGATATGAAAAGGCCTTTTTCGCAATAATTAAAAACCGTTCAAAACCAGTGGCGATGCAATATGGTGCTTTTCACTCTGCGAAAAGCATCATTCCGCACCCTGATATGGGCTTTATCATCACCCGATAAAGCCCATATCGCACCCCGAAAGAGCCCATATCGCAACACCGGGTGCAGGCTGTCAGAAAGCGGTATAAAGATAAACACTTGATTTACAAGCGATTGCGAAAACGCTCTATTTTTCGCGTTTTCGCCCGCAGATGCGGTTTTTGTCAAGAAAATGGCACTCTCAGAGGGATATGTTTTAACATTTGGCAGTTTATATTTGCCATATATCAACTAACCCGCGACCCCCTGACACAGCCACGGCACCGACAAGCAGCCGGACACGGAGCACGTTCTGCCGCCGCATAAATAATTATAAAAAAGCGCGGCTCGCTTCCGCGGACAAAAAGTTTATGGTAAATTTGCAGACGTAAACAGATTAAGTCATCAACAATGAAAATAGGAATTGTAATAGCAATGGACAAGGAGTTCATCCGCATAAAGTCGCTCCTGCACGACGTAAGCCAGACCGAGAAACACGGATTCACGTTCGTCACGGGCACAAGCGGCGCCAACATGGTGGTGATGATGCAGTGTGGCATAGGCAAGGTGAATGCCGCCATGGGTGCGACAGAACTGATAAGCCTGTTCGAACCCGACGCCGTGATATCCACAGGCGTGGCAGGCGGCGCATCGACACAGCTCAACCGCATGGAGGTGGTAGTGTCATCGCAGACATGTTATCACGACGCCTACTGTGGCAGCGAGCAGGCCTACGGACAGATAATGGGCTTGCCGGCACGCTTCGACGTCGACAGCGATCTGCTGGCCAAGGCGTGCGCCATAGACTGCGGCACGAAAATAACCCCGGGACTCATAGTGACGGGCGACTGGTTTGTTGACTCGCGCGAGAAGATGAGCTCCATCCTTGAGCTTTTTCCTGAGGCAATGGCTGTGGACATGGAGTCGGCCGCGATTGCGCAGGTGTGCTACCGACGCGGCGTGAGGTTCATCAGTTTCCGCATAATAAGCGACATACCTCTCAAAGACGACAAGGCTCAGCAGTACTACGACTTCTGGGAGAAAATGGCTGAAGACTCGTTCGGCGTGACAAAAGCATTCATGGAATCAATCTGAAAACAAAAAAACAAGAATATGGAAAAGATACCAAGTTTCACAATAGACCACAACCGCCTGCTGCGCGGCATATATGTCTCGAGAAAAGACGAGGTGGGCGGCGACACAGTGACGACGTTCGACATCCGGATGAAAGAACCTAACCGCGAGCCGGTGGTGCATCCGGGCGCGCTGCACACCATTGAACACCTGGCTGCTACCTATCTGCGCAACGACGCTGAATGGAAAGACCGCATAGTGTATTGGGGACCAATGGGATGTCTCACGGGCAACTATCTGCTGATGAAGGGCGACCTTCAGCCTGCCGACATCGTGGAGCTGATGAAGCGTACGTTCCGCTTCATAGCCGAGTTTGAGGGCGACGTGCCCGGAGCGGCACCGCAGGACTGCGGCAACTGGCTGCTTCACGACCTGCCAATGGCACGATGGGAGGCACGGAAATTCCTTGAGGAAGTGCTTGAGAACATCAAGGAGGAGAACATGAACTATCCTCAACTCGACTGAATGAGGACAGTTACCGATGATGAATAAAGAAAAAGGAGATGCCTGCGCATCTCCTTTTATCGTATAATATCATAGATTGAAACGATAGCCTACGGTGATTGTGAAGAATCGGTTCTTCGACTTCATGGCGTCTATCTTGTAGATATTGGTCAGTCCGAAGTTGTAACGGGCATCGAGTATCACGTTCATATATTCGTAGGAAGCACCGACAGGAATGGATAAATCGACAGTATTGCCTGCAATATCGTTATTATATGTCTTTGTGTCGCCATATTCCTTGGAGCCGTCCTCCTTCACAACGAACGGTGTCTCCTCATACTTTATCTTGCCGTCGAGCAGGAAACCTGCCTGTACACCGGCCTTAAGTGCAAAGCCCTTTGCAACATAACAGTTGAACATAAGCGGCACATTGAGGTAGTGAAGATCGGTGACCCAATCACGGGTACCGGTGAAAGAATTCTCCTCTGAGCCGGCAGTCTGATGGTCAGGATAGCTGCAACCCTGGAGCGAATACTGCAATCCGAGCGATACGGACACCTGAGAGGTGGCCTGATAGTCAACATCAAAACCGGCGAGAAGTCCTGCCTTGTTGCGCGATTTCAGCTCGTCTGAGTTATCACCAGATCCGGAAGTCACGTAAATACTGTTATTGCTCATGTTGGCAATGCTCACACCGAGACGCGGAATGATGGAGAAACGTCCAACCTCATTCTGCGCAAAAGCAGCGAATGCCGATGCCACGAACGCCACAAATAAAATAATTCTCTTTTTCATATCATTATTGTTGTTTTCGTTATTTTCCGCCATAGGCCTTCAACAGACTCATGTCCGCCATTCCACAGCATAACAACAGGCTGACGCTGCGGTCTTAATAAGAAAAGTGGGGAGTGCCAATGAACATGTCACCTCCCCACTCTTTTTATCTAAACGTAAGTGTCGCGTTTTTATTGTATGCCTCCGGCAGGTTCTATACGGAAACCGTAAGAATAGTCGCAGTCGTTCTTTATCTCATACTCAGGCAGCGGCTGAGGTCCGCAGCTCGCGTTACCTATACCACGCTGTATGCAGTCGAGATTGAGCACAACCTCAGCACGGCGCACAAGGTCGATGTCGTGACCATACTTGATGCGCCACAAGTCGCGGTCGGTATAGTGGAGAGCAGAGAAGTCGAATGTTCCGTCGGCTGTTATTCTGACACCCTTACCGCTGTCGTCGGTGAGTGTAAGCCAACGTGTATCGGTGCGCTCGCCCATAGACTGAGCACGGACATAGTACTCGCGCATGCCGTTTACGGTTGACTTATACAGTCCGACGAAGGCAGCATCGTTACGGTCGCGATAATTCTCTATCGGACCGCGGCCATACCACTCTATGTTCTCGAGCGATGGACTGAACATTGTCTGCAATGCCAGACGCGGCAGTCTGAAATCCTTTGAGGTGTGGAAGTCGGCCTTCACATCAACAGCTCCGCCTGCATGGACGGTGTAGATGACCGTATGCGGAACCACTGTCTTACCGACATGAGCCTCGAGTATGGTGGTGATCTCCACCGTACGCTTGTCGGCAGAGAGGCTGTACTGCATGTTCTTCAGTCTTATTGAGGTGCTCTGCCAGTTGCGCGGATCGTTGTTTATTGAACGATACCAGTTGAACTGCGGGCCCTGCATCATGTGGAGCATCTCGCGTCCGCCGTAGCGCAGTGACGTCATCTGTCCGTTGGTCTTGTCGAACGACACAGCCACACGGTTGTTCACGATACGCACAAAACCGTTCTGCTCCTCGTTTATCTTCAGGTTTCCGGCCTGCTTGTTGTCGGCAACGACAGTCAGTTTGTTGTCGGCATTGCTCAGTGCGAACTGCTCCGAAGCAATCACATAGCCGGCGTCAGCCCAAAGCTCCGGCTTTCTCAGGCGCACCTCAACATTGAGGAAATATTCTGAAGAAGCATCGGCGGTGAACTCAGAGACAGGAATCTCAACCTCGGCTTTCTGCCACGGACCGGCAGAAGGCAGCGGCATGTTGCCAGTCTTGACGCTCACACCATTCTTATATATGGTATAATAAAGATCGAACTCGTCGAGATTGTATGACGTATAACGGTTTTCGAGAGCCAGCTTTCCTGTTTCCGGTGTGAAGAACAGCTTGATATACTGATATACTTTCTTCACCTCGAGCAGTTTAGGAGTGACGCGGCGGTCGGCCGTTGTGAGTCCGTTGCAGCAGAAGTCGTTATCGTTAGGCACGTCGCCGAAGCTGCCTCCGAAGTAGAGATGGTCTTCGGGCTCGCCCACTTTGTTCAGAGCCTGATCTACAAAGTCCCAGATACAGCCGCCTATCATGCGCTCGGAATGATTCTCTATATAGTCCCAATACTCGCGGAGGTTACCTACAGCGTTGCCCATGGCGTGTGCATACTCGCAGAGGAAGAACGGTTTGTCGGCACCGTTGCGGTCGGTCTGCTTCATGCTTTCGATTGAAGGATACATGCGTGAATCCATATCGGCCACTTCGTTCTGGCCCTCATAGTGAATCAGACGGTTGTCGAGTGCTTTCACTGCCTTATATTCGGCCTTGATGTTGATGCCTCCACCCGACTCGTTGCCAAGCGACCAGAATATTACTGAAGGATGGTTCTTGTCGCGCTCCACCATACGCACGGCTCTGTCTACATAGGCACCGGTCCAATCAGGATTGTCGGTTATGGAGTGGTTGCCGTGACATTCCTGGTCGGCCTCGTCCATAACGTACAGTCCGTAATAATCGTAGAGAGCGTACATCTTAGGATCATTGGGATAGTGACTGGTACGTATGATGTTCATGTTGTGGCGTTTGTACATCAGAATATCCTGTATCATCGTCTCCACCGGAACGGCCTTGCCATACTTAGGATGTATGTCATGACGGTCGGCACCCTTGAAATAGGTTAGCACACCGTTGATATATATCTTGTTGTTGCGCAGTTCTATCTTGCGGAAACCATACTGCTGGGCTGTGGCTTCGGTAACATTGCCGGCAGCGTCGAGCACTTCCACGTTGAGAGTGTAGAGATATGGTTTCTCAGCGCTCCACAGATTAGGACGTGAGAGATTTATCTTGGCATTCTGAATGATCTCCTTTCCGGCTGCGACAGCTGCGGCATCAACAGTCGCAGAGCCTACTTTCTGACCGTTGGTGTCGAGAAGCGTGAAGCGCAACGCGGCTTTTCCGGCAGACTTGCCGTCGTTCTCCACATTGGCACGTATGTTGAGTGTGGCGCCGGAGAAGTCGGATGTTAGGTCTGAAGTGAGATAAAGGTCGCGCAGATGCACCTTAGGCATTGCCACGAGATAGACATCGCGGTGAATACCACTGAGGCGGAACATGTCCTGGTCTTCCAGATAACTGCCGTCAGACCAGCGATAGACTTCTACGGAAACATTGTTGGTGCCCTTGCGCACATACTTCGTTATGTCGAACTGTGCATCGTTGTTGGCACCCTGACTGTAGCCGACCTTCTTGCCGTTCACCCAAAGATACATGGCACTATACACACCATCGAAGTGGATATATACTTGCTTGTCGGTCCAGTCGGCAGGCAACGTGAACTCGCGGCGGTATGAACCGACGGCGTTGGGCTCGTTGTTGATGGTGTAACCGCGTTGCGGCTGGATGAACGGAGGATTGTTGAGGAACGGATAAGTGATGTTTGTATATATCGGAGTGCCGTATCCCTTCATCTCCCAAGAGGACGGGACGTCGATATTGTCCCAAGAAGACACGTCGTAACCGTTCTTATAGAAAGAAGCCGGACGGTCCTCAGGCTGTTTCGACCAGCGGAATTTCCACTGTCCGTTCAGCAACATGTAACGGCTCGAGTTGGTGCGCAGCCACGGCTTACGGTAGGCCGGGTCGTTCTGCATTTCGTTTACATCGGCGAAAGGAATGTATGTGGCGTGGCCTGGCTCCTTGTTTATGGCGAACACATGCGGATTCTCCCAGTCGTTCTTGCTTGATGTCTTAGGAGTTATCACCGTAACCTTTACATCCGATTTCACGAGCGTCCACTGCTGTGTGGGGCTCGAAGCGTCAGCCTTAACCTGCCATACAGGCTCGCCAAACTGGGCGGCATCGCGCATACCGAGGTTCATTCCGCTGGCCTTGCAGGTGAAAGTGTATTTGCCGTTGGCAAGACGCTTGGCTACCCAAAGCTGATTAGGATTCTTGTAATCGGTTGTCCACTGCAGCGCGGTCTGCATCTTGTTGCCGTTACCATTGTCGAGAGAACGCAGCGAAGCGGCGTTGATGATGTTATAGACATTCTCCGACACCTTGACAAGTTTCCACGCCTGGCTTTCCTTACCTTCGCTACGCTGAGAGATAAAAATGCCGGCTCCGTCGTCAAGGCTGCCCTGATTGTCGAGTACAAGCCCGTCGGCGATGTGGAGCTCATACACAGAACCGGAGTCTATGTTCTGCGATCGTCCGGTCAAAGACAGCATGAACATAAACAGAAAGGTTAAATAACTTCTGATTTTCATGATTGTTTGTTATGATTGTTTATTTAATGTAACAAAGGTAAATCATTTTTCTGACAATGCCAATCTTTGTGAAACAATTTATTGAAAATCGTTATCATATTCACATATACAGTACTATACCGGCTCATCTGATAAACCTTAGGAAGAAAAAAACTTATCCGCGCGTTATGCAAAATTAAATACTACAGTCTGTGGTAAGTCTCATACGGTCCATGTAAGAAACCAGGTGAAAATATGCTCTGTTCATGAACAGCCATAAAAATCAGGGAAACTTTCTGACGACGCGGGGCGGTATAAACCGCGCTGCGCATCTGATTGTATTGTGCAATGGGATTGATTGCATAATGAAACTTATTTGCCGGCGTAATAATAAATCCATATCACAGCAACAATATACCGGCGCAGCAATAATAATAGATTCATATTGCCACAACCGATAAATCATTGTTGCGAGAGAGAGGCGTACTTACAATTCGCAAGACAAGCGCTTATCGTGAGTGTTCCGACACCGGATATCAGGCATTTTAACGAAAAATTGAGAGAAGAACTTACGATTTTTCTTGATTTTATTTTGACAAAATATTTTCGCAAAAGAGATGTAAATGAATGTTAAAACAGGTGGAATAAAGCCTGTTTATGCCTGAACCACCTTATGATATACCCCATAACGTAGTCCGAAAAGATTCGTTTTGCCTTCTGATATTGCCCATTTCGCAGTGCGATTAAGCCCATTTCAGGGTGCGATATTGCCCATTTCAGCCTCCGATATGGGTCATTTCGCAAGTCGAAATGGTGCTTTTCGCAAAACGATAAAATACCCATCAAATATAAATCATTGATATTCAATATCTTATAAAAAACTCTCATAATTCGCGTATTTGCGCCCGAAGGAGAGTCCGGTAGCAAATACGCGCTTATTTTTCGGGGTAGAATCGGAAAACGGGGCGTAAAAATCAAAATCCGGTTACAATTTGAAAGTCTGTCATACCGTTCCGTTTTTTCAAATAAAATCCGATGTTAAAATAGGAATATATTAGAAATGAGCTACTTATGAGCTTTTCTCGAAGAACGAGGTAATGACTTGGCAACAGTCTCAAACTCTGTGATTTGCGGTATTCTTCTGCCAAACAACTCTTTGTTGCAAAGGTACATGTTTTATTGGTATATACAAAAATGCAGTAACATATCTTGTGAAAAAAGTAATGTTACTGCATTGCAAATACCATTGTCGATTATTCGTTCGGTTTATATATTGTTCAAATTCCAAATTTCTTTTACCGCACTGACTATCTTGTTGAAACGTCTTTCTATACTTGACTTGTCCCAAACGGGATGTTCTTTGTCTGTTACAAATTCTATAATCTCTTTTTGTTGATTCAATAGATTGTCCCGACCATATACTTGTAATTTATCCGCAAATGGACGATTTCCCAAAGAACTATTTTGCCGTCCAGCCATCAACATCAGGTTTCCAACGCAATTCATCCATTCACCTGAAACGATTCCTTCTTCAGGATTTTCCTTATCCTCATAAACGCCATAACCATTTTCTAAAGGATTAGCTTGTGTCTGTGGGGCTATATGTTCAATACTTTCGTTGGAAATGACATCCGAATAAGAAACCTTAGGAGTTGGATAATTATCATTACACAAATACTGTTCATATCTCCATAGTAAGTAGTTATCCACACGGTTGCCATAAAACCAACCACTCCTAACGTGATTGAGCATTTCCGTATCGCTCCAATACCCCCACCACCAATCGTTGTTAAGTTTCCATTTCACAGAATCTATCTGTTTATTAAAGCTTTCAGTATCGTTCGCATTTTGTATGACATTCTGCAACCTACTTGTTATATCAGCTCGTCCGCCCCTAATCAATGAACGGAACGTTAGATTTTCCAACAGCTTTATAAGGCGCATGAATACTTCATCGCTAACATTCGACAGTTTCGCTTTAATGAGCATAGGATATGAAAAAGCCATGTTATTCATGCACTTCAAGTTTGCAGTATTGAAGGAGTTGTCCTGCTCTATCTGTTTGATAAGGCAAAAGGCTTTGGATAGTCCGTTGACAAAACTTTTTATATGTTTTGTCTGTTCTTCTCTTGAAATGGATTTAAGCCAATCCTTGACTTCGCCTACAACTTTCTCGCTATAATATCCTTTTGGACCTACAGCTCTCCAATAGTAGTTAAGGACATTATCTTCATCCACAGATACAAGGACGATGTTATGATATATTTCTTCAAAAGCCTTTTCTATATAGTGTATGTCATCCTCATTATTTCCTATGCGGAAAATCTGTAACATGAAATAGGCTTTGAGAACTTCCAAATTGGTAAGTTTCTTACCTCTGTCATTTTGGTATGCGAAAATCTGTGCTGCCTGCAACTTGTCCTTGACAATAAAAGTGGTAATGGATGCGTTCTCCAACGTGTTAACCCAAGAAAGTATTTGCTGTACAGAGGATTCCTTTAATTCCGTTTCAAAGTATGTGCGAGCTTTATACATGGCAACTCTTGACTTTGAGGTCAAATCTTCTTCTGAAACAGACTCTTTGTTTTCAATGACTGCATCCACAAAGAAATTGTTGTCATAAGGTACAGTCATGAATTTCTGCTTATTGCGTCTTATATCTTTCAAATAGTAATCAGTAATGTCCTCCAATAAGTTCTTGATGTCATCTGCGTTTTCGTTATTGTCCCATTCCTCATGCCGATGCTTTAAAGCATTCACTAATGTACTGAAAAAGATGATACATGTAGTTAGACGTTGCTGGCCGTCAATGACATATAAAGTATCATCACTTTGTTCAAACAGGAAGTGTCCCAGATAGTAATTCTCTTCACATTCCCTTAAATCCTCAACGAACTGCGAGAATTGCCTTTCTCCCCAAGCGTAAGCACGTTGGTATTCTGGAATAACAAATCGGATATTACGTCTTCCGAATAAGGCTTTAATTGTCGTAGATTCCATAATATTACAAATTAAAATTCAATATTTTTATGGCTATTTGTGCGCAAGCTTCAGCATCAGCCAACGCATGATGATGGTTTTCCAAATCATAGCCACAGTATTGTGCCACGGTTTGGAGTTGGTGATTTGGAAGTTTATTGCCCAAAATAGTTCTCGAAGCCCTGCATGTGCAGTAGAATGCATAATTCGGGTATGGCATTCCATAAGCATGAAAAACCGCTTTCAGGCAACTTTCATCAAACGAACTATTGTGTGCGACCAATGGCAGATCTCCTATCAGTGGACTAACCTTTGCCCATACATCAGGGAAATTGGGAGCCGATTGAGTGGAATCAATCGTCAAGCCATGGACTTGCGTGTTCCAATATGAGTAATAATTGGGTGCAGGGTGGATAAGACTATAAAACTTGTCTATAATTTTATTGTCCTTTACGACAACAACTCCAACGCTGCATACGCTTGAACGATACTGGTTGGCAGTTTCAAAGTCAATTGCCACAAAGCTTTTCATCTTGATTTCCTGTGTCATGTTGGGCAGTCAGCCGTTTATTTTCTCAATCCAATATTTTACTCTTTCAGAAACTACACTTGCGTCTGTGGATTTCACTTCTTCCAAGACAACATATCCGTCTGCATTTATTTCTTTGTCTTGACATCCCATCCGCTTTAATGTATTCTTCAACAATTCCATGTCTTCATTTCTATTGGCGAATTGTATCAGAACATTTCCACTGTTCCCATCTTCAATAATATCCATATAAAGAGTTCTTTCTCCGTTTGAATATAGTTGGCAAGCCAACATATCCCAATACCAGATAAATATATTCCAATTCTCATAAGAACCTACACCATTTTTCCAAGTCGTAGTACGATGATGCCGTTTTATTATATCTTTCAGTTGCTCCACATTATCTATTATATATTGCTGCAACTCCTTGTCTGACTTAAATGTTTCTACAAATTTTCCTTCAGCTATATTGTAATAAGGCTCTGCAAAGTATTGCCACCATTGACCATAACTTCTACGTCCTCCTTTTTCCCATTTTAATGGTTTTGAGAAATCAGAATCTCCGTCATACGTAGCTTGGATATAATAGTGCCCTTGCCAAAAACCAACGTCAATGACTCCGGGATTACCATTTGTATTCGTCATTTTGAACCCGTCATATTGGTCAGACATACCTTCAACATGCCAACATTCTTCTTCCCATTTCGACAAAGCTTTATCCCACATACTTGTATCTTCCGCATAAGCTGTTTCTGGCTGTTGTTCTAAATCTTGTTCATTTGGTTTCTTTTCAGAAATAGTATCAACGCCTCTTGCATTGGCAAGTGAATTGGAAAGCACATTCAAGTCAACGGTTATGCGCTGCTGTTCTGGTACCGCATCTGCACCGTTAGGACTTTTGGCATTGCGATAGGCATTAGAGAAATTTTCGAGCGTATCTTGCTTGTGCTTGTCATCAAATTTGAAATCATCCCCATACAAGTCCTTTCTGAAGGCTTCCACTATACAGAAAAGATTGTCTAATAAAGGGTCAGGAGAACCACTCTTATTTTTACGGCTCAAGTTTTCGCTGTCCTCATCAGGACAGCAATATTCAATAAGTTCTTTGACTGCATTACTGACTGTTGCTATGTACTTTGAATCACAGTGCATTGCTACATAGGATGTCTGAAATTCAAGGCGGATTTTTTCTTCATCCGAAAGGCTGTGGTCTTTGATTACATCACATAAGGTATGGAGATAGTCTTGATAAATCCGAAGTTTCTCTCCAAAAATTTTAGCGGCTCTCTCACGTTCTACATCATCATCGCTCTGACCTCTAAGAAGTATCATGGTTATAACAGCTGTAATGATAACTCCCAAAACAGCTGCAAACATTTCATACCAAAGTTCTTTCCCGGTGAACAGCCTTAGGTAAACAGCAAAAAAACAGGCAATGACAACTAATATAGCCACTACTAAAACGGCTTTTCTCTGCGTTAGTTTCATAAGAAATGTCTTAATAAAGAGAGTGTGTTGTTAATTGCAACTACACACTCTTTGGTTAGACTGACTTGTAAAATCAGCGTTTAATCCAACTTCTTCCCTCATTAGTGGAGTAGTACAATCCTTTACTCGTTGTAGCCAAAAGATTACGCCCATCAGTGCTTAATTGTTGGAAAGTTCCAACCGAAGAACCTGTGTAGCGAGCAATCCAACTACGCCCTTCATTCGTGGAATAATATATACCTTTTGAAGTACAGGCTAAGAGTTCATTTCCAAATTGTAACAAGTCATAGAAAATTCCAGCTGAAGAACCAGTGTAGCGAGAAATCCAACTACGTCCATCATTGGTAGAATACTCTATCGCATTTTTTTGTGTGTTAATGCGAAGCATTTCGCGTCCATAATTGATTAATTGTGCCATAACTAATACAAATTTGTGCCTACCAGTTCCTCCTTGGCTTTTACTTATTAACCACGAAGCGTGGAACTGTATGCCACGTCTCTGTGATTAGGTGCTAGGAAAACCTTGAATGAAGATGTGGGAATAACAGCCCCACGCATATGCGTGGAGACCATTACGCCATCTCTTGCATTCGTGATGTTCAGTTTCCTAGGCTTTAATCACACAAGAAGAAGACATAACGCCTCTTATTTTCAATATGTCTTGGAAAGAGTTGCCTCAATCCAATTACAAAGATAGAGGATTTTTTCGGTAATCTCCTATCTTATAGTGTTTTTATTTGCTGTTGAAGTGTTTTTTGAGTACATTCTACATTTTCAGCCCTTTATCCTGCTTTGTAGGTGCAATTTCCAAACCGTTTCCCCATACATTCGTTTTCTGTCTGAACCATTGCACAAGCGGAATGTCATTCACACATATGTGGTAATGTCCTTTCCTGTTCTTGTCCTCCTCAAAAGAGAAAGCCGCATTCTCGTCACGAAATTTTCGGTTGAATTCGGGAGAATAGAAATCACCTTTCAATCTTACTTTCTTTAACTTACACAGTTCTTGAATTACTTTTTCAGAGAATTTCAAGGTGTTTCGGCAGAAGTCAATCAATAGCAACAGTTTCTCCACGTAAGGGAAGTATCGCTGTATCTTGTCCATATACTCGTTGAACTTGGTGCGTTCTTCTCTATGTTCACGTTCCATTGTCTTGATATGCAGTATCAATTCTTCGTTCTGACTTTCAAGTACGGATATGCGCTGCTGCAATTCTTCTCTTTCCGTTTTCAACTTATTGCTGCCCAAAAGAGAACCGACCCTTGCCACGAGTGCCGTCTTCGCTTCGGTCTTGGCGGCTTCAAGCTTCTCCGACTTGATTTCCTTTCGCACTTCGTCAAGCTGCCGTTCCGCTTGCCGCTGTTCGGTTTGTAGTAGTTGCACGTTGGCTTCAAGCTCTCCCGTCTGCCGTTTCAGGTCACGGTAGTATTGGGCGGTGGTGGTATGCCGTGCTTCCGAACCTCGAACGCCACGCTGCAAGCCGTACTTCGCCATTGCTGCGGCATAGCTGTCATGGTAGGCGACAAGCCTTTCACGGCTCATGAGGTCATCGGCGCACAGGCGGACGGCGTTGGCTTTCTTGCGGTAGGTGCGCTTGCCCTCCGCCTGCTTCTTCCTTGCTTTCCTGCTCTCGCCCGTCACTATCGGCACGACCGTGGCGTGGATATGCGGCGTGTGCTCGTCCATGTGCAGCACTGCCGATACGGTATTCTCCTTTCCGAACGTGCGTTGCAGCCATTGCAGGTTGTCATCGCACCATTCGTCCAGTCTGCCCTCGTCCTGCACTCTTATCATGTCCTCGTGCGTGCCCGAAAGCACGAGGCGGATTGCCCTTACTTGGTCGGGCGTTATCTTCCGCCTGATGCCAGCCGTGCGGATGCGGTGGCTTATCGCTTCGGTGCGGTCTGCCACACCGTCGGGGAATTCCACCAGCTCATGGTTAAGGTGGGTGCGTGTCGGGTCAGCGTTCTTGGGCATGGTCTTGCGTTCTATGTGGTCGGATGCGCCCGTGTCAGCCGACCCTTTCGCCTTGTTGATTTGGATGCTTATGTATCCCATGTTCGTTTCTTGTTTTGTTAGGTTCTACAAACTTGTTTGTCGGTATCCGTCCGCCTGCGGTCGTGCCGCACGGGGCAAACGGGGGTGTCCAGAGGGGTGTAATCCCGTTGGCTCATTAGGGTGTTTTTAGCATGAGCGAAGCGGTGCGTGAAGAAAACGCCCTAATGAGCTATGGCTTTTTGCTTCCCAAAAGCCTGCAGCGGTGTCGGCGATGTTGCTCGTGGGTATCTTTCGCCTTTTTCTTTTTGCCAGCGACATCGGCTTTCCCTTGTCGGTCGGCAGGATGGAAGTCCGTCCGACCAGCCTGTGAATGGCGGTGTTCACCTCCGTTGCTTCCACGGCGGACTTGTTGAGGGTGAAAAAGCGTTGAATTGTTGATGAGGTAACATAACATATTGATGTTCTGTAATATACATCCTCAACAACCGCTCAACAAACCCGTTCACAAAACATTTGGAGACGAAAAGAAAAAGGAATGCCGTTGCGGTGTGCCGCTTGCCTTTTCTTTTCAACAGCCCTTTCCTTTTGTTGAGGATTTGTTGAGGGAATATCTTATTATCTATCAGAATATTATTTACCACATTCAACAATTCAACAAAATATCAGAGGTTTTCAAGCATGTTTTTGGTGACGGTGTAATACCTGCCCACACGGTTCTTTTGCAAATAGTGTCCGGCACGGTTGTAGTCATACTCATAGGTTGTATAGGTAAGACCGTTTGGTGCAGGCGTGAGCTTCCAGCACTCCTGCACCACTTTCCGCACCTGCGACTTCTCCACCTTGACTTGCGAGCAGACGAGCAACGGGACAATATCATTCAGACAGAACGAGACAGACCCGACACCCACGCTTGCCATGATGTCGAGCAGCAGTTCCGCCATCTCTATTTCCAAACGGTTGCGGTTGCTTCGGATAATCTTTCGCAGGGCATCCGTTTCCAGCCGTTTCGGGTTGAACCACATGCGGCTTTCCTTCCCGGTGGACAGCCGTCTGTGTTGCAGGAAATGGAGGAAAGCGGGTATCTCTGCTTTCAGCTTTTGCAGGAAGTCAGTATCATCACTTTGGATCGGCGCAATCTTCCGCACCCAATAGCGTGTCTCCCCGGCGTCAATGATGACGGGCAGGTGCTCGTTGTTGGAGCAAAGCACGAACTTGGCGAAGAAGCCTATCTCGTCACGGTCTTTGCCTTTCGCCTCCACC
>ERZ779888.571-NODE-571-length-43052-cov-4.469661_pt1 | contig 43052 bp, 40 predicted proteins | sample MGYA00511245_ERZ779888 | MGnify/ENA primary metagenome ERZ779888 (study PRJEB29588, sample SAMEA2155255) | human gut metagenome | biome: human gut; feature: human-associated habitat; material: faeces | place: Denmark | collected 2008/2010 ...
TATAGCACTGCCTGTAATAATTTGTCACTTACCACCCATTTGCAAAAGAGGAGCTTTAAAATTTAAAGAATATGTAGAAAAAGAATTAGGAGATAAATATGAAGTACAAATTTTCCCTAACGAAATTTTAGGTGCTGCCCAAAAAGCTATCGAGTTAACGCAAACAGGAGCTATTGATTTTACAATTGTTGGTACGGCAAACCTAGAAACATTTGCGAGTGTATACGAAATTTTCTCTATGCCATACTTATTTACTTCAGAAGATGCATATCATGAGGTTATGAATGACACGGACTATATGAATAAAATTTTCTCAAGTACAGATGAACAAGGTTTTAGAGCTTTAACTTGGTATAATGCTGGAACGCGTAACTTCTATGCGAAAAAAGAAATTGATTCACCAGAAGATATGAAAGGATTAAAAATCCGTGTTCAACAAAGTCCTGCAAGTGTTGCGATGTGTCAGGCATTTGGTGCTGCAGCCAGTCCAATGAGTTTTGGTGAAGTTTATACGGCTATTCAACAAGGTGTCATTGATGGTGCTGAAAATAACGAATTAGCATTAACATCAAATAAGCATGGTGAAGTTGCGAAATATTTCTCTTACAACAAGCATCAGATGATTCCGGATTTGTTGATTGGAAACTTGAGTTTCTTGAATGGTTTGTCTAAAGAAGAAAGAAAAGTATTCTATAAGGCGGCTGAATTATCAAATGAAGAAGAATGTAAACAATGGGATGTGCAAGTTAAAGAAGCTAAGAAGGTAGCACAAGAACAAATGGGCGTTAAATTTATTGATGTCGATGTTTTAGCTTTCCAAAAGAAGGTAAAGGGTGTTCAAGAATCTATCTTAAAGGATAATGCACAGGCAAAACCTATTTATGATCATATTCAAAAAGTAAACAAAAAATACGAAGGCAAGGATGGTGAATAATATGGAAAAATTAAGAAACACAATCAACACTATTCTTGGATGGGCATGTGTATTTGTATTTGCCGTAATGGTAGTCGTAGGTACATACCAAATCGTAGTTCGTTACTTCTTTAATAATCCAAGTACAGTATCTGAAGAATTATTGACTTACAGTTTTACATGGATGGCCTTGCTTTCAACAGCTTTAGTATTTGGTAAAAGAGACCACATGCGTATGGGGTTCTTGGCTGATAAAGTAACAGGACAAAAAAAGAAAGTATTGGAAATCGGTATTGAATTATTAATTATTTTATTCGCCCTTGTCGTTATGGTGTATGGTGGAATTTCTATCATGAAACTAACGATGACTCAAATCACAGCGTCATTAGGCGTAAGTATGGGATTGATCTATACAATCATTCCTTTATCAGGCATTCTAATTGTCATTTATGGCATTATGAATATTATTGATTTGGCGAAAGGAAAGGGTGAATAAGCATGAGTTTATCAGTTTTATCAGGATTAATTATTTTAGTATTGTTAGTGATTATGCTTATTGCAGGTGTTCCCATTGCCGTGGCATTAGGAATTAGTAGTGTTTGTGCAATCTTACCAGTTATGGATCTAAATGTAGCCGTAGTTACAGGTGCACAAAGAATTTTCTCAGGAATCAGTGTATTTAGTTTGTTGGCCATTCCATTCTTTATTCTTGCAGGAAATATTATGAATAAAGGTGGTATTGCGATTCGTTTGATCAACTTAGCTAAAATTGTTACTGGAAGAACACCAGGTGGTTTAGCCCAGACAAATATTTTGGCAAATGCTTTATTTGGAGCCATTTCAGGTTCAGGTACAGCCGCAGCTAGTGCCATGGGATCTATCATTGGTCCAATTGAAAAAGATGAGGGGTATGATCCTAACTTCTCTGCTGCAGCCAATATTGCCACAGCCCCAACAGGATTATTGATTCCACCATCAAATGTAATGATCACATTCTCATTGGTATCTGGTGGTACAAGTGTTGCTGCCTTATTTATGGCTGGATATATTCCAGGTGCATTGTGGGCATTGGCTTGTATGCTTGTTGTATATATCTACGCAAAGAAAGCTGGATACAGAAGTCAGACGAAATTAACTGGAAAAGAAAAGTTTAATGCATTTATTCAAGCTTTACCATGTTTATTGTTAATTGTTATTGTCATTGGTGGTATCATTGCCGGCGTCTTTACAGCCACTGAAGGTAGTGTTGTTGCCGTTGTATACTCATTATTACTTTCTATTTATGGATACAAATCAATGAAATGGAAAGATTTACCAGAAATCTTTAGAGCAAGTGCGGAAATGACAGGTATCATTATTTTCTTGATTGGTGTTTCTAGTATCATGTCTTGGGTTATGGCTTTCACAAACATTCCTACAATGGTTTCAAATGGATTATTATCAATTTCAAGCAATAAATATGTCATCCTATTAATGATCAACATTATCTTGTTAGTGGTTGGTACATTCATGGATATGACGCCAGCCACATTGATCTTTACGCCAATCTTCTTGCCAGTATGTACTGCATTAGGTATGAATACAATTCACTTTGGTATTATGTTGATCTTCAACTTGTGTATTGGAACAATTACTCCTCCAGTAGGAACGACATTGTTTGTTGGTGTTAAAGTCGGAGGCGTTAAGATTGAAACTGTATTTAAACACTTGTTACCATATTTCTTCGCTATTATTGTTGTGTTGATGTTAGTTACATATATACCACAATTAAGTCTATGGTTACCTGGTTTAATGGGATATGTAAGTTAGAAGGAAGGAATTTTTAAATGAAACAATTTATGGATAAAGACTTCTTGTTGACCAATGAAGTCGCTAAGGAATTATTTTTTGATGTTGCTAATACGATGCCAATTGTAGATTATCATTGTCATATTGATCCAAAAGAAATTGCTGAAGATCGTAAATTTGAGAATATCACACAAGTATGGCTTGGTGGTGACCACTATAAATGGCGTCAAATGCGTTCAAACGGAGTGGACGAATACTATATTACTGGAGATGCACCAGATCGTGAAAAATTCCAGAAGTGGGCAGAAACGCTTGAAAAAGCTATTGGAAATCCACTTTTCCACTGGTCTCACTTGGAACTTCAAAGATACTTTGGATACCATGGTGTTTTAAATAGTAAAACAGCCGAAGAAGTATGGAATTTGTGCAATGTAAAATTACAACAAGATGATATGAGTGTGCGTAACTTAATTAAAAACTCAAATGTTAAATTATTATGTACTACAGATGATCCGATTGATGATTTGCATTGGCACAAAGTCATTAAGGCTGATGAAACATTTGATGTAAAGGTACTTCCTGCTTGGCGTCCAGACAAAGCTATGCGTATCAATAAACCAGAATTTGCCGACTACATGAGCCAATTGGCAACTGTTTCTGAAATTGAAATTCATACTTTCGAAGATATGAAAAAAGCAATCATCAAACGTATGGAATACTTTAATGAAATGGGATGTCTAGTGAGTGATCACGGATTGGATTATGTTATGTATGCCCCAGCAAGTGATGAAGAAATCGAAAAAATCTTTGAAAAAGGATTAAATCATGAAGCTGTTACAGCATTAGAATGTGATCAATATAAGACGGCATTCTTACTGTTCATCGCAAAAGAATACAAACGCTTAGGTTGGGTAATGCAGTTGCACTATGGATGTAAACGTGACAACAACACAACTATGTATAATAAGTTAGGAGCAGATACGGGTTATGATTGTATTTCAAACTTTGCACCTGCAGACCAACTTACAAATATGTTGGATGCGATCAATGAAAATGGTGGATTGCCAAAAACAATTCTTTACAGCTTAAATCCTGGGGATGATGAATTGATCGGTACAGTACTTGGATGTTTCCAAAATAGTGATGCGATTGGAAAGATTCAACAAGGATCTGCATGGTGGTTCAACGACAATAAAACAGGTATGGAAAAACAAATGACGTCTTTGGCAAATCTAGGATTATTAGGTAATTTCTTAGGTATGTTGACAGATTCAAGAAGCTTCTTGTCGTATTCAAGACATGAATATTTCCGTCGAATCATGTGTAACTTAATTGGTACATGGGTAGAAAATGGAGAGTATCCTTATGATAAAGAAAACTTAACTGAAATCGTTAAGGGTATCTCTTACAACAATGCCGTTCGTTATTTTGGCTTTGATTTATAATAGTTTTTGAGAGAGCTTTGATTCAAGGTTCTCTTTTTTAGTGTCATAATTTAAAAAAATGACACTTTTTCGATTGAAGCAAAGTCAAAATGAGTCAAGCCTGACTCAAAATGGGGGTTAAAAAACATAAAAAGGTGTCAAAATCTGAAATTATGAATCAAAACACGCTAAAAAATCAGTGAAATGAGTCAAAATTTAAAATTATGATACTTTTATGTGGTAAAATAATGTAAACAAAGTCAGGAGGCAGAAAAAATGACACCTTTTAGTGCAAATTTATATCCGGTGAATTATAAGATGGATAAAGACTTATTAAGATTATTGTCTCAGGCAAACGCGAAATATACGGAGTACAAGATTAAATTACAGACTTTGGATTTTGATTCAAAATACTTTTTAGATTCGATTTTGTTGAGTGAGAGTTTGAAATCAACTCAAATTGAAGGTACACAGATATCGCAAGATGAAATGTATTATTTAAAGTATATGGAAGAAACGGATGATAATAAAGAGATTCAAAATTTAAAGAAAACTGTGGAATATGCATATAAAAAAATTGATGATGGAAAAGATATAGATTTTGAATTGGTGAATACAATGCATATGCTTTTATTGGATAGCGTTCGTGGATCTAAAAAGAAGCCAGGTCATATTCGTACAACTCAGAATTGGATTGGTCCTAAAGGAGCGGGTATTGATAATGCGATATTTATTCCTCCGGCACCAGAAAATGTATACGGATTATTAGAAAATTTATATGAATATATGAATGATGAATTTATCGATCCATATTTAATTAATGTGGCATTATCTCATGCGCAATTTGAAACGATTCATGCATACTCAGATGGAAATGGACGACTAGGAAGAGCTTTGATCCCTATTCAAATGGCAAGGTTTGAACAAGATAAACCAATATTATACATGTCGGAAATATTGGAATTGTATAAACCTGCATATCAGTATAATCTAATGGAAAGTCGAAAAGGAAATTATTTGGGATATATCAAATTTTTCCTTCAATGCGTAGTGGATCAGTGCAATAGTTTTATCTATAAGATGAATGAAATAGATAAAATCTACAAGGAAGATATGGCAAAAATGGAAACAATCCATAGTGCAACACTATACAAGATTATGCCAATTATTCTTTCCCAAGTTGTATTTACTAAAAAAGAATTAGAGGATATGACAGGATTATCAAAATCAACAATCAATCGTACGATTCAGAAGATGGAAGAATTAAATGTAATTTCATACGATGATTCGGTTCGAAAAAAGAGTTATTGTTACACAAGTGTATATAACGTATTTGTAGGGAAAAGAAATTATTAAACAAAAAAGTTGTTGACTTTAAAATTCAACAACTTTTATTTTCCTTTGGATATATCTAATAAACGCAATGAGAACTCATACGCAAATAGACTATCTGCATTCTCTAAATGAAGATGGAATAAGTCGATCATTTTATCAAGACGATAAAAGAATGTAGATTTATGTATGTATAAAGCTTTGGATGTCATAGAAGCACTACGATTATTTTTAAAATAAGTACGTAGTGTTTTTATATACTCCGTTTTATGTTCTATATCATAATTGTACATGTTTTTTATTGCAGGATGGATAGTGGCCTGCAGTTCTTTAACGTTATTGGATGACTGAAATAGATTTTTTAAGAAGAAATCTTCGTGATATGAAATGGCTTTTTCGCTAAAATGAGTTAAATCATGTCTTAATTGATTGATGCATTGATTTAGATAAGGCTTGCAGTTTAATAAATCATCAAACATATAACTAAAGGCGCCTTTCATATGATTCATGTTTAAAAAGTCTTCATAACGTTCTATATCGGAAAGATGCGAATCAATTGATATTAGAGAAATAAAATAATCACGATATGAATTGTGAATGCTATTTTTAAAAGCCATGGATAACTGCATGCAGTAATACTCGGTTGCCATCAATCGTTCATCATTGTTGATAAAGCCACTAGCCACAAATACATATTGTTTTTTAGGTACAACTTCAAGCTTTTTCAAATCTTCTATAATATCTTCTTCTTTTTCGTAATGGTTTAAAAACAAATCTTTAAAAAAGGTTTCATATTTGATACGGAATGGACTTTGATAACTTTCATCCTTTTGTAGCTGAATGGAAATCATTTGTGTGAAAACATGGATATAATCTAATTCATCGCGAGACAGTTGTCGATTATAACAACGAATGAAAATATATCCAATGACTGAGTTTTTTATACGAACACTTTCAATAACACAAGGACAAGGCATGGAGGGGATATTAACGATAAATGGATGAACGGAATGATAAATTTTATCCACAATTTTTCTATCTTTCATATCTTGTATACGTATTGTGTCTAGTGATAGACGGTTGTTTCTAGATGTGAAAAATTCAGTGTCTATTGTATCTGCTGGATACATCGATAATACAGTGAAAGTAGAATCCAATAATACAATAGGATTTTCAAGATGGTGATAGGTTGCTTTTAATAGATCATTTAGCCCATTCCCGTTATATAAACTTTGGAAAAGCGCTTGTTTTTGTTGCTCTAGATAGTTGTAGTATTCCATGATATCTGACATATGATTGTATAAATCGATTAAATCAATATTATCTTGGATATACATTTTATCTTTTGGAGTTTCATTTTCATTACAAATATAGAGTGCACATCCATATATTGTATAGTTTTTAAAGTCTTCATAGTTTCCAATATATAAATTATTAGGTAAAAGATGCATATAATTTGCATCTTCTTTTGTTAGAAAACGAATGCTATTAATTAACGTATTTGGATGATATTCCCCTTTTACTTTGCATTTATAATAATCTTCAATGCCTGAGATGATTGATGAAAGATAGCTCATACCAAACCTCCATAAATGTTGTCAATACTATATTATCATACAAATGTCGGAAAAAACATCGATAAAAACGGTTTCAAATCCACTGAGTATACGATGATTGTCTAATTTTAATTTGTTATATTATTCACATGAAGTTAAGTCTTGGTGAAGGAGAAGAAAAGATGACAATTAAAGTAATGGGCGTATGTGCCGGAAGAAAAGACAGTAACAGTGAAATTTTATTAAAGGAAGCTCTTATGGCATGCGAGGAGGAAGGCGCAGAAGTAAGAATGATCAATCTAAGAGATTTTAATGTCGTAGATTGCACTGGATGTACAGGATGTACGATTGGTATGTCACAAGGAAAGAATGTTGGATGTACACAAGATGATAAAGATGACAAGAAAAAAATTATGGATGTTTTATTAAATCAAGATGCAGTTATTTATGCAGTGCCAACATATGATTTAATGCCATCCGCAAATTATTTAAGATTCGCACAAAGAAGTTTAAGCTATGAAACAGCATTCTTAGAAGCTATTGGAGCTATCGAACATAGAGATCGTGTTGCAGGATTGATTTCGGTTGGAGGATCCACTCGTTCATGGCAATCTATGGCTCTTGAAGGATTACAGGCAACGATGTTTACAACAGATTTCAAAGTAGTAGATATGCTTTTAGCAACGCGTGTACCAGCACCAGCACAAGTTTTATTGGATGATGAATTAATTGCTCGTGCAAGAAAAATGGGTCAAAACATTATGGAATCGGTAAAAACACCAGTTGAAGAACGTAAATGGTTAGGTGATGAAGACATGGGATGGTGTCCTAATTGTCACTCAAACGCATTAGTTTTAGGTGAAAAACAATGGGATGGACTCCACTATCCAGTTGAATGTCAAGTATGTGGTGCTGGTGGAAATTTAGAAAAAACAGAAGATGGAAAATGGAAGTTTGTGATTCAAGAAAATGGATTGTTAAAAGATCGTACAACAGTAGCTGGTCGTGCATTGCACTTAGAAGAGATTGCTGAAACACAGGGAGGTTTCTTTAAAAATCCAGAAAACAGAGAAATTGTTGGCAAGAAGATTGCTCGTTATAAAGAAAAGACATTTAAAGGATTAGAAGACTAATCATGAATCATAGTACGAAATGGCGTGTAGTAAATACACTATTGATGAATATTCCAATCGCAGCAGCAATTTCAGTAAGTGCACAATTCTTAGCGATTCATACATTTATTTTTCAACTATTTTGTATAAATTTTGCGATCGCATATGCACTTTCGTTTGTTGTTGGCATGTGCGTACCTGCAGTTAAATGGGGAATTGGATTTGCGATGGCATGTAAAGCAGAACCAAATACTTTGAAATTTGGATTATGCATCAATGTCATTGTGAATTTAGTGTATGTCGTAGCCAATGAAATTGTATTAACGTATTTCAATGTTGTTGTATTGAATCACGCACCAATGATTGCTGTACTATTTGGAATTTTAGAAACATTCATCCCAATCTATATTGTTGGATATATTGTTTCTTTCTTATGGAATCAGCCATGTGAAAAAATCACAAACAATATTGTAAAAGAATAATAAAGGAGAAAAACAATGAAACAATTACAAACAGATGTAGTCGTCGTAGCCGCTGGTTTATCTGGTTTAGCTGCTTCTATTGCAGCAGCAGAAAATGGCGCTAACGTTATTGCTTTAGAAAAATCAACGACAACTGGTGGAGCAGCCAATATGGGTATGGGTCCATTGGGTGTAGGTTCAAGTATTCAAAAAAATCAAATGATCTCATTAACACCAGGAGAAGCCTTCCGTAAACACATGTATTTTACTCACTACAGAGTCGATGCACGTCTAGTAAGAGATTACTATTTTAAATCAGGTTCTACAATTGATTGGTTAATGGATATGGGTGTTGAATTTGCGGGAGTTCAAAGAGCATTCTCAGCTCCAGAAGCAACACGAGCTTATTCAGATGGAGAGTTTACTTGGCATGTCGTTAAACCATTAGATGGTGGTGTTCCAGGTCCTCGTGCTGCAACAGCTATGATCAAAAAAATGACAGAAAGAGCTGTTGAATTAGGTGTTGAAATTCTATATGAAACACCTGGTAAAAAAATCATTATGGAAGATGGAAAAGCTGTCGGTGTTATGGCTGTCGATAAAAATGGAGAAGATGTTGAGATTCGTGCAAACTCAGTCATCGTATGTACAGGTGGATTTGGTGATAATCCTCAAATGATCAAGGATGAAACTGAATTTGAATACGCAAAAACAATTTATAACTTTGCCGTTCCAGGAATGAAAGGTGATGGAATCAAGATGTGCTGGGAAGCTGGTGCTGGAAAAGAACAACCAATCATGGAACTTATGTACCAATTACCAGATAATATGAATCACTTTATTCTTGATGGAGCTTTCCGTCAACCATGTCTATGGGTAAACAGAAACGGAAATCGTTTTATGCCGGAAGATCAAATCGCAAATACAACATTTACAGGAAATGCGATTGCGACACAACCTGGTAAAGTTGCGTTCTCTATCTTCGATAGTAAGATGTTGAAAAAATATAAGAAAAAAGGACCGGATATCGTATCCCATGTTCACCCTCATGATTTATTTGATCACTTTGATGAACAATGGAATCGTGACATTGAAAATGGTTATGAACCAGTAACACAAGCGGATACAATCGAAGAATTAGCTGAAAAAGCAGGAATCGATGTAGATGGTTTAGTAGCACAAATCGAAGAATATAACGAAATGTGTGAAGCTGGATTCGATGAAATCTTTGAAAAAGACAGAGTATATATGACACCAATCGAAAAAGGTCCATTCTACTGCTGTAAGCAATATGTTGGAGCATATGGATCTTTAGGTGGAGTAAAAATCAATCACAAGACACAAGTATTAACACAAGAAGCCAAAGTAATTCCTGGATTATATGCAGCGGGAACCGATGCATGTAACATTTTTGGAGATTCATATCCATTTATCTTATCAGGAAACACAATGGGATTCTGCTTGAATAGTGGACGTATTGCCGGAGAAAACGCAGCTAGTGAATTAGCTGATGAAGAATGGGATTACGATTAATCAAGGAGTTAAACGATGAAAATTACAATAGATGGTAAAACAATCGAAGCGAAAAAAGGCAGTTCGATTTTAGATGCTGCACTTGCTGCGGGCGTGTATATTCCTCATCTATGTAGTCATCCAGATTTAGAAGCAAAAGGAGGCTGCCGCTTATGCTCTGTTGAAATCGATGGAGTAGAAGGGGCAGTTCCTTCTTGTATGACGAAAGTAGAAGAGGGAATGAATATCACAATTAACGGACCAGAAGCAAAAAAGGTTCGTAAAATGGCAATGGAATTGATTCTTGCCAGTCACCCTGCAGATTGCACAGGATGTCCAAAATTTGGTAAGTGCGAACTACAATCGCTCTATCAATATTTAGGTGTCAGTGCGGAGCGATGGAGAAAAAAATCCAGAAGCGTTCCGAATGACGATAGTAATCCATTAATCTCTCACTTATTCACTCGTTGTATTCGATGTGGTAGATGTATTCGTGCATGTCAGGATTTAAGAGGTGTAAAAGTTCTTGATTATGTGAAGACAAAAGATGGAATTCGTGCAGGCATTGCAAGTGGAACCAGCTTAAAAGATGCGGGTTGTCGTTTCTGTGGAGCCTGTATTGAAGTATGTCCTACAGGATCGATTGTGGATCAATTAAAGATGATGAATCCAGAAAAGTCATATATGGAAAATGTGGTGCCTTGTAAGGCAAATTGTCCAGCTCATATTGATATTCCTCAATATATTCGTGCGATTAAAGAAGGTGACTTTGATAAGGCAACCGCAATCATTCGTGAAAAAGTCCCTTTTCCAGAAGTATTAGGATCTGTATGTACGCATGTATGCGAAAGCAATTGTAAACGAAATGAATTAGGAGAACCTATTTCGATTTGTAAATTAAAACGTGCAGCTGCTACACAAGATAGTGAGGCATGGAAAGAAAAAGTACATAAAGAACCTGTAACAGGTAAAAAGGTAGCTGTGGTTGGTGCAGGGCCATCTGGTTTAACAGCAGCTTATTATCTGGCTAAAAAAGGTCATGCGGTAACGGTATTTGAAAAGAATGAAAAAGCCGGAGGACAATGTCGATATGGTATTCCATCGTATCGTTTGCCAGATGATTTATTAGATCGTGAAATTGCCAATATTTTAGAAATTGGAATTGAATTAAAGACAAATGCAGAATGTCAAAGTTTAGAAGAATTAAAGAAACAATATGATGCCATACTAGTTTCAATTGGTACGCATCAAGGTACAAAACTTCCGATTCCAGGAAATGATTTACCTGGTGTATATGTAAATACCGAATTCTTAAAAGATGCGCGTAGTGATAACTTAATTCAATTAGGTGAGAAAGTCATGGTTTTAGGTGGCGGAAACGTTGCGTATGACTGTGCTAGAACAGCGATTCGAAAAGGTGCTAAAGAAGTGCATATCGCATGTCTTGAAAATCAGCAACAAATGACTTCTTCTCCAGACGAAATTGAAGAAGGAACACAAGAAGATGTAATCTTACATGCCGCTCATTCTTTCCTTCGCATTACGGGTGAAGATAAAGTAACGGGTGTTGAATTGAAAAAAGTAAAGCGTTTCTATTTTGATGAAAATCACAAAGCCGTTCTTGATTTAGAAGAAGGTTCAGAACATGTGATTGAAGTGGATAATGTAATTTTTGCGGTAGGACAAAAACCAAGTGGTACAGACAATATGAATTTAGATTTAACACATGGACCATATATTGCTGCAAATAATGCACACACAAGTATGGAAGGTGTCTTTGCCTCAGGTGATGTTGTGACAGGAACACGTTCTGTTATCCAAGCTATTGTGGGTGGTCGAGAAGCAGCTGAACAAATGGATATCTATCTAGGTGGAAATGGAGATATTTCAGAACAACTTGTAGAAAGAACCACTCCAAATCCATGCATTGGACAAGTAGAAGGCTTTGCAGATTTAGCTCGTGTAAATCCAGATATGATTTCTTTAGAAGAAAGATGTGCAGGTTTTACTCCAGTAGAAAAACCATTGACTTGTGACCAGGCAAAATGTGAAGCAGGACGATGCTTACAATGTGATTTACGATTAAATATTTCCAACGTGAAACTTTGGAATGAATACTAGGAGGATGACCATGACAATAAATATTGATGAAAAACAATGCGTAGTGGATGTCCTTTTAAATAAAGTGCAATCCCATCCTTGTAAGGATTGTGGAAAGTGTGTATTTGGGTATGAAGGCATTACACAGCTTGAAATGATTTTAAAAGATATTACAGAGAAAAAAGCACATTCCGATGATAAGGCATTATTAATGGATTTGTGTTCCGTTATGAAAAATCAGTCTATGTGTGATGATGGCAAAGAAATTGCCAGTCTGGTTTTAGACGGATTGAATACATATTCAGATGTCTTTGATGAACATATCTCTAAAAAACAATGTCGTGCAGGTGTATGTAAGAAGTTTATGACTGTACATATTCTTGCCGGTAAATGTATTGGATGTGGCGAATGTTTAGATGTTTGTGAAGATGATGCCATCTTAGGAAAAAACAAATTCGTCCACGTTATTGAGCAAGATGAATGTACGCTTTGTGGCAAATGCTTCGAGGTATGTGATGAAGGTGCCATTGTTTGGGCAGGGGCAGAAAAGCCAAAATGTCCTAAGAAGCCAATCCCTTGTAAGAAAAGATAATAGAAGAGGAAAGTGAAAATGAATAAACTAGGAAAATATTCTAGAAGTGTATCGATCATTGGTGTAGGATGTACGCCATTTATGTACACAGTAGATAATGAAGAAACAAATGGTTTAACAGAAGGTGAAATGTTTGGGTATGCTGCATTAAAGGCGATGGAAGATGCGAGTGTAAATCCACAAGATGTGGATTTCTACTTTCATGGTGAAGCAAGTCCTTTAAATGGATCAAACTATTTAACACCAAATGTGCAGATTGCGAATTGGTTTGGAATGAAAGGTAAAGGTTCAATTCACCATTCTGAAGCATGTTGTACAGGTTATTTGGCAATTGAACAAGCTGTAAATGCGATTGCGAGTGGAAAATATGATTGTGTATTAACCGGAGCTGTTGAATTTGGTGATAGTACGCCTTCACCTGCAGATAATGTTGAAACACCGAAACATCCATATAAACGCGACAAGATGACAATGGAAAAATTCTTAAAGACAACTTCATGGTTATATGATCGTACCTACACTCGTATGTTAATGGCGGGACAAGAATTGATTTATGATGATGCAGCTGAATGGTATGTTCGTACACGCAAGATTTCAGATGAAGATATGAACAAAACTTTGAACTGGATGTGCATCAACAACCGTAAGAATGCTTCTGTCAATCCTTTGGCCATTGAAAGAACAACATATGAAGAATTAGCTGAAAAAGCAGGTATGTCTTTAGAGGAATATATGAATTCTCCATATAATCCGAAAATGGGAGATTTCTTACGTGCAGGTGGACTTGAATTGAAGTGTGATGGAGCTGCGGCTGTGATTGTTTGTGCAACTGAAAAAATTAGTGAAATTGCACCAAATCTAAAACATAAACCAATCGAAGTATTAGGCATTGGATCGGCTGCTTGTGAAGCAACAACTCCTCATTTTGAAGTTCGTGCAACGCAAGAAGCTGTAAAACAAGTGTATGAGTTAACAGGAATGAATGGAAATGATTTAGATTTATTCTATGCGAATGATTTTATCATCACTTCTCATTTAGTATCTGCAGAAATCGCAGGCTACTTACCATATGGTGAGGGATGGAAATATATTTGTGAAGGACGCACTGCTTGGGATGGAGATAAACCAATCAATTCAAATGGTGGTCGTACTTCATTTGGACATGCACATGCAGCATCAGGTCTTGCCGATATGTATGAAGCTTGTAAACAAATTTGGCAGGAATGCGGGGATCGTAACGTGAAATTTACTCCAAAAACAGCGATGTTACGTGGATATGGTGGAGCGCAAAATGTGGCGGCTATCATTATTAAAGAATTAGAAGGAGGAGAATAATATGGCTATCAAATTAGAGAAGGTCGTAGAAAAATTCTATTTGGGATTAGAAGAAGGAAAGATTCTAGGTCGCAAATGTCCTAAATGTGGAAATGTAGAATTTCCTCCTGTATATGCATGCAATGCGTGTGGAAATTATGAAACGGAATGGGTTGAAATTAGTGGAAAGGCAAAATTACATTCCATTGTTTTACCGGCTGCCCTATCTTCAAAACCTGAATATAAGAAATTTAAAAAGTTCTGTTATGGTGAAATCGAATTAGAAGAAGGATCTCGCTTTAATGGCGTTGTGCTTGGTGTTAGTAAAAAGAATCGTAAAGAACTAGCTGCAAAATTGCCTCTAGATATTCATGCCAAAATCGTTGAAAGAGATATTGGTGTTAAAACGGTTGTATTTGAATTGGATGAAGATTAATTAAGAAGGAGAAATATATTATGGAAAGAAATGAAATTTTAGAACAAGTATTAGAAATGGTTGCGATGTCTTATAAGAAAGATGTTGCGCAATTATCTGAAGCAACTTCTTTTAAAGAAGATTTAAGTGGTGCTTCTGTTCAAATGGTAGCTTTAGTATCTGAAATCGAAAACGAATTAGATGTAGCTTTAATGTTGGCAGATGCATCTGCATGTGCGACAATTGGTGATTTAGTAACTTTGATTGAAGAAGAAATGTAATGTTAAGAGGATTCAAAAATGAGTGTAATTGATCAAATTTTTGAAAAGGCAAAATCAAATCCTCAAAAGGTTGTATTTCCAGAAGCATTAAATGAAAAGATGATGCAGGCTGCTTTTGAAGCTGGAAATGAAGGGTATATTTATCCGATTCTTGTTGGAAATAAAGCAGAAATTGAACAAGCTATTCAAGAGCGTGGGTATGATCTTTCTGTATTTACAGTTGTGGATATGGAAGATGAAGAGTATCGAAAAACATTGATTGAAAAATATATTGCTTTGCCAGATACTAGATTAAAGGAAAAAGCTTTAAATCGTCGTATGCAGGATAAATTGCAGTTTGCGATGGTGATGCAAGCTGTTGGTGATGCAGACGTTACATTTGCGGGCATTGACTATACAACAGGAGATGTATTACTTGCTGGACAAATGATCATTGGATTAAAACCAGGTATTGAGACGATTTCAAGTATTGGTTTATGTGATATTCCAGGATATGAAGGCAGTGAAGGAAGTTTATTAGCTGTAGGGGATAGTGCAGTTTGTACAAATCCTAATGCCCAACAACTCGCAAGTATTGCGATTTCTGCTTGTGATACAGTGAAGTCTTTATTAGATTGGCAACCAAGATGTGCCTGTGTTTCTTATTCAACACTTGGCTCTGGTCAAGGCGAGTTGATTGATAAAGTAACAGAAGCTGTTAAGATTGCGAATGAATTACGTCCTGATCTTGCGATTGATGGAGAATTCCAATTGGATGCCGCTATTTCACCGAGTGTAGCCGCTAAAAAAGTGAAACGTGAAAGTAAAGTAGCAGGTAAAGCGAATGTTGTGATTTGGCCAGACTTAAATGTTGGAAATGTAGCTGTAAAGTTGATTCAACAATTTGGACATGCCGATGCCTATGGACCTATGCTACAGGGATTCAAGAAAGTTGTGTGTGACTGTTCAAGAGGGGCACCAGTTTCTGAATTAAAAGGAAATATTGTAATTAGTGCTGTAAGAGCAGCTGGAGAAAAATAGTAAGATGAAAACATATAAAGTTTTAACGATTAACCCTGGTTCTACGTCTACAAAAATTGCTTTGTTTGAAGGGGAAACTTGTGTATTTTCAAAAAATGTTTCGCATGATGCTAATGAATTAGCCAAATATGAAAGAATTGCAGATCAACTCCCATATCGTAGAAATATGATTTTGGATTTATTAAGTGAAGCCAATATTGCTTTAGATGATGTTGATGTTTTCGTTGGTCGAGGCGGAGGCCTTTTGGCAATGGAAGGTGGCACTTATGAAGTCACTGATTTGATGTTAGAACATGCTCGTAATATGCAAAATGGTGTTATTCACCCTGCTGCTTTAGGCTCACAATTAGCTCATGAATTCGCAACAAAATATGATGCGAAAGCTATGGTGGTCAATCCTCCGGATGTGGATGAACTTCAAGATTTAGCGCGAATGACAGGTATCAAAGGGGTCAATCGTGTTATTCACTTACATGCATTAAATCTAAAAGAAACGGCAATTCGTCATAGTAAAAATGTATTGAATAAAAAATATGAAGAATGCAACTTCATTGTTTGTCATATTGGTGGAGGTGTTTCTGTCTCTGCACATAGACAAGGAAAAATGGTGGATGGCTTTGACATTGTAGGTGGCGAAGGTCCAATGACACCAACTCGTTGTGGAAGTATTTCCGTTGCGGATTTGCTTTCATATATGAAGAAAAACAATTATACAGTGGATGATGTAAAACCTTTATTGACAAAATCTGGTGGTTTTGTGAGTCATGTTGGTATATCGGATGCTTTAGAACTCACAAATCGTGCTTCTCAAGGAGATCATTATGCTGAAATGTTGTGGAACACAATGATTTATCAAATTGAAAAATGCATTGGTTCAATGGCTGCTGTATTACATGGACAAGTGGATGGTATTTTGCTTGGTGGTGGAATGGTCTATAATCAAGATCTTGTACGCCAAATTACAGATACTTGTTCATTTATTGCACCGGTTAGTGCATATCCTGGTGAATTTGAAATGGAAGCCATGGCAGCAGGAGCGATTCGTGTTTTGAATGGTGAAGAAGAGTTAAGACAATATACGGGTAAAGTATGTTGGAGTGGATTTGAGTGGGATTCATAAAATGAGTGATAAAAAGCTAAATATCTTAACTCTTGCCTTTGGGATTGCATTATTACCTCCAATCTGGGCTGTATTATCTTCTTATGCTGGAATTACTACGGGGGCAGTGGCATTGATTTGTGCGGGTGTTTACGTAGCGAATGGAAATAAAAAAGAAGATGCATTAAAAATCACAATTGGTTTTTTGCTAGGTGATTTATGGGCAGTAATCGCTATTTGGATTATGGAAACACTACAGTTCAATCTCAATGTAGAATTATATCTAACACTGTTTGTATTGGGTGGCTTGGCTGTTTTGATTGGTGAAAATATTCCAAAATATATATTTACGCCAGCATGGCTTTGTGGCTGGGCCATTGGACTTACAATCATGGGACCATTATCCATTGATAGTTTAGGTACTTTACCTATTCAGATTGGTGCAAGTATGATTGCAGGTGTTGTCTATGTTGGTATTGGTGTAGATGCATTTCAAAAATTTATAATTAAAACAATAAAAAAATAATAATGAATCAAAATTGCAGGTATCTAAATAAGACTGTTATAAATCTCCTCCCTATTTACTCTTAGATGCCTGCTTTTCTTATTGAAAGGGGATCCTATGATTTGTGTTTATTATACAAAATATGTATTGAATGATCATGAGAATAAATACCAAAAGGAGCATCGAATTGGTTTGTCTTTATTAGATTATGGATTAAAAAAGATGAATGTTGATTTAAGTGAAAAAGATATTTTATTAACAGATACAGGAAAACCATATCTAAAAAACGCAAAAGATCTGTATTTCAATATCAGCCATTGTGATGGATGGGTCGTATGTGCTATTTCCAATCAAGAAGTGGGTATTGATGTTGAAAGAGTTGGATATATGTCGGATGGAATGGTAAAAAAGGTTTTGAGTGAAAATGAAGCTCAATCAATCAATCAAAATCTTTTTTATCGATTTTGGACATTAAAAGAAAGCTATTTAAAATGGTGTGGACAAGGTTTTTATAAAGATCCTAGAATGGTTGAATTTGAAATATTCGAAGATGATGTTCGTTGTTTAACAGACGATGTTTATTGCGCCTCAAAAAGAATGGATAGGGATTGTCTTTTGGCGATTACGATGAAAGAAAGGGATGATATAAAATATGAATCTTACGAAAAAAAGATGGATGGTTTTAATAGCGAGTTGTTTGATTAATTTGTGCATTGGAGCTTTATATGCTTGGAGTGTTTTCGCTTCACCAATGGCTGAATATTTATCTTCAGTCACGCATTCAACAATCACAACAAGTTCCTTGGCAATTGTTTTTTCAATTGCGAACACGGTGGGGCCTATCACTATGATTGGTGGCGGAAAATTAGTTCGTAGTATTGGTCCTAGATGGGTGATCACAATTGGTGGTGTATGTTTTGGCTGGGGTATGATCGTTTCTGGATTTGCCCAAAGTGTTGGTATGTTAGTTCTTGGATTTGGTCTTTGTTGCGGACTGGCCATGGGTATGACATATGGATGTACGGTCAGTAATTGTGTTAAGTTCTTTCCGGATAAGCGAGGCCTTGTTGGTGGAATTACTACTGCTTCGTATGGCTTGAGCTCAGTGATTATTCCAATCATCGCAAATAAGATCATGGAAGAAACAGATGTGACAATGGCTTTTAAATGCATTGGCATTGCCGTAGTAGCTATCGTTTGTATCGCATCGATTTGGGTGATTCCATGTCCAGATAATTTTGTTTTGGAAGGATATAAACCATTTGTTGAGAAATCGAATTCAAATGTTAAGAATTATACGTGGAAAGAAATGCTTGAAACACCTTCTTTCTATATTATGATACTCATGATGTGTTCGGGGGCTTTTATGGGAATGATGATTATTTCTCAGGCTTCACCAATTGCGCAAAAACAAGTTATGTTGTCGAGTGCAACAGCTTCATTGATTGTATCTGTATTAGCTCTGTTTAATACAAGTGGACGTATTGTGGGGGTATTATTTCGGATAAGATTGGGCAGGTAAATACATTAATATTACTTTTACTTTCTTCTATTGTTGGTTTATTCTTGTTAGTCATCACAAAAGAAGGAAGTTTAGTGACTTTCTTATTGGGAGTATGTATTATTGGCCTTTGTTTTGGTGGATTTATGGGGATCTATCCTGGATTTACCAATGAGAGATTTGGAGCTAAATATTCAAGTGTAAACTATGGGATCATGTTTATTGGCTTTGCCGTATCTGGCTTTGCAGCTCCTATGATGATAGGAAAGCTTTATACTTCTACGAATAGCTATGTTCCTGCTTACTATGTGGCAATGGTATTGTCATTTGTGGGTATTCTATTAGCTTTCTTATATAAAAAAGTAGAAAAACAATCATGATACAAGTATCAAAATACTTAGATAACGTGTATGTTCTACAAGATCGAGCTATGAGTAATGCGATTCTTGTGATTGGCAAAAAAAGAGCTTTGTTGTTTGATACAGGATGTGGAATGGATAATATAAAAGAAACGGTAGAATCGATTACAGATTTACCTTTACTGGTTATTTTATCGCATGGTCATTTTGATCATATTGCAGGTTCGTGTCAGTTTGATTGTGCATATTTGGCCAAAGAAGATCGAATTATATTAGAAGAATATGACGATGAATTAATCAATACTTGGTTGAATGAATTGAGTGAAAAGAGTATTCACTTTAAAAGTAATGGTTGGAAACAAATCAAAGATCTAGATTTTGATACATTTGATTTAGGAGACTGTATAGTGAAAATAATACAGCTATCAGGGCATACCAAAGGATCCATTGGAATTTATTTTCCTTCCTTAAAGATTCTTTTGGCAGCAGATGCCCTATCGCCTGTCATGTGTATGATGTTTTTAAATCGTACATCATTAGAAGAACAATTGGATACGTTGTATAAAGTTCAAAAATTAGATATAGATGCTTTTATCACATCGCATAGTCCTACTTGGTTTAATAAATCATTGATTGATCGTATGATTTTATGTATTCAAAATTGTAAAGGAAAAAGATTTTATCCGTATCAATATCCAAAACCTCCTCATGTAAATGGGTATATCTATGTAGATTCTATTGAAGATGAGCCAGTCGGATTGATTGTAGAAAGTAAAGATATGATTCACTGATGATTCGTAACTTTTTAGGCTTTCCCCTAGAAAAATGTAAAAGATGTTGGAAATTTGACCAACATCTTTTTAGGCTTTATCTGTTTTCATTGATATATTCATTTACGCTTTGTTTGACAATATTGAAGTTGACTTCACCATATTGTAGTAGGGCATTATGGAAGTCTGCATTGTCAAATTTAGATCTTAATCTAGATTTGGCTGTACTCTTTAAATCTACGATTTGAAGATATCCATAATAGTAAGATAAGAATACAGTTGGATTATCTGCCAATTGATTGTAAATGCTTTCTAATCCTTCTGAACTAAACATATCACCATATTCATTCTTGAAATCATTGAGTGACATACCATCATAATGGATGCTGATATCCATTAAGACAATGTATAGATTGGTAAGAATGTTATTCAAATTATAGGCTTCTAATAAATCTTTATTATTATCTAAATAATGTAAAGACATGCTTTCCATATAAGTAGCCCATCCTTCTGACATACCTAGATTGTTGTAGAAGAATTGGATTGGGTATTTTAAATGTTCCTTGTTGTATTGGGCTTGATACATATGTCCGGCAATACCTTCATGAGCTAATGTTTGATAAAGTGTTAAACTTGATGGATCATCGCCATAATCACGTTTGTTGTAGCGCATTTGATAGTTTTGTGAATAATCCAAGGCTGGTGTAATAAAGTAGGCAACAATTCCGCTGACAGATTGATCTTCTGGTAGTGCCTTTAAATCATATTTCATGGTTTTTACTTCTGGAAAATCCTTTTTATAGTTCTTTTGAAGGCTTTCTAGAATTTGATTTACATCTGTAAAATCCGTTGAAACTGAATCGAGTTCATACGCAATCATTGGATTGACTTTATATAGCTTCTGAAATTTAGTGATAGCTGAATTGATTGCGGATTGCGTATTCTCTTTAATTGTGGAAATAGAGTTGGTAGAACTTGTCGCATTTTCAACTAATACTTCATAATATTTCTTACCATTCTTATAGTTCGACAACCCTTGTAGTGGTTGTACGTTATATTGAAGAGAGGTCAATGTATCTAACATAGCCTGATAACTAGGAAAGAAACTTGTGTCCATGGCATCTTTGACTTGTGCTTTATAAGATGTTGTTTTTTCTTCATCTAGATTTAAAGCATCAATCGCATTATATAATGCACTTGTGATTGAACTATTCTCTTTATTATTGATGACATCTTGAATATCTTGAATAACAGAATCATAGTCAAACTGTAAGGTATTCTTATCTGCTTGTTTTTTTGTATATTCCAATACATCGTTTGTGTAGCGAGGCACATCGTTGATGAGTGTAATCAAATCTTGAATGTCTTTTTCATTTCGTAAAATGTATTCAGAAAAAACAGAAATCAAACTTTGGTGAAGTCCGCTCATTGTACTCCAACAATTGTTTAGATATTGAAATTTCTTGTTTTCAGCTTTTAAGCTCAATTCATTCTCATATTTCAATTCATCATAGATGGTTTGTTGCGTTTTGTCTAAAGTACTGCGATTAAACTTGTTTAATTCTTTTTGATCTTCTTTGATTTCTTCAGTATTATCTGTATAAAATTCACCAAGACTTACATCTACATTATTGATATCAATGCCATAGTCTTCTGGATGTTCGAAGAATTGGTGCATCGTTGTATAGTCGCTTTCGGCATATTCAACTACCAATTGGTTTGTGTATTTTGCGAAGTCCTTGTTTTCTTTAGCCGCAAACGTATTGTCTTGCATTGTAGTTGAACCACATGCAGTGAGTGATAATACGGTAAAGCTAATAAATAGTTTTTTGAATGTATTTTTCATTAGAATCCCCCGAATTTTTAAAAAAATGGACTGATTATTCATCAGCCCATGAAATTTTCTTATTCTTAACACCTGCAATAGATGCCAACGCTAAAAGGTCATATCCTTTTTCAGTAATATATGCATGTCCTTTTTGGAAAGCTTTTTCGATAACCATGCCAACACCAACTATTTCAGCTTGTGCCTGTGCAATTAAGTTTTCCGTTCCCTTGAATGCTTCACCATTTGCCAAGAAGTCATCAATGAATAATACTTTATCGCCTTTTTTTAAGTATTCTTTTTCAATACAAATTGGATATGTCTTATTCTTTGTGAAAGAGAAGACTTCCGCAAAAGCAGGATCGATCATTGTGCTTGGTTGTGTTTTCTTGATGAAAATCAATGGCACATTCAAACGAATGGCTGTCGCATAGGCTGGGGCAATACCGCTAGATTCAATGGTTACTACTTTTGTGATGCCTTTGTTTTTAAAGTGTTCATAAAATTCATTCCCCATTTCATCTACTAAAGAACAGTCGATTTGATGATTTAAAAAAGCATCAACCTTTAATACCTCATCATTAATAAAATGTCCTCTAGTCTCGATTGCGTTTTTCAGTGCTTTCATTTTGCTTTCCTTCCTCTTTTCGTTTTATTTGTACAATAGTTTGTCCGATACGATGATTTTTTACTTCCTTAACATATACATCCATTAAGTCTAGACTGACTTTAAAATGTGAACCTTCATCAGGAATTTGTCCATAATGATTTAGGATGTATCCACCAAACGTGTCACAATCCTCATCTTCTAATGAAATGCCTAAAGCTTTTTCGACATCTTCAATGTCAGCTTGGCCATAGATTCTAAATTGATCAGAATCTATTTGTTGGATTGGATCTGGCTCTTCAATATCATCATCTTCTTGGATTTCACCAAGAAGAGTTTCAATAATATCATGTAAAGTCACGATACCGGTCATTCCTCCATATTCATCAAGTAAAACCGCAAAGTATACTTTTTTAATTTTCATTTCCTTCAATAGAACATCGGCCTTCATATTTTGTGAAATAAAGAAAGGCTGATCCATCGCTTTATTGATGACGTTATCTTGTTCAATCGAATCTAAACGGAAATAATCACGTGTATCTAGAATACCTACGACATCATCATTATCCTCATCACATACAGGATATAATGTGTGACGATTTTCTAGAATGGTCTTTTTCCATGTTTCTTTATCGTCATTTAAATATAGACAAACAACTTCACTTCGATGCGTACAAATTTCTTCAACGGGTGTATCATCGAACTCAAATAGGTTTTCGATAAACTCTTTTTGACTTGGTTCAACACCGCCACTGTTGATAACTTCATAAATATCTTCTTCGGAATAATCTTCCTGTTCTTTTTCCACTTCAAAACGCAAGAAAAAAGTAAATGGTGTACATAAGGATTGAATACCTTTCGCAATGGACATAAATGATTTTTCAAACTGATTTAAATGTGCATTCGCAAACTTTCTCGGTAATAAATCACTCAATAAAATATATGCATACACCAATAGAAGTACGACTATATAAAGTAATGGAGTATGGATCATGGGTTGTAAATAGATTACACTCATCACAATGCCAAATATTTCCATGCATAGAGATAACCATTTTAAAGTAGCTTGATATTTATAAGATTCATCTTCGATTTCTTTATTTGTAGAAACGATGCTGCTTGTCATTGAAAACAAGATGTTTAGAATAAATGTAAATAAAATTAAGATGGGAAGGTTCATGTTAACCCTCCTAAACTATACTGTAACGGGACTGAATCATCCGGATTCATGAAACTATCACTCCTTCATTAATACCCATTATCATACACAATTTAAAGGCTTTTTTCAATGTGATAAAGAAAACAACCAGAATAAATCCGGCTGTTTTATTGTTGTATGTATTTATCGGCATTATTCATTAAATATTGAATGATGGATTGTCGTGTCACAATACCAATAAAAATTTGACGATCATCAACTACGGGGACGAAGTTTTGTTTCAAAGATTGAGCGAACAATTGATCGACTGGAACATCGATTTGAACTGGTGGCGTAAAGTCTCCACGAATTAATTCACGAATCTCCATTTGTTCTAGATCTTCTTTATGAATTGAAGGATGGTCTAATAAGTACCAAAGAAAATCCCCCTCTGTAAGGGTTCCTACATAAACCCCTTCCTTATTAATAATGGGCATCGCCGTATATTTGTGCTTGCGCATGAGGGCAAGTCCATCTTCAACACTGATATTATCGTATAAATATTTAACACTATTTTTAGTCTTCAGAAAAAAGAATACATTTTCCTGCATTGTCTATCACCTCTGCTTTATACTACCATACTATTTATCATTTAAAAATCATACAATTATGGGAAATTGTGCAGAAGTATGATAGAATTTCTGTAAAAGTGGAGGCAAGAAAATGGAACAATATAAAAAAGAGTTTATTGATTTCATGTTGGAATCTAAAGTGTTAAAATTTGGTGATTTTACACTAAAATCAGGACGTAAATCCCCATTCTTTATGAATGCTGGTGGATATGTTACAGGTAACCAGTTAAAAAAATTAGGTGAATATTACGCAAAGGCAATCGTTGATCAATATGGTAAAGACTTCGATGTATTATTCGGACCTGCATATAAGGGAATTCCATTGGCAGTTGCGACGACAATCGCATTAGATAATTTATATGGAATGGAAGTTCGTTATTGTTCAGATCGTAAAGAAGAAAAAGATCATGGAGCTGACAAGGGAAGTTTCTTAGGAACAAAACTACAAGATGGAGATCGCGTTGTTATGATTGAAGATGTTACGACATCTGGAAAATCAATGGAAGAAACAGTGCCGAAGGTTCGTGGTGCAGCAAATGTTGAAATCGTTGGATTGATGGTTTCTTTAAATCGTAACGAAAAGGGAAAAGGTGAAAAGACTGCATTAACGGAAGTTAGTGAATTATATGGTTTCCCAACAGCTGCAATCGTGTCAATGCCGGAAGTAATTGAATATTTAGGAGATAAATTAGATCCTGAATTAAAATCAAGAATTGATGCATATTATGAAGAATATGGAGCTAAGGAATAGAGTCGAAAGATTCTATTCTTTTTAATTACTTTGCGCATTGCGGTATATTTTGCATAAAAATACTTTGCGTATTGCGGTATCTGTGGTATATAATATTTTATATAAAGGAGATATCGTGATGGAAATAAAAAGAAAGATTTATTCTAAACTTTTGAAATGGAAACAAGAAACAAATGGATCCAAAGCATTGTTGATTGAAGGGGCTAGGCGTATTGGAAAATCTACAGTGGCAGAAGAGTTTGGTCGAAATGAATACAAATCTTATGTTTTAATTGATTTCAACAAGGCTTCAAAGACGATTATTAAAGCGTTTGATAATTTAAATGATTTGGATACTTTTTTTCAAATTATTTCTTTGGAAATGAATGTTCGATTGTTTAAAAGGGAATCGTTGATTATATTTGATGAAATTCAAAGATTTCCTCAAGCTAGACAAGCCATTAAATATTTGGTTGAAGATGGTCGGTATGATTATTTAGAAACGGGTTCTTTGATTTCAATTAAAGAAAATGTTGAAAATATCACATTGCCATCCGAGGAAAGAAAGATTCGTATGTACCCTGTAGATTTTGAAGAGTTCATAATCTATATGGGTGAAGAATTATTGTTTGAATATATCAAAAATTGTTGGGATAAGAAAAAGCCTTTAGATGAAAAAATGCATGCGAAGGCTATGTATTTATTTAAAGAATATTTGCTGGTTGGGGGAATGCCACAGGCATTAAAAGCTTATAAAAATGGGAATAAAGATTTTTACGCGGCAGATGTGGAAAAAAGAGATATTCTTGAACTCTATCGTGATGATATTAGGAAAGCGGCTAAAAGATACAATTCAAGGGTATCTGCCCTATTTGAAAATATTCCAGGATATTTATCCACACACGAAAAAAGGGTTGTTTTATCTAAATTAGGAGAATCTAATCGTAGTTTTGACAGGTATGATGAGTCTTTATTTTGGCTAGACGATTCTATGATTTGTAATTTATGTTATAAATGCACAGACCCAAATGTAGGGTTTGCGTTAAATAAGGATGATTCTTATGTGAAATGCTACATGGGCGATACAGGATTATTAGTGAGTTTGGCATTTAGTGAAAATGAGTTGAGTTCTTCAAGATTGTATCAACAAATCATGAATGATAAATTATCTTTGAATAAAGGTATGTTGTATGAAAATATGATTGCGCAAATGATTACTTCTATGGGAAAAAAGCTTTATTTTTATACAAAGTATAATAAGGAAAAACATAGAAATGATATTGAAATTGATTTCTTATTATCAAATGAGAGTAAAACAAATCTAAAAGTATTTCCAATCGAAGTAAAATCTTCAAAGAATTATTCAGCTACGTCTTTAGATAAATTTAAAGATTTATTTGGTAAGAAAATCGCAACACCATATATTGTTCATCCAAAGAATCTAGCAAGGAAAGATAATATAATTTGTATTCCGCCATATATGATATGTGCAGCATTTAGTGATGCTTTAGAATAGGGGCAAAAGATTCTATTCTTTTTTCATGTTTTACGTTACATCGAGCCTATTTTGAATTAAAATAGAAGTAGATAGTGCAGTGTACAAAAGTGAGGTGATGGTGTATATAATATGCTGCATCATGACTTTAAGGAAAAGACAAATAATAATTCTTACAAAAACTTAATAATTTTGGTAAAATGTCTACAACAACGAGTCTTCTTACGGAATATAAATCCAGTTGTAGAAGGCTCGATTTTTGTATATTAGGAGGTACCCTTATGATAATTACAATTACACGTGAATTTGGAAGTGGCGGAAGAACCATTGCCAAGAAATTAGCTGAAAAACTAGGCTATGCTTATTATGATTATGAAATTGTGCAACAAATTGCGCAAGAAAGTGGCTTTGCGAAAGAGTATATTGAAGAAAATGGGGAAGATGCATCAAGCACAAGTACATTTGGTTTTATTTGGAATAATTATGGATATAACTTATCGGATGAACTCTATATTGCACAAAGAAATGTAATTTGTGAATTGGCCGATAAAGGAAACTGTGTTATTGTAGGAAGATGTTCAGACTATATTCTTCGTGATCGTAAAGACGTATTGAATGTATTTATTCATGCGGATTTTGAATATCGCAAAAATCGCGTTGTATCGGTTTATGGGCAAAATGAATTTGCACCAGACAAACGAATCAAAGACAAAGATAAACGTCGTATCGCTTACTATAAATATTACACGGATCGTAAATGGGCAGATGCTAAAAACTATCAATTGTGTTTAGACAGTGGTGTTTTGGGTATTGATAAATGTGTGGAAATAATTGAAAGTGCTATGTAGAAATTTAAGAGTGTTTGATTAAGGTCAAACACTTTTTCTTTTGTGTGGTGTATAATAAAGTACATACGGAGGAAACATATGGAACAAGATTCTCTATTTTCAATACAAGAAGATACAAGGCCTTTAGCCGATCGTATGCGTCCGGAAACATTGGATGAATATGTAGGACAAAAACAGCTTGTTGCCAAGGGAAATCTTTTGTGGCAAATGATTGAACATGATCAGGTGACATCGATGATTTTCTGGGGTCCACCTGGAGTAGGAAAAACGACATTGGCACGTATTATTGCCCATCAGACAAAGAGTTATTTTGTGGATTTCTCAGCTGTTACTAGTGGCATTAAAGAAATCAAGGAAGTTATGAAACAGGCCGATACGCGTAGGGCCTTGGGACAAAAAACAATATTATTCGTAGATGAAATTCATCGTTTTAATAAGGCGCAACAAGATGCATTTTTACCCTATGTGGAAAAGGGAAGTATCATTCTAATTGGTGCTACAACAGAAAATCCTAGTTTTGAGATCAATTCCGCCCTTTTATCTAGGTGTAGAGTGTTTGTGTTAAACAGTCTAAATACGGATGACTTAAAAGATTTGATTATTCGTGCTATTTCCAGCTCAAAAGGATTAGGCAATTTAAAAATACATATTACGGATGAAGATATAGAGGCGATTGCCGCATTTTCAGGTGGGGATGCCCGCTTTTGTTTAAATACATTAGAGATGGTTGTTTATAATAGTCCAAGTGAATTGGATGGTATTCATGTTTCACAGGATATTTTGAAGCAATGCCTTCAAAAAAGGTCGTTATTGTATGATAAAAAGGGGGAGGAACACTATAATATTATTTCTGCTCTACATAAAAGTGTACGAAACTCCGATGTACAGGCCGCTGTATATTGGTTAGCACGTATGTTAGAGGCTGGAGAAGACCCTTTATATATCGCAAGAAGACTCGTTCGTATGGCTAGTGAAGACATTGGTATGGCCGATTCTAGGGCCTTAGAAATCTGTGTGGCAGCCTATCAGGCATGTCACTATTTGGGTGTTCCAGAATGCAATGTACATTTAACGCATGCAGCTGTCTATTTGGCTTTAGCTCCAAAATCAAACGCTTTAGAAATGGCTTATAATAATGCGAAAAGTGACGCATTAAAAACAATAGATCAGCCAGTGCCTTTACACATTCGTAATGCGCCAACAAAGTTAATGAAAGAGTTAGGCTATAATAAAGGATATGAGTATTCACATGATTATGAATATCACATGACGGATATGCAATGTCTTCCAGATGCGCTAGTTGGTAAAGAATATTATGTACCAAGTGATCAGGGTTCTGAAGTGAAGGTGCGAAATCGTCTTGCGCAGATTAAACAAATCAAGGCGATGGTGCATAGGAATCGTATGATGAAGCAAAATCCTAAAGGAGGAAAATCGTGAAACCACATGAGCTAATGAATGAATTACAATATGGTGAGAGTATAGAAGTAGAATGTAAAAAAGCGTCAAATTCTTTACCAAAATCTGTATGGGAAACATATTCTTCTTTTGCAAACACAAATGGTGGAACTATATATCTAGGGGTTGATGAATCCAAAAACAATCATTTTGAGATTGTTGGAGTAGATTGTCCTGAAAAAATAATAAAAGATTTTTGGGATACAATTTCAAGCGATAAAGTAAGTTCAAATATTTTGTTGGAGAAAGATGTTCGTAAGGAATGTATTGATGGCAAAAGTGTTGTCATAATTCATGTACCTCGTGCCGATTACAAGCATAGACCAGTTTATATAAACGGAAATCCTATGAAAGGAACATATAAAAGAAATTATGAAGGAGATTATCATTGTACAGAAAGTGAGATAAAATCATTCTTTCGAGATGCTAGCGATGAAGGGAGCGATGGTACCTTGTTATCAGGCTATACAATGGAAGATATTGATGGAGATACTTTGCAGATGTATAGGAACGCATTTGAGGTACATAATCCCAATCATGTATGGAATTCATTGGATAATAAAAACTTTTTGAGAAGTCTTGGCGGATATGCAGTAAACAGAGGGACAAAAGAAGAAGGATTGACGTTAGCGGGATTATTGATGTTTGGGAAAGGTCTCTCTATACGGGAAAGATTAGAGAATTTTCGCTTTGATTTTTTAGATATGACAAATTTGTTTGGAGACAGAAGATGGTCAGATCGTTTGACATATGATGGAACATGGGAAAATAACATTTACAATTTTATTAAGATAGTATTACCTAAGTTAGTGTCTGATTTAAAACGACCTTTTGTTTTGGAAGGTTTTCAACGGAAAGATGATACAGTAGTACATGCCTCTATACGAGAAGCAATGATGAATAGTATTATTCACTGTGATTATCATCAAGCTGGAATTTTAAAGATAATTAAAAAAAATAATGAATTTATTTTTTCTAATCCAGGTAGATTAAAAATATCTATTGAAGAAATTTATGAAGGTGGAAATTCAGTTGCGAGAAATCCTAAAATACAAACAATGCTGAGGATGATTGGATATGGTGAGAATATTGGTTCTGGATTCCCTATGATTTTAAAGACGTGGAAAGCCGAAAATTGGAGAAAACCAGAACTTTTAGAAAATGAAAACTTATCATGTGTTGAATTGCATTTACATATGATAAGTTTATTGCCTCAAGAGATAACAGAATATTTATCGCAAATATTTAAAGAGGATTATTTCTTGTTAGAAGCAGAAGAACAAATGATTTTAAGCATTACTTATATGGATAAGGAAATTACAAATGAGAAAATACAATTATTGCTTAACACACATGTTGTTGAAGTTGATAAATATTTATCTGATTTAGTAAAAAAAGAAATGTTGGTAGTAAACCAAAATGGTAGATGGACAACCTATAGCATAAATGAAAAGTATGGAGTATCTTTGATTTCATCTTTGGAATCAGATGAAGATTTGAATAAAACAGATAGAGAAATATTAGAATATTTAAAGAATAATAAGAAAATTACATCTAAAGATGTTATAAAGTTGACTAATATTTCATCCATATCAGGGGCTAATAAGGCTCTAAAAAGATTATTTGATAAAAATCTGTTGAAAAAAACTAGAATTAAGAATAGTGTATTTTATGAAATAAAGGAGTATTAAAGTGAAAACCACTCAAAAAAGTGGAAACCACTCAAAAAAAGTGGAAACCACTCAAAAAAGTGGAAACCACTCAAAAAAAGTGGAAACCACTTTATGAGATACAAACAAAACTTGGAGGATTACATGAAAATAGAAATTCATAGTTTACAAGAAACACAGGAATTTGCCACTAAAATGGCAGATCTTTGCAGAAATAAACAATTAGTCATTACATTAGATGGAGATTTGGGTGCAGGTAAAACGACTTGGACAAAAAGTTTCGGGAAAGCTTTGGGTGTAAAGAATGTGATTAATTCACCAACCTTCACAATCTTAAAGGATTATAAACAAGAAGGTGGAGTCCCTTTCCATCATATTGATGCGTATCGTTTGGAAGGAAAATGTCAGGACTTAGGTTTTGAAGATTGTTTTGATGAAGGAATTACTGTAGTAGAATGGTCTGAATTTATTGAAGATCAATTGCCACAAGATCATATCAAAATTTCTTTTGAAGAAGGTATCGATGAAAATCGTACAGTGACATTAGAATATACGGGTCCTGTATCAAAAAGTATTGTGGAGGCATATCATGATTAGTTTATGTATGGATAGTGCTTATAAAGCATTAGTGTTAGGTTTATATAAAGATGGAACATTGATTGATGGTGTATCTATTGAAGCGTTCAAGAAACAAAGTGAAACGATTTTTGTGGAATTAAATCAATTGTTTGAAAAAACAGGTTTAGACTACAAAGACGTAGATGAAGTAATCATTACAGATGGTCCGGGTTCTTATACAGGTATTCGTATTGCGATGACAATTGCGAAAGTATTTTGTACACAAATGCATAAAACATTAAAGTGTATTAGTACAATGCAGTTGTTTGCGGGCATGGATGAAAGTGCCAATGTTATTTTGGATGCACGTAGTAAAAGAGCGTATGTAGCACATTTAGAAAAGGGTGTTGTTGTTGGTGAAACACAAATTTTAGAAGTCGATCAATTGGAAGATTTCTTAAATGAACATCCTGGAACATTATATGGAGATGGTTATTTGGTGAATCAAGAAGCTGCAAGTTGTGATTTCTTGAAGAATTTTATGGAGGTAGCAAGTCGTACAATTGAAAATGTACATGCTTTAGTTCCTCAATATTTAAAAGAAAGTGATGCTTATAAAGCATGATTTTTAAAGAAATGAAAGACACGGATCTTGTTCGTGTTTTAGAACTTGAACAAGCTTGTTTTAAACAACCTTGGCTAGAAAAAGATTGTTTATATGAATTGAATGAGAATCCCTTTTCTCATGGTTGGATCTTAGAAGATGGAGATACCATTGTTGGCTACGCCTTTTTATGGGAAACATTTGAAATGGCGCAGCTAGCTCGTATTGGAGTCGATCCTGACTTAAGAAAAAGAGGATATGGTAAAGAATTGATGATGCATTTATTTGATCGAGCTCGAGAAGCGGCTTGTGAATATATGACATTAGAGGTTCGTGCTAGTAATGAGGCAGCCTTGAATTTATATCAAAAAATGGGCTTTATTCAAGTCAATGTATCTAAGAATTATTATCCGGATGGAGAAGATGCTATTGTGATGACATTGGCATTGTAGGAGGATTGTATGATTATTATCGGAATTGAAAGTAGTTGTGATGAAACAGCCGTTGCGGTTGTCAAAGATAAAAAGGAAGTACTATCGAGTGTGGTCGCAAGTCAAATTGATGTGCATACAGAATTTGGTGGAGTCGTACCCGAAGTTGCGAGTCGTATTCATGTAGAAAATATTTCGTATTGTATTGAAAAAGCATTGAAGGATGCCAATATCACTATGGAAGATGTGGATGCGGTTGCTGTTACGCAAGGTCCTGGCTTAATTGGATGTTTACACGTTGGTGTGCAAGCTGCCAAGACTTTGGCTTTTGCCTACCACAAACCATTAGTTCCTGTACATCATTTGGCAGGGCATATTTATGCCAATGAATTAGTGGTGGATATGAAATATCCTGTGTTGGCACTTGTTGTTTCTGGTGGAAATACAGAACTTGTTTATATGAAGGATGAAACAAGTTTTGAAATCTTAGGAGAAACACAGGATGATGCGATTGGAGAAGCCTTTGACAAAGTGGCTCGTGTGTTGGGTCTTGGATATCCTGGTGGTCCTAAAATTGATAAATTGGCAAAAGAAGGTAAGCCGGTATATGAACTGGCAAAACCGAAGACACAAGGTCGTTATGATTTTAGTTTTTCTGGATTGAAGAGTAGTGTTCTACAATTTACAAAGCGTATGGAAAGACAGGGCAAGACGTTTGATATGGCAGATTTGGCTTGTTCATTCCAAGAATGTGCATTGGATGAAATTTTCTCTCGAGTAAGAGCTGTACTTGATGATCATAAAGATATTCGCCATTTCGTTGTAGGTGGTGGAGTAAGTGCTAACTCAAGACTTCGTGAAAAAGTAGAAGAATTAAGAAATGAATATCCAGAAGTTGAGTTTACAGTGCCTCCAATGTATTGTTGTACAGACAATGCAAGTATGATTGGTGTTGCAGGAACCATCGCCTATCTTTCTGGAAGAAGAGGAGATGCAAGTTTAACAGCCGATTCAAGTTTAGAAATTCAATAGGAGGTTTTATGCAAGAGTTACGTTTACTTCAAGAAAAAGATTTAGAAAGTATATATCCAATCTATGTATATTATGTAAAGACAAGTACAGCTATATTTGATGTTGTGCCAGATTCTTTTGATGTATTTAAAGAACATATGGTGGAAATTTCAAAGACAAATCCATTTTATGTCGCATTTAATAATGATGTTTTAATTGGTTATGGCTATGTGCACCCTGCTTTTTCTAAAGAGGCGTATAAGTATTGTATAGAACTTACTATTTATTTTAAAGAAGGAAAACATTATGGCTTGCCTTCAAAAATGCTAGATCAGCTTGAAGCGGATTGTAGAAAATTAAACATACGTTGGATCATTTCATGTATTACAGATTCGAATGAAGAAAGTATAGCTTTTCATAAAAAGCATGGCTTTACTATGTATGGGGCATTGCCTTCTTGTGGTATAAAATTTGATGCGTGGCATGGTGTGGTTTGGCTTTGTAAGAGACTGGATGAGGTTAAAAAGGTTTTTTTGTGTGCAAGTAATGCAACTATCTTGGGTAATGTTTCAATTGGTGAAGGTTCAAGTGTTTGGTATAACGCTGTGATTCGTAGTGAAGAAGAAACGATTGAAATTGGGCAGGAAACCAATATTCAAGATCAGTGTGTTTTGCATACGGATTGTGGTTATCCATTAAAAATTGGTAATCGTGTCACGATTGGTCATGGGGCTATTGTGCATGGTTGTACGATTGAGGATGAGGTGCTTATTGGTATGGGTGCTATTATCTTAAATGGAGCTCATATAGGAAAGCATAGTATCATCGGTGCTGGTTGTGTTGTGCCTGAAAATATGGTGATTCCACAAAAGAGTGTTGTGGTTGGAGTACCGGCTAAAATCATTAAAAAGACTTCAGAATCTCAGGTTTCTGACATTCTTTCAAATGCAGATCATTATATAAAATTATCGAAAAAATTGGGTTAGTCATTTGGCTAATCCTTTTGTATATTGTAAAATCGTTGTAGTGAGGTTGACTATGGAAAACTTATTAAATTATGTACGTTTAAGAAGAGATATCGACTTTTCTGTTCGTCCCTTTAATGAGGTGGATATGTTAGTATGTGCCGATCTATCTTATGTGGATTGGGATGGCATTGTGGAAAAGGACGAGGTTTCTTTAGAGGTAGCATGTCGTAAATATCTTTCTTTATATAGTGAAGAGGAATTAAAAAGTAAGTATACATTTTCAATGAATCTTCCACATTTAATTGATGCGTTGCAAGATACGATTCGTTATGGAAATATAAAGTTAAAGAACTATAAAAAAGTCTATAGCGATGAAGATGTGATTCAATTTAGTGTGGTAACACTTGTGTTGCCAGATGGATCTTTCGTTATTTCTTTTAGTGGTACGGATGGTAGTATTACGGGATGGAAAGAAAATTTAATGATGACCTATAGCAAGGATCTTCCTTGTCAAATCCTGGCGAGGGATTATGTCAAAGAAACTATTGCGGATATTCCTGAAACGAGTTCTTTGTTTGGATTAAAAAAGAAAAAAATCTATCCAAAGATGTATTTGACGGGGCATTCAAAGGGTGGAAATCTGGCGATGTATGCCTATTTAAAAAATCCAAAACTACAGGGATATATTGAGGGTGTGAAAAGTTTTGATGGGCCTGGCTTTGCGGATGGTTTTTGGCAAGGTGATGAGGATGTGTCTAAGATTACAAACTATATTCCTAAGGATAGTATTGTGGGTCGTGTTTTAGATCATAGAGAACAAACAAAAGTCATGGATGCTCAAGGTTCTGGCCTAGTTCAGCATGATACGCTTATGTGGAGTGTGGATATAAAAGACTTTAATTATTGTGATGCACTCACAAAAGAGAGTGATGATTTATTGGAATATGCAAATAAGTTATTGATGGATCGTCCACTGGAAGAAAAAGAGCGTTATTGTCATTTGATTGGAGAATTATTTGATCGTATGGAAATTTATACGATTGCGGATTTAACTGAATTTTCATTTAAACAGGCATTGTCTGGAATTAAGGAGATTCGTCAATTGAATGCAGAAGAAATTAAGTTTATGTTTGAAGTTGTGAAATTTATTGCGGTGCAATCCGCTCCAATATTAGTGAAGGGAAGAAAGTGAAATGAGAAAAATAGGTTGGATTGGTGCTGGCATTATGGGTCAGCCAATGGTTATTCATTTATTGAATAAGGGTTATGAAGTGCATGTGTACGCAAGACATCCAGAAAGGGTAGAACAAGCTAAAAATGCAGGTGCCATTTTAGAGGAATCGATTGAGTCTTTGACATCCAATGTAGATGTGATTTGTACAATGGTCGGTTTTCCTAGTGATGTTAAAGAAGTATATGATGTGATTTTTAGTTGTATTGAAGCGGGTAAAACTTGTATTGATTTTACGACTTCAAGTCCAAAGTTAGCTAAAGAATTGTATACAAAAGGAAAAGAATTGGGTGTTCATGTAGTGGATGCGCCAGTGACTGGTGGAGATACGGGAGCGAAAAATGGTACTTTAACTGTTTTGGTTGGTGCAGACAAAGAGGATTTTGAAACAAATAAAGAAATCTTTGAAGCGTTTGGAACACAAATTGAGTATTGTGGCAAGGCTTGTTGTGGTCAACATGTCAAGATGGCGAACCAAATCATGATTGCGAATACGTTACAAGGTATTTGTGAGGCCATGTCGTATTTGAATTGTAAAGATGTGGATGAATCTTTCGTGTATCGCTTCTTGCGTAATGGTGCTGCTGGATCTAAACAATTGGAATTCCAAGGTAAGAAGATGTTAGAGAATGATTATGCGCCTGGTTTTTATGTGAAGCATTTTGTGAAGGATTTAAAAATTGCAGTACAAGAGGCCAATTTTCCTTTGTATGGTGTAAATCGTGTCATCAAAGAATATGTGGATCTAATGGATCGTGGTATGAGTGATTTAGGCACGCAATGTTTGATTGAATATTTTAGAAAGCCACAAATTAAAGCAGTCATCTTTGATATGGATGGTTTGATGTTTAATACGGAAAAGATGTTTAAGGATGAGTTCAAAGAGAAGGCTAAAGAATTAGGCGTTTCTTGTCCAGACTATTTTCCGGAACCTTTAATTGGTTGTGATTCAAGAAAGGTTGCAGAGTTTGAAATGATGTATCCAGGTGTGACAAGAGTTATGGAAGAAATTCAGGAAGAGCGTGTGGATTATTTCTTTACATATTTTAAAGAGCCTGGTAGTGCCAATATGGTTGGATTACAGAATTTAATTGAGTATATTGAAGAGAATAAGATTCCTTATGCGGTGGCTTCAAGTTCACATCCGCAGGCTATTAAAAAGTTCTTGTCGCATGCAGGCTTTGTGTTAAGTCCCAATGTGATTGTATCTTCTAAAGAGGGATATAACTCAAAGCCGGCTCCAGATGTTTTCTTGGCAGCAGCTGAAAGATTAGATGTAAAGCCAGAAAACTGTTTAGTGTTAGAGGATAGTAAGCATGGAATTATGGCAGCCAATGCGAAGATGCAATCCATTTTTATTCAAGATCAGATTGCGCCAGATGACGAAATGAAGGAGTATATCCAAGAATCTTGTAAGGATTTAAATGAAATAATTGATTATTTAAAGCGTTGTAAATAATTGGTTGCTACTTTATAATATTTTTGAGAAATTAATAGGAGGACGTAATGAAAAAAGAATTAGTCATTGTTCTTGATTTTGGAGGACAATATAATCAGTTGGTTGCACGTCGTGTTCGTGAGTGCAATGTATATTGTGAAATTTATTCATATAAAACAGATTTAGAAAAAATCAAAGCTATGAATCCAAAGGGAATTATCTTAACTGGAGGACCAAATAGTTGTTATGAGGCAGATTCACCTACATATTCAAAGGAATTATTTGAATTGGGTATCCCAGTTCTTGGTCTTTGCTATGGCGCACAATTGATGATGCATGTATTGGGTGGAAAAGTAGAAAAAGCGGATCACCGTGAATATGGTAAGACAGAGGTTCTTGTGGATAAGACTTCTTCTAAAATCTTTGAGGGGGTATCAGAAAAAACAATTTGCTGGATGTCACACTTTGACTATATTTCACAGGTAGCACCTGGTTTTGAAATTACGTCTCATACAGATAACTGTCCTTGTGCATCAAGTGAAAATGCAGAAAAAGGATTATATGCAATTCAGTTCCATCCAGAAGTATTACATACACAAGAAGGGTCAAAAATGTTATATAACTTCGTTCGTGGTGTTTGTGGATGCTGTGGTGATTGGAGAATGGATAACTTTGTTGAAGAACAAATTAAGGCTATTCGTGAAAAGGTTGGAGATGGAAAAGTTTTATGTGCCCTTAGTGGTGGAGTAGACTCTTCTGTTGCAGCTGTATTATTATCAAAAGCAATTGGTAACCAATTGACATGTGTATTTGTTGATCATGGTTTACTTCGTAAAAACGAAGGGGATGAAGTAGAGGCTGTATTTGGCCCAGAAGGTCCATATGAATTAAACTTCATTCGTGTAAATGCGCAACAAAGATATTATGAAAAGCTAAAGGGTGTTGAAGAACCAGAAGCAAAACGTAAGATCATTGGTGAAGAATTCATTCGTGTATTTGAAGAAGAGGCTAAGAAAATTGGAAAAGTTGATTTCTTAGTTCAAGGAACGATTTATCCAGATGTTGTTGAGAGTGGTTTAGGTGGAGAATCTGCTGTAATTAAATCTCACCATAACGTTGGTGGACTTCCTGATCACGTAGATTTCAAAGAAATCATTGAACCATTACGTGACTTATTCAAGGATGAAGTTCGTAAAGCTGGTTTAGAATTAGGTATTCCTGAATACTTGGTATTCAGACAACCATTCCCAGGACCTGGTTTAGGAATTCGTATCATTGGTGAAGTAACTGAAGAAAAAGTAAAAATCGTCCAAGATGCAGATGCTATCTATCGTGAAGAAATCGCAAATGCTGGATTAGACCGTTCAATCGGTCAATACTTTGCAGCATTGACAAACATGCGTTCAGTAGGTGTTATGGGTGATGAAAGAACATATGATTATGCCATCGCTTTACGTGCTGTTAATACAATTGACTTTATGACTGCAGAATCAGCTCAGATTCCATATGAAGTATTAAATAAAGTTATGTCTCGTATTATCAATGAGGTTCGTGGGGTTAACCGTGTAATGTATGACCTTACTAGTAAGCCTCCTGGAACAATCGAGTTTGAGTAGAGATAAAATGAATAAAAGTGCCTTATGTAAGGCACTTTTTATGTATTTATAGGTTACTTTGCTACCAAATTGATACCAATAATATAGAGAGCGTGTTCCTGATGAGAAATTGAATGTGTATTTTATATCTCAGTTTTAGTCTGTGGTGTAACTATTTTTGTGATTCTTGTACTTCATGTATTTTATAAATAGATAGATTTCTAGAAATTTCACTTCTTCTAACTATTGGTTTGCTGCTAGTCTTGCTTTGTTCTGATTTTTCCGATGTTAGGCTATTTTTTAAGCGTTACTACGTCATAATCTATGCTGGAATCCAATCTCCAATCCATTTTTGTTTAGTGTAATTATAACGACGTTTATATACTCTTCCATTTTCAAGCTTATATCTCCATTCTATGATGTCTGCTCTTGCTTCAATGGCTGGATTTGGTCCGATTTCGTTTGCAAAAACAGAAATAGTTTGAATAAAGTTGCAACTTAAAATTAGTGTTAATAATAAAATAGAATTAATTGTTTTTTTCATAAATTTACTCCTTCACTACTTTTATACCGGATTCAATTAAATTTTTTGGATTATCTATGAAAAAGGATTCTTTTCCGTTACAAAGAGAATATGTCCCATCTTTGTGCTGGATTAAATAATTCTTATTTAGTAGATCCTGCTCAGATAAAGTATCATTCAAATTTTTTGGATTTTCATAATAAGCTTCGAAAATTATGGAATTAGTTAGTATAGGCAATAAAAAAAGGAAGAATAGTAGGAACTTATTTGTCTTTTGTTTGATTTGTTTGTTTAATAAATAATTCACTCGATACGAAAGTATACTGTTACTTTCTCCTATCAAATAAGCTGAAATATCATTTGATATAATACTATCCGCAAACTGTATTTTCTTTTGTACATTTATTAGAGTTTCTGCATAATCTAGTGCATCAATCGGATTTAATGATTCTGTAACTTTTTCGTCTGCTCGAACTTCTATATAAAAGTTGATACATTTCTGTAACCAATATATTGGAGGAAACCACCAATACAAGATTGTTAGTATTGAAGTTACTTGTTTGAAAAGTATGTCATGTTGCTTTAGATGCTGCATTTCATGATTTAAAATATTACTTAGTTCATGTTCTGTAAAACTGATTTCAGGAATTAAGATGCATTTTTTGAAGCCAAAAACCATTGGAGATGGAACGTATTTGGTTACATATACGTCATAATCAGGATAAATGAAGCCATCTAAAAATTCTGAAACTTTTAAACAATGAGAATTTTGTATGATTTTCGCTTCCAGTTTTTTTGCCAATATAATATTCTGCACATATCTTCCAACACCAATCAATACTCCAATTAACCAAATTACAATTAGAATATGTGAGACTTTTAATTGATGAAATATCTCATAATTTAAAAAGCTCATTATAGGATTCATGATAGAAGGTAGAGCAATTGTCTTTGTGAATGGTAGTTCAAATGGTAAAAACAAACGAAAACAAGTAATGACAACTAATACGAATAATAAATCTGCTCTAAACAAGCGATAGCCCTTTTCGTGTGTCAATATAAAATTGAAGAGTGCAATTAGGACTAATGAAACACACAGTGTTATGAACAATGAAGAAATGCTAAAATTCATGTTATTTACCAGTCAGTTCTTTTTTCTTTTTTTCAATTAAATGTTCTAACTTTGTAATTTCATCTATATCATTGCTGCTTTGAACATAGTGCACAGCAATCTCTTCGAAAGTTTCTTTTTTTATGAATGAGGAAACATAGTCAGATTCAGAAATACAAGGACTATATAATCGAGCAATCGATTTTTTATTTTTACCTATTCCTGTTACTTCAACGTATCCAATTGATAATAGGTATTGAAGGGCTTGAGAAATTGTATAGATACTTAATCCATTCGAAGCTAATTTAATATCATTGGCTGACATCTCTTGATCATGATTCCAAAGAATAGTCATTATTTGGCTTTCTCTTTTTGTTAACTGGGTATAATTCATAGTGAAGTAATCTCCTTTTTATAAAATTATATCAAAGCTTATAAAAAGTAACAAGAAAACAAAAATCAATCAACGCTTGTGCAAAATAACAAAACATGTATAATTAAAATAAAGATAACGTTATCTATAGTGTTAAACAGATAAATAATTGTTTTTGATTTTATTTTGAACAAATGTTTGATGAAATGTAATATGCATTATAATCAGGTGTTTTCATAATGAATAAAAAATAGAAAATAGGAGGTCATACCGATGGATACGATAATAAAAAGTGTCTTTGTCTGAGCACTTGATAAAGACATAGACTTTAAATCAAAATAGTGCTTAGAAAGAAGAGCTTTTATATGAGAAAATTAGTTTGTACTATTATGATTTTGTTTACATGTTTTAGTGGATCAGTTGTTTTAGCAACTACGGTATATCCTGCAGTAGGTGGACAGTGGAACTATGGCGTAGGCATCACAGGTTCTTATTCAGACTATATGCATGGTCAAAAAATTCATACGGCCACGGTTAGTCATCCTGAAGCTACTCCAAGTATGGCAAGAGCTCCAGCAAACTCATGGGCCAAAGCTCGATTAACAAAATATTCTAGTTGCTCGTTCTACTATGGAGTTGAATAATTGATATTTGTATAGAGCGATATTATATTCGCTCTATATTTTAATAATTCATAAAACAACATAGTTCAAAACAATAGATGTTGTTTTATGTAGTGTTTATGGTATAAAGCGAGAATATCTAAATGGCCGTAAGATATACTTGAAGAAAACGGTCTAGAAAGAAAATCAATTTAACCTTTTATGGATTGATAAAATGAGGGGTTTTATGAAAAAATCGATGGCAATTCTATTAAGCATTGTTTCTATCTTAACAAGTGTTGCTTTTGGATTCTATATGAAAACTCAAGATATTGAATTCTTTAATACAATTGAAATGAAATCCAATGCATATAAAATTTATGTTAAGAATTCGAGTGTTGCGTATGATGAATTCTTGCAGGAATTGAAATCCATTCATTCACAATATGGTGCAACAATAATAAAAACAGATCGAATATATGAAGATGGCAAGGAAATAATATACAAATCGGGAGTTTATACAAAAGATTTCTTTGAAGGACTTCCTGTAAAGTTAGAATCAGGTCGATTACCAACTACTTCAAATGAATGGTTGGCTTCTATAGATACAAAACAAGAAAATCAAGTGGGAACCATTAGTGATTTATTCAATGATACACCTCTTGTAATTATGCCTTTAAGTGATTTTTATAACTCAAAGTCTACTGATATTAATGGAGAATATACTATTATTTCGAGTAATAAAAACAAAGAAGATATTCTAAATGCATTGTCTTTATTTTTAAATGAAAGTAAAAATGAATTGGTTTCAGCAGATTATAGAGTTGCTTTTGGAGAAGGGACGATATATTTTTTAACAATTATTCTTTCAGCTATTCTATTAATTATTTTTTGCTTGATGTGTGTATTCTATCCAATATCTAGACTAAAGGAAATAAGTGTATATAAGTTAAATGGATATAAAGCTTTTGATGTTTGGAAAAAGCTAAACAAGGATGTGTTAATTGCTCCAATTATCATTTTTATCGCAAGTATCCCAATTCAAAAGATAGCATTTCCTACGATGGATTTATTCTATTTTATAAAACTTAGTTGTGTTCAATTGATTTTATTTGTAGGAGCGATTGGACTATCATTTTTAACTTTAATAACAGTAAAGCGATATTTAATATCAAATATGCTTAAAAACTTCTTTGATTTTCGAATTTCTTTATATATCAGCTATATTATAAAATTTGCAATTTTTGTAGGTTTGGTATTTACTATTCCTCAATTATCTTCTGAAGTAAGTCGAATGATAAAAGAGATGCAGGCTAAAGAAGCTTATCAGGCGCAAGAAGATTATGTGACGCTTGCTTCCTTCCAATTAACTGGAGATGGAATGCAAAGCTTTATGAATGGAACAAGTCAATTTAATGAAAATTTAACCAATATGTTTATGGATTTAACAAAATCTGCAAAGGCAGGTTTTGTACAATCGTTTTGGTATGATACGGAAGGTTTAGGTTTATTCTCTTCTGAAATAAAAATGCCTAATGATGTGGATACAGATACAGAATTTGGTTATATGCTATTAAATGACAATTATTATGACCGGTTACAATTTGATTCAAGTGTAAGCAAAGAAGAACTTTTTGATCAAGATTTTTTAGTTATATTTGCTCCAGAGAGCATGAAGCAAAAAGAAGCTACTTTGAAATATTTTGGGCAGACACAAATTTATTCCGCAGATTCAAATATTAAAATGAGTGCAGATGATGTTTGTGTCAAGTATTATAAAGATAATAGGAAACAAATATTCTCAGAAAGTTTACAATTGGCAAATGAAGACCATGCATTTTTTACAAATCCTGTATTTGTTTGTCTTAATGATAAATATTTGAAAGTCTTTAGTGGATATTTAACGACGCAAGCAATATCAAACCCTGTCCGTATCTATGATTCTAATGAAAATAAAAGAGCAATCAATGAAGGAATTAAAAAATATGGATTAGAGTTAAATAACTTACAGTTTAAAAATGTTTTAATGTCCGGATATAAAGAACAAATACAGATTTCACAATCGAGTTCAATTGTATGGGTGGCAATACTGCTTTTGGTTATTTGTATAAGTATTCTTTCTTCGTACTATATATTGTTAACTATTTTGA
>ERZ779888.578-NODE-578-length-42760-cov-4.398689_pt1 | contig 42760 bp, 34 predicted proteins | sample MGYA00511245_ERZ779888 | MGnify/ENA primary metagenome ERZ779888 (study PRJEB29588, sample SAMEA2155255) | human gut metagenome | biome: human gut; feature: human-associated habitat; material: faeces | place: Denmark | collected 2008/2010 ...
GGCTGGCCAAGGCGTTTGCCATATCGGGCTTCGGCGACGAGGCGTGGGAGATACTGGAGATGATATCTCCGCTGTTTCGGGAGGAAAAAGGGCTTTACGGAAATGAGCCGTATGTACTTTCGGCGGACATTTATGCGGACGGCCGCGGAGGCTGGAGCTGGTATACCGGGGCAGCGGGGTGGTATTTTACCACGGTGCTTGAGGATATTTTCGGGGTGCGGATAGCGGGGGACAGGATGGATATTTCCCCATGCTTCCCCTCATGTATGCAAAGCGCAAGGCTGCATATTGAGATAGGAGAGGCAAGCTATGAGATAAGATATCATAATCCGCCGCAGAGGGGAGGGGACAGCACGCGGCTGACAATGGACGGGCAGGCGTGCGCGGACGGCATTGCGATAACGCCGGGAGAACACAGGATATCGGTTATTGTGTGACGGCGGGGAACGGGCTGCGGTATTGCGGCGGCGGAAGACCACGGCGGCATTACGGCGAAAAACCGGCATATTCGTTACGGCGGAAAACGGCGCGCCCGTCCGCGCCGTACATATACTATATAAGTGCGATATGAAAATCAGCGCATGAACGGCTTGGGGGAAGGAGCATGCGAATATCGGCGCAAAGCGCAGGGCGGGCTGCGCGTGAAAAAAGGCGCAGCGGAAGGGAAAGCGGAAAAAGAATTTTTGCACAAAAACCGTTTGACAAATGGAAACGGCTATAATATAATACCGATGTTTCCGAAAGGAAAAATGCGGGTGTAGCTCAACGGTAGAGCCCCAGCCTTCCAAGCTGGTTGCGTGGGTCCGATTCCCATCACCCGCTCCAAGCCGAAAGGCTGTACTAAAGATGAAGGTTGGTTTTAGGTGAGGGGAGGTAATTGCAGAAAATGCGGTTATTTCCCTTTGAAACAACCCGACTCTTTACGGGGTCATACCTGTGTACCGGGAGCCTCAAGTGGACCAGTAGCTCAGCTGGATAGAGCAACGGCCTTCTAAGCCGTAGGTCGGGGGTTCGAACCCCTCCTGGTTCGCCACTACCATAAAAAACGTGGTGGATGTAGTTCAGTTGGTTAGAACGCCAGATTGTGGCTCTGGAGGTCGTGGGTTCGACTCCCACCATTCACCCCATAATACCAAAGGGGTGTCGCCAAGTGGTTAAGGCACGGGACTTTGACTCCCGCACTCGTAGGTTCAAATCCTGCCACCCCTGCCACAGAACAAAAAACAACTTAATAAAACAAACGTGATCCATTAGCTCAGTCGGTAGAGCACTTGACTTTTAATCAAGGTGTCCGGAGTTCGAATCTCCGATGGATCACCATTTTTTTACCCAAAAGCGGTTATGGCGGAATGGCAGACGCGATAGACTTAGAATCTATTGAGAGTATCGTAAGGGTTCAAGTCCCTTTAACCGCACCAAAATAAAACGAGACGTGCATATCACATCTCGTTCTATTTTTCTTAAAAGGAGATAAGAACATTTTTAAGTCTCTGTGTTACAATAATTACGGTTTATTTTTATCGGAGTATGGACGAATATGAAAGACGAATGTTTGATTTGCGGTGCGCCGTTGAAGTATCTTAAGAGCGACGAGTCGATGGAATGCGTCGTTTGTCACAAGAAAGAGAACAGTAAAACTGTGTGTGAAAACGGACACTACGTTTGTAACGAATGTCATACGCGAGGTATGTCGGCTATTATGGGGTTATGCTTTGCCGAAAAATCGAAAAATCCGATAGAGATTATTCGCAAAATGATGAATTTGCCGTTTTGCCATATGCACGGCCCCGAACATCACATTATGGTCGGTTCGGCTTTGCTCACCGCATACAAAAACGCCGGCGGAGACGTCGACTTGGCGAAAGCACTCTCGGAAATGTCTGCAAGGGGAAAAGCGGTTCCCGGCGGTGCGTGCGGTTTTTGGGGCGCTTGCGGAGCAGGTATCAGCGCAGGTATGTTCGTTTCGATAGTTACCGGGTCAACTCCGCTTGCGAAAGAAGAATGGGGTTTGTCGAACAAGATGACGGCAAATGCTCTCGGTGCGATCGGCGAAGTCGGCGGACCGCGCTGCTGCAAACGCGACTCGTATATCGCAATCGAAAAAGCCGTTGAGTTTTCCGAAAAATATCTCGGTGTAAAAATGGAACTCGAACCGTTCAAATGCACCCACTCGGCGCAAAACAATCAGTGTATCGGCGCAAAGTGCCCGTTTAATTAAGAACGTTTTTCATTTTATTTATTCCGACGAAGTCCGTAAATTATATCGCGAACCTACGGGTTTGACAAAAACGGAAGTGCATTATACAATTACGGTAAGGGAAAATTAAAATATAAGGAGAGAGTTGCAATGAAAAAGTATACGAAAATTATTATTTTTGCTTTGTGCGTAGTGTTATGCCTTGCCGCATTCGTTTCTTGTAAACCCAAAAACGACGACGCCGGCAGCACGGTTAGCGTGACTTTGCCCGAACAATACCCCGCCGGGATCGAGTCGTTCAGCGCAGGAACGGGCAACCCGATCGTTTTGCCGAAAGGTTCGGCTTGTACGATAAACGTTACGCTCGCTCAAGGATATGCGATCGGAAGTTTTAAGTTGTTCGTCGGATCGGAAGAGATAAAACCGAGCAACGGTTTTTCCGACGGCGGAAAGGTTACGCTTAACTACTCGTTTACCGTCAATTCTGACGTTACGGTTACTTTCACCGGCGCACCCGAAACGCACAAACTCGAAGTAAAATCGGTTTTCTCGGCGAATGGGAGCGGTCTCGAACTCGTTACGCCCTACGAGTACGATTTCAAAACGGTTACCGCCGACGGAGCGGAAACCAAAGCCGAAATCGACAGTCTGCAAAACGTCAAAAACTTCTTTAATCAGTGTGCGGAATCCGGTTTTCTTTACGGCAGCACGATAACGATCGTTGCTAAAATCAAAGGGGACGAAGTCGCTTTTCCGCATTTCGTCGAAACGGTAAGCGGCGAAGCGGATCTCGAATACCGTACGTCTTATTCCGTTGAAGAAAAAGAAAGCAAAACCGAAGCGATTATTACTATAAGAAACGATACGACCGTAACGTTTAACGAAGAAAGACTGGAAAAACAAAGCGCAATCGCCATAAGACAAGTTTGGGAAAGAGAAAGTTGGATTAGGGGCGAGATTATAAACGAAAACGGAACGGCGCTTAACTCGCTTGCCGATCTGTACAAAGCGCAGGAAATCTACGTGTCGCTCGACAAGAAAGGATACGAAATACTGACCTGCGACGTTCTCGCCGACGCTTTCAAAAACGGCTATAACGAATTAAACGTAAACGGTAAAGACGTTAAAGCGGAAACGAAAACAATTGACGGAAGCCTGTATCTTAAACTTGCAAAACCCGATTCTTACAACGCAAACAAAGCGGAAGGCTATTATTTTGACGATGAAAAACTCGTAAACTTCCTTAAAAACAGCGATAAGTTCACCGACAGCAACGTAACGTTCAAGTCGGCTGTTATGGACTGGGGCAACGATCAAACTTATCAGGGAGAATCGACATACTGCGGATACAGAACGGTAAACGGAAAAACGATTTTCGCTCTTTGCCTTGCCGCAGACAGAACGTCGATAACCGTAGTTATTAACGGAAAAACCGAGATAACGTTCGAAAACGTGCAAACCGAGAACGAACTTACCCAAGGAATCGCCACCTTGCACCGCTACTACGAGGGCAACGAAAACTTTAACGGTATCCGCATAATAAACGGAAAAGAAGAAACGCATCAACTCGTGCTAGACGCCAAAGAATACGGCGAAATAACTTCGGTAGAAGTTAAATAAAACTAATTAAAATCGTTAAGAAACGCGAAACTTTACGGTTTCGCGTTTTTTTATACGTATTACGGTAAAAAATGGGGAATAAAATATTCGTATGCGAATTTGCGTTTTAGCGCGCGGCGTTCCCGACGAGAAAAGCCCGCTTAACGGAATATACGAATGGAGCCTGGCGACTACGCTTGCCGAAAGCGGATACGACGTTACCGTTTTGGCAATCGATTTAAGAAACGGCAAAAACCGAAAAAAAACCGGACTTAATCGATACGAGAAAGAAGGAGTAAAAGTACTCGACTATCGTATTCCGCTCGGAAGAGCGAATAAAAAAATATCGATTTTTTTACGAAAACGCATTTGCATTAAAACGTACGAAAAGTTCAGAAATAACGAAGAATTACCCGATTTTACCTGGATTTTCTTTTGTCGGACGTTCGGGCCGATCGCCGCTTGTCTGAAACGGGAATTCGGCGTTTGTTACGTTTTAAGCGAGTACGAAAGCCGTTTGCTTACCGAAAAGATAAAAGAAAAAGACCTGAAAAAAATTAAAAACGACTACGAAAACGCATTCGTTCTGACCGCGCCGAACAGAGCGTTTTGTTCCCGTATGGAAGAGATAGTCGGCTTAAAGTTCGATTTTCTCCCGCCCCGCCCGCCCATCCCTGCGGAGAGAAAATCTCACGGTGAATTCGTATTTTTAAGCATAGGCGCGTTGCGTACCGACAAGGGTATGGATATCGTCATACGAGCGTTTGCGTCTGTGCGGAAGAGAATGAAAAACGTCAGACTTATCATTGTCGGAGCAGGGGAAGAGAGACGCGCTTTGGGCGAACAGGCGGTTTGTCTTAACGTGGAAAAGTCGGTTACTTTTGCCGTTCCGGGCAAAGACAAACCGCTTGAAAGTTACTTTGCGGAAAGCGATTGTTTCGTGCTTGCGTCGAGAAAAGAATTCTTCGGAGCGGTTTATCTCGCCGCACTCGGAGCAGGTCTGCCCGTCGTTACCACGAAATGTTTCTCGCCGGAAGGACTTATTCCGCCGTTTTGCGGAGAAGTCGTACCCGTAGACGACGCCGTAACGTTTGCCGAGGCAATGGCAAGAGCCGCTTCGCATAATTCGCCGTACGACGAAGAAAGAATAAAAAGATACGCGGAAGAAACTTTTTCCGCACGCGCGATTACGAAGAAAATCAATAAATTTTTGTCGGAGCGAAGAGAAAACCGCCCGGCACAGGATATAGAATAAACACGAGTTCGGCAACCCTGAATAAGCAAAGCGGTAACCCCTAATTCGAAAATAAACTATAATTCGATTTATAACTAAATTCGTAAAAACCGCACGTCGCCGTCTGTTTTTGTCCGTTAATAAAGTATCGGAATTCGGGTAAAAACGGAATTTTTTCGGGTGTTTTTGCGACGGAAGAACAGGAATAAATTTGTCTTAAAGTGGTTTAATACAGTTGTTTTTCCCTACCGATTGTGGTATTATTGATAATACTTGTGTAGAATGCCCGTGCGCGTGAGCGCGTGAGAGTGCGTTCTATGCGGGAAAAAGGAAAGGAAAACTAATTTAGGCGGTAAAAGATGAAGAAGAAATTTTTATCACTTTTCACGGTCATCGTCGCGTTGCTCCTCGCGGTAGCGTTGCTTGCTTGCGAAGATTACAACAAAGACGAGGACAAAACTGACGACGCCGCGAAGACGACGTATACGCACACGATTACCAACGGTACGTTCTACGACGTTTCGACCACGGCGACTGCGAACAACGGCGACAAGGCTGTTCTCGACAAAGTGAACAACTGGACGCGTACCAGCGGAAGTCTGTCCTCGGATAAAGGCGGACAAGGCGGCGTGTTCGTGTCGGCAATCGACCTTGCGAAAAAAGAAAACTTTGACGTGCTTGCGGGCAAATACTTCGAAGTTTCTCCCGATACGGAAGCAGGCAAAGCCGGGTTCAAGATGAGTTACCCCGGAGTAGACAAACATACCCCGATGGTAAACGATCTCGACAAAGACGGTCAGATTCAGCGTGACGAAAACGACGAAGTCAAGAAAAAACGCGAAGACACGAACGCTCTCGTCGTTGCGTCCGTACAACAGGCAGGAAGCGTTTACGCAAGCAGCAGCACCGCTACCCTTGCGGCAAACAGCAGATACCTTTTGCAGTTCTCGGTAGCGAGTATGGTTGACGCCGAAGAAGGCGACACAACCAAAGGCGCGTGGTTCGTGGTTAAAGGCGACGTCGAATACACCGTTAAGGCAATCAACACAAAAGGCAAATGGAAGACGTACTACCTGTTTATCGAAACCAACAAAACCAACTCGATGAGCATTTCGGTAGAACTCTGGCTCGGCTACGGTCCGAAGACCGGCTCGACCAGTTCTTACGCGACGGACGGCAAGGATATATACGCGACCAAAGGTATCGCGTTGTTCGATAACGTGCTTTGCGAAAAAGTAGACGACGACAAACTCGCCACCGCTATCGCGAGCGAAGAAAACGTTGCGACCTACACCGGTTACGTTTACGACGAGAACGCCGAAGCGGTAGATAACTTCGCCGCGTTCAAAGCGAACATCGCTTCCGAAAAGGACGCTCTCGGACAAAAATACGTTACCGCGAAAAGCGCGTATTATCTCTCCAACCCGGATATGGAACTTCGCAATAAGCCCACGTCCTACACGACGAACTCTTATCGTAAGTATTTCTACACGTTCAGAGAGAACTATAATTCCGAAAACCTTAAAAAATATTCCATAACTTCGAGCAGCAAAACCGACAACGGTTATTACGGTTCGGTTGACGTATCCAAACTTTACAATACGCCCGCCGAAGACGCCAAACTCGACGAATTCAAAGACAACTATTCTTCGATAAGCGATTTTTCCGATTTCAACGCGATGAGTTATACCGACTGGCGCGACAAGGTTATGAAAGACGCAAACCACAACCTTTCGAAAATGGACGAACAGTACGTTATGATGATTTATAATAACGAACTTAAATCCAACACGATCTCCACGAACGAAAATATCGTTATCGACTCCAACAAGTATTACGTAATCAGCGTTTGGGCGTACGTTTGGGCAAAAGAATATACCCGCGGCGGCAACACCTATTTCTATCCCGAATATAAAGATACCACCAAGGACAAAGCGCCCGTAGATCCGCTCGATAAAGACAACAAAAAACTTACCGAAGCGCAAATCAAGATCTACAACTCGGTTGTCGCTCTCGTAAACGAGAACGAAAGCGAAGGCAAGATTTTTCACGGTTATAAGACGCTTTCCGCCAAAGAAAGAGAAGACTTCAAAGGTTTTGACGTTCAGGCGGCGAAAGACGCGTTGAAAGACTACCTTTACGCAGGAAACGAAACGCTGAAAACCGACGTGGCGAACTGGATTCGCGGAATTCTCGGAGAAGGCGCGGACTTTGACGTAAACGGAATGGACGAAACTTTCTACTTCTTCTACCTTAAAGAACTCGTAGACGGCAAGATAGAAGGTAAGACCGCTCCCGCAAATCTCACCAACGAAACCAACAAAGCGCACGTTAATACGCTTTACTGGTCCGAACGTATCACCAACGTAGACGAATACAATACCGCCAAAACTAAAGTAGATGAATACGAAAAAGATAAAAAAGACTGGGACGCTAAAGAAAGCGACTACAACAACAAGTGGAGCACCTGGACGGCGGCTAATCCGAACGGACCTTACGCTACCGTAAACCTTACCGGCGTAGAAAGCGTTAAAGATAAGGATCAAAAGACCACCGTTCGCAACGAATGGCAAAAACTTATGTTTTACGTAAAAGGTAACCAACTTTCCAAGCGTAACCTGAAACTCGAAATGTCTATGGGTAAAGGCACCGACGCGTCCACTTATATGATCGGCGGAGCGTTCTTCGACAGTATCAACGTTAAAGAATACGCGACCGAAGAAGCGGCAAGAGCGGACGGAGTCGCGGCAGGCATCTCGTGGGAAGTTCTTGCGGACATAGACACCGACGCGTCCAACACCGATTTCGGCGGTTTGACCGGCGATAAGAAACCCGAAGAACTCACCGACGCGGAAAAAGAAACCATTATCTCCAACTGGGAAGCGAACGCGGCGGACGGAACCGCTTCGGGCGACAAGAACAGCGTTAACGTTACCGTAACCGACGCGGAAATGGACAGCGTTACCATCGGCGGAACGAAAAAATACCTGTATGCGCTCAATTATACGAACGCAAAACCCACGGCAAGCACGCTTACCTACAAAGGCGACGAATTCATGGAAATCTTACCCAACAAGTTCTACAGACTTGCGTTCCTTGTAAAAACCGACGATAAGGTAAGTTCCGATCTCGGCATAACGATTAAACTCGTTACAGGCAAAGATAAAGACGACCTTTCCGTACTCAACACGAGCAACAACGTTACTAAGTACACGACGAAAGGCGAATGGAAAGAAGTAGTTTATTACATCTGCGGCGATCTCGTGGACACCTATTATGCGGCTATCGAAATCGAAATGGGCAGCGGTACGAGATTCGTTACCGACAGTTACGTCGAAGGTACCGTATCTCTTGCGGCGTTCAACTGCCTGACGATAGACTACACGGAATACAACTCGGCTTCCACCGGCGACAAAATCGTAAGCGGCGTATCCTTATATAATATATCGACCGCGCTCGACAACGAAAGCAAGAAGTTCGACAACGGTTACTATTCCAAGATCGATTATAAAGAAACCAAAGAAGATCAGTTCACCGACGGTAAACTTTCCGGAATGGGAACTACGTCCAACTGGACGTCCTCTCTCGTAAGCAACAAGTTCGAAGACGCTCCGAAGAACGTAACGTTCAACAAGGCGACGAGAACTCTCAGTTGGGACACCGCCGAAAAGTACACTGCGGTCAGCGACAGCAAACTCGAAAAGAAGAGTGCGGACAAGTACGAAATCTGGATGAAGTACACCGACGAAAAAGATAAATCGGTAGAAAAAATCTTCGACGTAGTAAACGGCGACGTAGTAAGTTATACTTTCGAAGAAGCGTACTGGGCGGACAAAGTCAACACGAGTTTTGCAGTTAAAGCGATAGCGGACGACGGAGTTTCTTCGTTAAGCACCTATACGTCCAACGGACTCGGCAACGCGGAAGGATCGGTTTATCCGACAACCAAAGACGGAATTAGCGAAGCCAAAGCGAAAGCGGGTACCATACTTGCGTCTAACGCGGAAGCGTTCGGCGACGCAACCGTAGACGGAATAAACTACGTTTCGCCTTACAAGACGGTAATGAAACTTACGTCTTCGTATAACAGCGTGTTGTCCGTAAGCAGTAAGACGCTCAGCGGCGGACTTTCTTCCGGCGAATACTATAAGATAAGCGTTTGGGTTAAGACCGAACCCGACACGAAAGCGAGCATAACGCTCACCGACACCAGCGGCGCGTTGCAGGCAAGCACCAACGACAGCCAACTCGGTTTCGTACAAATCGACACCGACGGTAAATGGGAAGAATATTGCATTTACGTAAAAACCGGTAATTTCAGCGCGAAAATGGCGATCAGATATTCTATCGGTAATCCTTATGCGAAAACTCAGACCAGAGCCGTAGACGCGGACAAGAAGAGCGCGTATATGCTCGAAGATCTCAGCAAAGGTAACGCGTACTTCGACGCCGTAAGAGTTACTTCGATAGGAGAAGAAGAATACGCGGCTGCGGTGGAACTCGACAACAACAAAGCAAGCGCTAAGTATGCGTATGCTAACCACGAAGTCGTTTATCCCGGCGTTAAGTACTACATTTACACGATGCAGTACACGATGGATTCGTTCGACGTAAGCACCGAACCGTCCTCTACCAGCGTAGACAACGAAAAGAAAGGTAACACTCCGTCTAACTACGAATGGGGTTACGACAAGAACCTGACTTCCACCGGTGCAAACGCTATTTACGGCGTGTTCAACTACGAATCCAAAGACACCGACGAAAGAATGGCTACCGCTATCAAGAACCTGTATTCGTATAACGATACTTCGTCGGACGACGACTATACCGTTTACGCCCTTAAAGAAGCGTTCAAACAGGCTTACGGCGACGCGTTGAAGATCAACGACAAAACCGTAGACAACTGGGAAGAAAGCGACTGGAACGCGTTCATTAAAGAATTCCTTTCGATCGAAAGCGAAGACGGTTATGACGGCGGAGCAAACGTTCTCGCTATGAGCAACAAACTCCAAAGCGGTTTTGCGCAACATTATTCGGTAAGTTCTAGTTATAACTATACCGCTAAGGCAGGAACGTACGCAAAACTCACCTTTACCGCAAGAACGCTTATCGCGGCGATAACCGGTTCGAGCGAAAACGAAGGCGTAAAACAATATACGTACAGTGCGGACAATGCGTTCGGCGAACTCAGAGTAACTCCTTCTTCGTCCAAAGACGACACCGTAAGAGTGAAGATCAGTTCTAAACAGTACGGAAAGAACGGACTTTACGACGACGTAACGTACACTGTATACCTTTACAACCCGACGACGAGCGATAACACCGTAAACTGGGCGTTCTATCTCGGCGACGAAAAGGGTAAGGATACCAAAGAAGAAGACTGGTACGCTCAGTACCTCATAGGTCTTATGGCAATCGACCTTGTAAGCGTGGAAAGCGCAACCAAGGACGAATACGACGAAGCGGTAGCCGCTGCCAAAGGCGACAACGCTAAAGTTTATACCTACGAATACACCGAAAAGAAAGCCGACGACAGCGATGACGACGACGATACCGACGACGAGGACAAAGACAAAGAATCGTTCTGGGACAGACTTGTCAAGAACGAATACTTCTGGCTGTATATCTCGAGTTTCGTAATCGCACTCGTAATCATTGCGGCAGTAATTGCGGTACTCGTTACCAGATGGAAGAAGAAACATCCGAAGGAAGTAGTCGTTGAAAACGTGGCGAAAACGGAAAAAGACGTAAAAGTCGTACCGCCTGCGCCGCAAGTAAAAGAAGACGCTCTCGAAATGGACGAATACGTTGACGAACCGCAAAAAGCGAACTACGTACAACGCGTCAACAAAAATAAGTCCAGAAAGAACAGAAAAAACGGTAAAAAATAATATAATTACCAAGTAACGACTTAAATAAAAAAGCGAGAAGACGATTCTCGCTTTTTTAGTATAATCCGCACAAAGCCTTCCCCTTGGGGGGAAGGTGTCGGCTTTGCCGACGGATGAGGGGTAAAGGAGTTTAGCCGATAAATATAAGTTAATGACTTAAATGTATTTCCTTACTTTTTTAAGCGAAAAAAAAGTAAGAAAAAAATCGGTCGGGCGGCAAAGTGCCTTTGCTCGCATTATAAGTAATTACTTGTGTCGTGTGATAGACTTATACGCGTAATACACTCATTGCGATACAGGGATGCAACGTCCCACGTTGCCTGCGTTGAGTATACATTCTGCTTGACTTTTATTGCAAAAAAGGATTAAAATATAAGAGTATGGAAAAGAACGATATCGAAGTAAAAACACCGATAAACGGATTGACGGACGAAGAAGTAGCCGATAGGGTGAGCAGGGGGCTTATCAACGGCGATCAGAACGTTAAAACAAAAAGCGTGGGGAAGATTTTGTTTTCTAATATATTCACGCTTTTTAATATGATATTCGTTGCTATTGCGGTGATTTTGGTTATTTTTACCGATAAAAGCGAAAACGGCGGCAAATACACGGCAAAGGATTTTTCCGACTACGGTTTCGTAATAGTAATGATACTGAATATGCTTATCGGTATCATACAAGAACTGAAAGCGAAACATACGATTGACAAACTTTCGCTTATATCCGCGCCTAAAGTTACGGTTTTAAGAAACGGAAAAGAGAAAGAAATTGCCGTTAACGACATCGTTATGGACGACGTCGTAAGATTAAGCGCAGGCAGGCAAATTTGTGCAGACAGCGTCGTAGTGGACGGTTACGTCGAAGTAAACGAATCGCTCATTACCGGAGAACCCGACGCTATACCGAAAAATGTCGGCGACGAACTTCTGAGCGGTAGTTTTATCGTAAGCGGCAAAGCCGATTCGAAAGTTATTCGTATAGGAAAAGACAATTACGCGACGAAAATCAGTAGCGGAGCAAAATACATAAAAACGTTTCCGTCGGAAATCCGCGGTACGCTTCTTAAATTTATCCGTTTTATGGGTATTCTTATAGTTCCGCTCGGAATTGCGCTTTTCTGCGTAAAATATCTCGTTCAGGGCAACGAACTTATCCCGACCGTTCGTTCGGTTATGGCAAACCTTATCGGTCTTATTCCGAGCGGACTGGTTATGCTTACGAGCGCGGTTTTCTGCGTCAGCGTTATCAGACTGGCAAAACACAAAGCGCTTGCGCAGGACCTTTACTGCGTGGAAACTCTGGCAAGGGTAAACGTGCTTTGTCTGGACAAAACGGGAACTCTTACCGAAGGCAGTATGCAGGTCGAAGAAGTGATAAGTTACGACTTCGACGAAACGAACGACGTTCTTAAAGCGATCGTCCTTGCCACCGGCGACAACAACGTCACGGCGGACGCAATAAAAGAATACACCGCCGACGCCAAACCGTCGTACGAAGTGACGAGAAGTATTCCGTTTTCGTCTAAATATAAGTACAGCGCAATAGAAGTTTCCGGCGAAAAAACCTACGTTTTCGGCGCGCCCGAGTTCGTAATGAAATCGATTAACGGCAAAACGCAGGATAAAATCAACGAATACGCGCAAAAAGGTATGAGAGTTCTTGCGCTCGTACAAACCGAAAAGTTCGAAGGAACGAAACTTCCGCGCAAAACCAAACTGCTTGCCCTTGCGGTAATCAGCGACAAAATCAGAAAAGAAGCGCCGGATACACTTAAATTCTTCGCCGATCAAGGCGTTGCGATTAAGATTATCAGCGGTGACAACCCCGTTACCGTATCCAAAATAGCGGAAAGAGCGGGCGTAAGCGGTTTCGACAGATACGTTGACGCAACCACGCTCGAAACGGAAGAACAGATGAGCGCGGCGCTCGACGAGTACGTTATTTTCGGTAGAACCACCCCGGATAAAAAACTGTCGCTTATTAAACTTCTCCGTAAAAAAGGCAATACCGTCGCAATGACGGGCGACGGGGTAAACGACGTTCTCGCATTGAGAGAATCCGATTGTTCGATAGCGATGGCGTCGGGTAGCGACGCGGCGAAAAACGTAAGCCAACTCGTACTTTTGGACAGCAACTTCGCCAACCTGCCGAGAGCGGTTGCCGAAGGAAGAAGAACGATAAACAATCTCGAAAGAAGCGCTTCGCTGTATCTCGTGAAAACGATTTACAACTTGCTTTTCGCGTTGATTTTTATGATAATCAAGTCGGATTTGCCGTTCGAACCGCGGCATATGACCTTTATCGGTATGGTTACCATAGGTATTCCGTCGGTCGTACTTGCGCTGGAACCGAATAAAGAACTTGTCACGGGCAGGTTTTTCAGGAAAGTTATTTCAAACGCCTTGCCGTCTGCGCTTACCGTCGTTATTTGCGTGGTAGCCGCTACGCTTTCGGCACAAATATTCCCGGGCAGCATAGACAAAAGACATTTGTCCACGATTTGTACGATCCTTACCGGATTTATCGGTTTTATGTACATAATAAAGATATCGTATCCGTTCAACGCGTGGCGAATTACTATGCTCGTATGCCTTATTTTCTTGTTCGTGGCGGCGTTTTTCGCAAAGTTCAGTTTCGTCGACTTTACTGCGTTTTTCGGACTGACGAGAGATTTTAACAGAGAAATGATACTGATTATGGCGCCTATAGGCGGTTTAAGCGTGCCGCTGTTTGTAGGAATGACGTATTTGGTAAAATATATAAATAAAAAACTTGCCGACAAAAAGTTGAAATTTATCGATAAATTTGACGGCGAAGGAGCGAAATAGTATGTCGGAATGTACTCACGATTGTTCGACGTGTTCGTCGAAATGCGAAAAACCCGAAAGTTTTCTCGAAAAACCTTCGAAATTTTCTAATATAAAAAACGTTATTGCCGTAGTAAGCGGAAAAGGCGGCGTAGGAAAATCTCTTACGACGGGTTTGCTTGCCTGCGCGGCGAACAGAAAAGGACTTCGTACGGCGGTGCTTGACGCCGATCTTACCGGACCGTCTATCCCTAAAATTTTCGGCGTTCACGAAAAAGCAACGGGCGACAGCGACGGAATAGACCCCGTTACGACGAAAGACGGCGTTAAAATAATGAGCGTTAACCTTCTTCTCGACGACGAAAGCAGCCCTGTTATTTGGCGCGGACCGGTTATTGCAGGAGTGGTTAAACAGTTTTGGACGGACGTAAAATGGGGAGACGTGGACGTAATGTTTATCGACTGTCCTCCGGGAACGGGCGACGTACCCCTTACGGTTTTTCAATCCATTCCGATTAAAGGAATCGTGGTAGTCACAAGTCCGCAAGAACTCGTTTCCATTATCGTGGAAAAAGCCGTCAATATGGCAAAAATGATGAACGTTCCCGTGTTGGGAGTGGTTCAGAATATGTCCTATTACGAGTGCGACAACTGCGGAAAACGCCATTATATCTACGGAAAAAACGACGTAAACGGAACGGCGAAAGCGTTCGGAATAAAATACTCGTGCGAAATGCCTGTTATGCCCGAAGCGGCGAAGAAGTGCGACGAAGGCAACGTAAACGAACTCGTTTTGCCGGAAATTACGGACTTTTTAAGCAAAATTTATCCCGATGCGTAGAGAAGAAAAAGCGGCGGAACTCTTTAAGAAAGGGTACAACTGCGCTCAGGCGGTAGCGGCGGCTTTTTGCGAAGAAACCGGTTTAAGCGAAGAACAAACGGCGAAACTCGTTTCCGGGTTCGGCGGCGGAATGGGCAGAATGCGCGAAGTATGCGGCGCGGTAAGCGGAATGGTATTTGTTTTGAGCGCGCTCGAAGGCTACTCCGATCCGAACGAAAAAGACGGAAAAAGGGATCTTTACGCCACGATACAGCGTCTTGCGGATAAGTTCAAAGAAAAAGAAGGATCGCTTATTTGTCGGGATTTGCTTAAAGGCACGGGCGCGGACGCGTCCCCCACACCCGACGAAAGAAACGCCGAGTATTACAAAAAGCGTGGTTGCGTCGGTTGCGTCGAATGCGCCGCGGGTATTCTTGACGAATACCTTACACGTTAGTTAAGAAAAAGCGTATTGCGGAAAACGAGTATCTATGCTAAAATTATACGTGATAAAAATCGTTTTTCGATTGTGAGGTACCTTATGAGGAAAAAGACTTTAATAGGAATAAGCGTTGCGGTCGTAGCGTTCGTTGCGATTTTGCTCGTCGCTACGTTTTTCGATTTACAAATCAATATAGCGCTCGGTAATGCGGACAGTTTTTACGGACAGTTTTTCCGTCTGTGGGGCGAAGCGACGGGTTGGATAATCGTTCCTATCGCCGCGGCAATACTGTTAAGAGCGTGCGATAAATCGACTAAAATCGGCAAAGCGCTTACCGTTTTATGGGCGATCGTGCTTGTAGCAGGCTGGTTCCTGACCGTAAGATACTTTCTCGAAGAATTCACCGGCGACAGTTATATTCCCGGCAAATACGGTTCTCCGTACGGATATCTGACCGTTCATACGGCGTTTTTCGCGCTTATTTTCAGCGCATTGCACGTTTGGGCAGTTTACCGCGTCAAGAAAGAAACTATATCGAAACTCGTTTATTTGGCTTTGGTTATGCTCATCGCGCTTGCGCTCAGTCAAATAGTAACTACCGTTATGAAAAACGTTTGGACTCGTCAGCGTTTCCGCAATCTCGATATCGGCAACGGCGGAACGAGTTCGGAAGGCTTTACGCCGTGGTATAAACCCGGATTAGGTCAAAACAAGGAAGCCGCGCTTTATTACGTCGAAGACTCGGCGGGAATGATGAAAAAAGACGCATACAAGTCTTTCCCGAGCGGACACACTTGCGGAGCGGCTATGTCGTTATGTCTGATCGTGTTGCCGGAAACGTTCGATAAACTCAAAAAATACAAAGTTTGGTTCTGGATCGCACCTATCGTGTATACGGTTCTCGTCGCTATATCCAGAATAGTAAACAGAGCGCATTATCTCAGCGACGTACTGTTCGGCGGAACGATAGGCGCGCTCGGAGTATTTGCGGCGATCGGAATAATGAACGCCGTGAAAAAAGCGGTCGGAAAGAACAACTTCTTTACGGCGGCGGCTGTTGCGTTCGGCGCGACCGAACGATGCGGAGCCGCCGCGCCGACGGAAATCGAAGAAATTTGCGAGAGCACGGTTTCCGTTTCGTCGGATGAAAAACCGGAAGAAGTAAACGACGAAGAAAACACGGGGAATAACGAGAATAACATCGAGGAGTAAGCAATTATCCGTTTAGACGAATTGCGTATTTGCGAGTAAATGAACACTAACCAATCGATGACGGATTTTGTAAAAGAATCCGTAAAAAGACTCGACGAAGGTAAACTTATTTGCCTGAACCGCACGTTCACGACGAAAGAAGTTTTTACAGACGTAGCGTGCGTGGCAACCTTTCTCAAACACAACGGCGTTAAAAAAGGCGACAGCGTTATTATCTGTATGCCAAATCTCGTGCAGGCGGTAGTCGCTTTGTACGCGATAAACTCCGTCGGAGCGGTCGCCAACGTCGTTCACCCCAAAATCGGCACGGAAGGGCTGATCCGTATAGCGGAAGAAACGGAAACGAAATGGATTTTCATTTTCGATCGCATTTACCTTAAACACCGCAAAGAGTTGATAAAAAGGGGCATAACCGCAATTATTTGCCGTGTGTCCGACTGTATGGCAGGGAGCAAAGCGCTCAGATTGACGGAACCGCTCATAATGGGCAAAAAAGCCGTTCCTTACAACGCTACGCTCGTAAAACCCGGCAACTTCGACGTAGAAATAACCGGCGAAGACCCGGCTGTGTATCTGCATAGCAGCGGCACTACGGGAGAACCGAAAACAGTAGTTTTGTCAAATAAAGCGCTTAACGAACTCGTTTCCGGAATATACGACAAAGTTAAACCGCTCGACGGCGAAAGTATGCTTATGACCCTGCCGCTTTTCCACGGCTTCGGTTTGGGCGTTTGCGTCCACCTTATGATGACGTTCGGCAAAATCGTTTTACTGCCCGTTTTCAAGGTGAAAAAAGCGGTTAAACTTATGCATAAGTACGAGATAAACTATATGGCGGTCGTGCCGAGTATGCTGAGAAAACTTATGGAAATCAAAGGTTTTTCCGGCAAAAGCGTAAGATATTTGAAAAATATCTTTATCGGCGGAGATAAACCCGAACAAAGCCTTATGGACGCGGTAAAAATGCGTTTAACCGAAAGCGACAGCCGCTGCAAAGTATGCGAAGGGTACGGACTTAGCGAAACCGCAAGCGTAACGCACATAAATACGGATTGTAAAATAGGTTCGGTGGGCAGTCCGCTTAACGGCGTTAAAGTAAAAATAATTAACGACGGTAAAGAGGCGCAAATCGGCAAGGACGGAATAATTTACCTTTCTTCGCCGTCTATGATGAGCGGATATCTGAACGCTAAGGCAAACTTCGTCACCGACGAAAACGGCACGAAATGGCTTAATACGGGGGACGTGGGAAGCGTAGATAAAGACGGTTTTCTTTACTATAAAGGCAGAGAAAAGCGTATGGTAAAAATCGGCGGAGTAAATATCTATCCGCAAGAAACGGAAAACGCGGCGAATTCACTGAGCGAAGTGGATTGTTCCTGCGCGGTAAGAACCGTGTGGAACGGCAAACCGGCGTTAAAACTTTTAGTAAAACTAAAACGCGGAGTAAAACTAAGCGGTGCGCTCAGACAAAAGTTGTGCGACGAGATTTCGTCGAAGATTATGCCTTACGCCGTACCGAAGTTCATAGAACAAACAGACGATCTTAAAATGACGGGAAGCGGCAAAACGGACTACCGTTATTACGAAGAACAAGAACCCAAACTAAACAAATAATCATTCGGAGGAAATAAAAAAATGGTTGTATCGGTATTGATTGCGTCCATACTCGCAGTCGTGTTTATCGCGTTCCGCGTTACCGTCGCGGCAAAAAGCACTCAGGGCGGCGTCGTAGGAACGATGCTTAAAGCGCTCGCAAGTTTAGGATTTATCGCCGTAGGTATCACCGCTATTTATATGGGCGGCATAACCGGAAACGGAATAAACGTTAAAGCGGCTATATTCATCGTCGCAGGTCAGATAATGGGCTTGATAGGGGATATCGTGCTCGACCTTAAAGTCGTATACCTTAAATCCAAAGAAGAAGGCGTTTACCTTACTTCGGGTATGGCTAGTTTCGGAATAGGACATATTTTCTTTTTCGTAGCGGTTATTTTGTACTTCGGTACGCAGATGATCAGTTGGGCAATCGTAGGAATTTGTATCGCGGTCGCGGCGGTTTGCGCTTTCGCTATGGTTTTCGGCGGCGCGAAGTTTATGAAATTCGACTTCGGTAAGTTCACCGTTCATTCGGTTTGCTATGCGTTCGTACTGCTTTTTATGGGCGCGATAGGCGTTGCCGCTTGGGTTAAAGGCGCAGCGGCAAATCCGCATACTCCCTTGTTTGCGGTAGGTATGATACTCTTCTTGCTTAGCGACGTAGTCCTTACGCAAATGTACTTCGGCGGAAAAGCAAAAGACAAAGTTTTGTGCGTCGTCAACCACGCTTTGTACTATGCGGCACAAATTTGTATCGCCGCATTCGTGTTCTATATGTAAAGAAAAATGTCCGGGACGCGCGGTTTTCGTTTAGTTGCGCTCGCTTCGATTTTCGTCCTTACGGGAATAGCCGCGGGAGCAGTCGCGTCTTCGGATAAAATACTGTGTATAACACTGCCGCTCGTTGTGTCGACGGGCGGCATTTTGCATTTTCTTATAACGAAAAAGAAAACCGTTCTCGTGCTTTTTATCGCTTTCGCAATCGGTTTTTCCGCCGCGGCAACCGACTTTCAGGCGTTTGACAGAACCTATTACAACGGAAACACTACCGTAACGGGCAGAGTGTGCGGAAAAGAAAACAACGGCTTCGTTATCGAAGACGTAACCTTAGGCGGTGAAAAAGTCGGCGGCAAAGCGCTCGTCAGGAGCGATTACGACTACGACGTAGGCACGACGGTCAGTTTCGAAGGCGAAGTGAAAACTTACGACGTGGACGTAAGAGATACGTTTTCGGCAAGAAACTTCAATAGACGCACGTATTACCGCGTCAAAGTAAAAAGCGGCATAAAAGCCGAAGTCGGGAATAAATCCTTGTCCGAAAAAGCAAAATCGAGAATCGAAACTGCTATAAACAGATACCTGAACTCGCAAAACGCAGGTGTTATGAAAAGTTTGCTATTCGGCGATAAAACCGATTTAACAGAGCAGGACGACGAAGTAATAAAAGTCGCCGGCGTAAGCCACGTCTTCGCCGTAAGCGGTTTGCACATAGGTTTTCTCGCAGGTCTTATTATGTTCGTTTTGCGGAAACTTAGAGTAAACTCCGTCGCTACGCTGTTCGTGGTGATAGGTTGGTTGCTTTTTTACGGCGCAATGACGGGATTCCCGTCGGGCGTAAAAAGAGCGACGATTATGCTCGGACTTATGCAGACGTCAAAAATTTTCGCAAGGAAAAACGATTCGATTACCACGTTCGGACTAAGCGCGGCGATAATAACGTTGACAAACCCGAGAGAACTCTTCGACGTCGGTTTTTTAATGAGTTTTGCCGCCGTCCTCGGCATCGTTTGCTTTTATCAACCGTTTTTCAACGCTTTTTGCAAAATCACGAAGAATAAATTTTTCGTTTACGTTTTCAAACTTCTCGCAACCACGCTTTCGGCAAATCTTTTCGTCTTGCCGATAACGATAAACGTGTTTAACAGCGTTTCCGTGTACGCGCCGCTCGCGAATTTGGTTATTTTGCCCGTCGTGTCGGTCGTGTTCCCTTTCGCCACGGCGACGGCAATACTTTCGCTTGTTTTCGAAAAATTAGGCGTATTGTTTTACGTCACGGGTTACGCCGTGGACGTAATCAGAATTATGGCGCAAAGAATATACGCTTTGCCGTCGGCAAGCGCGGAGATAACGTCGCTCGGCGACGCAACCTGGTTTTATATACTGTTTTTGGTGATTTTCAGCCGATTTATCCATATCGAGAAAAAATATAAGTTCGTGCTTGGCGGCGCGTGCGGAACGGCGATTATCTTAGTCGCATTATTGTAACGAAGTCGGGTATACTTTTTCTCCCTTTGCACAATCTAAGTTCAACGAAGATAAAAGGGAGCGAAATATGAACACAACAGGCATAGTACGACGGATAGACGAACTCGGAAGAGTGGTTATTCCGAAAGAAATACGCAAAACGATGAGAATAAAAGAAGGGGAAGAACTCGAAGTATGCGTTTCCGGAGATGATACGCTCGTTTTAAGAAAATATTCGCCTGTCAAATCAATGGAAAAACTCGGCGCGGACTACGTCGAGATCTTGTCGAGAAACACGTCTTGCGCGTGTTTTCTTTGCGATACGGACGAAATAACGGCGTCTTACGGCGATAAATCTTTCCCTGTCGGCGCAAAAATCAGCAAAGCGACGGTCGAGTTTATATCGAAGAGAAAAAGTGCGTTTTTCAGAAAAAACGAAAGTTTCGCACTGCTGCCGGGATCGGAAAAAACGGATACGATAATCGCGCCGATAATAACCGGCGGCGACGCGGTGGGCGCACTCGTTTTGATAAGCAAAACGTCGTTGCCGTCCGCCGATAAATGCCTTAAACTTCTCGAAGTGGGCGCGTCGTTTTTCGCAAAACAGTTGGAGTAAGAAAAAGTGAGCAAATCTTTCGTTAAAAACGCAGGCGTGCTCGCAATCAGCGTAATTATAGCAAAGGTTCTCGGAGCGGTGTACCGTATTCCGCTCACGGCGATAATCGGCGCGGAAGGAATGGGGCTTTATCAGTTCGTTTACCCGGTTTTCGCATTGATTTTAACCTTGTCGAGCGGGGCGGTGCCAAACGCCATAGGTATAACGGTAAGCGAAAAACTCGCCTTAGGCGATAAAAACGGCGCGAAAAAATCCTTTTCGACCGCACTTTTGCTTTGCCTTGCGATAGGAACGGGCGGAATGGTTTTACTCGCCGCGCTCGCTTACCCCGTGTCGCTTGCGCAGTCCGAAGACGCTTTTTACGGCTATATCGCAATCGCCCCGGCGGTGCTGATAGTTACGCTGATAAGCGCGTTCAGGGGGTGGTTTATGGGTAACGGCAACCTCGTGCCGAATTCCGTCAGTCAAATCACCGAAGGCGCGGTAAAACTCGGCGTCGGACTCGGACTTACCGCTTTTCTTATACGGTTCGGCATAAAATACGCCGTAGTCGGAGCGTTGCTCGGCGTCGTCGCAAGCGAGTTCGTTACTCTGATAATAATGACGATATGTTACTTCGTTAAACATAAAAAATTCGAGAGAATTAAACTAAAAGAAGAAAAGGGAACGATAAAACGTCTTGCGTGCCTTGCCGTACCCCTCGTCGCTTGCGGAACGATACTTCCGGTAAGCCAGTTTATCGACAGCGTTTTGGTGACGAACCTGCTTAAATGGGGTGGAAAAGCGGGTCCGATTGCGCAGTACGGTCTTTGGAGCGGCGTGGTTACACCCCTTATTAACCTTCCCGTAATGGTTTGTATAAGTTTAGGAATAGCGGTTACGCCGCAAATGGTGGAAGGAAAACAAAAACGAGATATAGATTTTATACTCGAAAAAGCCGCTACCGCCAACAAACTGACGTATCTAATGGGCGTGCCGTTCGTGTTTTTTTACTTGTTTATGGCAGGCGGAATAATAAAACTTCTTTTTCCGTCGCTTAGCGAAGAACAAACGAAAACCGCAGTTATGCTCCTTATGATAGGCGCGCCGAGCGTTATAGGACTAAGCGTGTTTCAAATTTACAGCGCAATGCTGCAAGGACTCGGACGAGCGAAAGCCCCGGTAATAATTATGGGAACGTGTATGGCGGTTAAACTCGCCCTTACCGTGATACTGACGCCCGTTATGGGAATAATGGGTTGCGCGATAGCCGCAGTCGTCGGATATTTGGGGAGCGGAATATGGATTACCGTATATTTTGCGAATTTTGCCGCGTTAGACGCCGAATACGCAAAAAACGCTAGTCTAATAACCCTTTGCGGTGTTATAATGGGAGTGCTGATTTTTATGAGCGGAAAACTTCAGAGTTCGTGGGCGTCGGTGGCGGTTATCGGAATAATCGCAGGAACAGTGTACTTTCTCGCCGTGCTTACGCTCAAAGTTTTTTCGAGAGAAGAACTCAAAAGTTTGCCGCTTTCCGGTCTGCTTATTAAAATTAACGACAAAATAAACGGAGAATAAAATGACATTCGAACGATTTCTTGAAGACAAAACGAGTTACGCGCTCTACGACGAAAACAAATTTTTAGACAGAAAATCCTGCTGTTTCGACGCGTCCGTTCCCATAGCGGTAAAAGTAGACAACCGCAAAGAAGAAGTTATGAAAAAGATAAACGACTTTTTCGGAGAATCGACGATAACCGAAGGCGAAGGGTTCGTCGCAGTCGAAACGAAGGGTTTGTTTGAAAAAACTCGTTTTACCTACGGCGACCTGCTCGAAATAATCAGACGGCTCAGAGATCCCGACGGTTGCCCGTGGGACAGACAACAAACTCCGGAAACCATCAGGACGAACATAGTCGAAGAGGCGTACGAACTCGTCGAAGCGATAGAAAGCGGTAAAAACGAAAAAATCGAAGAAGAAAGCGGCGACGTTATGTTACAGGGTATCTTTTGTTCGATTATGACCGAAGAAAACGGCGGAGTAAGCAACAACGACGTAATAACCGCGCTTTGCAAAAAACTTATCGGAAGACACACGCATATATTCGGCAGCGACAAAGCGACCGACGCGAAATCCGCGCTGTATTTTTGGGAACAGGCAAAAGCGAAAGAAAAAGGACAAAAATCCGTCACGGACAAACTCGACGTCGTTCCGAAAACTTTTACCGCGCTGCAAAGAGCAAGCAAAGTGCAAAAAATCATAAAGAAAACCGGGTTCGACTTCCCTACGGCGGAAGAAGCGGCGGATAAAATAAAGGAAGAAACGGCTGAATTTTTCGCCGCGGACGGAGCGGAAAAAGAAAAAGAAGGCGGAGATATGCTGTTCAGCGTGGTAAACCTGCTCAGAATGTATAATATCGACCCCGAAATCGCCCTTAACGGCACGACAAACAGGTTTGAGCACAGGTTCAGATACGTCGTGGAAGAAGGCGAGAAAAAAGGAAAGAAACCCGAAGAAATGACGCTCGAAGAAATGGAAGAGTTGTACCAAGCCGCTAAGAAAAAGGAAAAACGATGATTACATACAACGGCAGCGACCTTATACTCGCTCCGCTCGCCGGGTTCAGCGACAGCGGAATGAGAAGCCTTTGTTTCCGTTACGGCGCAGGGCTGTGTTTCACCGAAATGGTAAGCGCGAAAGGTCTGTTTTATAAAAACGACAACACGGCGGATTTGCTTACCGTGGGAAAGGACGAACGCCACACCGGAGTGCAGATTTTCGGCTCCGATCCCGATATAATGGCGGAAGTTACGACGTACGAAACTATGAAAAACTTCCCGATAATCGACGTTAATTGCGGTTGCCCCGTTCCCAAGGTGTATAAAAACGGCGACGGAAGCGCGCTGATGAAAAACCCCGACCTTATATATAAAATCGTAAAATCTATAAAAAACGCGAACGAAAACAAACTCGTCACCGTAAAAATAAGAAATGGGACTGACGGGAAAAACAATGCGCTCGAATGTGCTTTGGCGGCGCAGGAAGGCGGCGCGGCAATGGTTACCGTACACGGAAGAACGAGAGAGCAAATGTACGCCGGGACGGTGGACTTTGATACGATCGCCGCGGTTAAACAAAATCTGAGTATACCCGTTTGCGGCAACGGCGACGTTTTCGATAAAGACGGTTATCTTAAAATGAAACAAACGGGCGTAGACTACGTTATGGTTGCGCGCGGAGCGATAGGCAGACCGTACGTTTTTGCGGAAATAAAAGGGGAGCAAGCGGAGTATTCGGTAAAACAACTGATTATCGACCACATAAATTATCTCGATTTTTTACCCGAAAAAACGGTGGCGGGCGCAATGAAAAAACAAATCGCCGCCTACGTTAAAGGTATCCCCGGACAAAAGAAAATCAAAGAAAAAGCCTTCGCAACCGAGTCGCTAAGCGAGTTGTTGACCGTAATTAAGGAAATATTATCGTAAAAAACCCGTTTTTAACGTAAATCAATGGAAGTTTGTTTGACTGACAAATTCTAAAATGATAAACTCTTTATTAAAATAATTAAAAATCGTAATCCGAAAAGGAGAGAACGGAAATGAGAAAAGTGTTTAATTATGCGGCAGGTCCGTCTATGCTTCCCGAAGAAGTGTTGTTGGAAATCCAACGCGATCTGCTCGATTACAAAGGCAGCGGAATGTGCGTTGCGGAAATGAGCCACCGCTGCAAATGGTACGACGAAATACATAACGAGGCGATGAGCCTTATAAGAGAACTTATGGGAATAAGCGACGAGTACTACGTGCTTTTCCTGCAAGGCGGCGCGTCCACTCAGTTCGACGCGATTCCCTTAAACCTGCTTACCGAAAAAAGCGGCAAAAAAGCCGATTATATCGTTACCGGTAATTTTGCCAACAAGGCGTATAAAGAAGGTATGAAGTACGGCGACGTCAAGTGCGTGGCAAGTTCGAAAGACGACAATTTTTCGTATATCCCCGACGTCGACAAAATCGAGTACACAGAGGGCGCGGACTACGTTCACGTCACCTACAACAACACCATCTACGGCACGAGATACACCGATCTCCCCAAGGTAAACAACCTTGTAGCGGATATGAGCAGTATGATAATGAGCGAAGTCGTGGACGTAAACAAATTTAACCTTATTTACGCGGGAGCGCAGAAAAACCTTGCCCCAAGCGGACTGACCGTCGTTATCGTCAAAAAAGACCTTGTAGACAACGGCTCGCCCCTGCCGTATTGCCCGACTATGCTTAAATACAAAACGCAAGCGGACGCAAACAGTCTTTACAACACCCCCACTACTTTCTCGACTTACGTCGCAATGCTCAATATGCGTTGGTTGAAAAAGTTCGGCGGAGTAAAAGAAATCGAAAAGCAAAACGTCTATAAAGCAGGACTTTTGTACGATTTAATCGATAATTCGACGTTCTATAAAGGCGCGGCAAGAAAAAAAGACAGATCGCTTATGAACGTGACGTTCACTACGCCGAATCCGGAAATCGATGCAAAATTCGTTAAAGAAGCGACGGATAACGGTATGGTATCCCTTAAAGGACACCGCGCGGTCGGAGGAATAAGAGCAAGCATCTATAACGCAATGCCCGTTGAAGGCGTGCAAAAACTCGTGGAATTTATGAAAAAATTCGAGACGGAAAATAAGTAGGGAAATAAAATGTTCGATATTCAAAAACTTAATAAAATAAGCCCGGTAATAAACGCCGTTTTCGACGAAAAATACAACCTTACCGAAAACGCGGATAATCCGGACGGAATACTCGTAAGAAGCGCGAATATGGCGGATTACGAAGTAAAAGACAGACTTTTGGCAATCGCAAGAGCCGGCGCAGGGGTAAACAATATTCCCGTTGCGGAAATGGCGAAAAAAGGCGTCGTCGTGTTCAATACCCCCGGAGCAAACGCAAACGCGGTTAAAGAACTCGTTATTTTGGCAATGCTCCTTGCTTCACGCGACGTAATCGGCGGCAACAAATGGGTAAACGGTCTTACCGAAAACGTCGCAAAAACCACCGAAAAAGGCAAAAGCGCATTCGCAGGTCACGAAATATTCGGCAAAACGCTTGGCGTAGTCGGACTAGGCGCGATAGGTAAACTCGTCGCAAAATCCGCCTATGCGCTCGGAATGAACGTAATCGGTTACGATCCCTTCCTTACCGAAAAAGTAAAGAAAGAACTTCCTTTCGTCAAGTGCGGTTCGTTCGAAGAAACTGTGAAAAACGCGGATATTATCACCTTGCACGTTCCGCTTACCGACGAAACGAAAAATATGATTAATGCAAAAGTCATCGATTCGATGAAAGACGGCGCGATAATTATCAATATGGCGCGCGGAGCGTTGGTAAACGCAAGCGACGTCAAGTCCGCTCTTAAATGCGGCAAAATATCCAAGTACGTCGTAGACTTCCCCGACGAAGAAACGATTAACGTGGAAAATATAATCGCAATCCCCCATTTAGGCGCAAGCACCGAAGAAGCGGAAGACAACTGCGCGGTAATGGCAGGAAAACAACTCGTCGATTATATTGAAAACGGAAATATCGTCAATTCGGTAAACTATCCGAGATTAACCAAAGACCGCACGGGAACAGTAAGAACCTGCGTCTTGTTTAACGCTTGCGATAAAGACAAAATCGACGGAATTAAAGGCGATAAAGCCGTTGCCGTAAAAGGCGAATACGGCTATGCGATAATCGATTCCGACGAAGAAATAAAAGCGGATTTTGCCGTCAGGACGAGATATATCCGCTAAGAAAATCAAATAAAAAACATAGAAATCGGTTGCGTACGCAACCGATTTTGCTATATTAAAGACATCGGACGAGAATGAACGACTTCGTCTAAGGCGCTTGCGATTACGTCGGAATAGTCTTCGACGAGAAAGTCTACGTCTTTTGCCGTAACCACGAGAGAACCCGTTTCGGCAGGGCATTTTTCAGCGCCGAACTCGGACAGAATCGTTCGGACGTATATCACGAAAGGTACGCCTACGGCGATAACGGGAGTTTTCAAGGTGACGAGAGATAACTTTTTCTTAGGGTTGTTTACTCCGCCGCCGGGTTCAATTCCGTTGTCGGTGAGTTGAATCGTGTTGCCGAGCCGTTCGGTTTTACCGCACGAAAGTGTATCCACGGCTACAATTAAGTCGGGTTTTGCTATTTTTGCGGCGGCGGAAATCAGATCGAAACTTTCTATTCCCGTCACTCCGCCGACGCTGCTTTTCAGAGCGCAAAGATTGCCGAAACGCGCGCGAATTCCTTCGTCCCCCGAGTACAGATGACCGGTGACGGTGAGTTTGTCGGCTACCCGCGCGCCGAGCGAATCGGCGGTTATTTTCTCGTTGCCGAGTCCCACGACCATAACTTTGGAAGACGGACAAAAAGAGTATTTATCGAAGAGCGACCCGAGCGCACGGGCGAGTTCGATTCTCAGGTATTCTTTTTGTTCGGAGTTGCGGAATAGATCGGTTGCGGAAGAAATAGTATAGTAAGTTTTACCCGTTCGTTTGTTTTCGCCCGAAAAGACGGTGATTTTGCCGAAATGCTTTTTTTCGGTTTTTGTAGAATATAAATCGCTTTTAAGTGCCGCCGCTTCTTCGGTCAGTTCACGGTAAATTCTCGTCATAACTAATTTATTGACTTTTTTGAGAAAAAGTATTACAAAGCGTTTGCTTTTTCCTTTCGGGTGTGGTAATATGTTTAAGCAAAAAAGAAAAAGCATCGGATAATTAAGGAGAAAAAATATGCCTAACATTAAATCCCAGAAAAAACGCGTACTCATCACCAGAGAAGAAAACGCACGTAATAACAGCAAAAAAACCGAAGTCAAGAACGTAATCAAAAAGTTCGAAAAGGCTGTCGAAGAAAAAAGATTGGACGACGCCAAGGCGCAACTCGCTCTCGTTATGAGCGCTATCGACGAAGCGAAGAGCGACGGAATTTACCACGTTAACACGGCTGCGAGAAAGAAGGCAAGATTAGCCAAAATGCTCGACGCGGCAGTTAAAGCCGAAGCGTAATCGCCTTAAAAAGGTTTAATTTTTACCGACTACGAAGTTTCACCGTTAATATGCGGTGAAATTTTTTGCTATACGTTTGACCGCTCTTAAAGCGGTTTTTTATACTTTTTACTTAGATAAATTCGCCATAAATCGAGCATAAAGTCGCAAAACGAGCCTGATTTAAGCAGTTTTGTCGCCGACGAAGAAGAGAAGAAGAAAAATTCGGAAAAAAAGGGTCTTGAAAAAGTTTGGGGAGTATGCTATGCTGTATAAGGTTATACCCTCGATTTTAGGGAAACCCATTTAAGATTTATCGAAGAGGAGAAAAGATATATGGCAGTTTTTAGCAAAGAAAAAGTCAGAAACGTAGCCCTTATAGGTCACGGCGGCGAAGGTAAAACTTCCCTTCTCGAAGCGATTATGTTTGCGACGAAGGGTACGAATCGTCTCGGAAAAGTAGACGACGGAACGACGATAAGCGACTACGACCCCGAAGAAATATCCAGAAAAATGAGTATCTCGCTCACTTTGGGATACGTATATTATAAGGATTATAAAATAAACTTTCTCGATACGCCCGGATTTTTCGACTTCGAAGGCGAAATGGTAAGCGCGCTTACCGTTGCAGACGGCGCAATCGTCGTTACGCAAGCGTCCGGTTCGCTTTCCGTAGGCGCGGAAAAAGCGATCGATTATTGCCACGATCATAAAATTCCGATGATTTTGTTCGTTAACGGCGTTAACAAGGAAAACAGCAGTTTCCCCAAAACCGTAGACGCCATCAAAGCAAAATACGGCAACAAAGTTTCCGCGATAGAACTTCCTATAATGAACGGTACGAATATGCTCGGATACGTCGACGTTATGATGAACAAAGCGTACGACGTTGCCGGCAACGAAATCGCCGTTCCCGTAGACCTTGCCGACGTAGTCAGCGCGGACAACGCCGAACTCACCGAAATAGCGGCGGCAAGCGACGAAGCCCTTCTCGAAAAATTCTTCGAAGAAGGCGAACTTTCCAAAGAAGACAAAGTAAAAGGTATCCGCAAAATGGTATCCGACTGCGAGTTTATCCCCGTAGTCGCAGGCGTCGCCGTAGGTACGCCCGTTTTGTGCGACATACTCGAAAATATCGTTAATCTCATTCCTTACGCGGGCGAACACAACAAAGCGTACGCGTTCAAGGGCGAAGAAAAAATCGAACTCGACTTCGACGAAAACAAACCCGCCGTTTGCCGCGTTTTCAAAACCATCGTCGACCCGTTCGTAGGAAAACTCAATCTCTTCAAGGTTTACAGCGGTTCGGTTAAGAGCGGCGACGTTCTCGTCAATATGAGAAAAGGCGAAAACGAAAAAATCAGCGCGCTTTATCAACTCAAAGGCAAGTTCCAGGAAAACGCGGAATGTATCAAAGCAGGCGACATAGGCGCGTTTGCAAAACTTTCGTACACCACTACGGGCGATACCCTTTGCGCGGAAGCGTTCAAAGTAGAATTCCCGCCCATCGACTTCCCGAAACCCGTTCTTACCCTTGCTCTCGTAGCGGACGAAAAGGGCGGCGCGGACAAAGTCGTAGAAGGACTGCGTAAACTTATGGAAGAAGATTGCACGTTTAAGGTCGAAAAAGACCCCGAAACGCAAGAAACCGTTATTTGCGGTATGGGCGAAACCCAAATCGACGTACTGTGCAAGAAAGTTAAGAATAAGTACAAAGTCGAAGCGAAACTTGCCGAACCGAGAGTCGCTTACCGTGAAACGATAAGAAAGAAAGTAGAACAACAAGGCAGATGCAAAAAGCAAAACGGCGGTAGCGGATTGTTCGGCGACGTATGGATTCGTTTCGAGCCGGCACCGGAAATCGACTTCGAATTTGCCGAAGAAGTCGTAGGCGGAGCGGTTCCCAAACAGTACTTCCCGTCGGTAGAAAAAGGTCTCAGAGAAGCAAAAACGCAGGGCGTGCTCGCAGGTTGCCCGATGGTAGGTTTCCGCGCGGTTCTGTACTTCGGTTCTTACCACCCCGTAGACAGTAAAGAAGCGGCGTTTATCGAAGCGGCGAAGATCGCGTTCAAAGACGGTATCCCCAAAGCGAACCCCGTTCTTCTCGAACCCGTAATGAACATCAGCGTAACCGTTCCCGACAACTATATGGGCGACGTTATGGGCGACCTTACCAAACGCAGAGGTAAAGTTTTCGGTATGACTTCGGACAAAGGCAAAACCGTTATTACCGGCGAAGCGCCTGCGGCGGAACTCCACAGATACGCCATCGACCTGCGCAGTATGACTCAGGGCAGAGGTAAGTTCAGCACCGAATTCGCTCGCTACGACGAAGTTCCCGGCGCGATGGTTCCGAAAATTATCGAAGAAGAGAAGAAAAAACGCGCTAAATAATCGCCTTTCTTAACAAAAAATAACAACCGCCCGAAAGGCGGTTGTATTTTTTTAGTTGAATTTCACCGTAAAGTTCCGGAATTTTACGGTGAAACGGATTATTGTTTTTTTGCGTCAAGCAAACGAACGAAACTTTTCGAAGCAAACAAAACGCAGCCGGCAACCATACTGATCGCCATATCGGCAAAAGTAAACGCGTTGTATAAAAACGACCAGGCAACGGCGGAATAGTTTTCCGGGTCTGCGCTGCCGAACACGAAAATACCGCTTACGACGTGCGACAAATAGCGTAGAACTACCGCAACGAGCGCGCCGAGAGCAAACTGTAACGGCTTTTTCGCGTCGAAAATTTTTCTTTCACGGAACAACCCTGCAAGACCGATTGCGGCAAAGGCTATCGGATAGTCGAGAAGGAACTGCACCGGGTGATAGAACCAGGGCGCCTGAATAAATTGAAGTAATCCGTAGATCGCTCCGAGCATAACTCCGCGACGAATGCCGAACATATAAGAATATATCATTATCGGCAGCAAACTCGCAAGAGTGATAGAACCGCCTTGCGGCAGTTTGTAAAACGTTATGTAAGATAACGCAAACGAAAGCGCAATGCACATAGCCGCATACGAAATAGAACGAGTTTTCGATACTTCGTCGTTTTTCTTTCCGATAAGAAAAGCGAGAAGAAGAATTATCGCGACGAGCAAAGCGGTGTAAACGTAAAGTTGCACTTCGCCGGAAACGCTTATCGAGTCGTTGTTTTTGTAGTATTTCACCGTTTGCATAATCAGCACGACGAGAAGTTCGACGGCAAGAACGATCGCGGCGATTTTTCCTACGAGAGATAAGCGTTCTCTCTTAAAAATCGATACGATATAAGCAGCCACCGCAAAAATTATAGTCGTGCCTATCATTACTACCACGGGAATAAACGTGGCAAGATCGATGTAATCGGCGGCAACGTATTCGTCGAGTTTCAGGAAAAGCAAAACGACGATCAGACCGATCGCATAGCCGACTGCGGCGGAAAATGCGGTTTTCAGATAACCGCGGAAAGCGTCGGCACGCAGTTTTTTTACCGCAATACCTACCGCTAAGCCGAGTACGATAAGCGCGAGCGTCGTAAAAAACGCTACGATAACCGCTTTGTCGAACACGGACATTTCATTAAACGGAACGTTAAACATAGTGTGTTTCTCCTTTGCAAGGGAATCACTCCTGCTCCTGAATAAAAAATCCAAGCAGCCGCGAGACTCTTGGATTTTGCTTCCTTACCCGTAAGGCAAGTTCGGAGGGTGTAATCTCAGGCTATTATGCCACCCCTAGCGATTTAGTATTTTGTATATCTTTTTTCTCGGTTCCGGATACCGAAAATCAGATTTCTTTAACGAATTCCCCAATACGATCGAGGGCCTTTCTCAGGCTCTGCATACTGTATGCATAACTTATTCTTACGTTGTTTTTGCCCGAAGAACCGAACGCTCCGCCGGGAACTACCGCAACGTGTTTTTCCGCAAGCAAACGGTTGGCAAATTCTTCCCCGTCCGTTCCGAAAGAACGTACCGACGGAAAAGCGTAAAACGCACCCATAGGCGCAAACACGTCGAAGTTCATCTTTTTAAGGACGGAAAAAACGTACCTGCGGCGCAAGTCGTATTCGTTGCGCATCTCGGTTACCGTAGCAAACCCGTTGCCGAGTTCTTCTTCGAGTATGGCAAGCGCGGCATACTGAGCGCAAGTCGGCGCGCACATTATGGTGTACTGATGTATCTTGTACATTGCGTAGGTTATCGGTTCGGGCGCAAGAACGTATCCGAGTCGCCAACCGGTCATCGCAAAAGATTTGCTGAAACCGTTTATTATTACGCTGCGTTCTTTAAGAAGGGGATGTGAAGATACCGAGTAATGCCCTTCGTCGGAATAAGTAAGTTCGCTGTAAATTTCGTCGCTAATTACGAGCAGATCCCTGTCCGCTATAATTTTTGCGATTTTGTCGATATCGGATTTTGTCATTATTCCGCCCGTCGGATTGTTCGGGTAGGGGAGAATAACGATTTTCGTTTTGTCGGTTATAGCGGCGAGCAAATGCTCGGGCGTAACGATAAAACCGTTGGACTGTTCACATTCTATGGAAACGGGAATTCCGCCGGACAGACGAACGCACGGACAGTAAGAAACGTACGACGGATCGGGGACGAGAACTTCGTCGCCGGGAACGATGAGCGCGCGCAACGCAAGGTCGATCGCTTCGCTCGCTCCCACCGTCACGATTATTTCGTGCTTGGGATCGTATTTTACGCCGTAACGAACGGAATAGTATTTGCTTATAAGATTGCGAAGTTCGGGCATACCGCAGTTGCTCGAATATTGAGTGTAACCTTTCTGAATACTCTTTATCGCCGCGTTGCGACCGAGCCACGGAGTGTCGAAATCGGGTTCGCCCACACCCAAAGATATGGCGTTTTTGTCTTCCGCCACAATGTCGAAAAATTTTCTTATACCGGACGGTCGAATGTCGGTAACCGTCGGATTGAGATAGCGAGTATAGTCCATTATTCGTGTACCGCCATTCTCTTCGCCGCTTCGTCGCCACTCATAATTACGCCGCTTTCTTTATATTGTTTCATAATAAAGTGCGTCGTCGTGCCGATTACCGAGTCGATGGTGGACAGCCTTTCGCTTACGAACATAGAAACGTCGCGCGCCGTCTTGCTTTCGAGAGTTATCGCAAGATCGTAAGTTCCGCTTACGAGATAAACCGCTTTAACTTCGGGGAACTTGTAAATCTCTTCGGCAATCGCGTCGAAACCGCTGCGAGCCTGCGGAGTAACTTTAACTTCGATAAGCGCGTCAATATAATCTTCGCCGGTTTTTTCCGTGTTTATTATCGCCGTGTACTTAACGATAACCCCTCTGTCTTCGAGAGAGCGGACCGTTTCGGTCACTTCTTCGACGGAAACGGCAAGCATATTTGCAATTTCTTCGTGAGTGTAGCGGGAATCCGCTTTGAGAATCTGTACGATTTTCTTTTCGAGCGCAGTCATCTTTACCTCCGTCGGTTTTACCGAGTATAATATTTCATTATACACAGCGGAGAAAAAAATGTAAACAAATTTGCGCATATCCGACCAAACGGCAACGTGGGACGTTGGCAACGCCGAGCGTTGCATCTCATAACGCAAGCAACGTGGGACGTTGCATCCCTGTATCGCAATGAGTGTATTACTTATATGAGTATATCACACAACAGAAGTTAAATGATGTAATGAAAAAAGCCTTCCCCTTGGGGGAAGGTGTCGGCTTTGCCGACGGATGAGGGGTTGACAACGCAATAAACCTGTGTCGTGTGATAAACTTATATGCGTAGTTAATTGTCTTTTAAGGTAAAATTTGTTATAATCGTAGATATGAAAAATCAAACAAACGTTTCGGAAGGGTCGGACAAAAAAGCGATGGCTGCGGCGACCGAGCCGACCGTAAAAGAAAATGCGAAAACAAAGCGAGTTCTTACAAAAAAACAAAAGATTCTCATCACGGTTTTGTCGGCGGTTTTCGTTGCGGCAGTCGGACTTACGATCGGACTGTGCCTTCGTTTTCTCGTTTTTAACAAAACCGATTACTACGAATATTTCCGCAACTTCAATTCAAGCGAGATAAGTCAAGCCGATTGCACGCTTAACTTGCCCAAAGGAACGTACGTTTCTTCCTTTAACCCTACGGAAAACGTGTTCATTACGGCGACAAGATACCTTAAAGAAGACGGCGAAACCACCGAATTGTTCGGTCTTGTGTCCGCAGATAAAGAGTTTTGCAAACCTTACTACGGACAAATAATTCAGATTAAAGGCGACTACGCAATAGTCGCTCGTCCGCCGAAAACGAGCGAATCGTCTTCGACGTATTACGTCGACGTAATCAGATTCAGGGGTGCGAGCAACGCGCCGTACAGTCTGCTTTCGTCGAAAAGTATCGTCTATCAGGAATCGTTTCGTCAACTCCGTTTCGTCGGCGACAGTATAGTGTGCTACGGTGAGTTGAACGCCGTTTCTTCTACGCCTAATTACGCCACGTTCTACGATTACACGACGGGAGCGGAACTGCTCGAAAAGTTCCGGATCCGTACCGCTTACGACTCGACGGCACAGTGCCTGTACGAGTTTATTATGTTCGACGGTTTTATAGCGGCGTATTCGACGGATAAAGCCTACTTCTACTCGACGGGTTATACACCGCAAAGGGGATACCTGGAAGTAGCCAAAAACGGCGGGTATGCGGCGTTTTCCGATATGACAGACGAAGCCTTGTCCGACTACTCGAGAGAACTCAAAGTCTACTATATGGGCAACGGCTGGTTCCTGCGTTCCGCTATGATTTATCAGTACAATAATCCGTGGAACGGGTTCAATTTGCGACTGGAAAGCGTAAGCGGAAATCTCACGAAATACGCAAAAACCAAAGTGGATTTATACAACGTAAAAAACGGCGCGACCCGAACTTTCGGAGAACTCGCCTGGGGTGTTGCAGGTGTAGCAAACGAGTATACGGAAACGTATTATTCGCAACAATCTTATTCTCTCGGCGCAATTAAAAGTTATGACGAAGAATTCGACGGGTATACCTACGATTTACCTTACGGCGACCCGTCCGCTATGATAAAAAAAGGTTATAGCATAGTGTATTACTACTACCTGCCGTACCTGGATCTTTATAAGGAAGACAATACCTATTTCCTCGGCTACACCGGGGAAACGACTTACACCGTCTTCGATAAAGCGCTGCGCCGCACCCAACCCGACGACGCGCTTATGCCGACCGCCTATATCGACGGCGTGGGCGTGCAGAACTCCGACCCGGAATACAGCGAAATCAAAGGCGACGCATACTCCTACGACAGATATATGAAAAAAAACATACTCGTACCTTTCGTACAAAATGCGGGAACCTATCTGACGTATTACGGCAACCAAACCGCATGTATCGTGCAAGGAACGATTAAGAATACCGCAGGAGAAGCGGTGCAAAAATACGCAGCGTATACCCCCGACGGAAAGAAAATTACGGACTTTATATACGATTATCTTACTTATTATTCGGGCGGTTACGCACTGGGAAGGAGAACGGACGAAATCGACGGAAAGAGCAAACTATATAGGGTGGACGAGTACGGCAACGAAGTAGAAATCACCGACGCGGTTATGGTTTTCCAAGGCTCGTATACCTTCAGCGACGGAGAAAAACTCGGTCTCAAAAACTATAAAGGCGAAGTGATAATCGAAGCCGGAGAATGGAAAATAAGCGTCTGCGACAAGGCGATGGACGGGGATAAAGCAATGACTTCGTACGCCGTGGTAGTTGCCGAAGATTATACTAAAATTTACGTTTTGCAATAAAATTTCAATCGTAAAAAAATTGATTAAAATTTGCAAAATAAATATAAAAACATAAAGAAGAAATAGCAAAAAATGTTTACGAAAATCGGTAAAGAAGAGTTAATTCCCGAGTGCGCCGAACTCATAAAAAAAGGCGAAATCGTTGCGTTTCCGACGGAAACGGTTTACGGTTTAGGCGGCGACGCACTTAACGAATCGGCGGTAAAAAAGATATACGAAGCGAAAAATCGTCCTTCGGACAACCCGTTTATAGTACACGTTCACGACCTAAGCGAAGTGGAAAAAGCGGCTTTCCTTACGCCCGAAGCGGAGAGAATATTCAACGCGTTTGCACCCGGACCGATTACCGTCGTTCTTAAAAAGAAAAAAGAAATCCCCGATTGCGTTACCGCAGGGCTGGACACCGTCGGAATAAGAATACCCGAACACGAACTGGCAAGGAAGTTCCTTAAAGCGTGCGAAACGCCTATTGCCGCGCCGAGCGCGAACTTGTCGAAAAGGGTAAGTCCGACTACGGCGGAAAGAGTTTACGAAGATATGAACGGTAGAATCCCGGCGATACTCGACGGCGGAGCGTGCAGGGTGGGGATAGAAAGCACCGTTTTAAGCCTTGTCGGCGAACCCACCATTTTAAGACCGGGCGCGGTTACCGCAGAACAACTCGCTCCGTATCTCGGCACGGTAAAAACTTTTACCGGCAAAGTCGTCGTCGCACCCGCTCCGGGAATGAAGTACGCGCACTACTGCCCGACCGTGCCGTGCGTGCTGTTTTCTTCCGTGTCGAACGCGGAAACGGAATTTAGAAAAAGACAGGCGGAAGGGAAAAATCCTATCGTTCTCGCAATGGCGGATACTTGTGAAAAACTTGCCGCAAACGGCGTAAAGTGCGTTTCTCTCGGCAAAACCGTGGAAGAGTTTACGCATAACGCATTCGAAGCGCTCCGAACCTACGAAAAAACCAACGGTTATATCATTACCGAAGCTCTCCGCGGCGACGGACTGGAAGCAAGCGTTATGAATAGACTGCTTAAAAGCAGCCACGGCGAAATCGTATAAAAAAACCGTAAACAAAGGGTAAGAACCGTCAGACGGCGAGCCGAAAGAAAAAAAACGTAAAAACGGCGCCGACGGAACAATAAATAAACTTAAACCGTTGACAACGGCGTATTGAATTGTGTTATACTAATAAAAGTAAATATCGTTACACGATATAAACAAACGAGAAGAAAGGAAAAGAACATGAAAATTGCAATCGGATGCGACCACGGCGGAATAGTGCTTAAACAAGCGTGTCTGGAAAAAATAGAGGAACTCGGTTTTTCCTACGTCGATTTCGGGACGTACGACGAGCAAAGCGTGGATTATCCGGTTTATGCGGCGAAAGTTGCCAAAGCGGTGCAGAGCGGCGAGTTTGACAAAGGCGTTCTGCTTTGCGGTACCGGTATAGGAATAGGCATAGTCGCAAATAAGTTTAAGGGTATAAGATGCGCTCACGTCACCGACGCGTTCTGTGCGGAGAAAGCGAGCGAACACAATAACGCCAACGTAATCAGTATGGGCGGAAGAATTACTTCTCCCGAACAAGCGAAAGAGTATCTCGGAGTTTTCCTTACAACTCCGTTCGCAGGCGGCAGACACGCAAAGCGCGTGGATATGATTACCGAAATCGAAAACAAAAACTTCAAATAAACCACAATACATAAGGAGAACATAAATGAATATTCACGTAGTTAATCATCCCCTTATCGCCCATAAGGTTACCTTGATGAGAGATAAAAACACCGTACCGAAAGACTTCAGACAACTTCTCAAAGAAATATCTTTGCTTATGGCGTATGAAGTAACGAGAGATCTTCCCCTTACGGACACCGAAATAGAAACTCCGATCTGCACTTGCATCAGCAAGACGCTCGGCGGAAGAAGCATAGGCGTGGTACCGATTCTCAGAGCGGGACTCGGAATGGTTGACGGCGTGCTCGAACTCGTACCTACGGCAAAAATCGGACATATCGGTTGTTACCGCGACCCCGAAACCCATCAACCGGTAGAATACTACTGCAAACTCCCCGTAGACGCGGATCAAAGAACCATTATCGTAGTCGACCCGATGCTTGCGACGGGCGGCAGCGCGATTATGGCAATCGACTTTATTAAACAAAGAGGCGTAAAAGACATTAAGTTTATGTGCTTGGTAGCGGCGCCCGAAGGCGTAGCCGCACTTAACAAGGCTCATCCCGACGTACCCGTATTCGCGGCGGCACTCGACGAAAAACTTAACGATCACGCGTACATCGTTCCCGGCTTAGGCGACGCCGGCGACAGACTGTTCGGAACGAAGTAAAAAACCGAACGAAACGTAAATAAAACGAAACGGTACGCCCTTGTGACGCACCGAAGAATTGCGGAGCGTAACGAGTCGGGATAATTCGATTTGTGCGCTTCGTTTTCATAAATGCCGGCATTAGTGCGGCATACTAATACGGTTAATTACCGTTTTTATCGTAAAATCGAATCGGAGGAAAGATGATAAACGAAATTCTCGACGAAATACGAGCCGTTGAAGCGGAAGCGGAAGAAATAGCGAAAAAAGCGGAAGAAGACGCAAAACGAACCGTGTTCGACGCAGACGAAGAAGCGCGCAGAATCCGTTTGGAAACGTTAAAAACCGTCAAAGAAGAACGCAGAAAAGTAGTCGCGCAAGCGGAAAAATGCGGGGATGAAAAAGCGGACGAGATTATTGCCGAAGGGGAAAAAACCGCGGAAAAAATCGTTATGCAAACGCCGGTAGACAAAGCGGCGGAATATATAAAGGAAAAGGTGAGCGCACGGTATGGCAATCGTTAGTATGCAAAAAATGAGCCTTGTCGCTCATTCGGGCGAACGGGCAAAACTTTTGCGCATTTTCATTAAATCCGGAGCGGTCGAACTCGTTAAAAGCGAAAACGTGACCGTGACGGCCGTGGACAGAGAAACCCGTGAAAGAACGGAAGAGCGAAAGGCCCGAGCCGCTTTTTTCCTTGCGTTTATGAAAGACGCAACGAAAGAACTCGCGCGTTACGATAAAAAACAAGCCCCGAAAATAAACCTAAAAAAAGAAAACCGCCTCATAAGTCTGGAAGAATACGAAGACGTCGTGGGCAATACCGAAGACCTAAACGTAAAAATCGACGAAGTCGGAGCGTTTAACGATAAGATCACCGATTTAAGGAGCGAAAAAACAAGGCTAAGCGGTTTCATAGACCAACTTTTACCGTACAAAAATCTTAACTTCGATATGAAAGACATACACGGCACGCATACCTGCGAAGTCCTAGTCGGTCTTATACAAACGGCGAAAAAATCGCTTTTCGAAGAAAAAATTGCGTCGGAATGTGCGACCGAAATCTCGATCGGAGATAAAACGAGCGCAGTGGTTATCGTTGCGCATAAAAGCAAAAAAGACGAGATAAAAGCCGTTCTGAACGAATGTGATTTTACTCCTTGCGTTTTCGATATTAACGTAAAACCGTCGGAAAAAATCGCGGAAGCGGAAAAAAGAATAGCCGAAATCGACGAGGAAATCAAATCGTCTTATTTATCGACGACCGATTATCTCAAGTTCGTACCCACGATGAAAATCGTGTACGACTATTGCTCGCTCGAATTAGCCAAAATCGAAGTTACGCAAAATTCGACGAGAACGAAAAAAGCGATTGCTTTCGAAGGCTGGGTTCCGGCGGAAAAAGTTCAGTCGCTCGAACGGGAAATACTCGATAAATGCCCGGCGACGGTGGTTGCGTTCCGTGACCCGTTAGAAGAAGAAACGCCGCCCACGCTTACGAAAAACAACAAATTCGTCGGTGCGTTCTCTGGTATAACCGATATGTTCGGTAGCCCGAATTACAGAGAAAAAGACCCTAATCTCTTCGTTGCGCTGTTCTACTTCCTTATATTCGGAATAATGCTCGGCGACGCGGCGTACGGACTGATTATGGCGATCGCGTGTTTTGCGTTCGTTAAAATCAAGAAACCCGTCAAAGAAAGCGGCAAGATGATTATTATGTTCGCTTTTTGCGGAATATCCACGTTTATATGGGGCGTGCTGCTGGGCGGTTGGTTCGGAATCGAACTGAGCGAAGGCAGTTTTCTCGCAAAAATAAGATGGTTCAGCCCCCTTGACGAGCCGTTAAAAATGTTTATGCTCGCCTTGGGCGTAGGCGTGTTGCAACTCGGCACCGGGTTTGCTCTTGCGGGAGCAAGCAAAATCCGATCCGGCAAAAGAAACGTCGTTATAAAAGGAATACTGAGCGACTTCGGCTGGGTGGTTATTTTTATAGGCTTGCTTTGTCTGTTCCCCGGCATTATGGTCTATCTCAATGCGATAGAAGGGGGCAAGGCGTGGCATTCGGTAATGGGCAAGATCGGCACTTATACCGCTCTCGTCGGAGCGGCGATGATTGTCGTAGGCGGAGCCTGGGGAAAGAAGAACCCGATCAAAATGGTCGGCGGCGCACTGGGCAGCGTGTACGGAGCGATCAATATAGTAAGCGATTTGCTGAGTTATTCGAGACTGTTCGGTTTAGGCTTGACGACGGGCGTTATCGGACTGGTTATGAACAAACTCGGTATGATAGCGGTAGACATCATCGGACCGGCAGGCTGGGTGGTAGCGGTGATAATTTTCGTGTTCGGTCACGTGTTTAACCTTGCGATAAATCTGCTCGGAGCGTACGTCCACGACTCGAGATTGCAGTATATAGAATTCTTCGGCAAGTTTTACGAAGGAACGGGAAGAGCGTTCAAACCGCTCGGAAACGGTTTGAAATACACCTATTTAGATAACTAGCGGTTAAGCCGAACGGCGAAAACATACATAAAAAACGAAAAAAACCTATTGTTTTAAGGAGGTAAAGAAACAATGGAAGCGTATTTGGGTACGGCGATTGCGCTCATAGGCGCGGCGCTTGCGGTCATTTTGAGCGGAACGGGTTCCGCGATAGGCGTAGGAAGAGCGGGCAGCGCGGCGTCCGGCGTCGTGGCGGAAGACCCCGACAAGTTTATGAAATGCCTTATTTTGCAACTTCTGCCCGCAACGCAGGGAATTTACGGTTTTATTATCGGGTTCTTGGTGTTGCTGAAAACCGGCGTGTTCGGCGGATTGCAGGCGATGAGTTGGCAAGCGGGGCTCGGCGTTTTCGCAGGATGTCTGCCCATTGCGGTAGCGGGACTGTTCAGCGCGATACATCAGGGCAACGTTGCGGTAAGCGCGATAGGACTTGTCGCGAAACGCCCGGAAGAAACGACTAAGGGTATGCTTATGACGGCGATGGTAGAAACTTACGCCCTTCTCGCGTTCCTTGCGTCCTTCCTTATCGTGTTCATACCCGACTGGGTTAATATCGGAGCGTAAAATGTCGGAAAACGGTAAAGACGCAATAATCCGAAAGATCAAAGAAGACGCAATTATAAAGGCGAATTCCACGCTGGAAGAAGGCGCGGCGAGAGCGAAAACCACTATCGACAACGCCGTGCGCGACGCAGACGTATACAAACGCGACAATATGGCGGAAAGTTACGTCGAACGCGACGAGATAATAAAAAGAAAAACGACGGTAGCGTCGCTGGAAGTGAAAAAACTCGTTCTTCAGGCAAAAAAACAGATCGTTGACAAGGCTTTCGACGAAGCGGCGAAACTGATTAAATCGGACGAAAAAGCGTATAAAAACCTTATAGAAAGAATGTTATCGTTCGTCGAAGACGGCGACGAAATTGTGCTGTCCGAGTTCGACGAAAAACTCGTAAGCGACGAGTTCGTTGAAAAAACGGTAAAAAAACTCGGCAAAAAAGCGACGATCTCCGAAAAAAGGGGTTCGTTTAAGGGCGGAATAAAACTTGTGGGGAAAAACACCGACAAGAACTTAACGTTGGAAGCGGAACTCGCCGAGTTCAGAAGAGAAGAAGAAAGCGTCGTGGCGCAAATTTTGTTTGGAGAGTAAATGCAACAAGGACTGTTGTTCGCATCGGCGAGAGCGAAAGCGAAAGAACTTAATCTATTTACGGAAGAACGCCTTTACAGAGTTATGGAAGCGCGTACGCTTAAAGACGCGGTCAGAGTACTTGCCGAAGCGAACTACGGCGGCGGAATGAACGTCACCGAAGAAAACTTTTACGACGCGCTCAAAGAAGAAGAACGGCTCGCCTCGGAGTTTTTGCGCGAAGCCGCCCCCAAAGGCGTGGGAATAGAGTGTTTCTTTTTGCTGAAAGATTACCATAACCTGAAAGTGCTCGTAAAAACCAAACGCACGAACAACGACGACTACGAGAGAATGATTCTAAGCGGCGGAACGTATCCGCTTAGCGAACTCAGGGAGCGTTTCGACGAAGGAAAGATAGGCTACGTTAATCCGTATATGGAACGCGCGCTTAAATCCATACGAAAATGCGAAGAAACCGACGGTTTGTCGCCGAGAAAAATCGACGTCGAACTCGACAAAGCGGCTTACGAGCAAATTGCGGATATTCTGAAAGGGAAAAACGCGGACAAGTATATAAGAGAATACTTCGTTTCTTCCGTCGACGCTATAAACTTATGTTCGTACGTAAGAACGGCGAAAATCGGAGCGGAGTTTAACTTTTTCGAAGAAGGGTTTCTTCCCGGGGGAGAAATAACGCTCGAATTATTCCGTGAATGCGGATTCGACGTAGAAAAACTCTGCAAAAAACTCAAACGCGGCAAGTACAAAGAATTGTTGCCGTCCGTAAAAGAGGGCGACTTGGGAGCGGCGGAAACGGCGAAAGACGATTACCTGTTAAGAATCTTTTCGGTAAACAAATCGGATATGTTTTCGGTTGCGCCGATAGTCGGCTATTATCTCGGAAAGGTGAACGAAGTCAAGGTGCTGAGAGTCGTTTTGTCCTGTATAAAAAACGGCGTAAGCGGAGAAGAAATGAAAAAAAGAGTGAGGACGTTGTATGCGTAACGACAAGATAGCGGTTATCGGAGATAAAGACAGCGTACTCGCGTTTAAGGCGGCAGGCGCGGACGTTTTCCCGGTAAGGAACGACGAAGAAGCGACCGAAGCGTTAAAAAAAGCGGCAAGGAGTTATCCCGTTATTTTCATTACGGAAACGCTTGCCGAGAGAATATCCGAGACGGTGTCGAGATACAAAGCCCGTCCGTTTCCTGCGGTAATACCTCTGCCGTCGGCAAGCGGAAGCACGGGGCTCGGAATGAGAAACATATCCGAAAACGTAGAGAAAGCGTTAGGCACGGATATACTCGACAAGAAATAGCGAGTGAAGCGGTCCCGCCCGCCC
>ERZ779888.580-NODE-580-length-42666-cov-5.388726_pt1 | contig 42666 bp, 36 predicted proteins | sample MGYA00511245_ERZ779888 | MGnify/ENA primary metagenome ERZ779888 (study PRJEB29588, sample SAMEA2155255) | human gut metagenome | biome: human gut; feature: human-associated habitat; material: faeces | place: Denmark | collected 2008/2010 ...
GGTCGGCTCGGGCGACCGCAGCGAACGCATCCGCACGTACAATTTCCCGCAGGGACGTGTGACGGACCACCGCATTGGCCTGACGCTGCACAAGATTGACGCCATCCTTGATGGCGACCTCGATGAACTCTTATCGGCCCTCATCACGGCAGACCAGGCCGAACGACTGAAGAAGGTGGACGCGAAGTGACAAATCAGGTATGGACCGTCGGACGTATCCTCAAGTGGACGGAAAACTATTTCAAGGAAAAGGGCATCGAGTCGCCGCGGCTTGACGCCGAGGTCCTGCTCGCGCACGTCCTGAAACAGGAGCGCATCTATCTCTACGTTCATTTTGATGAACCGATGGAAGCAGAAGAGCTCGCAGCTTACCGCGAATGCATCAAGAAACGCGTCATGCATGTGCCTGTCGCGCATATCCTCGGCGAAAAAGAATTCATGGGTTTGACCTTCAAGGTTACGGCCGACACGCTCGTGCCGCGTCCCGATACGGAAATCCTCGTGCAGGCTGCCGTCGACCGGCTGCGCAGCCTGCAGGAAAGCGGGGCTGGCGCAGAAAAGCTGCATATCGCTGATATCGGCACGGGCACCGGCGCCATTTGCCTTTCGGTCCTTCATTATCTTGAGGGGACCATGGCCGATACGGTCGATATTTCCCCTGCGGCGCGTGCCGTGGCCGAGGAAAATGCAGAGGCACTGGGCCTTAAGGACCGCGTGACGTTTCATACGGGCGATTTGCTGCAGCCGCTGCAGGGCATGACCTTTGCGGCGATTCTTTCAAATCCGCCGTACATCCCCGAAAAGGATATCGAAGCGCTGGCCCCTGAAGTTCGCTTCAAGGAACCGCATACGGCGCTTTCAGGCGGCAAAGACGGCCTTGACTTTTACCGCCGTCTGGCGAAAGACGCCCCGGCGATGCTGACGGATGGCGGTTTTATGGCTTTGGAAGTCGGCATTCATCAGGCCGAGGATGTGGCAAAGCTCGCCAAGGCTAATCCGCTGATTACGGAAACGGAGATTTTGCCCGACTACGCCGGTATTGACCGCGTCGTCGTGGCTTGGCGAAACAGGCCGGAAAAGGTGCAGGCAGAGCCTGCCGAAGGTACGGGCGATAACGAAAAAGCCGAAAATGCCGGAACGGAGGAAGATTGATCATGCAGACAGAAATCGTGAAGATAACGGATGTCCGCACGCAGCAGGAAGATTTGCAGCGTGCTGGCAAAATTCTTCGAAGCGGCGGTCTCGTGGCTTTCCCGACGGAGACGGTTTACGGTCTTGGGGCCAACGGCCTCGACGCGGAGGCCTGCGCGCGCATTTACGAGGCGAAGGGGCGTCCGTCGGACAATCCTCTGATTCTGCACGTCTGTGACCGCGCGATGGTTGATATGGTCGCGGCTGAGGTCACGCCGATGGCAGAAAAACTGCTCGCGGCGTTTATGCCGGGCCCGATTACCCTGATTCTGCGCCGCAAAGAAATCGTGCCGGACCGCATCACAGGCGGGCTCGACACGGTCGGCATCCGCATGCCGGAACATCCTGTGGCCCGCGCGATGATTCGCGCGGCCAGCGTGCCCATCGCCGCGCCTTCGGCCAATATCTCGGGCCGTCCGAGCCCGACGACGGCAGCTTCTGTGCTGCGCGATATGAAAGGACGCATTCCCTTGATTCTCGATGGCGGTCCGTGTCATTTTGGCGTCGAGTCGACGATTGTCGACTGCACGGGGCCAGTGGCCGTTATCCTGCGGCCCGGTGCCATCACGTGCGAGATGCTGACAGAAGTCCTCGGCGGCTGTAAGCTTGACCCGGCCTTAGTCGGGGCCGACACCGTGCCGAGAGCTCCGGGCATGAAGTACAAGCATTATGCACCGAAAGCCCCGTTAACACTTCTTGAGGGAGCCCCCAAGAAGATGCCTGCGGCCTTCCGCCGTCAGGTGCGCCGCCTGCAGGACGAAGGCCATACGGTCGGCGTGCTTGCAAGCTCCGAAGTCTGCCAGAGCCTGCAGGGGCTTGTGCCTGAAGAGCTTCTCGCGGACTACGGCCCGCAGGGAGATTTATTGGCCATTGCCTCGCATATCTACGAAGAGCTCATTGCCTTTAACGATACAAAGGCCGATGTGCTTCTAGGCGAAGGCACGACAGAAAAGGGCCTCGGCCTTGCCATCATGAACCGCCTGCACAAGGCCAGCGGTTTTCACAGCCTCAAAGTTTCGTAAGTTTATGCATAAAAAATTCCTGTCACGGCATTGTCCATGACAGGAATTTTTTATTTTGTATACGCGAAGAGGGACTACAGACTTGCAGCAGTAATCCCTCTTCAAAGCAGGGGTCCAGGGTGCCGTTCGCTTTAAATGCCTAAAACCTGCGGCTAGCAGGTGGGTGCCCTAAGTCCGGTTTTTGCAGTCGCCGAGGCGGGCATCTGCCGGAATCAAATCAAGCTCCCTAGGAAAAATGTAGGTTAGACACTTCTAAAGCTCACGCACATCCCAGGCTTGTCCTTCTTTACGTGTATAATATCATAAAAAATTTACATACGCAAGTCTTGACAAATCAATAAAGAAGGCTGGTTGTAGAAAAGCTTGAAATCCCTTATAATGGAGAAATAGAGCCCAATCGAAAAGGAAGAAAAACGCATCAGCGTAAAAACATAAAGGGGAAAAAAACATGGCAAATACCTATAGTGTAGCAATCAGCTACAAGAACGACCTCGGCTGGATTGATTACGATGAAGAAGCAAAGAAAGCTACGGTTCATCTGGCCAACGAAGAGGGCAAAAAGAAAGTTGAAGAATATCTGAGCAAGACGCATCAGATTAACATCCCGCACGAGACACTCATGGATTTCACGCATGAGACGATTGACCCGCAGGCTGACCTCAAGAGCCTGCAGACGGCCCTGACCCGCCTTTGGGAGGCCACGGATGTCAGTGTGGACTGGAGCCGCCCGGTAGACTATGTTCGCTTACATCCACACTATTGAGATAAAGTAAAAAAGTCTCCAGCTGTCGAAGTTTAAGACAGCCGGAGGCTTTCTTTTTTTGCTCTTTACGCCGTGTTTAACAGGAGTTTATCTTCCCTCACTATACTCTAAGATAAATCAAAGGTTAAATGAAGAGAAGAAGGGAAAGATCAAATGGGACGCAAGGACTTTTTGTATCTGGCAGTTTTCGGGCTGGTGCTTTTTATGCTCGGCAATTGGCTGCTGCCGGTCACGGACCCGGTCGAGTCGAATTACACGCAGACGGCCAAGGAGATGATCGCGGCAGGGGACTATATGTCACCGCGCATCTTTGGCAATTACTGGTATGATAAGCCCATCCTGTTTTATCTCGAGCTCATCGCGGCATTCAAGATGTTTGGCATGACGGATTTTGCCGCGCGGTTTTTCCCCGCAGTCTTCGCGGTCGTCGGTATCCTCGTGACATACGCCTTTGCAGCTAAGCTCTACAGCCGCAACGTTGGTATTTTCGCGGCCGTGCTCCTGGCAACGACGGTCGAGTACTGGTACCTCGGTCATGCCATCATCACGGATATGACACTTTTTCTGACGGTCAGTCTGACGCTCATCAGTTTTTATCGGGGCTATGAGACGGATAAGCCGGTTTACTACTATCTGGCCTTTGCGGCTGCGGCGGTGGCTGTGCTGACGAAGGGGCCAATCGGCCTTGCCCTGCCGGGCCTTGTCATCCTCGTATTCCTCGCGTGGCAGCGCGCCCTGCGTATGCTTTTAAATATCCATATGCTCGGCGGTCTTGTTTTGTTCTTTGCCATCGTCTGCCTCTGGTACCTGCCAATGTATCAGCTGCATGGCAGCGACTTCATCAATACGTTCTTTGGCGTGCATAATGCCCTGCGCGCAACGGTGCCGGAGCATCCGCGCAACAGCGTCTGGTACTATTACCTCATGGTCTTTGCCGTCGGTTTCTTTCCTTGGTCGTTTGTCATTGTACCAGTGTTCTTCAGGAAACTCTTTACGCGCCAGCTGCATCTGCCTTCCGGTGACAAAGAGCGTTTCCTGATGATTTGGGCACTGGCGGTCTTTGCGGCCTTTGAAGTCATGGCCTCGAAGTACACGACGTATACGTTCCCGTACATGATGCCGCTGGCCATCCTCATGGCTAAATATTTCCTCAGCCACGAGAAAATGTTCTGGCGCATGGCCAAGGGCATGAGTGCCTTTTATATCGTGATGGTCATGACGGTTGTCCCCTTTGTCACGCAGGGGCATTCGGGCAAGGACCTTGCCTCGCTGCTGCGCGCCAACAGCACGGCAGATACTGTGGTACTGACGTACGGCGTGCGCTATCCGGTGTCAATCCCGTATTACAGCGGCCTCACGCCAAAACGCCTGGTGGCAACGGATGCTGACATCGAGAAGGAACGTCCGCAGAAAATGAGCTGGACGGCGACGAATATCATGCCGTTCATGGCGGTCTCGGATATGGACCTTTCGGAGGATACCATCATTGTGACAAATAAGGACAGCCAGGAGAAACTCGGCGATGAGGTCCCAGGATTCTGGGAAGAGATTGGGAGCGACAGTGAGTACATGGTCTATAAGCTCGTGCCGAATCACGATGATGGCCGCGTGGACCGGGCAGAGAGGAAAAATGACACGCCGTATGGAACTATAATACAGCGCTTGTCAGGAAAAATGAATTGAAGAGGGACTCCTTGACAGGTCGGGGAGGAATATTTATGAAACTGCGTGACCTTTCCGTGCGGCACCGTCTGCTGCTCAACAATGTCATCATGGTGCTCGTGCCGATGTTTTTGCTCGTGGCCATTGGCAGTGCCGTTTTCTATGGCCTGCGGGCTACGGGCAACTTTCGCGAACGTGAGCTCGAGGTCCTTTGGCCGGAAGCGGGAAATTCTATTCCCGTTCATATTGCCCTGAGTCATCTTTATGCGAATGTCGATGGCGGCGAGAAGGAGAGCCTGCCGCGCCATATGGAATCTATAGAAAAGCTCGGGGTTAAGGTGGTATGCATCCGCGATGGCGTGATTGATTACGAGACGGAGCCAGGAATTTCTGAGACCCTGATTGCCGAGTCGTATGAACTTGCGCCGCAGGAAGGCAATGTCATGCGCTGGGATGCGCAGGGGCTCGTTTACCGCTATATCTCGAAAGATAAGAAATCCATCGCCGTGGCTGTAGGTCCGGTGCCTTTTGAGATTGGGCGGGGCTTTTTTCCGCCGCATATGGGGCCTGTCTGGCGCGGCATCGCTCTGGCCGTCTTTTTGCTGTCGATGTTTATCATCGTGCTCGTGGGCTGGCTGCTCGTGCGGTGCATGTCGCGGGATATTCTGCATCCTTTGACGGAACTGCAGCAGGCCTCAAGGCGCATCCAGCATGGCGACTACGATACAAAAATCGTGAGCCATGGGGCAGACGAGCTCGGCGAGACGGCGGAGACTTTTGAGGAAATGCGCCAGCAGCTCAAAGAGAGCCGCAAACTGCGCGAGCAGTACGAGAAAAATCGTCAGGAACTTTTTGCGGGTATTGCCCATGACCTTGCGACTCCCTTGACGAAGATTCAGGGCTATACGAGCGGCGTCCTCGACGGCATTGCCAATACTCCCGAAAAACAGCGCCATTACCTCGAGCTCGTCTACCATACGAGTCAGAATATGGAACAGATGGTGCATGAATTGTTCCTGCTCTCGAAGCTCGAACTCGGCAAGGCGGTATTCCAATGGGAAAATGCCTCGCTGGTCAATCTGTTGTCCCAGTATGTAAAACTGCAGGCGGCGCCTCTGCAGGAACAGCATTTCTCCCTGACGTTTGAAAATCGGCTCGGCGATGACCCTGCCGTCATCCGCCTTGACCGCCTCCAGTTTCAGCGTGTACTCGACAACACCCTTAGTAATGCGTTAAAATACAAAGATAGTGACACTGGCAGTCTGACGCTGCGTCTGGCCGCGCAGGATGGAGGCTATCTTCTGGAATGCGAGGACCGCGGCCGCGGTGTAGCGCAGGAAGACCTCGGACGCATTTTTGAGTCGTTTTACCGCACGGACAAGGCGCGTGAGGGCGTGGCCAAGGGCAGCGGTCTTGGTCTTGCTGTCACGGCGAAAATCGTGGCGGCCATGAGCGGGCGCATCTGGGCAAGGCCCGCCATGCCGAAAGGGCTGTGTATCTGCATCTGGCTGCCGGCGAGGGAGAAGGCCTAGGGAAAAACAGGGGGGGCAGGGATGATATGAAAAAAATTCTGATTGTAGAAGATGACCGCGAGATTGCCGAACTGGAGCGCGATTATCTGGAGGCTTCGGATTTTGAAGTCACGATTGAGGGCGACGGCATCAAAGGCAGGGAAGAAGCCCTCAAAGGCAAATATGACCTCATCATCCTTGACCTCATGCTGCCGGGCCTTGATGGCTTCAATCTCTGCCGCCGTCTGCGCGAAGAGCTCGACATCCCTGTCATCATCGTCTCGGCCCGTCAGACGGACATCGACAAAATCCGCGGCTTTGGCCTCGGGGCTGATGATTACCTGACAAAGCCGTTCAGCCCCAGCGAGCTCGTGGCCCGCGTCAAGGCCCATGTTTCACGCTACGAGCAGCTGACAGCCAAAGAGCAGACGCGCATCGCGCAGCTTTCCTGCGGCCGGCTGACGCTCGAGGCCAAGTCGCACCGCGTATTCAAAGACGGCGAGGAAGTCCATCTGACCAACCGCGAATTTGAGCTTCTGCAGTTCCTCATGGAGAACCGCGGCCTCGTTTTCAGCCGCGAGACCTTGTTCGAGCGCATCTGGGGACTCGATGCCCTCGGCGACAGCGCGACGGTGGCTGTGCATATCAACCGCATCCGCGACAAGATTGAGCCGGACCCCGCGCATCCGTCATACATCGAGACGGTGCGCGGTGCCGGCTACCGTTTCCATCGGGATTAAATAACATAACATCGTGATTTATCGATAGAAAGATAAAAGAGAAGAGGATTTGACGTGAAGATTTTAGTGACGGGCGGCGCCGGTTTCATCGGCTCGCATCTGGTGAGAAAATTACTGGCCGAGGGTGAGCAGGTGACTGTGCTCGATAATTTCAGCACGGGCAGCCGTGCCAATCTGCCGGATTCAGCACAGGGCCTTGACTGCATCGAGATGGATGTGAACGATGTGCGCCTGGCCGAGGTATTCGACAAAGGCCATTTTGATGCCGTTGTGCATCTGGCCGGCCAGACGACGGTGCATATCTCGATGGAGTCGCCGGAGCTCGACGGCCATGAAAATATCATCGGTTCCATCCACGTGCTCGAACAGGCACGCCGCACCAGCGTCAAGCGTGTCATCTTTGCGTCGACGGCCGCGAGTTACGGCGATGTCGCCGAGGAGAAGCTGCCGATTGTCGAGTCGGAGCCGCTGCAGCCGATGTCCTTTTATGGACTCTCAAAAGTCACGGTCGAACATTATCTGCGCCTGTATCAGAAGGCGTTTGGTCTTGACTTTGTCATTCTGCGTTTTGCCAATGTCTACGGTGAGCGTCAGGGAAATGGCGGCGAAGGCGGCGTCATCAGCATTTTCGCCAAACGTCTGGCTGAGGGCAAAGGCCTGACGATTTACGGCGATGGCGAGCAGACGCGCGATTTCATCTACGCTGGCGACATTGCCGCGGGTATCTACGCGGCGCTTTATACGAAGCATGTCAATCATGCCTACAACCTGTCTTCGCAGACGGAGACGAGCCTCAAGGAGCTCGTGGCCATCCTGACCGATGTCTCGAGCAAAGAAATTCAGCCGGCTTATGCGCAGGCCCGTCCCGGCGACATCTACAAGTCCATGCTGGCCAACGGCCGCGCGTGTCGCTCGCTCGGCTGGGCTCCGGCCGTCCCGCTGCGCGAAGGGCTCAGACGCACGTACGAGTATTTTGCTGAGCAGTAAAATAAAACATGAGATACAAAAAGAGGAAGATTCCGGCATAGCCTGGAATCTTCCTCTTTTATATGTTCCGTGCTTTATATCAGTGCAGTTTATGACTTGGACGCAGGGAAAAGGCGATTTCGTTCACCTGCGTGACCTTCGGTCCTTCAAGCGGCGCGTCAACGACTTCGATCTGGTCAAGCATGTGGCGAACCTGCTCGCGGATGCTTGCGAGATATTCCTGACGCAGCATCTGCTGTTCCATGAGTTCTGTCTCGCTTAGACCGCTGCTGCGTTTTTTGCGGGAGAGCTCATTGATGCGGGCGATGAGTTCTTTCGTGATCATGTCGTGTTGTCCTTCCTTTTGCTACAATACACATTCTTTACTTTCATTATAATGATATGAGAGGGAATTGCAAGTTTTTTTGAACGCACATCGATTCTTTTTGAACAGGCATTGTGATGCGGCTTCATTGACAGTCCTTTCCTGTATTTGCTATACTAAGTCAGTAATCAATATATAGTGGTTAAAAAGAATAATTTTAAAAATATCTACTGTATCTGGTAGTTGACGTCGACGGAAAGTTGACAGGAAGTAGTAGGAGCGGAGTATATGGATTGTACTGTTAAGTCACCGGCGTGGCAGAGTCTTTTGTCAAAATGCCGTGTAGATGGTCTTGAGGCCTGCCTTGCAGGCATCGAGCGGGATTTTGCTGCCGAGCAGGCAAATTTTTTTGAGCTTGTAGAAAAATACGAGGTCTTTGCCAAGCCTTCGCAGAACCCTGAGGAAAAACTGCAGGGACTTATCCGCGCGGCAGTGGAGCTCGTGACGGCTCAGGCGCCGTATTGGGATAAGATTGCGGCAAGACTGCGCTATCTCGAGTTCTCGCTGCAGCTCGCACAGGACGAAGCTAGGCGCGGCATCACGAATTTTGTGGCGAAGCTGCGTTATTTAGAGGCCAAAGGGCTTTACGGCAGCTACATCCTTGAGAATTACACGGAGCAGGAGCTGCGGCAGGCGGCGAAATTCATGGACAGGGAGCGGAATCACCTCTATTCCTATGCCGGCCTTGACCTGCTTCTCTCGCGCTACATCATTCACACGCATCACGGCGTGCCCTTGGAGTCGCCGCAGGAAATGTATCTCGGCATTGCCCTGCACCTCGCCATGCTGGAAAAGGAAGACGTACGCCTCGACTGGGTCCGCCGTTTTTACGATATGCTGAGCCTGCAGCAGGTGACGATGGCGACGCCGACGCTCGCGAATGCCAGAAAACCATATCATCAGCTCTCGAGCTGTTTTATTGACACGGTGCCGGATTCTTTGGAAGGCATTTACCGCAGTCTTGATTCGTTTGCCAAGGTCAGCAAATGGGGCGGCGGCATGGGGCTCTATTTTGGCAAAGTACGCGCGACGGGCGCGGCCATCCGCGGATTTGAAGGCGCGGCGGGCGGCGTTATTCGCTGGATTCGACTGGTCAACGATACAGCCGTGGCTGTTGACCAGCTCGGCGTGCGTCAGGGGGCCTGCGCCGTCTACCTCGATGCTTGGCACAAGGACCTGCCGGAATTTCTGCAGCTGCGCACGAATAATGGCGATGACCGCATGAAGGCGCATGATATTTTCCCCGCGGTCTGCTATCCGGATTTATTCTGGAAGACGGCGCGCGAGGACCTCGATGCGCCGTGGTATCTCATGGACCCGCATGAAATCGAGATGGTCATGGGCTATGCGCTCGAGGATTTTTGGGGTGAGGAATGGGAAAACCGCTACCGTGCCTGCATTGCCGAGCCGCGCATTGATAAGCGCGTGATTCCCGTCAAGGAAATCGTGCGGCTCATTTTAAAATCCGTCGTCGAGACAGGCACGCCGTTTGCATTTTACCGCGATACGGTCAACCGGCTCAACCCAAATCCTCAGGCCGGCATGATTTACTGCTCAAATCTCTGCACGGAAATCGCGCAGAATATGTCGCCGGTCGAGGCTGTCAGCACGGAAGTAAAGACGAAGGACGGGGACACGGTCGTGCAGGTCACGACGCGTCCCGGCGATTTTGTCGTCTGCAACCTCGCAAGCCTCAACCTCGGCCGCATTCATGTGGAGGATAAGGAAGAGCTTCACTCCGTCGTGCGCACGGCTGTCAGGGCTCTCGACAATGTCATCGACCTCAACGAGGCGCCGCTGGCGTATGCAAGACTCACGAACCAGAAATATCGCAGCATCGGCCTCGGCGTCTCGGGCTATCATCATATGCTGGCGAAATACGGCATCCGCTGGGAGAGTGAGGAGCATCTCGCTTTTGTCGATGATGTCTTTGCGCGCATCAATTATGCGGCGATTGAGGCGAGCTCCGATATTGCGGCCGAAAAGGGCGCGTACCGCTGCTTTGCGGGCAGCGACTGGCAGACGGGCGCGTATTTTACGAAACGCGGCTATACGTCAGCAAAATGGCAGCAGCTCGCGGCAAACGTCAAAACACAGGGATTGCGCAATGCGTATCTTCTCGCCATTGCGCCGACGAGCTCGACGTCCATCCTCGTCGGTACGACGGCTGGAGTCGACCCCATCATGAACCGGTTCTTCCTTGAAGAGAAGAAAGGGGCCATCCTGCCGCGCATCGCGCCCGACCTCAGCATGAAGACGTACTGGTATTACAAGAGCGCGCATACGGTCGACCAGACCTGGTCCATACGGGCCGCGGGCGTCCGTCAGCGCCATATCGACCAGGCCCAGAGCGTCAATCTCTACATCACGAACGATTTCACGTTCCGTCAGGTCCTCGCGCTTTACATCAAGGCCTATGAAGAAGGCGTCAAGACGATTTATTATGTGCGCAGCAAATCTCTCGAAGTCGAGGAATGCGAGAGCTGCTCTTCCTGATGCAGATATGCAGCCAAAGGAAAATAAGAGAAGAGAAAGGATAAAAGGGAAATTATGTCAGAACTCAAGAAACGTCCGCTGTTCAACCCTGCGGGAGATATCGACGTGACGAAGCGCCGTCTGCTCGGCGGCAATACGACGAATATGAATGATTTCAACAATCTGAAGTACAAATGGACCTCGGACTGGTACCGTCAGGCCATGAATAATTTCTGGATTCCCGAAGAAATCAACCTCGCGCAGGATGTCAAGGATTACCGCCAGCTGCCGCCGGCCGAGCGCCGTGCCTATGACAAGATTCTGTCGTTCCTCGTCTTCCTCGATTCTGTGCAGAGCGCAAACTTGCCGAATATCTCGGCCTATATCACGGCCAATGAGGTCGACCTGTGTCTGGCCATTCAGTCGTTCCAGGAATGCGTGCATTCGCAGAGCTACAGCTACATGCTCGATACCATCGCGAGCCCCGACGAGCGTCAGGACATCATCTTCCAGTGGAAGGACGATGAACATCTTCTGCGGCGCAATACGTTTATCGGCGACCTCTACAACGAATTCCAGCAGGACCAGTCGCGCCGGAATTTCCTGCGCGTGCTCGTCGCCAATTACATCCTCGAGGGCATCTACTTCTATTCGGGCTTCATGTTCTTCTACAACCTCGGCCGCATTGGCCATATGCCGGGCTCTGTGCAGGAAATCCGCTACATCAACCGCGATGAGAATACGCACCTCTGGCTGTTCCGCAATATCCTGCGCGACCTGCGCGGCGAAGAGCCGGACCTCTTCACGCCGGCAAATGAAGAGATGATGCGTGAGATGATTAAAGAAGGCGTGCGTCAGGAAATCGCCTGGGGCAGATATGCCATCGGCAACGAGGTCGAGGGACTCAATGAGAAGATGATAGAAGACTACGTTCTCTACCTCGGCAATGCCCGCGCCGAGAGCATCGGCCTTGGACCTCTTTATGAAGGGCACGAAGAAGAACCTTCATCCATGCGCTGGGTCAGCCAGTATGCCAACCCGAATTTCATCAAGACCGACTTTATCGAGGGCCGCAGCACGGCCTACGCCAAGAGCACCGCGCTTGTTGATGACCTTTGATTATTGTCCTGTTTTCCGCAAATGTGATTTTTCCTATTTGCCTGTGTATCTTCTTATAGTATACTGGAGATGGGATTTTCAACATTGTTTTTAGAACAGGAAGGTGTTTTTATGAGCATTCGCATTGGTATTCTCGGTTATGGCAACCTTGGCCGCGGCGTAGAATGCGCCGTTGAGGAAAATGACGACATGGAGCTCGTGGCCGTCTTCACGCGCCGCGACCCGGCAAGCATCAAAATCTGGTCCAAGAATGTTCCTGTCGTCAGCGTCAAGGATGTTGAGGATTGGAGCGACAAAATCGATGTCATGATTCTCTGCGGCGGCAGCGCCACGGACCTGCCGAAGCAGACGCCGGAATACGTCAAATACTTCAATGTCATCGACAGCTTTGATACGCACGCACGCATTCCTGAGCATTTTGCCGCGGTCGACAATGCAGCCAAAGAGAGCGGCCATCTCGGCATCATCTCCGTCGGCTGGGACCCGGGCCTGTTCTCCCTCGCCCGCGTCTACAGCAACGCCATCCTGCCGCACGGCAAGGACTACACGTTCTGGGGCAAAGGCGTCAGCCAGGGCCACAGCGACGCTATCCGCCGCATCAAGGGCGTAAAAGATGCTAAGCAGTACACCGTTCCGGTGGAAGCAGCTCTCGAAGCTGTGCGCTCCGGCTCGAATCCGGACCTCACCACGCGCCAGAAACACACGCGTGAATGCTATGTCGTCCTCGAAGAAGGCGCTGATGCCGCTTACGTCGAAAATGCCATCAAGACCATGCCGAACTACTTCGATGAATACGATACGACCGTACACTTCATCAGCGAAGAAGAGCTCAAGAAGAACCACAGCGGCCTTGCTCACGGCGGCTTCGTCATCCGTTCCGGACGCACGGGCCACGAAAAAGAGCATAACCACATCATCGAATTCTCCCTAAAGCTCGACTCCAACCCAGAATTCACCACGAGCGTCCTCGTCGCCTACGCCCGCGCTGCTTATCGTCTCGCCCAGGAAGGCCAGACCGGCTGCCGTACCGTCCTCGACATCGCTCCGGCTTATCTCTGCCAGCAGAGCGGCGATACTCTTCGTTCGACTCTCTTATAAAAATATCTCGTTTTCCGAGCGAAGATTATGCGATAGCAAAAAAACTGCCCTATGAGGGCAGTTTTTTTATGCCATAACCTGAAAACATTATTCGCCGCGGTAGAGGGCCAGACTGCTTTCGATAAATCCCTGCATCGCCTTTGTCCGGTATCCCCTGCGCTTTACCGCGAGAAAAATCTGCCGTGCGGCTTCTTCATCCTCGAGCTTGTAATAAACGAGTGCTTCATTCGGCGCCGACAGCCGCACGAGCGTATCTGTCAGGAATGTTGCCCCGAGTCCCTGTCGTGCCATATGGTACGCTGTCATGAGCTGGTTGAGGTAAAGCCGCACGCACGGGGTAAAGCCATTGTGCTGGAATAATTTTTTCGAGCGGCGGTACATATCGTTGCCCTTGCCGAGAATCAAAAAATCCGTCTCCTCAAAAGCCGCGAGCGGTACGGCGGGCATCTGCGGCCTTAGATGGCGTCCCATGAGGATGTCCTGACGCGTCATGCGGTAAGCGGGAAATTTTTCATTGATGGGATACGACGCCGGCACCGACAGCAGGATGTGGTCCTGATAGAAGGGCACTGCCTCAAAAAGTGTCTCGTCGTAAATACCGCTGTCGACAATGATGTCGAGCTCTTCGGTTGTCAGTTTATTGAAGAGGTCGGCCGAGTCCGACTCCGTGACCGACAGGGCGATATGCGGATGGCGCTGGCTGAAGGCCTCAATCATCGGCGGCAGGAAGCACGAAGCAAAAAAATTCGTGCCGCCGAGCTGCAGCGTGCCACTTTCGAGCCCGGCAAGGTCGTCGCAGTAGCTCTTGAGGTCCTTCTTGATGCGGAAGATGCGCTCCGCGGCCTCGATGTAGGCGCGGCCCGCGTCCGTGAGCTGCAGCGGCGAAGTGCTGCGGTCGAAGATGGGCAGGCCGAGTTCTTTTTCGACTTTGCGCACCGAGGCCGACAGTGCCGGCTGTGAGACAAAGAGCTTGCGCGCGGCCGCGGAAAAACTTTTTTCCTGCCAGACCGCATAGACATAATCCATTCCCTGCATATGAATATATCTCCTTTTGTGCCATAAAATATTTCGATAGATATTATATAATTATATGTATTTGTTTATATACTACCAAAATGATATGCTGATAACAAGAAAAGATTTTGACTGGCGCAGGGCGCCGTAACATAGAGGAGTGGTCATGATGAAGACGATTGGTATTATTGGCGGTATGGGCCCGATGGCAACGGTGGACCTCATGAAAAAGGTCATTCTCGCCACGGATGCGCGTGAAGACCAGGACCATATTCCTATTCTCGTAGACAACAACACGAATATCCCTGACCGCACGGCAGCCATTCTCGGCAAAGGCGAGAGCCCGCTGCCGGAGCTCATGAAGTCGGCTGAGCGCCTGACGAATGGCGGCGCGGATTTCCTCATCATGGGCTGCAACACGGCACATTACTTCCTGCTGCTCATGCTGCCGCATCTGAGAATCCCCGTCATCAACATGATTGAGGAGACGGCTAAGTTCTGCGCCAAAGAAGGCTATCGCAAAGTCGGCCTGCTCGCTTCGGCCGGCACGTGCAAGTCGGGCATTTATCAGAGCGCTCTGGCACACGAGGGCGTCGAGGTCGTACAGCCGCAGGGCGAAGCAGAAGAAGCCGTGCACGGCATGATTTACGATGGCGTCAAAGCCGGCGACATGAGCTACGATACGACGGCCGTACGCATGGCTCTGAAGAAGATGGCTGACGAAGGCTGCGAGGCTTTTGTGCTCGGCTGCACGGAAGTGCCGGTGGCCGTAGAGATGTACCATCTCGAGGGCAATTTCATCGATGCGACGGAAGTCCTCGCGGAAAAGGCCGTAGAAAAAGCCGGTGCCAAGGTTATCTCGCACCTGCCGCGCAAAGCCGTGATGGCCTGAAGCCGTTTGTTTTGTTCCTTTGCTATCTATGCGTTTCCTTTGACGTATTAGGCATAGAGGTCTCCCCTTAGGGGAGACCTTTTTCTTTGGAAAGATTTGCCGCGTTTTTAGAAAGCTGATATAATGATATTTTAGAAGAAATCATGCATAAACTTGTGCCGCGCCCTGCGGTGCTGGAATCATAATGGAGTGTGAGAACATTGTTGGATATCAAATTTGTGCGCGAACATCTCGACGAAGTCCGTCAGATGCTCAAGAACCGCTGTAATCCGCTGAACCTCGATGACTTTGAAGGCCTTGACAAAAAGCGCCGCGAGCTGCTGCAGGAGTCTGAGGCTCTCAAGAGCCAGCGCAACACAGTCTCGAAGGAAATCAGCGTCATGAAGAAGAACAAGGAAGACGCTGAGGCAAAGATTCTTGAGATGCGCACGGTCGGTGCAAAAATCTCGGAACTCGACAAAGAGCTCAAAGATGTCGAAGCGCAGCTGCGCGACATCATGCTCCATATCCCGAATATGCCGCGCGAAGACGTACCTATCGGCAAGGACGACACAGAAAATCCGGAAGTCCGCAAATGGGGCGAGCCGACGAAATTCGATTTCGAGCCGAAGGCGCATTGGGATATCGGTTCCGACCTTGATATTCTCGATGCTGACCGCGCCGCCAAAGTCACGGGTGCACGCTTCACGTTCTACAAGGGCATGGGGGCACGTCTTGAACGCGCCTGCATCAACTTCATGATGGACCTGCATGCCAACAAGCACGGCTACACGGAAGTGCTCGCACCGTACATCGCCAACAAGGACAGCATGATTGGCACGGGCCAGCTGCCGAAGTTCGCTGAGGATATGTTCAAGCTCGAAGGCCTTGACTACTATCTCGTACCGACGGCCGAAGTCCCGATGACGAACTACCATCGCGATGAAATCCTCGATGGCAGCAAGCTGCCGGAGTACTACAGCTGCTACACGGCCTGCTTCCGCGCCGAAGCCGGCAGTGCTGGACGCGATACGCGCGGCCTCATTCGTCAGCACCAGTTCAACAAGGTCGAGATGATTAAGTTTGTCAAACCGGAGACGAGCTGGCATGAACTCGATACGATGGTCAATGCGGCAGAAGATGTCCTGAAGCTTCTGGAGCTCCCGTACCACATCGTCAAGCTCTGCACGGGTGATATGAGCTTCACGTCAGCCACGACGTATGACCTCGAGGTCTGGTTCCCTGCGCAGAACAAGTACCGTGAGATTTCCTCGTGCTCGAACTGCACGGATTATCAGGCTCGTCGCGCGAACATCAAGTTCCGCCGCGATGCCAAGAGCAAGCCGGAGTTCGTCCACACGCTCAACGGCTCGGGTCTCGCTGTCGGCCGCACGGTCGCAGCCATCCTCGAGAACTATCAGCAGGCTGACGGCTCCGTCCGCGTGCCGAAGGTCCTGATTCCGTACATGGGCGGCGTTGAAGTCATCAAGAAACCGGAATAAGCCAATAAAAAAAGACTGCCAGATGGCGGTCTTTTTTTCGTATTAACGGTATTTCATGGCCTCACGCTTGGCCAGCACGTCGCAGCGTTCGTTGAGCTCTACGCCGACATGGCCCTTGACCCAGTGGAACGTCACATCGTGGCGGCTGTAGAGGGTATCGAGCTTCTGCCAGAGGTCCTGATTGAGCACGGGCTGTCCATCGGCTTTCTTCCAGCCGCGCCGTTTCCAGCCAGCCAGCCATTTCGTGATGCCGTTCTTGAGGTATTGGCTGTCGGTGTAAAGGGCAATTTTGGCCGGCTCTGGGGGAAAAGCGAGTGCGGCGATGGCCGCAGAGAGCTCCATGCGGTTGTTCGTCGTCGAGGGGCTGCCCTCGTGCAGTTCCGTGACTTTGCCCGTGGCGACGTCGCGCACGACGGCGGCCCAGCCGCCGGGGCCATCGGGATTGCGCAGGCACGAGCCATCGGTGTAGATGACAAAATCCTGCGCTTCATCGGGGCGCAGCGGCACTGCGGGCAGGGCAGCTTTTTGCCGCTGCGGGGCGGCAAAGCTGCGCCTGGCCGCTGACGGTGCTGCTGCTGATTTTTTTGCGTGTGGGATATCGCCGCCTGCGAGCCAGGCGAGAGCCTCCTGCGCACTCGTGAAGCTCTTGTAGCGTGCGGCGGGAAAGCCGTCGACCTGTTTTTTGCATTCGGCCCAGCTCGTAAAGATGCCGGAACTGCGGCCAACGCGTACGGCATATATTTTTTTCTGCATAAATTCCTCTCAATTCACGATAATATGCGGCTGTTTCTACTTATTATAAGGAAGATTGAGGAATTTCTGCAAGCACAGGCGAAAAAATTGCGTTCAAAATAGTAAACTTATCTTTACTATTTTCGATTTGCTTGCTAAAATCGTAACTATGGAGAATTATCTCAGAAAGTTATCTGAGGAGGAAAGATAGAAAGGGGGAGAAGGATGCTGCTGCGGATTCTCAGCGCGATTGGCGCCTTCGTCCTGCGGCGTCTTGAGGAGCTTGGCACGATTGTCATGCTCTATGGCGAGACGTTCAAGGCCTTGACGCATAAGCCGCGCCTGCACCATATCGTCGCTCAGATGTCGCGCCTCGGCGTCGACTCCCTGATGATTGTGAGTCTGACGCTGCTGTTTACCGGTGTCGTCATCACACTGCAGACCGCGGATGTCCTGATTCGCTTTGGCGCGCAGGGGACACTCGGCGGCATTGTCACGATTGCCATTGGCCGCGAGCTCGGCCCTGTGCTCGTCGCCGTCGTCTGTGCCGGCCGCGTTGGTTCGGCCATCACGGCGGAGATTGCGACGATGAAAGTCACGGAGCAGATTGACGCCCTGCGTGTCATGGCCGTGAGCCCTGTCGACTATCTCATCGTGCCACGCATGCTGGCCTGCATGATTGTCGTGCCGATTCTCACGGTATTCGGCGATGTTGTCGGCGTTTTTGGCGGCTGGCTTATCGCGGTTTTCTACAAGGGTCTGACAACGTACAGCTATATGAATTCCATTCATGTCTTTGCCGACCTTTTCGATTTGACAGGCGGCGTCATCAAGGCAATTTTCTTTGGCAATGTCATCGCGGTGCTCGGCTGCTATTACGGCCTGCACTGTCCGGATGGCGCGGAAGGTGTCGGCCGGGCCACGACGCGCACAGTTGTGGCCTCTATCATCGTCATTTTTCTCTTGAATGCTGTGCTGACCTTCTTACTGTTTTGATGGAGCTGCGCTATGATTGAATTTATCGACGTATGCATGCGTTTCGAGGAAAAAGAAGCGCTGAGGCATATCAATTTGAAAATATACGATGGCGAGACTTTGGCTATCATCGGCGGCTCCGGCTCGGGCAAAAGCACATTCCTGCGCCTGCTCATGGGACTCATCAAGCCGACGAGCGGCCAGATTCTCATCGATGGGCAGGATATCGTGCCCATGGATGAAGCGGAACTCAATAAGATCCGTCTCAAGATGGGCATGGTCTTCCAGTATTCCGCACTTTTTGACTCGATGACAGTGGGCGAGAACGTCGCTTTTGGCCTGCGCGAGCATACAAAGCTCAGCAATGAGGATATCAAGGCCATCGTCAAGGAAAAACTCCATCTCGTCGGGCTTGACGGTGTGGAAGACATGATGCCAAATGAACTCTCCGGCGGCATGAAGAAACGCGTGAGCCTCGCGAGGGCCATTGCCGTAGAACCTTCCATCATCTGCTACGATGAGCCGAGTTCCGGTCTTGACCCGCTGATGACAGAAAAAATCGATGAACTCATCGTGAATACCCAGAAGGCTCTTTCCGTGACAAGCATCGTCGTTACCCATGATATGGCCAGTGCGTGCCGCATATCCGACCGCATTGCCATGATTTATGACGGCGACCTCATTGCCGTCGATACGGTAGAGCGTTTCAAGAAGATACAAGACCCGCGCGTGCAGGCATTTTTCCGCACTTTGCGCACAGTGAAGGAGGACGAGACATGACGACAGAGGCAAAAGTCGGAGCGTTCACGGTGATTGGCGTGATTCTCTTCGCCGCCGTGGCAGCGCTGCTTTCGGGCGTTTCCCTGTCCGGACATAAAGGATATACATTGTATGCGGGTTTCAAGCAGGTCATTGGCGTGGAGCCGGATTCTGTGGTCCGTCTGTCGGGCGTGCCTGTGGGCAAAGTCAAGAGCATCCGCAACGACGGCGGCGGCGTCACCGTGTCGATGGAAATCACGGGCAATACCAAGATTCCGAAAGGGTCGCAGGTGACCATCGGCTCGTCGGGGGTCATGGGCGATAAATTCGTCAACATCCTGCCGGGCAAGGACCAGGGCATTTACCTTGGCGATGGCGACTACCTGATTGGTCAGGAGGAAGAGGGCATTGACTCCCTGTTTGCCAAGGCCGGCGATGTCATGGACCAAGTGCAGACGCTGCTGGATTCCATGAATCAGGTCATGGGCAATCCGGACTTCCAGAAAAACTTCCTGCAGATGGCCGTCAACATCCGCGATATGACGGCCCATATGGATGGCCTCGTCGCGGCGATGGAACAGACCATGCGTGACAATCAGGGCAATATCAACCAGATGCTCACAAACCTCAATGCGGCTTCCGGCGGGCTTAACCGCACGATGCAGCAGGTCGAGGCCATGATGACAAATCTCGCCACGGTCGGAGCTGATCCGCAGACAGCAGAAAATCTGCGCCTGACGCTCGCGAATATCAAGGATGCCAGCGACCGCATCGCGAATATGGCCGAGAACATGAACAATGCCGTCGGCGACCCGCAGACGGCCGAGGACCTCAAGGCGACCATCCATAATGCGCGCCAGATGTCCGAAAAAGCAGGAAATATGATGGGCAAACTCGAAGATATTAAAGTCAGCCCTTCTGCCGATGTCCTGTACAGCGGGGCTAAAGATGACTGGCAGACGAATTTCAATGTCGATATCGGACCTGAAAAAGGAAATTTTCTGCGGGCCGGCCTTGATGATATCGGGGACGGCAACCGCGGCAACTTCGAGATTGGACGCCGCAGCGACCGTTTTGCCGTACGCGGTGGTGTCATCAATGGCGACGTAGGCGTAGGCCTCGATGCCTATGCAGGCAAACGCTTTGTTTTCTCCGCAGACGCGATGGACCCCAACGACCTGTCGCTGCGTCTGCGTGCTCAATATGAACTCAATAATGCCGGCACCTGGCTCATGGGCCAGTGGAATGATGTCAACGACAGCGACAAGCGCGCAGCGTATCTCGGCATACGTCAGTCGTTTTGACAGGACATCTTTCTTTTGAAGCTCAAATGAGGATTTAAGAAAGAGATGTTACATTTCTTTGAGGAGGAACTGACCTTGAATAAGAAAAAACGCTTCTATAAAAAACTGACTGCCATCATTGCCATGGGCCTCATGACGGCCGCTGTGTCGAGCACGGCTTTCGCTGCTGACACCGTGCAGCTTGACCTGCATGACAGCGTGCAGATGGCACTTGAGAACAACCGCACGATTCGTCAGGCATTGACGGATGTCGACACGGCCAAGTGGACATTGTCTAAAGCACGCCGTACAATGGGCCCGACGGTGACGTGGACATCGAATGCAAACCGCATTGGCGGTGATTCACTGGATTCTGTACATAATTTGCATTCCATGGGGACTGGTCCTGCTTATGATTACGCATGGAGCAATACGGTACAAGGCGTCATGCCGCTTTATAATGGCTCGGTTAAGGGCCAGATCAAGCAGGCCCGCTACGGCCTCAATGAGGCTGACCTCGCCCTTGAGGAGACGAAGCAGTCCATCCGCCTGCAGGCTACGTCAGACTACTATCAGATTCTGCAGTGCCGCAACCTCATTGATGTCAATCAGAAATCGGTCGATACGCTGCAGGAGCATCTCGACAACGTCAACGCGCAGTACCGCGTCGGCACTGTCGCTAAATCCGATGTGCTCGCCTCGCAGGTCGAGCTTGCCGATGCTCAGCAGTCGCTCGTGACGGCGCAGAATAACTACGATATCGCCGTTTCGACGCTCAATAATGTCATCGGCCTGCCAACGGATACGGTGCTTGACATTCGCGACCAGCTTAAATACACGAAATACGACTTGACTGAGGATGACTGCTTGAATTATGCCTTGGCCAACCGCGCCGACGGTATGGCCAAACGCTATGCCGTCAAAGCAGCAGAGGCTAATGTAGAAACGGCTAAGGCAGGGTATCAGCCGACGGTCAATGCTGTGGTAAATAAGGCCATCGCCGGTGAAAAGCCATTTACGCATGATCATACAAGTGGCGATAGCTGGTCTGCTGGTGTTAATGCATCTTGGGAGGTTTTTGATAATGGACTGACGCAGGCAAGCGTCAATTCGGCGAATATGGCGCTCGCTAAGGCCAAGGAAGCCGCGGCTGAGACGGATGACCAGATTCGTCTCGATGTGCGCACGGCTTATCTTGCCCTGCAGGCTGCCGAGAAGAACATCCAGACGACTTCTGTTGCTGTGACGCGTGCGGAAGAAGATTACAAGATTGCGCAGGTCCGCTACAGCGCCGGCGTGGGCACGAACCTCGATGTCATGGATGCCAACGAGAAACTGACAACGGCCCGTACGAACTACTATACGGCCCTCTATAACTACAATACGAGCAAGGCACAGCTTGACAAGGCCATGGGCATTCCTGTGGACCTCGATGTCGTCAAGTATTCGGCCGCAGAAGAAGCCGGCAAGACGGCGCCGAAAGCCCGCGATGATGCGAAACTCAAGGATGATGCTATCTTTGAGATGGAGCAGCTGCAGAAGGCTCAGCAGGCAGAACAGGCAGCCGAGGCTGCTGACGCCCAGCAGGCCGCAGCTCAGACCAAAACAGCTGCCGCAGAAGCGCAGCAGGCTGCCGCGCAAAATACATCGGCTCCTGTAAATACGACAGGCGTCACGAGTGATACAGTGGCTTCTGACATGGCCAATTAAAGATGCGGCACCTTCACTTCGTGCCCAGAATTATATAAGGTAAGATTCAGGAGTGAATCATTGGGGAGACTATCATGAAACGAAAAACCATCGGGATAGGCATCGGTGTGCTTTTGGGCATACTGGCGCTGGTACTGGGCGGTATCTGGTATTACATACAGACCAGCGCTTTCATGGACAAAGTAGAACAGACTGCTTCTACTGTTGCCAGCGATACATTAGGCGTGCCCGTTTCCGTCGGTGCCATCAAGGTGAATTCGCTTCATGACCTCGAGATTCACGACCTCGCTGTTTATGATAAGCAGGCGGATTGCATCGCGACGGCCGATACGGCCAAGGTGGAATTCCGCCTGCTTTCTGCGTACAGGGACCCTGCGCACGCGGTCAGTGAGGTCACGCTGTCGGGCGTCGAGGCCAATCTCATCCAGCGCGATGACGGCAGCTGGAACGTCGAGGACATCCAGACCAAAAGCTCCGGTCAGGGCTCATTCTTTGGCAAAGTCAAGGTGGAGGACGGCGGTCTGAACCTTTCGGCACAGGGAAAGGAGCTTTACGTCGGCGATGTGTCGGGCTCGCTTGATTTTGCCGATTATCCGGTGCTCAAGCTCGATGCCAAGGGCAGCTGCCTTGGTGCCGAAGCGTCGCTTTCTGGCACATACCGTAAGGAACGCCAGATTTTCAATGCGGAAGTCACGGGGCTTGACCTTGCTGAAGTCCTGCCGCTCGTGCCGGACGGTACCATCCCCGATGGGGTTGAGATTCTCGGCGGCAAAGTCAAGACAGCTAAGGTCTCCGGCCAGTATATGGGCAGTGTCCTGTCTTTCTCCGGCCAGGCCGAGTATGAAGACGGCGCCGTTAAGGTCAAGGACACCGAAGTCGATGATATTCATGGCTTTGCCTCGTTCACGGATACCGAAGCCCTGATTTTTGCCGATGCCGAAGCTGCGGGCCAGAAGGCCCATGTCGATGGCAAGGTTCGCTATGATACGGATTCGCCGTATCTTGATATCAACGCTTCGTCCGATTCCTTTGACCCGTCGAAAGTCCTCAAGGATATCCCGTACGAAGGTGCGGTTGCCGTCAAGGCTCATATCATGGGCCCGGTGAAGTCTCCTATCGTTGAGGGCGATGTCACGGTTGCCTCGGGCAGGGCCATGGACATTCCTTTCACGAATGCCCGCGCGCATGTCCGCTATGAAGACAGCCTTGTGCGCGTTCAGGATTTATCGGCCGCGGCTTTTGGCGGCACGCTGAGCGGCGAGGGGCAGTTCTCGCCGAGTGACCTCACCTATACGGCACATCTCGTCGGCAAAGACATCGATGTACAGCAGGCGGCTGTTTTTGTGCCGCAGCTTGCGGATATCACGGGACGTGTCAATGTCGATATGGGGCTTTCCGGTACAGGTTCAGATGTTTCTGCTCTGCAGACCTACGGCAGTGCCTCGCTGCAGTCGGGCTCGTATAAGGAACTCCCGATTGAGAGCCTCAGTGCCTCTTTCCTGACACAGGGCAAAGATGTGACGATTGATTATGCCAGCCTCAGACTGCCGCACCGCACGAGTCTTGGCCTTGAAGGCAGCATCAAGGAGGGAAACAATCTTGACCTTGCGTTTTATGGCGGCCATGTTGACCTTTCCCTCATCAGCACGCTGATTCCTGAGGCCGACGTCACGGGCCTCGGCGATTTTGAAGGGACGGTCCATGGCGATATCTCTGACCCGCAGGTCAGTTTCAAATTCACGGCGACGAACGGCACGCTTTTCAAGCAGCCGTACGACAGCCTGAAGTTCAACGCGGGCGGCAATCTCGACGGCGTCACGATTGATGAGTTCTCGCTGGTCAAGGACGGCAAACAGACCTGGTATGTCGATGGCTCTGTCGGTCTGACGGGCGAACGCCGCATCAATATGCGCATCGACACGGTCGGGGCCCGCATGGAAGATATTGCGGCTCTTGCCTTCCCAGACCAGCCGATTACAGGTAATGTCGACAACACGATTCGCATCACGGGCACGCTCGACCATCCGAATGCCGTGGGCTACATCCATTTCTACTACGGCAGCTACAAAGGCATCCTGCTTTCGGGCATGGATGGTGACTATTTTATGGAAGATGGCGTCACACGCCTGCAGGATTTCCATATCTTCTCGCCGATGGTCGATATGGATGTCAACGGCACGGTGGACCGTGACATGAATCTTGACCTCGTGGCCAATGTCCACGAAATCAATATGGAGCGCTTTGCCAGCAAATTCCCGTATCCGGTCAGCGGCAAGGGCACGTTTGCGGGCAAAATTAGCGGCAATCTCGCAAGTCCGCAGTTTGACGGCACACTCGATGCCCCGTCCATCACGCTCAACGACCAGGAAATCCGCGATGTCCATGGTACGGTCAATTACCGCGACGGCGTGGTCAACGTCAATCCGTTTGGCTTCCATCAGGGCGATGGCATCTATGAAGCGGCTCTTTCCATCGATACAAATACGCATGATGCCAGCGGCACGGTCAAAGTCACGGATGGCGATGTCAATGCCCTGACAGCCATTGCCAACCTCAAGAATGATATTGTCTCGGGCAAACTCAGCAGCGATATCGAGATTGGCGGCACCTATGACAACCCGGAAGTAACGCTCAACGGCATCCTCGACAACGGCAAAATTTCGGGCTATGATGTTCATGATGTGGAAGTCAACCTGCATTTGCTGGATAAGATTATCTATATCGAGAAACTCTCGGGCATGCAGGGCACAGATGGCAGCTTCTCTGCCAGCGGCAGTGTGGGCATCGACGGCCCGATTGCGGCGAAATTCTCGGCGCATAATCTCGCTCTCGGCATGTTTACGAAGTCAGCCGGCCTGGAACGCACAGTGCATGGCACGGCCGATATCGAAGCCGAATTCGGCGGCACGACGGGCAATCCGTCGGCCAATGTCACGATTGCGGCGAATAACGGCGGCTTCCAGGGCTCGACCTTTGATGCCCTGAACGGTGAGTTCAAGCTGATGAACGGCCTTGTCGATGTCAAGGATTTTGCCGTGAAGAAGACCATCAACGGCAAAGACTATCAGGCGACGGCGAAGGGCATCGTGCCGTTGAAGGCCCTTTTTGCCAACAGCAATGAAGACCTTGACGACTACGAACGCATCAAGCTCGATGTCAACCTTGACCAGGCCGATCTTTCTATTCTGCCGTTCGTCTCCGACCAAGTCGACTGGGCACTCGGACCGACGAAAGGCACGCTGGAATTCACAGGCACGCTGGCCCATCCGCTTGTCAATGGTACAGTTTCCCTGTCTGACGGCGCTGTCAAGTTCAAACCTTTGGCTACCCCTGTCACGAATATGAACGCCACGGTTGTTTTTAATGGCGATACCATGACAGTCAGCGACTTTTCTGGTAAAATGGGCGAAGGTAGTTATATAGGTCAGGGCACGTTGAAGCTCGATGGTGTGACGCCGTCGACGTACGATTTTTCGCTGACAGCGGACAAACTCGATATCCAGAGTGACTTCTTCAAGGGGCCGCTGAGCGGCAGTCTGCGCATCAACAACGCAGAGGCCTTCGGCAAGACCCTGCCGAAAATTTCAGGACAGATTGACCTCGATAACTGCACGATTTCCGTGCCGACCATTCCGGACAGCAATGGCGAACTGCCGGATGTCCTTCTCGACGTGGATGTCAATGTTGGCGATAAGGTCCATGCCTACAGTTCGTATCTCTACGATATGTACCTCGTGGGCAAGGTTCATTTCGGCGGCACGACGCATCATCCGAAGACATCGGGCTCTGTCTCCGTCAAGCGCGGCGGCACGGTCAGCTACCTCAAGACAGAATTCAACGTCCGCGAGGGCACGGCCTACTTCAATCAGGTCGATTCGTTCCTGCCGAGCATCACGTTTACCGCCGACACGCGGCTGACGCAGGCCAAGGTGTTCCTGTCCATCACGGGCCCGCTGAACAATATGACGTTTAAGCTGCGTTCCACGCCGGAGATGAGCCAGACGGAAATCATCCGCCTGCTGACGCTGCGCAATGCCTACAAGGCTGGCGATGCCAATCTCGACGCAGGCGACCTGCTGATTGTGGGCCTGCAGATGAGCTTCCTGTCGGAAGTCGAGGACGTCATGCGCAATATGCTCTGGCTCGACCGCTTCACGATTGCACGCGGCAGCGGCTCGGCCTTTGATACGCACGATGAAGAGTCGAACAAAGACATCGATGTCTATCATGTCGAGATGGGCAAGTACATCACCGATAAAATCATGCTCAAGTACACGCAGCAGATTGGCGGCGATGATACGCACCGTTTTGGTGTCCAGTATGATATGAACGACCGCTTTGGCCTGTCGCTGGAGAAAGAGGCGCAGAAATTCATTGTCGGTCTGGAAGCACGGATTCATTTTTGAGGTAACAGGCAGATGAGGAGGTGAGGCTATGTGCCTGAATGACTATATAAAAGAACTCAGTAAAATAAAGACACTGGAACTGGCCGAGGAGCAAAAACTCTGGCAGGCGTTCCGGGAGCAGGGGGATGACAAGGCACGCCAGCGCCTCATCGAATCATATCAGCCGCTCGTCTTTAAGCAGGCGGTGCCGTTTGCCCGCCTCGACTGCATCATGGATGTCATACAGGAGGGGACCATCGGCCTCATTGAAGCCGTAGAACGTTTCGACTATACGCGCGGCGTGGCGTTCAGCCTGTTTGCCGTTCACCGCATCCGCGGCCGCATGATGGATTTCCTGCGCCGTGAGGGGCAGGTGGATATCGCGTGCATCGAAGAGGCTATGGAAGGAAGCTCTGGCAGCATCAAGGAAAATCTCGTGGATGTAGCGGCTTCCGTACCGGAACAGGCCGAAAGCCACGAGCTCGCGGCCAAGCTGCATCAGGCCATGGCGCGCCTGCCTGACAAGGAACGGGCGGTGCTTGAAGGCATGTACTGGAGCAGCGAAGATGCTGCCGGCATGGCGGACACGCTGAATGTCAGCTCATCTCATGTCTACCGCTTGCAGAAAAACGGCATCCGCCGCATCCGCGGCATGCTTTCGCGCTTTATGCACTACTGGTGAAAAAATAGAAAAGAAGTAGAAAGCATTTGAACAAAAAAGAAAACAGGAGCTATTTTCACGTCAGCCGTTAAAATGGCTGCATATGAGATGCCGCTATTTCATGAACGCTTTGGACTATAGGTTATAGGCCTGTGAATCTGAGCAGGCAGGAGGTGTATCATGAGAGACCGGAATCAGAAGCAGCGCCGTCATATACGGGCGGCGAGGGAATGGCTCGGTGAAGCGGAGCATTCTTTGGCGGAAAATCATAGGGTGCGCGGCGAACTCAAAGTCATGCTGGCCAAGGCAGAACTTGCCCGCGTGGAGGGAACGCCGGGGCACCGCCTGCTTAAGAAGTGGACGGCGCGGCTGCTGCCTGCATGTGCAGCTCTTTTCATCGCCGCGGGCGGCTGGTGGTGATGCGGGTAGCCCTTCATGCTCGGAGATCTCTCCGGAGCCGGGCCCCTGCCGTACAGGAAGCCCCACAGGAATCGGCGCCGCCGCAGGCAGCGCCCGAGGCCGTGCAAAGCAGTCCACCGGTTCATGATGATGCACCTTTGCCGGAAGCGAAAGCCGAGGCAGCAGTCCCTGTACATCCGCAGATGCAGCCGGTACAGGAAAGCACTGTGCCAGATGCCGTACCTGCTGAGCAGCAGGTGCAGCCCAAAGCGGCAGCAGCGGCTGCTCAGCCTCAGACGCCAAAAGTCCCGGATGACGGGATGCAGAAATTGATGCAAACCGCAGGCAAAACTTTGCGGAAATAATAGATATCCTTATATCCTTGTAAAATTCAGTGATGATGAAGATATCATATAGGAGGTTTGACCTTTGAAGAAACAGAAATACAGATCTCTTGCTTATGCTGTAGCCCTTGCTGTCAGCTGTGCTGCTGTGCCGGGGACGTCCTTTGCAGCAGAGGCTCAGCCGGCAGAGGCTGCCAATACGGCAGCGGCCAATACTGCTGCTGCTGCTGAAGATACGGCAGCGGCTGCGAAAGCCGTGACGCAGGAAACTGCCAAAACGGAAACAGCTGTCAAGGCGGCAGATACTTCTGCCGCGGCTCAGGCCGATGCGGTGGCAAATTCGTCGATTGATGAACGCACGCAGACCTGGGCGAAAACGCGCCCTGAGGAAACGGCTATTGCCGATGGCATGAAGCAGTATGAAGGCCAGACTGTCGTTGACACGATTTTTGAGGGTACGTCGAAGGCCACGGAGGGCACGGCCAAAGCCGCGATTTCCATGAAGGCCGGCGATATGTTCACGGTCAAAGGCCTCGATGCCGACCGCGAGAAAATCTACAACACGGGCTACTTCTATGATATCTACCCGACGTTCGAGAAGGTGCCGGAGGGTGTCATCATCACCTATCATGTTCTCGAGAATCCGGTGCTCAAGGGTGTCAATATCACGGGCAATACCGTTGAGAGCAGCGATACGCTCAACAGCTTCGTCACGCTTAAGACCGGTGAAATCCTCAACAGCCGTGAACTCAACAAGGCAGTTACGGCCATTCAGGAGCAGTACCGCCGCGACGGCTATATCCTCGCTAAAATCACGGATATGAATATCGATAAGAACGGCATTCTGAACCTCAAAGTCAATGAGGGTATCCTTGAAGGCTATAAGGTCAAGGGCAACACGAAGACGAAAGAGCGCGTCATCCTGCGCGAGATGCGCCAGAAGCCGGGCGAGCCGTTCAACTCGAAGCTCGCACGCCGCAGCATGCAGCGCGTCTACAACCTCGGTTTCTTTGAGGATGTCAACATCAAGATGAATCCGGGCGTTGACCCGAATGCTGTGGTCATGGAGCTCGACGTCACGGAGAAACGTACGGGTTCGTTCGGCATCGGCGCCGGCTATTCGAGTGAAGACGGTGTCATCGGCATGGTTTCCATCGGTGATACGAACTTCCGCGGCACAGGCGATGCCATCAGCCTGACGTATGAGACGAGCGGCGATGACACGGATGCTCACGGCTACACGTTCTCTTACCGCCGTCCATGGCTCGACAGCAAGGAAACGGTCGGCACGTTCCGCATCTACAACCGTACGTATGAATACGATGATTACGATACGAGCGGCGACCTCAAGGAAACGTACATGCGCAAGTACTCTGGCGGCGAGATTGTCTTTGGCCGTCCGGTCAGTGAGTATTCGACGAATTACGTCACGCTGCGCAACCGCAAGGATTCTTATGTAAGACATGTCGATGACGGCAATATGGGCGACCGCAGTACGGATGCTTATAAACAGTGGCGTGACGATAACTTCGGCACGACGCGCAGCGTCACGTTCGAGCATGTCACGGATACGCGCGACAATGTCTACAATCCGATGAGCGGCAGCCGTCTGAGTCTTTCGGGCGAGTTCGCGGGCTTTGGCGGCGACTTCGACTTCCAGAAGTACACGGTCGATGGTCAGCGCTACATCCGCGCCGGCCGTTCGCAGGTCTGGGCTCTGCGCGCCCGCTACGGTATCGGCAACGGCGATATCTCTGAATTCAACCAGTACCGTATCGGCGGCCAGGGCTCACTGCGCGGCTACCGTGAAGACCAGTTCCGCGGCGACCGCGAATTCCTCGGCACGCTCGAGTACCGTTTCCCTATCATCAAGAAGGTACAGGGTGCCCTGTTCACGGATTGGGGCGGTGCCTGGGACAGCGGCCTGACGCCTGACAATATGCACGGCAGCGTCGGTGTCGGCATTGCCCTGACGACACCAATCGGACCGCTGCGCTTCGATTATGGCTGGGGCGACGACGGCGGCCGCGTACACTTCAGTGTCGGCAGCACGTTCTGATGAAATCTCCAGCAAAGAACAAAGGGCAAAGAAGGGATGCTATTTGCTGATACGATGGCTGGGGCAGAAAGGGCGCTGTCAGGCGGTCTTCCTGCTCGGCATTCTGTTCTGCCTGCTGCCCCTGACCGCAGAAGCGGGCAGCCGCGTGGAAAATCTCGATGTCAGCGTGACGTCAGAAACGGGTCTGCCGCCTCTGGTGCAGCAGCGCATGGAGACGAGTGTGCGCGTCATTGCGGAGCAACTGCTGCTCGGCCTGCCGACGAGTACAGAGCCGGCGGAAGTCGCGCAGAAATCTGAAGTCATTCGTCAAGTCTTTGATAAGGTCCTCGTCGGCTATACGGTACGGCAGGTCAGCCTGACGCTTGGCAGCACTGCTGCGGTCCGCGTAGACCTTCTGCCATGGTCCGACCAGATTCAGACGATTGTGGTTGACACAAAGGTCGAGGGTATGCCGCCTGCGGTAGAAGCCCTGGTGCGCAGAGACCTCGCCGATGTCAACACCGTTTTTTCCGACGCCCTCTACGGCCTGCCCGTAGCCGCGGCGGACTGGACGAATGGCGTTCTGAAACATCATCTGAATGATTATCTCGCGGCGCATCTGCCGGAATTCCGCGGGGACTTCGATGTCGAAACGGATGGCAGTGCAGCCAAAGTCAGCCTGACGGTCTACCCGCGCCTGCCCGTGGTCCGCACGACGGACCTTTCCATGCGGTCGGATACCGTCCCGAATTTTACCCTGCTCAATCACCGCGAACTCATGCAGCAGCAGGTGGATTCTTTAGTCGGCGTGCCTGTGGCCTTTGTCGCGCGTCATCAGCACGATTTTGAGCAGCAGTTTGCTAAAACGCTCGATGCGCAGCAGGATTTTCGGGCGCTGCGCATGAAGTCCATCGTGACGATTGCACCGCAGGAGCGCATGGAAGTCATGAGCCGTTCCGATTCGGACCGCTACCGTGCCCGTTTGACGGGCTGGGTCGATATGGGACGCAGGGAAAGCAAATATGAAAACGAGATTGACAGCATGCGTTTCCGCCTGCACGCAGGCCGCATGATGACGTCGCGCGACGAAGTATTTGCCCAATTTGACTTCATGCCGCAGAAAGTCGACTGGGACTGGGAACTCGGCTATGGACACCGCGTCGGCACAGGCACGACGGGCCAGATTCGCTATGATATGCGCAAAAACCGCTTTGTGCTTGGTGCCCTGCAGGAAATTGCCCCGCGCTGGCAGCTCCGCTATGAATACCGTTTTGCCGACCAGCTCGGCGAAGCCGGTCTCTTGTATAAGGTTCATGATTTCCTGAGTCTTGAGTACGTCCTTGACAAAACACAGGGCTGGCTGAGACTCATCGGAAATTTCTAAGACTACGTCAGGGCAACTACTTCTTGTAGACCCCTGCGAAGTCTGCTATAATAAACGTGTTTCGTTGGAATCGTAAAAGGAGAAGATAAAATGGTTACTTTACAGAAGAAGCAGGTCAAAATCATCAGTGTTCTCATCGCACTTGTATTTGTTGGCTCCGTCGTAGCTCTCGCACTCACGCAGTCCGGTACGGGCATCGCCAATGCCGCAAGCTCGAACGTCGGTGTTGTCGACTACCGCCAGATTGCTCAGCAGAGCTCGCAGCTCCAGGACATTCAGTCTCAGATGCAGAAAGAAGTCCAGGATGCTCAGAAAGAGTTTGAAGAGAAATCGGCCAACATGAGCGATCAGGAAAAGAACGATTACTATCAGCAGACGCAACAGCGCCTTGCACAGAAGAATCAGGAACTCATGGAGCCGTTCCAGAAGAACATTGAGGATTCCGTCAAGAGCGTAGCAGAAGCTAAAGGCCTCTCTGTTGTTCTCGAAAAGAGCTCGGTGGTTTACGGCGGCCAGGATATCACGCAGGATGTCATCAATAAGCTCAGCAAGTAAGCCTCTGAGGGTCATATGGAGCGTTGAGTACCGAGCGGTTGCGCTCGGTACTACTTGTAAGGAGGGCAGAGTCTGTGGCGGATCCGAATAAGGCGGCAAAGTCTTCAGACTCTGCCAAATCTAGTCTATGGAAGAAAAAGCGCAAGGAAATCATCCTCGGCAGTGCGGTGGCACTCGGGCTTGTTTTCCTTGGCGCTTGGGGGCTGCGCGCGCTGATGCCCGGGCATCAGCAGGTGCAGACAACAGAAGCCGCCAGTATCGGCCTTGTCGATATGCAGAAAGCACTCGAGGCACATCCCGACTACGATAAGCTCTTGTCCCTTCAGAAGGAGTACAAGAGTCTGGAACTTTCTCTCAAAGACACGGAGAAACTGCCGGAAATGCCCGTACAGCCTCCGCAGGTGGACAGCAAGCCGTTTGATGATTCCGTCTGGCAGAAGAATGCACAGACCGTCATCGGCGGACGCACCGAGCTTGAACGCGAAGCAAAAAGCGTGGAGAAGGCATACCGCGAGGCACATCAGGCCGAATATGACAGCCGGCGCAAGGCTGTTGACGAAGATTATCAGAATGCCATCTTTAATCTGAATCTCAAGATTGACAACCAAAAAGCGATGCATCATCCCTGGGCCAAACAGGAAGACCTTGATGCGGAAAAAGCCGATTGGGAAAATCAGCGCTCACTTCTGCAGCAGGAACGCGGCATGCGCCAGCAGGAACTCGCCAAAGAGTGGGAAAAAGAAGTCAACAGCTATGTGCAGTCTGTGATGGGGCCGAAGGTTGCGAAATGGCAGGAACAGGCCAAGACGGCAATGAACCAGCAGAAATCTGCGGCCGTCCGCAAACAGTCGGATGTGCAGCAGCGCGATACGCAGGCCATGGTAGTGCAGAATCAGCAGGATGCTGAGCTGAATATCCAGAAGCGCGTACAGATTAAGAAGCAGATGGCGGAAAAAGCCGAAGAGATTCAGGCTCTTGACACGCATATCCGCAATGATATTGCCGGCAAGGCAGCGAAAATCGCTATTCTGCATCACTTTACCCTGATCCTCGCCAATCCGGCAGAGGATCTCGTGTACAAACTTCCGCTTGACGTGCCGGACAGCATGAAGCCCAATCGCTTTATGCCCGTGGTCGGCTCGGATACGGAAGATGTCACCGATGAGCTCGTCGAAGAGATGGGGACGCTTTCTGCAAGCGATGAAGACAGCGCCGCTGCGTCAGACGGCTCAGCGCAGAACTCATAATCACTATCGTAAACGCAACTATCTTAAATCCTTAATTATCTATACATGTAGAAAGAAGAGAATCACAACATGAAATTACGTAAAAAAACCGTAGGCCTTTTGGCAGCAGCTTTTGCTGCAACGATGCTCATGAGTGGCTGCGGACAGGTCAAGATCGGCTATATTGAAGGTTCCCGCGTCATGCAGGAAGCTCCGCAGGTCAAGGCCCTGGTGGATGAAGGCAATCAGAAAATCAATGAGGCCCGCGAGGACGCACAGAAGTCCCTGCAGGATAACCCGGACATGAGTCAAGAAGATGCGCAGAAGACACAGGCTCAGGCTCAGCAGAAGATGGCCAGCCTCAACCAGTCGTATCAGATGCAGCTGCAGCAGAAAGTCAGTGCGGCGCTGCAGGATATCGCAAAGGAAAAGAAACTCGATGTTGTCGTTGACAGCGAGAAAGAGCAGCCGACGGCCCTGTCGGGCTGCGTTGACGTGACGGATGACGTCATTGCCAAACTGCAGTAAGACGTAAAGATGCTATGGATGTAGGGATATAAGAATGTAAGGATGGGATTGTGACATGAAAAAGACCTTGCAGGAAATTGCGGATTATGTTGGCGGTCGTATCGAAGGCGATGCATCCATCGTCATCAAGGGCCTCGACAATATCGAAGGGGCGGGCGAGCATGACCTGACCTTTGCTGTGGACCCGCATATTGAAGAAGCGAAGACGTGCAAAGCGGCTGCTGTCATGCTGCCGGAGGGAATTGGGGATTTCCCGAAGACGGCACTTTATGTGGAAGAGCCGCGCGCTGCCTTTGCCAAACTCCTCGAGCTGTTCACGCCGAAGCTCCAGTTCCCTCAGGGCGTCAGCGAGAAGGCTCATATTGGCAAAGATGTCAAGATTGGCAAAGACGTCATCATCATGCCGTTCGCCGTTGTCGATGACCACGCCGTCATCGGGGACCGCGTGACGCTGTATCCGCATACGTATATTGGCCAGTATGCAGAGATTGAAGAGGATACGGTCATTTATTCAAGTGCGACGGTCCGCGAGCACTGCCGTGTCGGCAAACGCTGCGTCATCCACTGCTCGGCTGTCATCGGCTCGGACGGCTTCGGCTTCACAACGCATGAAGGCGTACATACGAAAGTGCCGCAGGTCGGCAATGTCGTCCTCGAGGATGATGTCGAAATCGGCGCGCATGACGGCATTGACCGCGCAGCCATGGGCTCGACGGTCATTGGCCATGGTACAAAAATCGATAACCTTGTTCATATCGGCCATAACTGCAAGATCGGTCCGAACTGCCTGATTGTTGCTCAGACGGGCATTTCGGGCTCGACGATTGTCGGCCATAACGTCACGTTTGGCGGCCAGGTCGGTACGGTCGGCCATATCCATATCGGCGCAAATTCTGTTTATGCCGCCCGTTCCGGCATCATCGGCGATATGCCGGAGGGTGTGTTCTGTGCAGGCTTCCCTGTACAGAGTCATGCAGAGTGGCTGCGCATGCAGGCTTCGATGAAGCATCTGCCGGAGATGTACAAGAAATTCCGTCAGCTTGAGAAGAAGCTCGCCAAGTACGAGAAGTCGGAAAAGCAGTGATAGAACACAGTCATCATCCTGCGTGATATGCGTGATATGATATAAAGAAAGCCTTCCTGAAGATGGAAGGCTTTCTTGCTGAAAGGGGAGAAAAGCATGTTATCTTATTATCTGCTGAAGCTTATCAGTAAGATCTGCTGCCTGCTGCCGCGCGGTGCTTGCGAGATCATTGGCCGCGGCCTTGGCGAATTTGCCTGGATTTTTGTGCCGAAACGCCGCAAAAAACTCGCGAAGGACCAGATCATGATGTGCCTTGGCCTCGATGAAAAAGAAGCTGAGAAGCTCGCCAAGGCCAGCAGCGTGCGCTTTGGCCCGATGCTCATGGAAGTCTTGCGCTTTCCCATCATCCGCAAACACATCGATGAATATGTGCGCATCGAGGGACTTGATAAACTCCAGAAGGGGCTGGCACTCGGCAAAGGCTGCATCATTGCGGCAGCGCACAGCGGCAACTGGGAACTCATGGGCGGTGCCTTTGCCCAAGCGGGCATTCCTCTTGTCGGCGTCGCCATGAAGCAGAAGTCGACAGGCGCGGATCGCTTCATCAATGAATACCGCACGCTCATAGGCATGCACATCACGTACAAGACCGGTGTGCGCGAGATGTTCGAGATGCTGCAGAAGGGCTGGGCCATCGGCCTCATCATGGATCAGGATACGAACCGCCACAGTGGCATTGTCCTCGACTTTTTCGGCAAACTGACAAACTGCGTACCGGGCGCTGCCTCGATGGCCCGCTTTCAGGGCGTGCCGATTTTCCCTGCGTTCATGCACCGCGATGAGCATGGCTTCCATACCCTGATTGTGCAGGATCCTGTTTTTGTCAAGAAAACGAAGGATAAGCGCGAGGATATCCGTGAAACGACGCAGATCCTGACGAAATGCATCGAAGACCACGTGCGCCGTTATCCTGAAGAATGGTTCTGGCTGCACGACCGCTGGAAGTCCATGAGGGAAGAATCCTGAACTTGCATCACAGACAATAGTTTTGTACAATATAGAAAGGCACATTACGGCAGGAGGTATGATTTTGCAGAAACAGAGAACATTGAAGACGGAAGTTTCTTATACTGGCATTGGGCTGCATTCCGGCCGTGAGGTTCATGCAGTGCTGAAACCGGCGCCTGTGGATACGGGCATTGTCTTTGTGCGCACAGATCTGCCGGGAAATCCGCAGATTCACGCTAAGGCACAGAATGTCACGTCGACGCTGCGTGCAACGACAGTCGAGGAAAATGGCAGTAAGGTCTTTACGATTGAACATCTCATGAGTGCGTTCCATGCACACCGCATCGATAATGCCTATGTGGAACTCGACTCTGAGGAACCGCCGGTCGCCGATGGCGCATCGCTCGTGTTCTTCGAGCTCATGGCCAAGGCCGGTATTGCGGAGCAGGAAAAAGAGCGCCGTGAAATTGTCATTGACAGGGTCTACCGTATCGATGACGAGAAAACGGGGCGTTTTGTCATGGTTGTTCCGTATGACGGCTTCCGCGTGAGCTTTACGTCGCTGAATCCGCATAAACTCATCGGCGTTCAGTACGAGGATTTCCATGTGGATGAAGATATCTACCATAAGGAGATTGCTCCTGCCCGCACGATTGCGTACGAAAAGGAAATCAATGCGCTGCGTGAGATGGGACTTGGCCTCGGCGGCTCGTTGGAGAATGTCATCGTCTATAATGATGAAGGCTGGCTCAACCCGCTTCATTTTGAGGATGAGCTTGTGCGCCATAAGATCCTTGATGTCATTGGCGACCTGCGCCTTGCCGGCATCATCCGCGGCCACGTCATTGCGGTGGCCTCCGGCCATGCGCTCAATACGCAGCTGGCCAAGCAGATTGCAACTGCGTACGAAGGATAACGAGGATAAATTTCTTATCATAAAGGATTCCTGAATTTTTCAGAGGAAGAGGGATATATCATGGTATTAGACATCAATGAAATCCAGAAGATTTTACCGCATCGCCCGCCGATGCTGCTTGTCGACCGCATCATCGAGCTCGAGCCGTTCAAATCGGCCACGGGCATCAAGAATGTTACGATGAATGAGCCGCATTTTCTCGGCCACTTCCCGGGCCATCCAATTATGCCGGGCGTGCTGATTCTTGAGGCTATGGCTCAGGTTGGCGGCGTGGCCATGCTTTATCCTGAGGAACACCGCGGCAAAATCGCGCTGTTCGGTGGCATGGAGCATGTCAAATTCAAACGTCAGGTCGTTCCTGGCGACCAGCTCGTCACGAAGGCAAAGCTTGTCCGCACGCGCGGTGATTTCGGTCTGCTCCACTGCGACGGTTATGTTGATGGCGAACTGGCTGCATCGGCAGATTTCAAGTTTGCCCTGAAAAAAGGCGAAGATCTTTGATTTTTGCCTGCATTAATTGTCTAAGTACATTTAGTCTTTGTTCAACTCGTAAAACGCCCAGATTTGCAGTCAAATGAGATACGAGAATGATGAGGGTATTCAGGAGTATATAAAAAAGGACAGAGCAAACTGGCCGGTCACGACCGGCATTGGAGGAAGGTTAAGGAGTTGGAGCAGATGAATACAGACAATAAGGTCACTGCAAATATACATGAAACTGCTGTAGTTGCACCGGGCGCAAAAATCGCTGCCGGTGTTGAGATTGGACCATATTCGGTCATTGGCGAGAATGTAGAAATCGATGAGGGCACGAAAATCGGTCCTCACGTCGTCATTCATGGCTGGACGCAGATTGGCAAGGACTGCCGCATCTTCCAGGGAGCTTCCATTGGTGAAGAACCGCAGGACCTTAAATTCAGAGGGGAAAAGAGCTATACGATTATTGGCGACCGCACGACCATTCGCGAGGGTGCGACTATTCACCGCGCTACGGGCGAGGGCGAAGAGACGCGCGTTGGCAACGACTGCCTGCTCATGGCATTGACGCACGTCGCTCATAACTGTGTAGTCGGCAATCATGTCATCATGTCGAATCTGGCAAGCCTGGCCGGCCACGTTGTCGTCGAAGACCGCGCAGTCATTGGCGGCATGGCTGGTGTTCATCAGTTTGTCAAAATCGGCCGCAATGCGATGGTCGGCGGCATGTCGAAGCTCACGCAGGACGTTGTGCCGTACACGATTGTCGATGGCCAGCCGGCAAAGGTTGTCGGACTCAATGCCGTTGGCATCTCGCGTGCTGGCATCAAGCTTGAAGCCCGCCGCAATATCAAGAAAGCATATAAACTGCTCTATCGTTCGGGACTCAGCCTGCAGCAGGCCATTGCCGTCATCGAGCAGGAAGTCGATTCCTGCGAGGAAGTTGAGCATTTCCTGCGTTTCCTGCGCAATGCAGAGCGCGGCATCTGCCGTGAGCGCAGAGAGCGTGACTGATATCGGTAGAGAATTTCGGGGGAATCGTTATGGAAAAAATCGGATTGCTGGCCGGTGCCGGCAAACTGCCGGTGGAGTGCGCTAAAGCAGCGAAACTCCTTGGTTATGAAGTCTATGCTGTGGCCCTGCTGCCGGAGACGGACGCAGAACTCAAGAACTGCACGGCAGACTGCCAGTCCATCAGCATCGCACATCTCGATGCTGTACTGAACTACCTGAAAGAACATCAGGTCAGCAAGGTCACGATGATTGGCAAGGTCACAAAGGAACTCCTGTTTTCGGGCAAGGTCCAGCCGGATGCCCGCATGCTGAAGCTCATCATGGAGCTGCCGGACCGCAAGGATGACACCATCATGATGATGTTCGTCCGTGAACTGGCGAAAGCCGGCATTCAGGCCTTTGACCAGACGGCGCTGATCCGCCGCCTCATGCCGCACCGCGGTGTCATCACGAAGCGTGAGCCGACGCCGGAAGAACGCAAGGACATGGAGTTTGGCTTCCGCATGGCGAAGGAAATCGGCCGCCTCGATGTCGGCCAGACGGCAGTCGTCAAAAACATGGCTGTCATGGCTCTGGAAGCCATTGAAGGCACGGATGCCTGCATCCGCCGCGGCGGCGAACTCGCCCGCGGCGGTGCTGTCGTGGCCAAAGTCGCTAAGCCGCAGCAGGATTCCCGCTTTGATGTGCCGACGGTAGGTCTGGCCACTATCCAGAGCATGGTTGACGTTGGTGCGACGGCTTTGGCGATTGAAGCTGACAAGACGCTTCTCGTTGAGCGCGAGGAGATGCTTGCACTGGCAGATGCCAATAACATAACGATTGCAGCCATCTAAGTATGTGATTGTGAGACGCGGCGGAACCAGGGATGCTGGTATCCACGCGTCTTTTCGACTTTCATTGGCCTGCTGTCATAAGGGCAGCAGGAGACCGGGGAAGGCAGGAATGGAAGAGAAAATAAAGGAGGGACGAGGATGAAAATCATGATGTCGGCGGGCGAAGTCTCAGGCGACCTGCACGGAGAACGTCTGGCAAGAGCCATTCATCGGCAGTCGCCGGAGACACAGCTCATCGGTTTTGGCGGCATCCGGATGGAAGCCGCTGGCGTGAAGCTGTTCCGCAATTTTGCGGACTACAACGTCATGGGCGTCTGGGAGGTCATCAAAAACCTGCGGCGCATCCTCAAGCTCCTCGATGACCTTTCTGCATATATGGCAGCCGAACGGCCGGACCTTCTGGTCCTCATCGATTATCCGGATTTCAACTGGCGTCTGGCCAAGCGGGCGAAGAAACTCGGCATTCCCGTCTTTTCGTACATCCCGCCGTCGGCCTGGGCCTGGCGCAAAGGCAGGGCAAAAAAATGTGCGGCACTCGCCGATGAGTTCGTCGCGATTTTCCCGCATGAGCTGCCCGTCTATGAGGCAGCCGGCGCGCATATCTCCTTTGTCGGTAATCCTCTGGTCGATACGGTCAAGGCGGAGCTGCCGGAAGAAGAAGCGCGGGCGTTTTTCGGCATCGCGCCGCAGGACCATGCCGTACTGCTGATGCCCGGCAGCCGCCGTCAGGAAATCACGATGCTCCTGCCGGCCATGCTCAAGGCCGCAGAAATCCTCAAGGCCAGACGGCCGGAGACCAAGTTTTTCCTGCCCGTCGCGGCAGCTGCGTATAAGTCATTGATTCAGGGCCTCATCGCGCAGCACGATGTCGATGTTAAGCTGACGTATGAGAATCGGTACGCTCTCATGGGACTGGCTGATGTGGCCGCGGCGGCTTCGGGCACGGTCGTCATGGAAGCCGCGCTCATGGGGCTTCCGTGCGTCTCACTTTACCGGCTGGCACCGCTCAATTACATGATTGGGCGCGCTCTTGTGCATGTCGAGCATTTCACGCTCCCCAATATCCTTTTGGGAGAGACGATACAGCCGGAGCTGCTGCAGGACGAGGTGGAGCCCCATCGCATCGCGAAGGAGCTTCTGCGCCTTTACCGCGGGGAGAGCGCGCGCGATGAAACCACAGCCAAACTCAGGAAAGCCTGTGAGCGCCTGGGTCCGCCAGGGGCTTCAGACAGGGTTGCCGCGAAGATTTTAGCGGCCGCAAAGAGAAAACGGAATTCGGGAGAACAACATGAATAATTATAAGCGGCTGCTTCAATACATGCGGCCATATGTCAAGCAGCTCATACTGGCGATTTTCTGCATCATCATGGCTGCGGCGGCAAATCTTTACCTACCGTGGATCATCAAGGACATGATTGATAAGGTGCTGGCAGAAAAAGATATGCTGATGCTCAACCTCATCTGCGTGGGCATCGTCGTGGTCTTCCTGCTCAGGGGCATCTTTTTTTACGGCCAGTCGTATCTCGTCTCTTTTATCGGCCAGAAGGTCATCATCGATGTGCGTGAAGTCATGTTCCGCAAATTCCAGCGCATGCCGATGGCCTACTTTGACCGCCATCAGACGGGCGAGGTCATGAGCTTCATCACGAATGATGTCGCGGCTATCCAGTCGGCTCTTGTTGACCAGCTCATCGAGATGGTCACGGAAGGCTCCATCCTCATCGGTTCTCTCGTCATGATGATTGTGCTGGACTGGAAGCTTTCCATCCTGACTCTCGTCATCATTCCGCTCGTCGGGCAGGCCATGAAGATCTTCGGCCGCAAGATCAAGCGCAATGGTACGGTCATTCAGGAACGCATGGCGGACATCACGTCGCTTCTGCAGGAGAGCATCTCCTCTATCCGCGTGGTCAAATCCTTTGTCCGCGAGAATTATGAAATCAAACGCTTCTGCCGTCAGAATGAGCTCAACTTCCAGGCGGCGATGAAGAATGTTCAGCTCACGAGCCTTTTGACGCCGTCGGTTGAGTTCCTCGCGGCCATTTCGGTCACGGTCATCATCTGGTTCGGCGGCTACGAGGTCGTCAACGGCCAGATGACGGCCGGTTCTCTGGTCGCGTTCCTCACTTACGCAGTCAACCTCGCCAATCCGGTCAAGCGCCTTTCGCGCGTTTACGGCAACCTGCAGCGTGCCATGGCAGCCGTCGACCGTGTCTTCCATGTCATCGACCTCAAGGAGACCATCACGGACAAGCCGGACGCCAAGGAACTGCCGAAAGTCAAGGGCCATGTTGTCTTTGACCATGTTTCCTTCGAATACAAGAAGGGCGTGCCGGCACTTTCGGATGTCAGCCTTGAGGTAAAACCGGGGCAGATGATTGCCTTTGTTGGTCCGAGCGGCGCCGGCAAATCGACGATTGCCAACCTCATTCCGCGTTTCTATGAAGTCACGTCGGGTTCCATCTCCATCGACGGCTTTGATATCCGCGATGTCACGGTTTCCTCGCTGCGCGAGCAGATTGGCATTGTGCCGCAGGAGACAATGCTGTTCTCGACGACGGTGCGCGAAAATATCCGCTATGGCCGCCTCGATGCTACGGATGAAGAAGTCGAGATGGCCGCGAAGGCAGCCAATGCCGATACGTTCATCCGCGAACTGCCGAACGGCTATGATACGAAAATCGGCGAGCGCGGCCTGAATCTCTCGGGCGGCCAGCGCCAGCGCATGGCCATTGCGCGTGCCATCCTCAAGAATCCGCAGATCCTGATTCTCGATGAGGCGACCTCGGCACTCGATACAGAGAGCGAGAAAATCGTGCAGGCGGCACTTGATAAACTCATGGTCGGCCGTACCTCGTTCGTCATCGCCCACCGCCTCTCGACGATTTTCAATGCCGACCAAATTTATGTCATCGACAACGGCCATATCAAGGAACACGGCACACATGAGGAGCTCCTGAAGCTCGGCGGCCTTTACAGCTATCTCTATAATATCCAGTTCAGCAAGAAAAATGGTTAAGAAGGGAAGAGGTTATGCAATTACTCTATAATATAGCGGCTATCATCATCGTGATTCTCGTCATCCCGATGTTCATGATCCGCTCGGTGCGCGAGAAGGGCTTTGTTGAACGCATCCGCCAGAGCTTTGGCTTCTTCCCCGAACATGCTCTCGATAAAGTGGAGAAGAAGGACTGCATTTGGGTCCATGCGGCGTCCGTCGGCGAAATCGTTGCGACGAGCCCGCTCATCAAGGAATTCCGCAAAGAATTCCCGAAAAGCCCGATTCTCGTCTCGGTTGTCACGACGAGCGGCTATGAGATGGCGAACCGTATCATCAAGGATGCGGATGCCATCATCTATTTCCCACTGGACCTGCCGTGGCTGGCCGGCCACGTGCTGCGCCGCATCCGTCCGCGCGTTTTTCTGCCCGTCGAAACGGAGCTTTGGCCGAACTTCCTGCGCACGGCGCGCCGCATCCATGTCCCTGTCATGATGGTCAACGGCCGCATCAGCGATAAGAGCGTCAAGCAGTACAAGCATCTGCACAGCCTGCTGCGCGATATGATCGGTACGGTCAAGCTCTTTGCGATGCAGTCGCCGATTGATGCGGAGTACATCATGCGCCTTGGTGCACCAAAGGAGCTCGTGACGGTCACGGGCAACACGAAATTCGACCAGACATATACGGATGTCAGCCCAGAGGAAAAGAAAAAAATCATTGAGGATATGGGCCTGACGAAAAATGACGGCATTTTCCTTGCCGGGTCGACGCACCGCGGCGAAGAAGGGCCGGTGCTGCAGGCGTTTGCTTCGGTGCGCAAAACGCATCCGCAGGCACGCCTCGTCATTGCGCCGCGTGAACTTCTGCGCACGACGGAGGTCATCCACCTCTGCCGCAAGGCGGGCTTTACCGTCACGACGCGTACAACGCTGCAGCATGAGTCGTCTCATGACGAGGATATCGTCATCCTCGATACGATTGGCGAGCTCGGCAAAGTCTACAGCATCGGCGATGTCGTTTTTGTCGGCGGCAACATCACCAGCGGCGTCAAAGGCTATAAAAACATTGACCAAATCGGTACCAGCCTGCTGCTGG
>ERZ779888.598-NODE-598-length-42097-cov-3.304196_pt1 | contig 42097 bp, 41 predicted proteins | sample MGYA00511245_ERZ779888 | MGnify/ENA primary metagenome ERZ779888 (study PRJEB29588, sample SAMEA2155255) | human gut metagenome | biome: human gut; feature: human-associated habitat; material: faeces | place: Denmark | collected 2008/2010 ...
TGATGCGCTTGTGAACCTTGTAGCTGGGCGTGGTCTCCTTGCCCTGCACAAGAACGCCGGTGTAAATGGGGTTTTTGAGGATGCGGATGACCGTTCCGGCTGACCACAGCGCCTTGCTGTTGGTCTTAAAGGAAGTCGTGTACTTCATCCCCAGGGAGCGTTTATACTCCATGGGAGAGAGGACACCCAGCTTATTGAGGGCATCGGCGATGTCCTGGGGGCTTACGCCCTCCAGTTTCCAACGGAAGATGTCCCGCACAATGTCTGCGGCATACTCGTCGGCAATCAGCCTGTTTTTGTTTTGCGGGTCTTTGAGATACCCAAAGGCGGCAAAGGAACCGAGAAACTGGCCGTTCTTCCGCTTGATTTCAAGCTGGGAGCGGATTTTCACCGATATATCCCGGCAGTATGCCTCGTTAATCAGATTCTTGAAGGGGATGATGAGGTCATCGGAGGACTTCTTATCCCCAAGACTGTCATAGTGGTCATTGACCGCTATGAAGCGGACGCCGAGAAATGGGAATATCTTTTCAATATACTCGCCGACATCCAGATAATTTCGACCGAAGCGGGAAAGGTCTTTGACGATGATGCAGTCGGTACGGCCCGCACGGACATCCTCAATCATTTTCTGAAAGCTCGGTCTTTCAAAGGTTGACCCGCTGAAGCCGTCGTCAACCCGCACCGCATATTCCCGAAGCTCAGGGTGCTGCGATATGTAGTCCCGGAGCAGCTCACGCTGCCCGGTAATGCTGTTGGATTCCTCTTTATCCCCATCGTCACGGGACAGGCGGAGATACAGTGTGGCATTCCAAATCTTGTTTTGCGTATTCTGCATGAATCTACACTCCTTCTCTCAGTATTCAGCAAAACCACTGAGCAGGAGCGTCGTTTTAGTCCTGCTTGTATTTTACTGTGCCTGCCCCGTGCTGTCGAGGATGTCAGCACTTTGAGCGGATATATCCTGCCAGCTGCTCCTCCAGCGACACCTCCGTGTCCGAGAAAGCGACCTTCACCACATACTTCCCATGCCGGTAGCAGTATGGATTTTTAATCTGCCGGATGAAGTCCACGGCACGCTCCCGTTTGGGAAGTGCCGTATTGACCTTCACATCCCGGATGTCAACCAGGGTATCCCGGTCGATGCGAGACAGGTCGATGTTCTTCATGCTCTCAATCGTCGAAGCCTGCATACAGCCCCTCCTTCCATGCCTTGTTCATCCTTATGCCCAAATCCCGTTAAACATACAGACTTTTTCCGCCCGAATCCGCAGACGGATGTTCCACATCCAGACTGACCGCAATGGCTCTGTCGATGGCCTGCATCTGTTCTGCGGGGACTTTGCCCAGATATTTCTGCACCCTCGCCTTGTCAATGGTCAAAATCTGCTCCGCAAGAACCAGGGAGGGGCTGGCCAGATTCCGAACCCCCTCGATGAATGCATGGGTTGGCTGCCCGGGCTTTTTGCGGATTCTGGATGTGATCGGTGCGACAATCAGGGTGGGACCATAGTGATTGCCGACATTATTCTGAATCAGCAGAACCGGCCTCCGGCCACCCTGCTCAGAGCCAAAATGTGCGCCGAGATCGACGAGGTAAATATCGCCCCGGCGGTATTGCCAGTTTTCTTTCATATACCGTGACCCTTTCTACATTCCAAATCGGATATGTAAAAGGCAACCGAGCTGTCCCGGTTGCCGCAGCTTTGCATCAGAACTTCAGCGGCAGCGAGTGCTTTCTGCTGTTGCCGTTGTAGATGCGATAGACCTGATAGAGATACTTCTTGTATCCGGCAAGGTTGATGCCGGTGGCCCGTCCCTCCCGGTAGATGCTCAGGGGGTCCACATGGCGGAGCCGCGTCATCAGACGGTGGGGATTGTATTCCTCATGATAGAGATCAACAAAGCGTGTGATGCCGATGACATTTTCCGAGCGGAAGGAATCCGGCTCTCCATTCCACGCCGCCTTCAGGATGGCCATGGCCTCCTTGTAGCGTTCCTCGCCGATTTTGCAATAGGCATTCAACGCCGTCTGGATGCAGCCAATGCGATTTCGCCCACGCTCCTGGTCATAGTCGAGCTGGATGCCGATGTCGTTGTTTGCCTTTAAGAAAGCGGTAGCGATGGGATCGCCGCCGAAAATGAGGGCACGGATACGAGCGCCGGCGGAGAGAGGTGCGGACACGCCGAATTGCTGAGCAAAAAGCACGGCCTCATCCTGTTCGGTCATGCCGAAGTACACCCTGCACTTGATCGGCAGGTCATTCCCATCGTTCAGGAGCTTCCGGGCGGCGATGGTGTGCTGGCCATCGAACACAAAGTAGCGTCCATCCCGGTAGCTGACCTTGGGTTCATTGGCGATACGCTCATCAAACTCATCTGCAATCTTCCGGGCACGCTGGGCATTGAAACTGCGCTGGTAGGTCTCTCTCGGAACCTCTACCTGTGCGCTGGAAAGGGTCATCTCTCTGTAAGTAAAATTCTTTGTCTTCATCTTGGTATCTCTCCTTCGTATATTTGGGTTAGGTATTCCAGTCCGGTTTGAACAAGCCGGTTGACTTTCTTCCGGCATCCGCTCTCGGCAAAGAACTCCGCATAATTCCCCAGGCACATGGTCCAGCGGAACATCAGGGAGTCCAGAGCATCTTCCAGCTCGTAGAGCATATCGTCCTGAGTGCCTTTGCTCTGGGCCAAAAGCATATCCTCCGCAATCTGCTCCAGCTTGGGTATCGGCTTGTCTGGCGGTTTCTTTTTTTGCTCCTGTGGTCTTCGCATTTCCTCAATGATGGCCGGTCGCTCACCCGGGGATGACTTGGCGAGAGCCTGTACCTCTTTCCCCGTAGGCTTCAGGTTGCCGGATAAGATTTCAGAACGAATCCCCGGCTCCACTTCTTCGGCCAAATCAACAGCCTTGGAAAAAGCCTCGGCACGACATACGGAACGGCTGCTAATGCCGTTTTCTTCTGCAATGCGTTCACAGGTCTTTTGAGATTCCATCAAGTTGCCAACTTGACAACTTGATTTTGCTTCGGCGCTTTTTCGGTCTCCGCCATGCCTTGCTTTTTCTGCTTCGTACTGTTTTCCGATGAGATATTTCTTTTGCTCCAGGGTGAGATTTCTGCGGCCAAGCTGATTTTTGCAAATCCAGGCGATGGCTTCATATCGGTCTGCAAAGGCTTTTTCGCAGGTAGTAAACGGGATTTCCGGATGGCGACTGACAATGCGGTATCGGTTATGCCCGTCTACAATAACGCCATTCCAGACGATGATGGGACTGATAACCACGCCGTCTGCCAGGATGTTTGTCTCAAGCTGTTGAAATTCCTCATCAGTAAGCGGCGGTATCTTGCTTTCAAATTCCGGGTCCGTCCTTAATTCCATAGTGTCCTCCTTGTACCTATGTAAAGAGGCAAGCCACTTAGACAGCTTGCTCCCTTGTTTTATGGGGAGAACGAGCATAGCCTGTCCTCCCTCGCTTCTAATTCAATCATGACTGCTTTATCCAGACTGCCTTTCGCTGTTGGCACTCGCTTTACGCCCGTGATTCACTTACACGGCCACTCACCGGATTGCCTGCGACGGTTGTTAACACGCTCGGACTGTCCCTGGTGGGGAGTAGCATCCCCCTTGTCCTCATGGCCAATCGGGAGCTGCCCGACTTTCCCAAAGCAGATCGTTCTCGCTCGCACCTTGCGGTGGTCTTGGCGTATCCTCTGGCTCGGCTCATACAAGAGGGTTCGTTGCCTGATAAAGCTATTCAACTGTCAAGGTGCTGTTGCAGGAACCGGCCTTTTACGACTTCGTTCCCTGCGGGGAAGGGGCTTCATAAGATGTCCCTTCACCTATCGCCGTTTTGGGGGCGTTTTTGCCCCCTGTTTTATGCCTCCGGGAAAAACTTTTTGATTTTTTTCTTGGCGGCAAGGATGGATTTGGAGATGCGCTGGTGGTCAACGCCCTCGTCTGCCGCAATTTCCTCCAGGGTTTTCCCGTCAACGCAATACATCCAAAGTCTCCGAAACTGTTTCTCTGTGAGCTTGTCCTTGAGCCGGACCACCATCTCGGCCTCACGCCGGCGTTTTTCCGTCCGATCCTGCTGTTTCTCCAGAGCGGCATCCACCGCAGGAACGGCTAAAGCCGCATCGGACAGGGATTCTGCAGAGATACTGTGGTTGGCTTCCCGGTGGTCGAGATTTTCCTCCCGGTGGAAGTCTTCATCCGACCACGCCTTGAACGCCAGAAACTCCGCTTCGCTGGCGAAGTCCTCCCGGGTGATACGGACCGGCTTTCCGGCCGCAGAGGGATACACAATGGCGTCCGGGTCTTTCTTGTTCAGCGCATAGATACTTGTTTTGTGAAACATAGTGGCTCCTCCGTGTCTTTGAAATCTGATTGGATGTGAAAATCAGATTTCAAAGCGGAGGGCTGCGGCAACGCCGCACACGGCGGCAAACAAAAAAAGAAGGGGTGCTTCTGCGTTTTGCAAAAGCACCCCTCAAGGGAAATGGATATTGTCTCAATAGAAAACCCCCGTAAATCAGTCTTAGAGCTTCTGCTCCTAAAACCTAATTTACGGGGGTATTTTCAAAATTGCGTAGGCGTCACTTGAAAGTCAATACGCCTCCCTTCCAGTCAAATGAAAGTCGTCTGTTATCATTTGGTGTCACACGAGAGTCATTTCACTGTCGCTACAAAGTCAAGTGGCACCGAATCCTTCTAAAATCTGCCCTCTCACGAGGGAGGTATCCCTAAGAATATACCGCTTGAAGATAGAAAACTCTTCGTGGGTCAACGCTTCTTTCACTCTGTGAATTTCCTGCTTTGCCAGGGCAACGGCACCAGAATGATATTTGGCATGGACAAGCCAATAATGCGCCTTCACATTTTCCGGAGCCAGCCTCAGGGACTTCAACGCAAAATGATGCACACCATCATAATCCTCGCACTGAGCCAAAATAGAGAGCAGTTCATTGACCATGCCGATGTACTTCATCTTGTAGTCGGTCGCTATGCCGACGAGCCAGTGGTCATCGCAGGAAGAGGCACATACCGGGCCACGATAGAGCTTAATGGCCAGCTTGAGAAGATACGCCTTATGGGTCAGCGGGAGGTTCGTCTGTGTCTGCTCCCAGAGCATTTCAAATTGCTGCAAATCGGTCATAATATGCAGCTTGGAGTTCACTCTATATCCATTTGGGCTGTATTCAATTAGCTTGTGATTAGAAATCAGCCCAAACGATTTTCTAAAGCGGTATATATAACCACGGATATTCTTATTTATCGTTTCAGTGTCGGCGCTGTCCTCTGGGTACAAGGCATCGGCAATCGCCAGGGCGGAGTGTGCCGCTTTGCCGTGTAGGAGGATGTAGGCAACCACACGGCTGCTCTTGGGGGAATTGAAATCCCGTTCTCTCCATACGCCGTTGAGTGTGCAAATCTCCATATCACCGAAAAAGTTAATGATAATATCCGTATCATTCTGGATATTATCCGGTGTGAAGGTCATCTTTGTACGCTCGGAAGCGTTGCTTTGGACGATTGCACGGTGGAGTATATAGGCGAAGGTTTGCAATGCACTGGTGTGGTTTGTGTACTTCGTAGGGTTTCTGATAAGAAGAAAGCCGGCAGGAGCCGGGCCAAACGGCACTCCCATCACCGATTTTGCCTCCAACCGCCGATACACCTTATATTCCTGTGGAGAGGTATCCTTGGCTGCAGCGGTGTCTGTGATAACAACCGCTTCGTTTCGCTTCATTGCCTTGACCCAGTTGGGCATCACAAATAAATTCTCAATGTCATGCATTTTTTGCAGGGTTGTAACGGTAGGGTCGATGTTGTACCACCAGCCGGGTATCCATACACCCAGCTCCATATCCAGCTCGACAACCCCTGCCCAATCACCGCCATAAAAATCACACACCGTTCGCAAGGTCTGCATGGCGATGTCTTTGGGAGCCTCGTTGGTACGAAAGCCTGCCTCCAGAGCGCAGATGGTCTGCTCGTGCTCGATGCAGTATGCTATGTATTCGCTGCTGTACCGAGAAAAGTCTGTTGGCGGGGATGGCGGATGATTGTTTAGCAGCTTGTCCCTCTTTCCGAGGAAGCTGCCGAAGAAATTAGCCATTTCACTCTATCTCCTTTATAGGTAACACAAGAAAAACCGCAAGACGAATCGGACTATTGCCGATTGTCTTGCGGTTTCTAACGCTGTATGAATGCCGGCAAATGGGGATTCGTTAGTCTTTTGTCAGCCGACGAATATTGCTGATGATGAGCATCAGGTCATCGTCGTTTAGTTTTTTCAGTTCTTCGATAGCAACAGGAGATTCCGAGGCATGTGTGTGGTCGTGTCCAGAGCCGAAATTTGTTTTATGCTCGGAGCTGCCTTTCTGCGTTCGTAATTGAGCGATTCTGCCGCAGATTTTTTGAATCTCATTTTGCCTCACCATCTATACGGAAAACTCACTATGTCTTGCTGTTTTTGTACTTGTCCATTTCAATAAGCATGCGGTAAAGATGTTCCTGTTCCATCTTGGTCTTAGCAGATAAAAACTCATAACATTTGAGAGGAATACTGTCTGAGCCTTTTCCATCGCCAAGTTTCTCAAAAAGCTGAGAAAGCGGTATATTCAATGCGGATGCAATCTTTTCAATGCTTTCAAGAGTAGCATTCTTTTCCCCGCGTTCTACTTGTCCGATGTAAGTCGGATGGCAACCAGATAGTTCTGCCAATCTTTCCTGACTCAATTTCTGTTGAGTTCTATAATTACGGATACGTTGTCCGATAAGTTTGGATATTTCGCTCATAACACGCCCTCCCGCCTATAGTCTATAAATATGATTTACAATTTTCCACAGACTATTGATGTTTTCTCTTGATTTTGATATACTATAAATATTATAATTAGCTTTTTTGTGCCTATAGTATCTATGAGGGCGATGATCGAACTGAAAGAGCGTACAGTATGTTTTACCGGACACAGAAAAATACCGCCGGAACGAATGGAGGCACTCGTTCGGCGGCTCAAGACAATAGTTATTCAGTTGATAGATGATGGATACCTGTATTTCTGTGCAGGTGGAGCATTGGGGTTTGATACCCTTGCGGCACAGATCGTACTCGATTTGAAGTCGGACTACCCGCAAATCCAGCTTATTTTAGTTCTTCCGTGCTTATCACAAGCGGATAATTGGAGTTCTGCCGACAAAGTAATCTACGAGAAGATTAAGGCTTCTGCAGATAAAGTTGTTTATACTTCCATGGAATACACGAGGGGCTGTATGCATGTGCGTAACCGTCATCTGGTTAATAACAGCAGCGTCTGCATTTGTTATCTTACAGAGGATACTGGTGGAACAGCATACACTGTAAAGTATGCAAAGGCTAAAAACCTGCGTGTGATTAAAGCTGTAGAAAAATAAAAAAGGCGAGCTTTGTTAGCCCACCGAATCTCCCATTTGTTTCGTGAAGTATCTAACTTGATGAAAAGGCCGCAAAATGCCATGCAGAGTGGCATTTTGCGGCCGGCTGACAATATATTTGACGGCTAAAAACGAAGAAGCTGCATACTGGTTCGTTTTAATTCCATTGATGAGTGAACATAGCGATCCAGCGTAATATTCACATTCGAATGCCCAAGAATCTCACTTAGTGTTTTAACATCAAAACCGAGTTCTATACAACGAGTAGCGAAAGTATGCCTCAACGCATGATAGTTAACATTACGAACACCACTCTCTATTGCATACTTTTTGAACTTATATTGAAGAGTTCTGGGTTCCATAAACTTGTCATCACACCCTGTTAAAATATACGCACTGGGTGATGACTTAAATCTACTCAGAATACTAATGAGAGAATCTGGAAGTGGTATTATTCTAATTGACTTCTGACTTTTTGGTGCGGTGACTACAATTTTTGTCCTGTATTTACTTCCATCATCGACATTTTGTATCCGCTGCAGCGTTTCGTAAATGGACAGCGAACCTGCTTCGAAATTAAAATTTCCCCATTTTAATGCACAGACTTCCCCGATTCTTATACCTGTGTATAAACACAGTAGAACTCCAAGTTTTGAATAATCGGTATCAAATAGTAGGGTATTGCGAAGCCGTTCCTCTTCTTCGCGGTTTAAGACACGCATATCCACTTGGCTTTTCTTAATTCTAATTTGCTCAAGATAACAAGTAACCTGCTTACCTGAATTCTTAGCATATGCGATTGAACCCTTAATGATAGCCAAAATATCTGAGACTGTTTTGGTCGATAATCCACCTGTACCATCAGCTCTTCCACTGGCGAGGAGCATCAGTATATGTTCCTCTACAATTTTTCTTGTAAGGTGTTCAATTGGCACTTCACCAAGGAAAGGTAGGATATGTAATTTTGAAAGATGCGTATAATGCGAAAAAGTAGATTCTTTTGTCCTGATCTGCGACATACTAAGCCAATCATTAAGTATATCCTTGTATTTGACCCTTTGGCTGACCGTATCTGCTTCAACATTGCTCCTACTTCGCAAGTCTAATAATTTACATTTTGCCTCCGTATAGGATTTTCCATAAACATACTGATAGATCGCTTTCCCATTTGGGTGATAACCTCGGAGCAAACGCCCTTCCCAGCGTCCATCTTTCCTTTTATAAATATTTTCCCCTCGCCTTGGCATTGTAAAATTCTCCTCTCAATTATCCTCTGTTGACGGAGACTATGACGGCGTTGAGAGCAGAACCATTGATCTCATAGTCTGAAAGTCTCATTTACGAGATGCATTTTACATTAGATACCATTTTTTCTGCTTTTTTGAGCACGACACATTGACAAATCCGACAACAATTTGTATAATAGAACACGAAAATTTTGTCGAACTTCAAGTCTTCAAGTTAGATACTTCACGAATACGGGGATAAAGAACGGAGATTTCAATGGTTAATGAAAGCTGGAAGCTAAGTCAAAATTATAAGGACACATGTATTGAATTGTTAAGTGAAAATTTAGCCTCATTTCGGGCAAAAGCGGGTATTACACAAGCAGAGTTGTCAAATTTGATCGGCGTTTCCAGACAAACTTACAATGCCATTGAAAGCGGGCAGCGAGTTATGTCTTGGAATACATATCTATCCCTACTTCTGTTTTTTGATACTAATAATGCAACTCGAAGTATGTTGCGCAGCCTGAATGTTTATCCAAAAGAACTGATGATTAAAATGTGCGGCGTCTAATTATAATCTGCATGATGTCACGGGGTAGACGAAATCGCGAGAGAAGGCAGGTGAAGATTATAGATGGTCTCATAACAAACCAAACAATTAGTGTGTTGGGTATTCAGGATATCTAATTGCACTATGCGTAAAAAGAGAATATAAAGAGAGGAATCTTAAAAATGAAATTAAGCGGCTTAAGTGCTAAACAGGTCGAAGAAAGTCGACTGAAACATGGATCTAACACCTTAACGGAAATTCCACCCGATCCCTTGTGGAAAAAAATCCTTGAGGGCTTTAAAGACCCGATGATTATGATCCTGCTGGTTGCGTTATTTGTTCAAGTTGTTTTGTTTTTCCTTGGAGAAACAGAATGGTTCGAACCTGTAGCTATTCTTATTGCAATTCTGATTGCCAATGGCGTCGCTTCTGTTAGCGAAAGCAAGCAAGAAGGCAAAGCGTCTGCGCTCAAGGCCGAGGAAGAAGCTAAAGAGATGGCGAAAGTTCTTCGGGATGGTAAGTTGCAGGAAATTCATGTCAGCGAAGTTGTAGTTGGTGACATTGTATATCTTCAGGCTGGTGACAAAATTCCTGCTGACGGTGTCATCGTAGATGGCGCGGTTAAGGTTGATCAGGCGGCTCTCAATGGTGAGACTGAAGAGGCAGACAAAATCCCGCTACTTGATGGATCGGAGTATGACCGTAAAGACCTTTTAAACAAATACTATGCCTATCGCGGTACTGTCGTTTGCGGCGGTGAGGCCTACATGGAAATTAAGGTTGTCGGTGATAAAACCCTGTTTGGTGAGCTTGCCCTGGAGGTTCAGGAAGACACCCGAGCAACTCCTCTACAGGTCAAATTAGGCAAGCTGGCAAAACAAATCTCCACATTTGGCTATATTGGTGCAATCGCTATTGTAGTGAGTGTTCTTGCTAAAACCTTGATCACCGGCAGTGTTCCTGAAGATATTTTCCAGTGGATACGCCTTATCATGGATGCGATTACCGTCGCAGTTACTATTATTGTTTGTGCGGTTCCCGAAGGGTTGCCCATGCTGACCTCTATCTTGTTGTCCTTCCAGAGCCTGCGCATGGCAAAGGATAACGTCCTTGTTCGTAAGATCAACGGTCTTGAAACCGCCGGTAGCTTGAGCATCCTATTTAGCGACAAGACTGGTACTATCACCGAGGGTCGCCTTTCCGTTGTTGAAATGGCAACCGGAAATGTTCGTGTTTTCGATGCTTTGTCCAAGATGACCCCTGCGCTGGCTGCCGATGTTGTGACGGGCATTGGCGTTAATAACAGCGCAGTTGCAAGTAATGGCCAAATCATCGGTGGTAACAGCACCGACCGCGCACTTATGTCTTTCCTTGTAGATTGCGACGCTTGCAAGTCTATGAACAAGGATGAGGTGCGCAACTTCAACGCCTTTGACTCTGCTAAGAAATATTCCAGCGTCACACTCGTTCACGATGGTAAGAGCGTTACTTATATTAAGGGTGCTCCGGAAAAAATCATCGAGAAGTGTACTCACTATGTGGACGAGAATGGTGAGATAAAAGAGCTCGTCGAAAAGAACTATCTCACCACCTACATCGATACTCAGGCTGGCCGATCCATGCGGCTGCTCGCAGTTGCTAAAGCCGACGGTGATAGCGACGATGCTGACTTGACCCTGATTTGCGTGATTAGTATCCGCGACAATGTTCGCAAGGAAGCGGCTGATGCTATTAAGGAAGTTCAGAACGCCGGTATTCAGGTCGTTATGGTTACAGGTGATCGTAAGGAAACCGCTGTCGCAATTGCAAAGGAAGCTGGCCTACTCTCCAGAAACGAAGATGTTGCCCTCACTTCTGCTGAAATGGCCGAAAAGAGCGATGAAGAACTAAAAGCAATTCTTCCTCACTTGCGTGTTGTTTCCCGCGCCCTTCCCACCGATAAAAGCAGACTTGTTCGTATTGCTCAGGAACTTAACCTTGTTGTCGGTATGACCGGTGACGGAGTTAATGATTCTCCGGCCCTTAAGAAAGCTGATGTTGGTTTTGCAATGGGTAGTGGCACTGAGGTAGCAAAGGAAGCTGGCGACATCACTATCCTTGATGACAATTTTTCCTCCATCCGAAAAGCTATCCTTTATGGCAGAACGATGTTCAAGAGCATTAGAAAATTCCTAATCTTCCAGTTGACGGTTAATGTGGCCGCTGTTCTTACCTGCTTCCTCGGGCCTCTGATGGGCGAAAATGTCATTCTTACTGTCATTCAGTTGCTGATGATTAACCTCGCTATGGATACATTAGCAGCTATCGCATTTGGTAGCGAACCGGCGTTGGATGAGTATATGAAGGACAAACCGATTCCTCGTTCTGCAAGTATTATCAGTAAGGAAATGCTGGTTGAAATACTGATCGGCGCTATGTACATTACCTTCATTTGCCTCAGCATCCTGTTTGTGCAGCCTATCCGCAACCTGTTTGGCGATGTTGATCTTACCTATTTGAAGTCTGCTGTGTTCGCAGTATTTATGATGGCCATCACTTTTAACGGTTTTAATGCAAGAACAAGTCATGTCAACCCGTTTGAGGGCTTGGGCCGTAATAAGACTTTCATTTGGGTTATGCTTTCCGTCTTTGCCCTCCAGTTTATCTTCGTCACCTTCGGCGGCGAGGTTCTGAGCGTTGAGAGCCTGAGCGTTAGTGGATGGCTGACTTGTATTGTACTTGCCTTCCTTATCATCCCCATTGATATGATTCGGAAAGCAATCATGCGCAAAACAATGTGAACACAATATTTTAAGAGAAAAGGAGAAGAAAAATGGCTATTAATCTGCAAAAGGGACAGAAAATTAACCTGTCCAAGGAAAGCCGTGGTGGCTTAAACAAGGTCATGGTTGGTTTGGGTTGGGATGAGGTTCCGCAGAAACGCGGTTTCTTTGCTCCTAAACCGCAGGATATTGACTGTGATGCTTTCGCTATTTTACTGGGATATGATGGTAAGCTGCTGAATCATGCCAATGATTTGAAGCAGTGCACGGTTTTCTTCAATAACCTCGTGTGGCCAGGTGGGGCTATTCGGCACATGGGTGATAACCTGACCGGCGCAGGTGATGGTGACGACGAGCAGATTTTTGTTGATCTGCAGAATGTTCCTTATGAGATCGGCACCATCGTTTTTGCGGTGAACATCTATGAAGCACTGAATCGCAATCAGCACTTCGGCATGATTCGCAATGCTTTTATTCGCGTTGTGGATTATGAACGCAATATTGAGCTGTGCCGCTTCAACCTTAACGAGAACTACAACAATATGACCGCACTCATTGCCGGCGCTCTGATGCGCACAGATAACGGCTGGGAGTTCCTTACCGACGGAAATGCCGCAAGAGTAGAAAGCCTGGTAAACGTTGTTGCTGCGTTTGCTGATTAAATAATTAGGGGGTCTTGAATATGGGTATTAATCTGCAAAAAGGGCAGAAGATTGACCTGTCCAAAGGTGGCGCCGGTGGTGCCGGACTCCGACAAGTAATGGTTGGCTTGGGCTGGGATGAAGCCCCCCGTAGTGGGGGTGGACTGTTCGGCCTTCGTCAGCCGCAGCCGATTGACTGTGATGCATCTGTCATTCTTTGTGGTGCCAATGGCAAGATTATTAGCACCGACATCAAGCAGTGCTGCGTTTATTTCGGCAATCTGCGTCATTACAGTGGCGCAATCACCCACCAGGGCGATAACCTGACCGGTGCAGGTGATGGTGACGACGAGCAAATTATGGTTAACCTGTCTACTGTTCCCACTAACATCGAGAAGATGGTGTTTGTTGTCAACATCTATGATGCTCGTGCCCGCAATCAGCACTTCGGCATGATCCGCAATGCATTCATTCGACTTGTTGACATGGATACCAGAAGCGAGATCTGTCGATTCAATCTGTCCGAAAATTACAATGGAATGACTGGACTTGTCGTCGGTGAGATTTACAGGAAAAACGGGGCTTGGAAATTCAATGCTATTGGACAGCCTGTTCAGGAAGCAAGTCGCTTGGATTCTCTCATTCGCCTGTTTGCTTAATTTGCTTATTATTTAATATAGGGAGGAAACGAATATGGCAATTAATCTGCAAAAAGGACAGCGAGTATCTCTGGATAACTCCATGAAGCTGGCTCTTGTTGGCCTCGGATGGGATACTAACCGCTATGATGGCGGAAACGATTTTGACTTGGATGCATCCGCATTCCTGCTCGGTGAGAATGGCAAGCTTCTGAGAGATGAAGATTTTGTTTTCTACAACAACCTCAATGGTCGTGACGGTGCAGTTGTACATACTGGTGACAACCTGACCGGTGACGGCGATGGTGATGATGAGGTTATCATGATCGATTTTACCAAGATCCCCAGCGAGATTAAGAAGATCGCCATTTGTGTTACTATCCATGATGCCGAAGCACGCCGCCAGAATTTCGGCCAGGTTTCTAATGCCTATATCAGAATCGCAAAGCTCTCTGACGAGTTCGATACCGTCGGCGAGCCCGTTCTGAAGTTTGATCTCGAAGAAGAATTCTCCATCGAGACTGCTCTCGTTGTGGCTGAAATCTATTTCAAGAACGGTGAATGGAAGTTCAATGCTGTTGCTGCCGGTTATCAGGGTGGCCTGGAAGCAATCTGCCGCTCTTTTGGTGCAAATGTATAAAATGCCTGTCACCAGCCCGAATTAACAACTCGGGCTGGTGATGTTGAAATAGGAGATATACAGATGAAAGAATTTCAAAAAGGCCAGCGGATAAGAACGGCCTCGGGTGGCGAGCTTGAAGTCATTCAGAAGCTTGGCGAAGGCGGCCAGGGTGTTGTTTATAAAGTCAACTACAACGGTAAACAGTTGGCGCTCAAGTGGTATTTTGGCAACAAACTGAGCAACGCCGATAAGTTCTATAGAAATATCCAGAACAACATTAAGCAGGGTGCACCAACAAGTGCGTTCCTGTGGCCGTTGGAAATCACGGAATACTTTGAAGGTAGTTTCGGATATTTGATGGAGCTTCGCCCCAGCGAGTATAAGGACTTCTCTCTGTTCCTGCTTGCAAAGGTTCACTTTGCAAATATCGAAGCAATCATTAACACTGCGTTGTGCATTACAAATGGATTCCGTGAGCTTCACAATAAGGGATACAGCTATCAGGACTTGAACGACGGCAACTTCTTTGTTAATCCCAAAACTGGTGATGTCCTAATCTGTGACAACGATAATGTTGCTCCATACGGAGAGAACCTTGGTATTGCCGGTAAGTGTCGGTACATGGCTCCCGAAGTTGTTATGGGCAAAAAGCGTCCTGACAGCCATACCGACCGTTTTTCATTAGCGGTTGTCCTATACATGCTGCTCTTCTTGAACCATCCCCTTGAGGGAAAGCGCACCATGTGTCCTTGTTTGACCGAGGAACTGGAACGCAAATTCTATGGAAGCGATCCTGTGTTCGTTTGGGATTCCACTAATGATAGCAACCGCCCCGTTCGCGGCGTACATACCAATGAAATCAAGCTGTGGCCCCTCTATCCCGAGTTTGTTAGAAAGACCTTTGAAAAGGCGTTCAGCCACGAGGTAATGGTGGGTAATGACACAACTCACCGCGTCATCGAAAAAGAATGGCAGGAAGTCTTTACTACCCTTCGTGATTTGATGGTCAAGTGTAGCTGCGGAAGCGAAACCTTCATTGATCCTTCCAAGCAGGCTTGTCAGTGCATCAACTGCGGCAAGAGCATTGAGCGTCCTTTGATTCTCAAGGTTAAAAAATATCACGCAGCACTGACACCGGGCAAGAAACTGTACGCTTGCCATGTTCAGTATGACAGTGACGATTTCAAAGAAACATGCGGCGAGGTTATCGCAAGCAGAAACAATCCCGCCTTGTTGGGTTTGAGAAATGATTCGGATAACACTTGGGAAGCAATCCTACCCAACGGAACAAGCAAAGGCTATCCCAATGGCCAGGTTATTAAGCTTGGCAAGGGTATCAAAATCAACTTCGGCAATGGAAATGTCGGCGAAGTAATCTAAAAGGAGAATGGATTTATGGGACTTTATGATGAGGTCGTTGAAGTACCGAGAAGAACGATGGTTCTTTTCTTTGTTGTTGATACTTCCGGAAGTATGGGCGGCGCTAAGATCGGCACAGTAAACTCGGCAATCGAAGAAGTTGTGCCTGAACTGAAAGATATTTCCGAGAGCAACGCAGATGCACAGATTAAGGTAGCCACCCTCTCTTTCTCTACTGGTGCCAGATGGATTGACAGTGCTCCCGTCGCTGCCGAGAATTTCAGATGGAATTACTTGGATGCTAACGGTGTGACCGATCTGGGCGCAGCTTGTCTGCAGCTGAACGAGAAGCTCTCTCGTAACGCTTTCATGAGTGATGCTACTGGTTCTTTTGCTCCCGCAATCTTCCTGCTTTCTGACGGTGAGCCTACCGATAACTATAAGCATGGTCTGGAAAAGCTGAAGCAGAACAACTGGTTCAAGAAGGCGATTAAGGTCGCTGTTGCAATTGGTGATGATGCAAATAAGACCGTTCTTGCTGATTTCACTGGCAATATTGAATCCGTTATTACGGTTCACACTCCTGAAGCTCTGAAAAAGTGGATTCAGTTCGTCAGTGTTCGTGCTTCTGAAATCGGTAGTAAGAGCTCTAACGCTGGCTCCGGTTCCGGCTCTGGTGATGCTGCTCCGAGTGGAGACGGTTCCGAAATTGTTAGCAAGCAGGATGAATTTGTTAAGGAAATTCAGGCACAGGCCGCAGATGCCGCAGAGTGGGATTCTTTTGATGATGACGGCATTCAGTGGTAAGAAGGAGGGTCCCCATGCGCATGCAATCCTTTCATCTATCCACACAAGGTGCAAGCCATATTAAGAAGAATAAAGAGTGCCAAGATGCCTCCGAAAGTTACAATGATGAGAACTGTGCTATAGCTATTGTGTGTGATGGACATGGCGGAGATGATTACGTCCGGAGCGCCGTAGGATCTGCTTTTGCAGCCTCTATCACCAAAAACAACATCCTTAGTTTTATTTCAGATGTGAACAAGGATGAGTTGAAGAGACATCATCCCCAGCTAATAAAAACTCTGCAGGCGAGCATTATTAGTGCTTGGAGTAGTGCGATTCATGGTCATTACGAAGCAAATCCGTTTACGGAAGCCGAAATCTCTGTACTTTCGGAAAGGGCCAGACGCAAGTATCTTCAAGAGCAACGAATTGAGAGTGCTTATGGTACAACTCTGATTGCAGTAGCGAGCACAAAAGACTATTGGTTTGGCATTCATATTGGAGACGGCAAGTGTGTGGCGGTAAACCCGGAAGGTAAGTTTGTTCAGCCCATACCTTGGGATGAAAAGTGCTTTCTGAATGCGACTACATCCATCTGTGACTCCGATGCCTTGAACAGTTTCCGCTACTTCTATTCGGAAAAGCTTCCTGTTGCAGTATTCGTTGGGTCCGATGGCGTTGATGATTGTTTCAGTTCTGAGCAACAGCTTAACAATCTCTATAAGACGGTGCTTTACTCTTTTGCGACTTCTGATTTTTCTGAAGCCGTAGACGATTTGAGCGATTACCTTCCCCGCCTTTCCGCAAAAGGCAGCGGTGATGATGTCTCCGTTGCTGCCATACTCGATATGGATATGATAGGTGAGATCAGTGTGGTCAAAGAGTTCGACAAAGAGAAAGAAAAAGCTCGTGTTGAAGAACATGCCCGCATTGCAGCTCTGAAAGCAGAGGAAGAACGCAAACGGGTTGAAGCAGAACGCGCAGAGCAGCTCCGGCAGCAACAGGCCCAAAAAGCGACTGCGATTAAGCGCTGTGGGCACTGTGGTGCAAGGTTGCATCCCGGGATGAAATTCTGTAGCGAGTGCGGTACGCGGATTGTTCCGACTGCTTCGGGTTCTACTGTCTCTCCTGTACAGCCCGATCCTAATGCAACCCCTGATCATCTCAAAATTATTAAGATTGTGCCTTTCGGTAGCGACTCTTCGGTGCCTGCCTCGGAGAATACGAATGCCGCTGTTGATAGCGCACCGGTAGCTGATAGCATACCGGAAGATGAAGTTATTATTACGGAGAAAGTTGAAACAGCCGGAGAACCGGTCATAGAAGTTGCTGCAGAGTCTGTAGAAGCAGTCGGACCCCCGGTTGAAGAAGCTTCTGAGCCGGTCGATACGCCAGAAACTGCACTTCCGAGTGAACTTTTGGTAATCGATGACATAGCAGCGGAAATCCCTGTACAAACTGGAACGGTCGAAATTGAGGCTGCCGACGAGATGCCTGATGAAGCAAAAACATCGGATGGCGTCAAAGAAGCAGTCGATGCTGATGACGTGTAATTGCAAACAGATATATGATTTGAGGATGCAGATATATCTGTGACAATGTTCCCAGGTATATCTGCACTTCTTTTTACAAAAGAGGTAAATATGAATACTCTTACAATTTTTCTCAGCATCTTGCTGCTCGTATCCATTCCCCTCGGGGTTAAGAATGCAGTAGCATATAAAAAAGTTCGGATTGAAAAACGAGCTAAAAACCTTGGCTACGATTTGACTTTCGATAAGTAATACTCTCTTGAAGTTGTGTACTGGCGTCATTAGGGATGTGTATTCTATGGGGAATGAAAAAGACAATTTCAAACAGGTAATGCGAACCGTTGTCGAAGCTTATGGAACAGAACTTCTCAACGATGCCAGACGAACAAACGCTCTTTTAATGGACTATGCCCCTCGACAGGCCAGAGAGCGAAAGCTGATAGTTTCGGCGTTGCAGGAAGGAATTGGAAGTGAACTTATACACTCCATCGACAAAGGAAAGCAAGACCAGCAATTATGTGTAAATCGCTGTGTGCGCTGCCTTGTAGATGAGGCGTGGGTAACAGAAGAAGCGGCTCAGTTTGCTGTTGGTGTTATAGCATTTGCAATCGGTATTAACGGCGCTGATATCCCGCAAGTGGTTAGAGCCAACTCAGCTCCCGCTCTTACGAGAAGCGAAAAAGAACTCGAAAAAGGAGCTTTCGATCACAAACATACTGACATAAAGAACTTTCTCAGTCAGTATCAGGTGATTGGTTATAAAGCATTTGCTGCAGACCAAACGCTCAAAGATTTGGAACTTCCACAAGGTATCAAAACAATAAAGGCAAAAGCATTTGTTGACTGCATAAACCTAAAAAGAATTGTACTCCCATCTACCATTGAAGAAATCGGAGTTGGTGCCTTTGCAGGATGCGATTCTTTGGAGATGATTTCTCTAAATAGAAATGCAAACTATACTGTCATCAACGGAATGTTGATTGATAAAAAAGGAAAAGCGTTAATGCGTGTAACCAACGCTGCTGCAGAACGGTGCGTAATCCCACAGGAGGTCACATCTATTCAAGCAAGGGCTTTTGAGAGAAGTAATGTGCAGTCAGTAGTGTTACCGAAGAATCTAACTGAACTTTCGGGAAATGCGTTCGCATTTTGCGGTAAACTTCAGCGATTTGATATTGATTCACATAGCCAACTTTATTCGTCTATAGAAGGCGTTCTTCATACGAGAGATCGCACTCAATTAGTCAGATTCCCATCAGGGTTTCAGGGCGTGAACTATATTATTGAGGATACTGTCTCTCATATTGCGGATGGAGCCTTTTGCGGTACGGCAAACATCGAATCAATCACATTCACCAGCACCCTAAAATCCATAGGTTCAAGGGCTTTTGAATACTGTAGAAAACTATCATCACTTGTGCTACCAAGTAGTGTGGAAATAATTGGGGAGCGAGCATTTCAATATTGCAACCAGCTTTCGAGCATCATGCTTCCTCGGAGTATTCACGAAATTGGTGACTATGCATTTTGCGGCTGTTCATCTATACAAGCCATAAGCATTCCTAAAGGTGTAAAAAGGATCGGTCATGCTGCTTTTAAGGATTGTTCGTCGCTTAGGAAAATAATCATTCAGGATAACATTGAGTTTATTGGCGATGGTGCATTTGTCGGCTGCTCCGATGATATGGAAATTGCCATTAAGAACAATAGCTATGTAGAAAGATACTGTAGTGCTCACAAAATTGCTTGGAGTGCGCTCTAATTGCCAGGAGTAGATGTTATGACGATTCAGGAACAGCTAAACGCTATAAATGAAACCTTTGTTAAATTGCATAAGGATTTCATGCGCTTTGAGGCTGACAAACAGGCTCTTTCCAGTAAGTATTCTTTGGAGTATGTGCGCGTTCAAGAAAACTGGAATAAAGAGCGTGATCGAATCATCTCCGTTAAGGAAGATGTCCTTAAATACTATCGCATTGCAAAGGACAATTCTTCTAAGGAATTAGTAACTTCTGGAATTAGTGGGCAGCGTCCGGATATCGCTCGGTTGAACCGACTGATAGAGCAGATCAACTCTAACAGTCGAAATGACCCTGTTGCTGGGCAGATCATCGATTTGGCAAGTCAGTATGTTGCTTACCTGGACAAAGAACTCGCTCAGATTAGTTCAAAGGAACAGGCAGACAGACGCAATGTTGATCAGAGGAAAAATCAGGAAAGCGCTCGGCTAACACAGCAGAAAAAACAGGTTCTGATGGATTGCGAACGGTATCTCAAGGGAGATGATGTAGCGAACCTTGTTCGGCTCTTTGAAGCAATTCACAGAGACTACGAAATCACCGAGAGCTATTTTAAAAATTGGGGACAGGCCGTCCAGCGTAAACGCATGATGCTCTTTGGGTTTCAGCAGTTCGCATTGGATGTTCCGCAAATGTTCTGCAAAACACTAAAGGGCAGCTTGGGACACCACTTTGATGAAACGAGTAAAATGGTGAATTGCCCTTGCGGGTTTACTACGAATAGCTCTGAAGAAATCAACATTGAATATGTTGATAGGAATGAAGTCTATGTAAAAAAAGGAATTCAAGCGCTTGTTTTGAACTTCCTGCGGTATTTTAGACCAAGTGAGTACAAAGTCTCTATCTTTGATTATATCCACTATAACGCTGATGTTTTAGGCCCGCTCTCGGTACTCACGAGCGGAAAAAACAGCATCATTGAAAAGCCTGCTTCTGATTCTAAGTCCTTGCGGCAGAATATTGCAATTCTTGCCGACTACTATCGTAAGGTTGAATCTAAGATAGGAACAATGACGCTTTTTCAGTACAACAAACAGCAAAAGCCGGAAAACAGAATCCCTTTCCGCATTTTGATTATCAATAGGGCTGAAGATGTATATCGTACCTCTGACGATCCGGAAATGTCTTATATCGTCAACAATGCCGAGAAATTCGGGGTCACGGTTATTCATATGTCGAAAAGCTCTGATGGTGGTAGCAAAGGCAAAGACCGTGAAAAGAAGTATCTTGCCCAGTCTAAGGATTGTGTTGGCATTATTAGTGACGCACAGGGGAATTTTTACATTGAGAATAATGTTGAATGGCTTGCCTTCAAGTGGTTGGATGCACCCTCTACTCTCCCGTCAGATTTTATAGCCCGCGTTACCGCGGCCACAAAACCGAAAGAGATTGGAAGCAAGTATTTTTCTCGCTATAGCATGAAAACCCCTGTGAAATCCACCGGCAAGCGCAAGCCAATCTCTATTCCTTTTGCGATTGACGAGGATGACAATGTAATCAGCTGTAGCTTTGAAAACGATTTGTTTGCCGCTTACATCATGGGTGCTGCCGGCTCCGGCAAATCTACTCTGCTTCACACTATTATTAGCGGTTTGATAATGAACTATCATCCTGATGAAGTTGAGTTATGGCTCATGGACTTCAAGATGCTTGAATTTAAGCGGTATGTGGATCACAGACCACCGCATGTTAAATATATTTTGTTGGAGAAGTCTGAGGATCTTGTTTTTGACATTATCGACCATTTGACCGATTTGCTTGATAAGAGACAATATAAGTTCTCACAAAACGGATGGTCAAAACTAACTGATGTTCCCCCAGAAGAGAATATGCCTGCCGTTTTCGTTATTATTGATGAATTTGCACAGATGTCTCAGATTTTGAAAGAGACAAAAGGTGCAGGATATGGCTCCGACTATACCATTAAACTTGAAAACCTGCTGGCCAAAGGCCGTGCCCTTGGTCTTAAGTTCATCTTTGCGAGCCAGACCTACACAACTGGTATTTCTGGTCTTACTGAAACTGCGTGTAAACAGATTCAGATGCGCTTTGCTCTGAAGAATACACCGGAAGAGATTAAGCAAACACTGACCCTATCCTCGGATCAGATTACTCCCGAACTGAGCCGAACAATAGCTTCAATGCCCGCTTATGAAACGATATTCAAATGGGCAGATGAAGAGAATCATGTCCATATTGGCCGGTATAGAAATATGTACACGGTCGGAAATGAAGTTGAAACGCTTGTTGATAAAATCAATGCGACAATTAAGCCGGTCAAGGCAGGAAACACCACGAGTACAACTTGCATAGACAAGAAGCCCGTTCTGATTGATGGTAGCCAGCCCAAAACATTTAAGAGTCAGATTCCGTATTATAAGGAGTTTGAGGCTATGCAAGATTCCGATGACTACGATGACAGCGACATTTTGATGTACGCAGGTGTCCCCTGTAGTTTTAGCCTTGCCAAGCCATTTATACTGTGTAACGCCACAGCGGAAAACATTTTGATTGCCGGTGGTGACCGTGACAGCAAGGTAAATATCATCCTTTCGATCTTAAACAGTTACAGCCGAAAAGGACATGAGATTGAAATATGGGCGCATGAACGATCTCCTATCTTCAAGCGCTACAAGGGTACAGTATTTGCCAAGAGAACTCAACGGACAGATCTTGCTGAAATCTGTGGGCAAATTTCAGAGATAAAAAAGGCGGTCCAAAAGCGCACGGTTTCCGAAAAATTGATCGTTTGTTTTGGCTATGAGAATTTGGCGTCCGATTTTGATGTTCTTGGCGATGGAGCAACCGAACCTGTAGTCCAGGAGAGAGCGCATCCACAGAGAGGCACATCCCTCCCCGACATGAGCGAAATATTGCAGAGAGTTCGTGAATGCGACGATCCTGAAGAGAAAAAGCGGATTGTAGAGGAATACAATCGTCGCAGAGCGGAGGCAGAAAACGATGTGGCTCAGGATGATTATGAGGAGGATGAAAGCGGTGGAATCTATGACGCTCGTGACGATGTGGAATGGATTATCAAACGCGCTTCCAACTATGGTCTACATTTTCTGTTTTGCTTTGACCAAGGCCGAGATTTCATAAATCTTCGTTTGGACGAAAATGCTTTCCGCCATAAAATACTTTTTCCAATGTCGAAGGATGAATCCATCTCTATCATGGGAAACCGAAAAGCAAACGAGATCGGTGACGGGACCTGTATCTACAGCAATGGAAAGGACGCTTTTACTCTCAGACCTCATATCTATCGCGGGGTTCCATGTAACGGCTGGACGATAGATGATAATGGAAACATAGTCCAGAGAGGATGATTTTATGGCAAGATACGCGATTAACGCTGAGGGCGCTGCGTCAATGCGAGCCTTGGCGAAACAACTATACACAGAAGCCAACGCTATACTTGAATCATCATCTATATTGGAAACCAAGGTATCTGCAGTTGGGGATGGCTTGGGCATTTACGAATCCGAGATTATAAGTGTCATTCAGCAAGGCCGAAACACTCTGAAATCAAACCGTGATGATATTCTCAATCTTGCTCAACGTGTTTTGCAAAAAGCGGATGAAATTGATGAATTGATTTCGCTTAGTTGGGGTGGTGCTGCGGTTGCCGCAACAGCTGGCTTCGCCGCTGCAGCTGCAGGTGGTGGCAACACCTCCGCTGGCAGTATGGCTCCAACAAGAACAAGCCCCCGTGATTTGGTAGCGTCGCAATATGGGTTTAATAAAGATAGCGACGGGAATATGGTTTATGACTCGCCAAACGAAATGAACCAATATCTTTACAGCTCGCAAGGAAGTGCAGATGCTGCATTCCAGGGAACTTGCGGTCTGTGTTCATGTGCAAACATCCTCAGACTTTCCGGTGTAAATGCCAGTGAAAAAGATATGATTGCCTACGCTTCAAAAACCAAAGATCCCAATTCGTTCAACGGCATGTTATGCGCGACGGGGTATTCTGATCCTGGCCTAAACGGAGGAACAAGCCCGAAGAGCCGGCAGCAGATTTTAAAGCACTTTGGGATTGATAGCGGCGTATTCCCTATTTCCCATGATGCCGACGGTTCGATATCTACCGGAAACCTTACGCAAATTGCAGATCATGTTTCTGCAGGACGAGGGGTAATTCTCTCAGTACATGCTGATGTTCTTTGGGATAATGCACCTTTTGGAATCGATGACTATCATGCGGTTACTGTTACTTCCGTTAAAAAGAACAGCTCAGGTGATATATTGGGCTTCTATATCTGTGACTCTGCAAACGGTGGTACAACTTACTATTCCGCAGACAGGGTGCGACGTTCTCTCACGGGTTCACCGATGAATGTAACTTATCCCATAATCCGGTAAGAAAGGAGGAGTGTAGATGGAACTCAGACAGGTAAAAGGCATTTTGCATCAATCTGAATGTGGAGAAATGTTTCTTGATGGCATGGGGTGTTCTGAACCGATTTTAACTAAAACCGAAAACGGGCTGGTAGATAACTTTTTTGTCTATCTTGCCAACAAAAAAGAGGCGACCTACTCTGCTCCAATAGCAAGAATCAGTCTGCAGGCAGAGAATGGCTCAATTATAAAAATAGTTTCCTGTAACGATGAACCATTCAGTATTCCTCCTACAGAAACTATCAAAGCCAATCCTTTCATTCCTTCCGAGCAGGATTATAAGGAGTATTCCGCTCTATATGCGAAGATACGTAGTATCGCATTCAAAACCCCTTGTTCAAGCAGTGAGCAGCAGACGATATCTGCATATTTAGATTCTCTCGAAAAGGTGGTCAATAAATCGCTTTTCCCATTCTATAAGGAACTGGCTCCGACCTTCTTTGAATGGGCAACTAATGAACTGAAATAAACAGGAGGGATATGCAATGGAGAAATGGAACGATAAGTAGATGGCCCAGTACCCTGATGCATCCATGTAGGAATTTGCTGTGGCGTTGTCTCAGCAAATAACTCGCACTTATGTTAGTTTGCTTGTCGTTCAGGTGGTTATATTTATTTCCGTATTATCTCTTGCTTCTTTACTCCAAGCAAAAGGAGGTCAAAATGGCAAAGTATGCAATTTCACAAGAGGGACTCAATAGCTTAGATAAACTGTCAAATAATTTGCTTCAAGTTGTCACTGGGATTGATGATGCCTGCAGAACCCTTTATACAAAAATAGAGGGATTGGAATCCGGCCTCGGTATTTACGAAAAGGAGATTCTTATGTGTATTCGCGAGGTTGTAGCAGCCAATAACCAAGGCAAAGAAGGCGTATCGCATCTTGTGGCTACTGCAATCCCACAACAGAAAGCAATTATCGAAGAAATTATGAGTATGGTCGGTGGTACAGATGGTGACGATGACGATCAGCCGCCGCGGAAAAAATTGGTGCTTAGACGCCGCTAAAACAGGAGGATAAAACAATGGCAGGAAAGACAGTTGATACCGAATCCTTGGGACAGGCCGCTGCCGCCCTTGGTACTTACATTGCTGATGTTAAGAGCAACATTCAGAAAATGAACGATGCCGCTCAGGACTGCAGCGATAACATGGGCAGTGATGTTTACAGCCAGAAAGCGATTGCCAATCTGCAAACCTGTGCAAAAGAGCTTTCCAAGACTATTTCCAGTGCGGAAGATCTTCGCAAAAAGATCCTTGCGAAGAAAAAGCAGATTGAAGATTCTGTTAGAGGTTTTTAAGGAGGGAGAATCATGGCTGTATATGGTATTAGCAAAGAAGGAGCTGACGCTCTCAAGCAGTTGGCTACCGATATGGGAAATTTGAATAACGATATCCAGGAGTGCGGCAAAAAACTGACTACCAAGATTAGCGGCCTTGGCGAAGGTCTCGGCATCTATGAGTCTCAGATCCTTGAACTTGTTTCCGGTGTTAATCAGACGCAGGAAAAGGGGCGTGAATCTGTGGAGCTGTTGACAACCAAGGTCAAGAAGATGGCAGCCGATGTTGAAGCCATGGTTAGCGCCGGTCTCGCATGATTAGCTGCGGAAAGGAGAGGAAGAAATGAACCCTATTACCAACAGCACCATCAAGGAGCAAATGCGGCAGCGTAATGAGAGCATGGCTCAGAATAGAGAAAGCCAGATCAGGAATCAGCTTGCAGCAAATCTGAACCGCCTTACCTACAAAAAAAAATATGACTTCTCTCCTTTTGGGATTGGTGGAGGTATTCTTGGGGTAATTCTTGCGTTTTCAGGCTTGGGTTTTTCGGGTATTTTTGTTGGCTTGGCTTTAGGAGCCGGTGGATGGGTTGTCTTAAATCAGAGTGTTAATTCCGCTAACGGTAACATAGACAGCGAAAAGCAACGCCTCCAAGATATTGCCAATAACGAAATACGGCAGGAGTATGCAAGAGCTGACCAGAGAACTCAGCAGGAAATTTCTGCGTATGAGCGCGATGTCAAAATGTATGCGCAAAAGGTTCTTGCTAAAGCAGAAAGCATTGCGCCAATGGTGGACCATGTTGTCAGCATGTTCCAGCGAATGATTTCCCAAGCTGATGCTGGCGCACATATGAAGTTTATTGAAGCTGATTTTACATATCAGGTCATCACAAGCGGTATCAAGTATAGCTATCAGAGCCGATACACCAATCCGCAGGATGATTACAACTTCAACAAGGAACGCTACAGAGATTTGCACACTCCTGCCGAGTGTGAAGGACTGGCACAGGCGCTGGCAAAGCTTGCAATCAACAAGATGAAGAGCATCTATCCACCCAACTCCATTAACATCTCGCTGAGCCACAACGATGCTCAAGTGACGCTCCATTTTAAAGGTGCAAATAAGAACTTTGTCCCCGCCAGAGATATCATGTAAATTGCAAAGGTGGTGATTGCATGGGATTGTTTTCTGATCTTTTTTCCCAAAACAACTCCGCAGATGAGAATATACCGGCGATAATGCCTGCCGGGGCATTAGATCAAATACGTCAGGGAATTATCCCTACCATGCGCACTGACAGGATCATGCTCTCTGACGGTGAGGTGTGCCATTTTTCTGAACGGGCAATTATTGTGACCGAGAAGACGAGAAAAAGATATGTCGGGCGCTCAAATGGCTTTAGCTTTCGAGTTTGCCGTGGTGTAACCTATCGAACGGGTCAAAATAGAGGAACCCCGATAGAGGAAACCTATACAGAAAAAAACAAAGGTCTTTTGTATGTTACAAATAAGCGGATCATATTTGTCTCCGATAAGAATGCGTTCGACAAGAAACTCAAAAGCCTGACTGCAATTACCCCGTATTCTAACGCGGTTCAATTTCAGTTTTCGAGTAAAACATATACCGTAATGGTTCCGGATGGAGGAATTATTAACTCATTGATCTCCTTGATAAATAAAAGCTGATCCATTACATGAAACAGGGAGTAATTACTATGAAAGAAACCATGAATGAAGCCACAGTGGTTATGGCAAAATGTCGCCGCTCAAAACAACCATTTGGTATCCGAATGGAAAAGAAAAAAGATGGTGTTTGGTATTGCACATGGGCATTTAGATTAAGCGAGCGAGCTGCCGCCAACGAAGGTTATGGCGGAACACTTGTGTCCGGAAGAGTTGATCTCGATGCAGAGTACCCTGGATGTCCATACTGCGGAGCTATGGGGTGGTTTAGCTGTGGTTCATGCGGAAAGCTGACCTGTAATTCCGGTGAAACTCATGTAACCTGCGGATGGTGCAATATGTCTGGTGAGTGCAGTGCTGCCGAAAGTTTTGACCTCAAGGGTGACGGATATTAAGCTACCCTTCTGTTGGAGGGCCAACCCGTGAAAAACGAAAGATACTATTATGGCATTCTCTCAAAAGACGAGAAAGCCGCTTATCGGATGATCTATAACGGTATCAATATGCGGGCACTTAATATTGTTGTTCCTGTCTATCTTCCGCCGCAACAAATACAGGACGTCTACTTAAAAGTCCTCTATGATAACCCAATATTCTATTACATCAATCAGACTGTGATACGAATGACGGGTGAGGCTGGATACTATATTCTCCTGCCGGAGTATCTTTATACCAATACAGAGATTGAGCGCATCAATCAAGATATTCACAATGTATTGCGCAGGATTGATGTAAAGGCAAGAACAATGCTGTCAAACGAGTTTCGCTTGGAGAAGTATCTCCATGACAGCGTGGTTAAAAGTGTTGCTTATGATTATGACTCTCTGCAAAAGAGCGACTGTTATAATGCACACTCTATAGTTGGCGTTTTCCTTGATAAAAAAGCTGTTTGCGAAGGAATCGCAAAAGCGTTTAAACTTTTGTGCAATGAATATTCGATTAAGTGCATTGTCGTGCTTGGAAAAGCTGACCCTGAAGGGAAATTTGAAGGTGATTCCTATCATGCATGGAACCTTGTAAAAGTCGGTAATGGTTCGTATCATGTCGATGTTACTTGGGACAATATGTTTGAACGAGAAATAGAGCACATAAGCTATGACTATTTCAATGTCACCACAGAGGATATTCTGAAGGATCATCAGCCAATGGGAAAACTACCGGTTTGCACTGACATTGGCCTAAATTACTTCCATTGCACCAAGAGTTTTGTTGGTACTTACCAAGAACTCGTAACTCTGATACAGCAACGGTTCAATGCCAGAGCCATTATGTTTAAGATCAAACCTAATAGTCCAGAGTTTCAAACCATGGACGAGGTCAAAGCGAAGACCTACTTAGCTTTATCTCATGCAATGCTACTTATGGGAAAAAACAAGAAAACTGTTGCGCTATTCAACGATGCACAGTGGATTGGAAAAATTCTTTTCCCGCAGGAGGGAAATTAAGATGATTCGTATTTGGATGAACCATTGGTTCAGCACAGCCTATAACATTGTAAATCTAATAAAACAGGACGACCCTGATTTTTATGTAATTGGCACAAATGAGAACTACAATTCTCCAATACGAACCGTCTGTGACGAATGGTACCAGGAACCCACTCTAAAAGATGATGAGTATGTAGAACACTGTCTGGAGTTTTGCCAAGATCATCATGTGGATGTGTTTCTCCCGCGACGTGGGATGTTGGAAATAAGCAAGCAAAAATCTCAATTTGAAGCGTTAGGAACAAAGGTTATGGTTGATGACTATAATCTCATTTCTGTATTAAACCATAAGAATGAAGCTTATGAGCTTTTCAAAAAAGAAGGAATCGGTATAGTTCCCGAATATCGTATAGTTACAACCGTTGATGATTTCCGACAGGCCTATGCAGAACTTAGCTGTCAGTATAAGTATGTGTGCTTCAAGTTCGTTAAGGATGAAGGCGGGAAAAGTTTTCGTCTAATCGACAATAACCGCACTGGATATGCTTCACTCTTCAAGAAACAAACCTCTCGTATGACATACAAAGCATCCGTAGCAGCGTTGTCTGAAAAGGAAGTATTTGCACCCATAATGCTTATGCCCTATCTCCCCAATGAGGAGGTCAGCGTTGATTGCCTTAAGACATCACGCGGGATTATTATGATTCCGCGTGTAAAAGGAGCTACGAGGATTGAGAAAATCAGATATAATGCGGAGATTCTATCCACCTGTGAGATTCTCTTTACGAAAATTCCGCTGGAAAGCCCCTGCAACATCCAATTCAAGTATTTGGATGGGATTCCATACATACTTGAGGTCAACACAAGAATGTCGGGCGGTGTGCAAATGGCGTGTTTGGGCAGCGGCATCAATATACCCAACATTGCCGTGAACAAACTCCTCGGAATTGAAAAGCCCTGGACAAACAACTACGAAGAAAAGCAAGTGTCTCACATCGAGATGCCTGTCATTATATAGAAAGGTAACGGTGATTATATGATACTTCTCTTAATTGGCATTGCCATCACGTTATGGGCCTCTTATAACATTAAGGCTACATTCAAAAAGTATTCTCAGTTGCGATACAGTAAAAATGCAACTGCGGAGGTGGTAGCAAAGTGGATTCTGAAGCAGAACGGAATTACCAATGTTAGAATCGAGCGCATTTCAGGAAGTCTAACCGATCATTATGACCCGGCAAATAAGGTGTTAAGACTATCTGACTGTGTGTACGGATCTGCCTCCATGGCAGCGATAGGTGTTGCAGCTCATGAGTGCGGACATGCTATTCAAGATAATATTGCCTATCAGCCTTTGGTAACGCGCAGAAAATTGGTGCCCATTGCAAACATTGGCTCAACCATTTCTTATCCTGTTATTTTGTTGGGTATTTTCTTTGGCGCAACTGGCTTGCTGAATATTGGTATCATGCTGTTCTCGGCTGTTGTGGTGTTCCAGTTAGTAACTCTGCCTGTAGAGTTTGATGCATCTAAACGCGCATGTACAATTCTTGAAACATCCAACAGGTTCGCCCCTACTGAGATCGATGCTGTCAAGAAAGTTTTGTCTGCGGCTGCTATGACATATCTCGCCTCTGCGCTGAACTCTATATTTCAGTTGATGAGATTACTGAACATCGCAAGACGAAGGTAAGCTTGTAAACTCCGGGGGGACTTCTGCATATACTAATCAAAAATGCGGAGGTTCGCTCATGGATTTTGTAATTCGGTTTTTGTTCTTAACCTTAACTACCGTTTTTACTCTTTTTGTAGCCAAGGAAAGTTGGGCGAAGCACAATATTTTACTCATGATTGCCTTTATTTTTGTGGTAGGAATAATTTTTATTGTATAACTTCTGTTGTGCAATTAGGAGAAAGTATGCAGAACGGTAACATCCATCCAAAGATACGCTTTTTTTGCGATCTCGACCATACATTGATTTATTCCCACCGTGTAGTTCTTGGCGAAGAGAAAGTTGTGGTGGAGCGTCTAAATGGAAAAGAACAAAGCTTCATGACTCGGACGACATACGAGTTTTTGAAAAAACAAGACCACCTTGATCTTATTCCAGTCACGACAAGAAGTGACTCACAATTTAGTAGACTTACTGTTTTTCAATATGGTGAGCTATGTAAATATGCCTTGATTTGCAACGGTGGTGTGCTTCTTGTTGATGGAAAAGAAGATGAGACATGGTATATGGAAACATTGTCTTTGATTTCTCAAGAAGTATCAGCGCTGAATGAGGTGCGGAGCATTGTTCAGGAACTGTTACCATCGACAGAAATACATGATGTAAGAGGATTGTTTTTCTACATCAAACACGACTCACCGTGCCAGTTTGCATTACAGCTTACACAACTTACATTTCCTGCCAATATTTGTATTCAATATGACCGTCATAAAGTGTATTGCTTGCCATCGACGCTTAATAAAGGCATGGCAATTCAGAGATTTGAAAAACGGTATGGTTGTACAAAAACCATATCTGCAGGCGATAGTGGATTTGATTTTCCCATGCTTTCGTGTGTTGATACTGCAATCATCCCTGCCAATGTCGGATGGCAAATCAAGTCACAAAACGTAATCATTATTACAGATGCCATTTTTTCAGATGGTATCTGCAGGTATCTAAATACAAGGCGAAAAGAGGAACTCAGCAGCATGAACAACATGGAACTTGGGTATAGCATAGGAGCACTTCTGTACTCACCGGCACTGAACAAGAAAATTACAACTTCTATTTTAAGTGGGCAGTTTGGGAATAACTATTCGATTGCGCTTTGCCTTGAAGATACGATTGCGGATTCTGCTGTTGGACATGCATTGGATCAGATGAAAAAAACCTTTGCAACACTTCACTCAGCTTTTATTACTCAACAAGTGGTGCTACCTAAGATTTTTGTTAGAGTCAGGAACCCAGAGCAGATTAAAGAGGTTTACCATCAGATAAGCCCTTATATCGATATTTTCTCTGGGTTCATTTTTCCAAAGTATTCTGTCGCCAATGCAGATAGATACAACGTAGAGTTTGAAAAAGTCCTTGAGGAATCACCAAAGAGATTCTACATGATGCCAATTCTCGAAAGCGAAGATATTATCGATTATACGTCCCGACCTGCCGTACTCGCACAGCTCAAGAATAAAATCGATGCTATGAAAGAACATATTCTCAATGTTCGTGTTGGTGGCAATGATTTCAGTAATGCGTTTGGGTTGCGCAGACATATAGATGAAACCATTTATGATATTCTCCCTATCTCACAGTTGTTGTGCGATATTCTTACGGTATTTTCAAGGGATTATGTTGTCTCTGGCCCTGTATGGGAATACTATTCAAGCAGTAACGGGGAGTGGGAAGAAGGTCTTAAAAGAGAATTGAAGCTTGATGTGTTGAATGGGTTTGTTGGGAAAACCGTTATTCATCCAAATCAAATTCCGGTCGTTACCGACTCACTAAAGGTGAGAAAACAGGACTATGATGATGCTATGGAGATACTGTCTTGGAGCGATGAAAAGGAACTGCTCGTTGGTGGCAGCGCACAAAAAGAGCGCATGAATGAAGTTAACACCCATTTGCGTTGGGCAAAAAGAACTGCTGCTTTAGCCAACATATATGGAGTCCAGGAATAAAGATTAGAGCGAGGAAAAACGATGTACACAGCAAAAGATACTTTGCGGCTTGCAAAGAGATACAACAACACAAAACGTCCATACCTTTTTGTTAATCCGCTTCAGGCAAAGCATATTCCGGTCAGTCCGACAGAGTCTTTGAACATGATGAATGCGCTTGGCAAGAAGCTCTCTGAAAAATATCCGAAGACAAAATTGATTATAGGTTTTGCGGAAACGGCGACCGCAATAGGAGCTGCCGTTGCTGAGTGCTTCTCGCTTAACTGCGTTTATGTGCATACAACGAGAGAGTCTGTGCCAAGAGTAATCGAATGGATACGTTCTGCGGAAGAACACAGTCATGCAACAGAGCAAAAGTTGATAGGCGATTATTTGGGCGGGTGGATCTCTGCTACAGATAGCGTCATCTTTGTTGACGATGAGATTACCACGGGCAAAACGCTTATAAATTTGATCGGCCAGCTACGGGCAAAATATCCACAGTTAAATAAGAAGCAGGTTGTAGTAGCCTCCCTACTTAATCGAGTCTCAGCTGTGGATGAGCAGAGACTGGCAGATGCCAATATCGCTTGCGAGTGGTTAGTAAAAGTTCCGGAAGATGACTACTCTGTTGCAGTTCAAAAGATCCCGATTCACGCAGCAGCTACCGTAGAGCCAGTAGCACTTGATATGGCTTATCAAGCACTTTTCTGCGAGAACTTCCATGATCCCCGAACAGGCACCTACATTGGCAAATATAAGCACAGCTGTGAAGAGGTTGCTGAAACCTTCTTAGTCCAGTTTGCTTACAAAATTGAGCGAGGCGCTTCCATACTGGTTTTGGGAACCGAAGAGTGTATGTACCCCGCTTTGAAAGTTGGAGAAGTCCTGGAACGAATGGGGCAAAATTATCAAGTTCGTTGCCATGCGACAACCAGAAGTCCAATTGGAATCAGTGATAAGAGTGGATACCCTATCCCTTCTGGATATAAAATCAAGAGCTTCTATGAAGATGGACGGGAAACATACATTTACAATCTCACCAAATATGATGTCGTTATTGTCGTCACAGATACTGCGCTTAGTGGATTTGACGCTCTTGAAAACTTAGCTGGCGCATTTTGCAATGACAAGCCCCCACAGCTGTTTTATATCCGAAACGGGAAAAATGTTTGGTACACTCGGGACAGATAATGCACCCCGCCTATAGGAGAAAACATGAGAAGTTCATTCCAATCATCGGACGTCATTCTCTTGCTTAAAGACATCACAGGGCTTGTTGAGCCGTTGCCCTCTGAGGTAAGGGAGCAGTACATTCAATCGGGAGTGCATTATTGCGAAATGCTTCCTTTAGAGTATCAACCGACGAGAAAATACATGGACACATATAGAAGCGCATTGGCGAATTACGCTGGAACTACAGCTAATGCGATAGCAGCGTTGGCTGAGAAAATATACCTGCACAAAGGGGACTCCCTTGTGATTGTTTCCCTCGCTCGTGCTGGTACGCCAATAGGTGTCCTGATAAAACGATATCTCGAAAAGAAGTATGACATTTCCCTGACACATTATTCGATTTCAATTATTCGCGGAAAAGGTATTGATAAAAATGCTCTAAATTATATTCTCGAGCGGCATCAAGCTTCTTCAATTCAGTTCGTTGATGGTTGGATTGGCAAAGGTGCAATCTTAACTGAGCTCAAAAAAGAACTGACGGAATATCCGCAGATTAGCCCGGATTTGGCGGTTGTTTCTGATCCTGCTAATTTGACGGATTTGTGCGGAAGCCATGAGGACTTCTTAATTCCGAGCTCTTGCCTAAACGCTACTGTCACGGGACTGATTAGCAGAACATTTCTTCGGCGTGACATTATTGGTAATTCGGACTTTCATGGCGCTGCCTATTTAGGAGAATTGGCTGACAGCGATTTGACGGCTGAATACTTAGCCTCCATAGAACGGGAATTTAATTATGAAACATCGGATGTAATACAACCGAAAGGGGCTTCCGGTGTAGAAGTAGTCCGTCAAATTGCTAAAGTATACTCGGTTAGTGATATCAATTTCATTAAACCGGGAATTGGTGAGGCCACGCGAGTTCTTCTTCGCAGAGTCCCATGGAAGGTTTTAATAAACCCTATATACAAGAATGCCGATGAGCTAAAGCATATAGTTCAGCTCGCAAGCGAAAAAGATGTTCCAGTAGAAGTCAGTCTTGTTAACCTTGGTAATTATAAAGTCTGTGGCATCATAAAAACTCTTGCGGATACATGAGCAAGTGAAAGAAGGAGCGCTTATGGAGCTATTAGCGCTTGCGGCTATTATGGCTGGAATAATTGCTGCGATAATCGGCTTGATCGTTGTTGTTAAAAAGGTCTCTGTGTTCTATAAGCTCAGATTCCAGTTCAGCATTTGGTCAGGTGTACTGCTGCTTGTTGTGGCATTAGCCTTGCTTCTAATTTCTGCATCAGAAGGAATGACACGGCAAGCGGCATATATTCCACTCGCCGTGTCAGCATTGCTTGCCATTCTCACAATATATAATGATCTTCGCCTTGCTGGAGTTGCATGGGGGCTGTTGGCAGTCGTTTTACAAATTATTTTTTCGCTGTGTTTTGTATTTTTGATTTTCTTCGTAATGATGGGATTCATTATGAAGAAACTGTTCAACTTACATGGTTCGTTCTTGAATTCAATTTTCGGTGGGCTTGGGGTAAGAGGAGAACTGTTACTCCTTTTGCAATTCTTGCATCCATAAAACCGAACATGGTAGTTTCTTTTGTGAATTTCGCACGCTCAGCCACACTCGCACGGACTTTTAAACACGGTGTCACGGACTTTTAGCCACACCGTCACGGTATGGAGCCACGGAACAAGATGTGCCTGAACAACGGACCCATGTGGCTGACTAAGGTTCTGAAACATACTTGGCAAGCAGGGCACGGCGGTACCCACCCGTGCAAAATTTATAAGCCCCTGCCGAAGCAGGAGCCTATAAATCGCTTGTCTGGGAAACATCCCCGAACCCCTTTAACACAGATTTCATCTGTGGCTACGCATCGTTCCGACGCTGATGGAGCACGGTCATTCACGACCGTGCCCCTTCTCTTTGCGAGGATCTCGCTGTGCGAGGTCCCGCAATTCTTCATAGTTGGCCGTGTGAACGGCAAGGTCACGCAGCTCCTCATGGGCTTTTTTCAACTCGGCATACGCAGCTTTCTTTTCGGAAAGCAGTTCGGCAAATTCCACCTGAAGGCTCTTGACCGTAGGCAGCTTCTTCACGCCCAATTCGTCGAAAGCCTTCTTTGCTGCCTTGTGGATGATGATGTCCGCCTCATGCTCGGCCAGAAACTTTTTTGAGTAGCCGGACTTGCGGTATGCAACATACACTTCCTTGGTTTTGGAGTAATTGACGATGTGGGTCTTTAAGACATTTATCTCTGCAATGCGGCTCTGGGCTGCAGAGATTTTTTCCGACAGCGCCTTTTCCTGCACAGCCAGCTCAGCCTTTCGCTGGGTCATCCCCTCATAACTGTATCCGTGCTCGTCCATATAGAGCTTGGTTCTCGCCATGCGCTTTAGGTTCTCAACCGTAGCCCAGCGCCGGTAGCCCTCTCCCTTGCCGGCAGCAAGTTTGGCCTGAATGTCGATGATGGACTGCGGACGATTGGCGTCCCACACCATTCTCCGCTTCTTCTGCTGATGCACTTTCTGCCCCTGGATAACAGCCCGGACGGAATCCTCAGAATAGCCCTCTCCCAAAGAGTGCATACGGATGTTCTGAGAAAAATCGCCGTGGACGAAGGTGAGATGCTTTCCGTGTTTTGCATGAAAGCCGTTCTCAGCAAGCAAGGCGAGAAAGGCATCAAAGTCATGGGGCTTCTGCTCCAACGCTTCATCAATGGCGACACGCAGCATCTCCCGATGGGAGGGTTTTCCCTTGAACCCATGCCAGCGATGGTATGCCGAGTTGCCACGCTTGGGATTTTCAATAACCGAAAGCTGGTGCTCGATGCAGATAAGGTCGCTCAGTCGGGCAACGGCTCTGCCAGACCTTCGGAAGTCCCGGAACTTTCGCTTACAGTCCAGCGTGGTTGAGTTCCAGATAATATGATTGTGCGTGTGAGATTTGTCGATGTGGGTACAGACGATGAAGGCGTGTTTTCCCTTTAGAAAGCGGGTTGCAAATTCATAGCCGATTCGATTGGCCTCCTCCGGCGTCACCTCGCCGGGCTTAAAAGACTGGCGGACCTGATAGGCGATGACATCGTTCTTTTCCTCTTTTCCCGTGAAGTATCGGTACTGCCGTTTCGCAAACAGAAACTCCGCATCCAGTGTCCGGTGATCGCAGGCGTAAGAAGAAATCAGCTCGCCGCCATCTGTCTTATCAGGGTTCAGAGCATAGTCAGTCCGGTCGGAAATACACTGTGCCAGCGTTTTCCCCTTGGTGATGTGCATGGGAATTATGCGGGTCGTTGCGATATGAATCCCTCCCTCCAGAAAAAAAGATGGGCACAGCCGAAGCCATGCCCATCTCCCGATAATTCTGTCCAACTTGGACAGAATTATCCATAAATGCATTCCTGCACGAAGCAGCGGAATCTCTGCATCTGTCCAATCATCCATGCCGCCAGCATCGGCAAGCCCACGGGACTGACGAGGTAGGCGAAGGCCAGGATGATAATTCCGTTGACCCGGTTATCCAGGATAAGAACGGCCAGACCAAGGAGACCGAAGACCGTTCCGGCGATGCCAAAAATCCAGGCGGACATACTCAGCGCAAATGCGAACAGGCGGGTCATTACGGCCAGAACTATAATGATGGGTGCGAACAAAATTTTTAATACCAACCTCATCTTGAATCCCTCCTTCTTTCTGACCTCATTGTACCCGGTTTCAGAATAAAAGCCAAGGATGCCGCAGGTCAATCAATGCTTGCGAGCTTGTTCAGGATTTGATTGTCCGCCGCCCAAATCTGTTCCAGCATGATTTTCATTTCATGGAGGTCATCGGCATAGACCCGTCCAGTGGCATTGACCCGTCTGGCAATCTGGTTGAAGTTGTTGCTGGTCCTGCGGAGCAGAGAAATCAGGTCACGGAGTTCGGGCAGTTCCAGCTTCACCACATATCCGTCAATGGCCATTTTGCGAAGATACGCCGCCATATTGGAAACCCCCGCCTGTTCCATCCGCTTGCCGATGAGCGCCCGCTCCTCCGGGGTCACACGGAATTTGACCTGGATGGGACGGTTGCGATTTGCCATTATAGCTCGACCTCCTTTTTACGGGAGGGGGCTTTCGCCGGCGTATCCGCAGCGGCCTCTTTCAGCTTTTTCAGGACGGAAGGCTTTCTCTCTTTCTCACGCTCCTGGACTTTTCTGAACTGAGTGAGAAACAGGTCAATAAGCCCCGGATGCGTCTGAGAGCAAACATACTCGATGCGCTTTGTCCCGCCATACTCATTTGCTGTTTCCTGCGGCGCAACGGTCTTTGCCCACACCTTGTTGTCCGGCGAGATGCGGGCGTCCCAGTCCTTGTCCTGCACGGTAGAGGCAAGGATGAAGGCTGTGCGCTCCATACCGAACCGCTCCACCACTTCCTGCACACAGGCAGCGTCCAGGCGATTGTTCTTATAATGCTCGGAGATCACACCCTCAATGGCCTCTTTACACGCCACATTCGCCCGATGGGATGTGCGATAGGCATCCAACTCTTGATGTTCCCTGGCGTATGCCGCAGACTGTGCGTACACCGGCAGATTGCGAAGTGCCTCTGCCTGCTTTTCCATAGACCGCTCTGCGCCCTTCTCGATGCAGTCACGGATCACATCCATGTGCTCGCCCTCGATATTCTCAAAGATTTGTAAGATGCTCTCCAAGGGCTTCTCGGCGGCAAGCAGCGCCTTTGCCTGCTCGTCGGTGACATCATGGTACTCCATGGCGAGAACAATATCTTCCCGGATGACATAGGCATAGGCGTGTTCCAGAATAACTTCGGGCGGCTGCGCGAGCAGCCACCCCTTGTATTCCTGTTGCTCTGCGAACAGCTTCTCGTAGAGCTTGGTATTCAATTCATCGTTGGTCATCAGCGTACCTCCTCCATAGATTTTTTCGGTTCCGGCCTGCTCTGCACTCCATAGGAATGGAGCTTTTGCAGGACGGATGGCTTGGCAGTTTTTGCGATCTCTGTTGTTGGCGCTTCCTCCGCCATGGCCTCCAAGGGTGTCTTGTCGTCGATGTTGAGTTCAATATTCAGCTCGGCAAGGCGGGCGGACTTGGTGCGAAGTTCTTCCTCCTGGGGGAAGGGCTTGCCCAGCTCGGCCTTTGCGGTCTCCATTTGGGAATACAGGCTCTCCAGTTTGCTTTGTACCGTGGCAAGACGGTCGGCCATGCCGTTCAGGGCATTGTCAATACGGGTCAGATTGCCTCGTGGGTCTTTGCCCAGGGTGACACGATGGGTCATCTGTCCCTTGAGGGTGAGCACATAATCACGCCCGAAGTCCTCCAGAGTGAGCGACATGGAAAATCCCCGGTAAGTGCCAATCGGAACAGGGTCCAGTCCCTTCACTTCCTTAAAGGCATCAACCAGGGCAGCGCCGGCATTCTCCTTATCGGTGAGCACATCGCCCCGGACGGTCATACCGGCGAAGCCATCTTTGGGGTGTGGGTGTTCAGCGAGTATCTTCATATCGGCATGGAAGCCCTCAATGAATTTTTTGTTCTGCTCAATCTGTTCGGGGAAATAGCGAAGCAGGTTGTCCTCCAAACGGTACTGCTGACTTTGGTGGTTTGCCTTCATCAGCTTCAAACGGGCCACATCCACATCCAGGTCCATCTTTTCCTTGATGCGCTCGTCGCCGGCGCACAGCGCCTTGATTTCCGCATACGATAATGCGGTTTCATCAATATCGTCGCAGGCCCGGACGGGTGATTTGGAGGTCATAATCTGAGAGATAAATTTCTGTTTGTTTTCCAATGTCTGCCACAAGTAGGCATCGAAGGTGGCCTCGGTCACATAGCGGTAAATGTGGACTTCGGGATTTCTATTTCCCTGACGGATGATTCGCCCGGAACGCTGCTCCAGGTCGCCGGGTCTCCACGGTGCGTCCAGATCATGCAGGGCAATCAGCCGGTCCTGGACGTTCATGCCCGCCCCCATCTTGAAGGTCGAACCCATGAGCACCCGTACCTGCCCGGAGCGCACCTTGCTGAACAGCTCCTTCTTGCGGGCCTCAGTGTTGGCCTCGTGGATGAAAACAATCTGCTCTCTTGGAATCCCACGGGCAACCAGCTTTTCCCGGATGTCGTCATAGACGGTAAAGCCCACTTCTTCCTCAGTACCGCCGTCCTTCTCAGCCAGCATTTCCAGCGCGCGGATTTCCGGGCTGTCAAGATTTCCTGCCGGTGCTTTGGCCGCTCGTTTGGCCGCAGGCTTGGGCGTGGAGAGGTCGCAGAACACGAGCTGGGTCAGCTTGTCCGCCTGTCCTTCCTCCCAGATGCGGTAAATATTCTCCACACACATATTCACCTTGCTGGTCGGCTCATCGGGAAGATTGGGGTTGATGATGCGTTGGTCCAGCCCAAGTTTTCGTCCGTCAGAAGTAATACGCAGCATATTGTCCTCGGACGGGTCAACCTTACCAGTGTGGACTGCGGCGGCTCGCTCGGATAGCTCCTGCACCATGGCCTGCTGGATTTCGGTGGGCTGTGCCACCTCGTTGTGGTAGATGGCCGTGGGAGTTGGCAAGTTGAGCTGGTCGGCGGTTTTAATGTCTGCCGCTTCTTTGAACAGATTCATCAACTCAGGCAGGTTGAAGAACTTGGCAAAGCGTGTCCTTGCCCGGTAGCCGGTACCCTCCGGGGCCAGCTCGATGGCGGTGGTGGTCTCACCGAAGGTGGAGGCCCAACAGTCGAAGTGCGCCAGGCCCTTTTCCCGAATGACATCATGCTGCAGGTAACGCATCATGGTGTAAAGTTCGGTCATCGAATTGGAAACTGGCGTTCCCGTTGCGAATACTACGCCCCGGCTGTCAGTTATCTCGTCGATGTACCGGCATTTCAACAGCATATCCGAGGATTTCTGAGCATCCGAGGTGGAGAGGCCGGCCACATTCCGCATTTTTGTGTAGAGGAACAAATTCTTAAAACTGTGCGCCTCGTCCACATACAAGCGGTCTACACCGAGCTGCTCAAAGGTAATGACATCATCCTTGCGGGAACTGTCCTGGAGCTTTTTGAGCCGGGTCTCCAACCCTTTTTTGGTACGCTCCAGCGACTTGATGGTAAAGCGTTCTGCACGACTGGCCTTTAGCTCCTCCAAGCCTTCTTCAATTTCCCAAATCTGCTCTTGCAAAAGCCGTTCCTGCCGCTCTTGGGAAACGGGGATGCGCTCAAACTGCGAGTGGCCGATGATGATGGCATCGTAGTCGCCGGTGGCGATCCGGGCGCAGAACTTCTTGCGGTTTTTCGGTTCAAAATCCTTTTTCGTGGCGGCGAGAATATTGGCGGAAGGATACAGCCGCAGGAACTCTGACGCCCACTGCTCGGTCAAGTGGTTGGGCACCACGAACATGGGCTTTTGGCACAGGCCCAGCCGCTTGCTTTCCATCGCAGCGGCGACCATTTCAAAGGTCTTGCCTGCGCCCACTTCGTGGGCAAGCAGAGTGTTGCCGCCATAGAGAATGTGGGCCACAGCGTTCAACTGATGTTCCCGCAGCTTGATTTCGGGATTCATACCGCTAAATACGATGTGGGAGCCATCGTACTCACGGGGTCTCGTGGAATTGAACAACTCGTTGTACCTGGCCACGAGCGTCTGCCGTCTATCGGGGTCTTTCCAAATCCAGTCGGTAAAGGCGTCCTTGATGGCCTGCTGCTTCTGCTGAGCCAGGGTCGTTTCTTTGGAGTTGAGTACACGGCGCTCCTTGCCATCGGGGTCTGTGACGGTATCGTAGATACGCACATCCCGGAGATTCAGAGTATCCTCTAAAATCTTATAGGCGTTGGCCCGGTCTGTGCCGTAGGTCATATAGGCGTTCACGTCGCTGTAAGAGGGCTGTGATTTGCCGGTGATGTTCCACTCCGCTGTAAACGGCGAGTAGTTCACCTCGATGCTCCTGCGAAGGTAATACGGCGGGTCAAAGGTCTCCACCATAAACTGCTGGATGTAGGACTTGTCAATCCAAGTCGCTCCCAGTCGCACCTCGATTTCAGAGGCGTCCAGGTCCTTGGGCTGCGCCATTCTCAGCGCCGCCACATTGTCGGCTACCGCATTTCGGTCGTCAGGAAGCAGCCGCAAAGCGTTTTCGTAGTATCGGAGCTTCTCCCGCACATTGCCGGAGAGGAAGTCGTCTGCGGTGCGCCAGGTGTAGGAGCCGTCCGGTCTGCGGTTAAAGTCCATATAAATGACGCCACGCAGGTCGCTGGCAAGCTCCGCCTCGGTCTTGCCGGTAAGGGCAGACATATACTCCATATCCACCTTGGCTTTTTCCGCAATGGAGACGGCCAGAGCCTCCGAAGCCGTGTCCACCGAGGTCACGACCTGGCTGGGCTTGATGGTGCGCTTGGTGAACATATCCGCCTTGCACTTGAGGTTGTTGTCCTCGTCAAGCACTTCCAGAGAACAGAGCAGATAATAGGAGCTGTCGTCGGCAAAGGCCAGGGCGTTGCCACGGCTGTTGATAAGGCCGTGCTTAGCAGTGAATTTGTCATAAAGGTCGCTTAACTCTTTTTGGGTTTCCCGGATGGACTCCTCCGGCACATAGCCGTCCATCTGCTGGGCGATGAGCTTCTGCACACAGTCTCGCAGCTCCACCATGCCCTTAACGCGCTCGATGGCGGTGGTGTTGAGATCCGGCTTGACCATGCGGCTGTTTTCCCGGTAGTACACTTCGCCGTCCACCACGGTATAGGAGTAGTTCTTCACATCGGGGTCTGCCGGGATGGAGCTGTCAATGGCTTCTCCTTCGCCCAGGTCGGGCAGCTCCGCCTCGGTGTAGGTGCCACGGATATTCTGGATGGCATAGCGGAGCTGAACATCCAGGTCCAGGTCCTCATAGGGAACAACGGTAAAATCCTGCCTGCCGTATTGGGTGTTTTCCGAGGTCTGCCTGCCCAGCACCATTTCTGGGTTCTCGATAAAATAGTTGTTGATGGCAAAGCCGTCAGCGTTCTGACCCAGATGCACCCAATCGGGTTCAATCTCAATGGGCCGGTCACGCTTTTGCAGGAAGATGATGTCGGACACGACTTCTGTGCCGGCATTTGCCTTGAACGCATTGTTGGGCAGACGGATAGCTCCCAGCAGCTCGGCC
>ERZ779888.606-NODE-606-length-41775-cov-5.350695_pt1 | contig 41775 bp, 36 predicted proteins | sample MGYA00511245_ERZ779888 | MGnify/ENA primary metagenome ERZ779888 (study PRJEB29588, sample SAMEA2155255) | human gut metagenome | biome: human gut; feature: human-associated habitat; material: faeces | place: Denmark | collected 2008/2010 ...
CGGCTGCGGCGAGTGCCAGGCATCCTGCCAGTCTGCTTGCAAGACTTCCTGCACGGTAGGCAATCAGGTTTGCGAGAAATAATTTTTCGTAAGAGGCCTTCCCATAAGGGAAGGCTTTTTCTATGAGATAAATCATGTTTTCTTGGTAAGGAGAGACAATGAAAGCAAGAATCCATAAATTTGAACAGGGCGGGCATTATATCCTGCTCGATATCAACAGCGGCGCGGTCCATGTCATTGACAAGATGATTTACGATATGATGGATACCTTTGACGGCACGAATGATGAAGAAGTCGTTGCCAGACTCAAGGATACGTATTCTGAGGCAGACCTGCGCGAAGCCCTCGGCGAACTCCATGAGCTCATGAAGATGGGCGAGCTCTTCGCCCCGGACATCGACGTACCGCCGACGTTCAAGCAGAAGGGCCTCATTAAATCCATCTGCCTCATGGTGGCACAGGACTGCAACCTGCGCTGCAAGTACTGCTTCGGCGATGGCGGCAGCTACGGTCAGGAACGTGCCGTCATGACACCGGAAGTCGGCAAGCGCGCCATTGATTTCCTCATTGAGAGCTGCGGCCCGCGCAAGCACTGCGAGGTCGATTTCTTTGGTGGCGAGCCGCTCATGAATATGAAGACGGTCAAGGCCGTCACGGAATACGCCCGCCAGCGCGAAAAGGACACGGGCAAAAAATTCAAGCTGACGATGACGACAAACGGCATGCTGCTGAATGATGAGAACATCAAATGGCTCAATGACAATGACTTTTCCCTCGTGCTCTCGCTTGACGGCCGCAAGGAAGTCAACGATGCCATGCGCCCCGATGCCGGCGGCCACGGCACGTACGACCGCATCGTGAAGAATTTCAAGAAATGCATCGCGAGCCGCAAGGGCGGTGACTGGGATTACCGCGGCGTCTATACGTATCTGCGCGGCACCTACACGCACAACAATATGGACTTTACGAACGACGTGCTCTCGATGGTCGATGAAGGTTTCAACATTCTTTCGGTTGAGCCGGTCGTCATGAAAGACAGCCCGTTGGGCTTTACAGAAAAAGACCTGCCGCGCATCCGCGAAGAATACGACCGTCTGACAGAGGCCTATATGAAGCGCCACCGCGAGGGCAGGGGGTTCTGGTTTTTCCATTTCAACATGGACCTCTCAAACGGTCCGTGTGTCGCCAAACGCCTGTCGGGCTGCGGCGCCGGCCATGAATATGTTGCTGTCTCTGAAAACGGCGACCTCTATCCGTGCCACCAGTTTGTCGGCCGCGAGGGCTACAAACTCGGCAGCATTTATGAAGGCATCACGAACACGGAACTGCCGGCGTACTTCCGCGAGAGCCATGTGCTCAACAAGCCGAAGTGCCGTGACTGCTGGGCCCGCTTCTTCTGCTCGGGCGGCTGCCACGCCAATGCGGACCTCTTCCATGGCAATATCCGCGAGCCGTATGAAGTCGGCTGTGAAATCCAGAAAAAACGTCTGGAGTGCGCCATCCTCGTACAGGCACTTCTTGCCCTTGAAAAAATGGAAAAGGAAGAGCAGGGCAAAGCGAATGCTTAATGGATAAAGTATAAATTATATTTATGTATACTTTTGCGGCTGACAAGTATTTTTACTTGTCAGCCGCTTTTGCTTTAGGGGTAGAAAGTTATTGTTTATCAGTATTCCAAGGGATTTATCATAAAAATCATCTTGTTGCGGATTTAAAAGAGAATATTTTGATAATATGTATTTTTTCTGCTACTGTAATTGCTTCAATTTATGATAAAACCATTGACATTTCGGCGCCGTTTATTGTATCATTAGAGCTGTAAGAACTGAAACTTCTAAGAATATTTAGGGGGTAATTTTCAAATGGCAGTAAAAGTTGCTATCAATGGTTTTGGCCGTATCGGTCGTCTCGCATTCCGTCAGATGTTCGACGCTGAGGGTTATGAAGTTGTCGCTATCAACGACCTCACGAGCCCGAAGATGCTCGCATACCTTCTGAAGTACGATTCCTCCCAGGGTAAGTACGAGTATGCTGACACGGTTGAAGCTGGCGAAGACAGCATCACGGTAAACGGCAAGACGATCAAGATCTATGCTGAGAAAGATGCTGCTAACATTCCTTGGGCAAAACATGATGTTGATGTTGTCCTCGAGTGCACGGGCTTCTATACGTCCAAAGAGAAAGCTTCCGCTCATCTCAAAGCTGGCGCTAAGAAAGTCGTTATCTCCGCTCCGGCAGGCAAAGACCTCCCGACGATCGTATTCAACACGAACCACAAGACGATCCCGGCTGGCACGCAGATCATCTCCGCTGCTTCCTGCACGACGAACTGCCTCGCTCCGATGGCAAAGGCTCTGAATGACCTCGCTCCGATCCAGAGCGGCATCATGCAGACGATTCACGCTTTCACGGGCGACCAGATGACCCTTGATGGCCCGCAGCGCAAGGGTAACCTCCGCCGCAGCCGTGCTGCTTCTGAGAACATCGTTCCGACGTCCTCGGGTGCTGCAAAAGCTATCGGCCTCGTTCTTCCGGAACTCGATGGCAAGCTCATCGGTGCTGCACAGCGCGTTCCGACCCCGACGGGCTCCACGACGCTGCTCTATGCAGTTGTTAAGGGCAACGTTACGGTTGACCAGGTTAACGCACAGATGAAGAAGGAATCCACGGAGTCCTTCGGCTACAACACGGACGAAATCGTTTCGAAGGATGTTGTCGGCATGCGTTATGGCTCCCTGTTCGATGCAACGCAGACGATGGTTAGCCCGATGGCTGACGGCAACACGCTCGTACAGGTTGTTTCCTGGTACGACAACGAGAACTCCTACACGAGCCAGATGGTTCGCACGATCAAATACTTCGCTGAGGAAGTTAAGTAATTGAATTAAGAGCTCTCAACTGAATACAGTAGAAGATCTCTTGAGGTCCGGCCGTTTGTTTGGGCCGGACCTCATTTATTATGAGAAAAAATAAACCTTGGAGGTTTTACGATGAACAAGAAAACCATCAAAGACATTGACGTCAATGGCAAAAAAGTATTTGTCCGCGTCGATTACAACGTTCCGTTTGATGACAAGATGAACATCACGAACGATACGCGCATGGTCCGCACGCTGCCGACCCTGAACTATCTGCTCGACCATGGTGCTGCTCTTATCATCGCCTGCCACATCGGCCGTCCGACTGAGGCTCGTGAGGACAAGTTCTCTACGAAATACCTCGTCAAGCACCTTTCGGAGTTGCTCGGCCGTCCGGTAGAGTGGGCTTCGGACTGCGTTGGCAAAGAAGCAGAGGAAAAAGCTGCGGCTCTGAAGCCGGGCGACGTTCTGCTGCTTGAGAACCTCCGTTACCACAAGGAAGAGAAGAAGAACGATCCGGAATTTGCACGCCAGCTCGCATCCCTCGCTGATGTCGCTGTTGACGATGCTTTCGGCGTTTCCCACCGTGCCCATGCTTCGAACGCTGGCGTTCCGAAGTACATCGAGACGGTTGCAGGCTTCCTGATGGAAAAAGAAATCAACTACATCGGCAAAGCGCTTGAGAACCCGCAGCATCCGTTCGTTGCCATCATCGGCGGCGCTAAGGTTTCCGATAAGATCGGCGTTATCACGAACCTGCTCGACAAATGCGATACGATCATCATCGGCGGCGGCATGGCTCATACGTTTGATGCAGCCAAGGGCCTGCCAATCGGTGACTCCCTCTGCGAGCCGGATAAATTCGATCTGGCACGCGATATCCTCAAGAAAGCTGAGGAGAAGGGCGTTAAAGTCGTTCTGCCGGTTGACCTCGTCATCGCTGATAAATTCGCTGCTGATGCCAACACGAAGACGGTTGACGTTGACAAAGTACCAGACGGCTGGCAGGCACTCGATTCCGGCGTGAAGACTTCGAAAGAGTACACGAAAGCTCTGGCTGGCGCTAAGACGGTTATCTGGAACGGACCGATGGGCGTATTCGAATTCGATGCTTTCGCCAAAGGCACGCTCGCTGTTGCTCAGGCAGTTGCTAAAGCAACGGAAAATGGTGCTGTTTCCATCGTCGGCGGCGGCGACTCCGTTGCAGCCCTCAAGAAGACGGGCCTGACGGATAAGATTTCGCACGTTTCCACGGGCGGCGGCGCTACGCTTGAATTCCTCGAAGGCAAAGAGATGCCGGGCATTGCAGCACTTGCTGACAAATAATCCCGCATCTTCATATAGAATCGCAAAGTCTTTTGATGAATATTTAGGAGGTAATTTTTAAAATGGCAAGAACTCCGATTATTGCAGGCAACTGGAAAATGAACAACACGATCGTCGAGGGCAAGAACCTCGTTCGCGGTCTGGCTCCGCTCGTCAAAGACGCAAAGGTAACGGTTGTCGTATGTCCGACGGCTACGGCTCTTGCTGCTGTTGCTGATGCTGCTCTTGGCACGAACATCCACGTTGGTGCACAGAATGTTCATTGGGAAGATCACGGCGCCTTCACGGGCGAGATCTCCACGGGCATGCTCAACGAGATCGGCGTAGATTACTGCGTCCTCGGCCACAGCGAGCGCCGCGGCTACTTCGGCGAGACGGATGAGGGCGTCAACAAACGCGCTCATGCTGCTTTTGCTGCCGGCATTACGCCGATCATCTGCTGCGGTGAGTCCCTCGAGCAGCGCGAAGCCGGTGTTTACCTCGACTTCGTCGCAGGCCAGGTCAAAGCTGCTCTCGCTGGCTTCAAGCCGGAAGAAGTCGCTCAGCTCGTCATCGCTTACGAGCCGATCTGGGCTATCGGCACGGGCAAGACGGCTTCGTTCGAGCAGGCTGAGGAAGTCTGCGCACACATCCGCAAGACGGTTGCTGCTGAATTCGGTCAGGAAGCAGCTGACGGCATCCGCATCCAGTACGGCGGCAGCGTCAAACCGGCTACGATCAAAGATCTCATGAAACAGCCGAATGTCGATGGCGCCCTCGTTGGCGGTGCTTCGCTCAAAGCTAAAGACTTCAGCGAGATCGTAAACTACTAATTCGTTTCCTTTAGAAGGAGTAGTATTCTACAATGGCAAAAATCAAACATGCACCAGTCGCTCTCATCATTATGGATGGCTGCGGTCTCGGTGGCAAGCTCGATAAGAGCAATGCTGTAGAAGCTGCGAAGACTCCGGTCCTCGACGGCCTCACGGCAAACTATAACACGAGTCATCTGCAGGCATCCGGCGAATTCGTCGGTCTGCCAGATGGCCAGATGGGTAACTCGGAAGTCGGTCACACGAACATTGGCGCCGGCCGCCTCGTCTATCAGCAGCTCACGCGCATCACGCGCGACATCAAGAACGGCGACTTCTTTAAGAATGAAGTCCTCGTCAAGAGCATGCAGGATGTCAAGGCAAAGGGCGGTGCGCTGCATCTTCTCGGCCTCGTTTCGCCGGGCGGTGTACACAGCTTCCAGGGCCACCTCTACGCACTGCTTGAGATGGCTAAGCAGCAGGGCATCACGGACGTTTACGTCCATGCCTTCCTCGATGGCCGCGATGTGCCGCCGCAGAGCGCACAGCCGTACCTTGAGGAGCTTGAAGCAAAATGCAAAGAAATCGGCGTAGGCAAGATCGCTACGGTTGCCGGCCGTTACTATGCAATGGACCGCGACCATCGCTGGGACCGCGAGCAGAAGGCTTATGAAGCCATTGCTCATGCAGAAGGCGTTGTCGCTGATGACCCGGTAGCGGGCCTCAAGGCAAGCTACGACAACGGCGTCAACGATGAGTTCGTTGTACCGTTCGTCATCAAGGGCTATGAAGGCATGAAGAATGGCGATGGCGCTATCTTCTTCAACTTCCGTCCGGACCGTGCACGTCAGCTCACGCATGCTTTCGTCGATGAGAAATTTGACGGTTTTGAGCGCGATGAGAACCTGCACATCCCGTTCACGACGTTCTCCCAGTACGAAGACGGCATGAATGCCGCTGTTGCTTTCCCGCCGGAGCACATCGACAAGACGCTCGGTGAGATCATCCAGGACAACGGCCTCACGCAGCTCCGCATCGCTGAGACGGAGAAGTATGCACACGTTACGTTCTTCTTCAATGGCGGTGTTGAAGAGCCGTACAAAGGCGAAGACCGCATCCTCGTTCCGAGCCCGAAGGTCGCAACGTATGACCTCAAGCCGGAAATGAGCGCTGTGGAAGTCACGGATAAGGTCTGCGAGGCCATCCGTTCCGAGAAATACGACTTCATCATCCTCAACTATGCAAACTGCGACATGGTTGGTCATACGGGCGTCTTCCCGGCAGTCGTCAAGGCTGTTGAGACGGTTGACTCCTGCGTTGGCCGCTTCGTGGCAGCCATCAAGGAAGTCGGCGGCGAAGTCTGCATCACGGCAGACCACGGCAATGCCGATAAGATGATGGACTACGTCAACAATCAGCCGTTCACGAAGCACACGACGAACGCTGTGCCGTTCATCGTTGTTTCCGACCGTGTCAAGTCCGTCAAGGACGGCGCTCTCTGCGATATCGCACCGACGCTTCTGACGCTGGCTGGTCTTGAAATCCCGAAAGAAATGACGGGCAAGAACCTCGTAGAGCTTTAATAGCGAGTTAGAGGCAGCATTCCCTTGAGCAGGGATGGGGCGGTTTCCGCCCCTCAATGCTGGCCCCAAAGTGAATGCACCTCAGTATTATATTTTAGAAAAGAGAGGAATACGAACAATGATTGCTTATTCACAGAAAGTGGAAGACATGGCATGCGTAACTCAGGAAGTACATCATGGTGCTGCCCCGATTCCTGAAGAAGGTAAATGGGTTAAATCCAAGAATGTACAGGACATCAGCGGTCTTACCCATGGTGTTGGCTGGTGCGCTCCGCAGCAGGGTGCCTGCAAACTGACGCTCAACGTCAAAGACGGCATCATCCAGGAAGCTCTCGTTGAGACGGTTGGCTGCTCGGGCATGACGCATTCCGCTGCTATGGCTGCTGAAATCCTTCCGGGCCTCACGGTTCTCGAAGCACTCAACACGGACCTCGTCTGCGATGCTATCAACACGGCTATGCGTGAACTGTTCCTGCAGATCGCTTATGGCCGCAGCCAGACGGCATTCTCCGATAACGGTCTGCCGATCGGCGCTGGCCTCGATGACCTCGGCAAAGGCCTCCGCAGTCAGGTTGGTACGCTCTACGGCACGCTCAAGAAGGGCCCGCGTTACCTCGAACTCGCTGAAGGCTATGTCACGAAACTGGCTCTCGACAAAGAAGGCCGCATCATCGGTTACGAAGTCGTACAGCTCGGTAAAGTCATGGAAGCTGTCCGTGCCGGCAAAGATGCCAATGAGGCTATCAAAGCCAACACGAGCACGAAGGGCCGCTTCGCTGACGGTGTCAAGTTCATCGATCCGCGTGAAGAGTAATCTCTCTGCGTGACGAGATTCCGAGTTTCAAGGTAAAAGGAAGGAATGAATAGAATGTCATTATTCGAAGGCTATGAGCGCCGTATTGATAAAATCAACGAAGTCTGCAAACAGTATGGTCTGGCTTCCATTGAAGATGCTAAGAAAGTCTGCGATGAGAAGGGCATCAACCCGTATCAGATCGTAGAAGACCTCCAGCCGATCGCATTCGAGAACGCAAAATGGGCTTATACGCTCGGCGCTGCTATTGCGATCAAGAAGGGCTGCAAGAAGGCTGCTGATGCTGCTAAAGCTATCGGCGAAGGCCTGCAGGCTTTCTGCGTACCGGGGTCTGTTGCTGACCACCGCAAAGTTGGTCTTGGCCACGGCAACCTCGGTGCTATGCTTCTTTCCGAAGAAGCTGGCTGCTTCGCTTTCCTCGCTGGCCACGAATCCTTCGCAGCTGCAGAGGGCGCTATCGGTATTGCTAAGACGGCTAACAAGGTTCGTAAGAACCCGCTGCGCGTCATCCTCAACGGCCTCGGCAAGGATGCTGCTCAGATCATCAGCCGCATCAACGGCTTCACGTATGTCGTAACGGATTATGATTTCAAGGCTAACAAGCTCAACATCGTTGAAGAAATCAAATACGGTACGGATCCGGAGCGTGCCAAGGTTAAATGCTACGGCGCTGATTCCGTTCAGGAAGGCGTTGCTATCATGGAGCACGAAGACGTTGATATTTCCATCACGGGCAACTCCACGAACCCGACGCGTTTCCAGCATCCGGTTGCCGGCTGCTATAAGAAAGCCTGCGTTGAAAAAGGCAAGAAGTACTTCTCCGTTGCATCGGGCGGCGGCACGGGCCGTACGCTCCATCCGGATAACATGGCAGCCGGCCCGGCTTCCTATGGTATGACGGATACGATGGGCCGTATGCACAGCGATGCTCAGTTCGCAGGTTCTTCCTCCGTTCCGGCACACGTTGACATGATGGGTCTCATCGGTGCAGGCAACAACCCGATGGTCGGCATGACTGTTGCTGTCGCTGTTGCTGTACAGGAAGCAATGAACAAATAATTCGCGAACGCGAATCTTGCATAGCGAAAAATTTCAAAAGAAATCTTTCAGGCAGTAAAAAAGCCGCAGTCCAAAAGGGCTGCGGCTTTTTGCTGCCTGTTTTTCTGTTCAGGGCATTGCTCAGGAATGTTTATGGCGCGTGCGGTGATGCAGGAAATTCTGCCAAAAGACATCCTCAGGACGGATATCCGGAGAAACGGGGGCCTGGGATTGGATGCCATAGCCCTGGAGCATCTCGCCGATGGGTTTCTGTCTGTCAGGCAGGCCAGGGCATTATTGATGCCGGCAATAGACATGCCCGCCTTATACCGCACTTTAGCAATGGTCTTGAGTTTCAGGCGCAGGTACTGCCCGTTGTCGACATAGGTCATCGACTCTGTTTGGCCGCTTGCTTTGGCTTTGTTGATGAAACGGCGGAATTTCTGCCGCATGGGGAAATCCGGAGCACTGAGAAAGTGGTTGCTGTCGGCGAGGTTTTTGGTGCCGGTACTGCGGAGTGTCTTCCTATAGGCCGCATTGCACTGCAGGATGCGCACATCCTGTCCATCGTCAAAGACAATAGCAACGGGCAGTACCCTGCTGACATCGATGAGTCCTGCCTGACTGAAGAGCAGGGCTTCCTGCATCGTTTCAATCTTGAGCGACCGGTCCTGACGGCGTTCGCAGGCTTCTTCTTCCGGCAGCGGTTTGCCAAAATAAAAGCCCTGCATTTTCTCACAGCCGATTTCCCGCAGAAAATCAGCCTGTTCCTTCGTCTCGATGCCTTCTGCCAGAGTGTGGATGCCGAGCTCCTTGGCCATGCGGATGATGGCTGTGAGGATGGTGCGGCTTTTCCTGGTGAACGGGTGCAGAAACGTCATGTCGAGCTTCAGCGTATGGAAATTTCGACATCGGCAGTATCGGCGAGTACGGCAAAATGGTCCGCGCCAAGGTGCGTGATGAGTTTTTTGGGGAAATGCCGCTGCAGGAGCATGGCAATGTGCTGCAGGCACGCATCGCCTTTTTCGATGCCGTAGGCGGCATTAAAGAGATGAAAATTTGTGATATTGAAGAATACGGGGCATGACTTGAATGTATGGAAAGACGTTCATTCCTGTTCCAGCTGCTCTTGAACGGCACGGAAAAATTCCTGCATCCTGATTAGTGTCGCAGAATGCCGGTTCTTCATGCTGCCTCCAGACGTCTTGTTTGATGTATGCTCCATGGAGAAAACTCCTTTTTAGACAATACCTGTAATAAAACTTGTTGTTATCATTATAAAACAACTGCCTGAGCTTTGAAAGAAAAGAATGGATTCAGGCATTGGCTTTTTCACGCAGCATGGCGATTTCGCGGGCGTAGCCGGCGGCGTCATTCGGCGTTTCGAGGATAAAAGGCAGATTTTTGAGGGCAGGATGGCGGATGACGCGCACGAGCGCCTCAAGGCCAATTTTTCCTTCACCGATGCGGGCGTGGCGGTCTTTATGACTGCCGCGCCCGTTTTGGCTGTCATTGAGATGAATGGCTTTGAGGCGGCCGAGACCGATGATATTGTCGAATTCCGTCAGGACCTCATCGAGGTGTTCCTGAATGTCGTAGCCGCCATCCCAGACATGGCAGGTATCGAGGCAGACGCCGAGCTTTTCGTCGCGGTCAACGCGGTCGATGATGGCGCGCAGTTCCTCGAAGCTGCGTCCGACTTCCGTGCCCTTGCCTGCCATGGTCTCGAGCAGTACCGTCGTCTTTTGTTCCGGATGAATCACAGCGTTGAGCTGTGCGGCGATGAGTTCAATGCCTTTTTCTGCGCCCTGCCCAACATGGCTGCCCGGATGGAAGTTGTAGAGATTGTCCGGCAGATGTTCGAGGCGCGCGAGGTCGTCGGCCATGGCGTTATGCGCGAAAATACGCAGATTTTCCTTGGCGGCACAGGCATTCATCGTATAGGGAGCATGGGCGACGAGCGTGCCGAGGCTATGTTCTTTCTTATAGGACAGGAATTTGGCAATATCCTCAAGGTCGAGTTCCTTGGCGCGGCCGCCGCGCGGATTGCGCGTAAAGAAGGCAAAGACGTCGGCGTCGAGTTTTACCGCTTCTTTGCCCATGGAGAGAAAACCCTTGGCAGAGGAGAGGTGGCAGCCAATGTGCAGATTTCTTTTGTCTGACATAATGATACTCCAATCGTATAATCATCAATATTTGTTATTAATAAAAATTTTCCATATCTATTGTAGCACGTTTGGCGAGCAAAGAAAAAGCCCTCTGTGCAGTCCGGCGGTCCGGATTGCACAGAGGGCTTTTTTATTGCGACCATGTCTTGCGGTATTTCCCCGGCGGCATGCCGACGATATTGCTGAAAACCGATTGGAAGTAGTTGGAGTTGTTGTAGCCGCACTGCATGGCGATGTCCGTGATGGTCATATTCGTGGTCAGCAGCAGCGTCTGGGCCTCGTCAATGCGGCGGCGGATGATGTACTGCATCGGTGAAGAGCCCGTGAGGTCCTTGAAGGTATGCGAGAGATAATAAAGGTTGATGTGCAGAGCCTCGGCGATATCCGGCAGTTTGAGGTCTTCAAGGTAATGTGCGTCGATGTATTCCTTGATGCGCGTGCCCATATTATAAGAAGCGTTGTCTTCGCTGCCGCTGCTGGCCTCGGCTGCAAGCTTTAAGGCTGTGAGAATCAGCGCCTGCACAAGACGGGCAGCAATCTCGGCCCGCTCCGGTCCGTCATCATTGAAGGCGGCGAACAGCTTGACTTCCCTGAGCAGGCCGCGCAGAAAAGCGTGCTGTCCTTCCTGCGAGATATGCAGGACCGCAGGCTGTGCCGACTTTGTGAGCTGGCCTAACGTCAGGCCACAGAGCTGCAGTGAACTCACGTGCATGGTGAAGGCCATGAATGACGTGCTGACCTTGAAGTCGTGCAGGACATCGCTGTTAATCATCACGAGGTCATCCGTGCGCAGCTGCACACTGCCATCCTTGAGCAGCAGACGACCGTGGCCTTTTTCAATGAAGAGCAGTTCTGCCATATCATGATGTGACCGCAGGGTGCCAAAGGCCGTAGTGCTATTGAGATTTTCAACGGATTCAAGATAAGGCTGCCGGCCAAGTTCAAATTGCGATTGTTTGGGGCTGCCAAAAGGGATGATGGGCATAATACTCGACCTTTCTGCGCCAAAATACTAGAAAATACAGGTGAAAAAACAAAAATTATAAGTTTTCGCACAATGCTGGCCAAGAAATCAGAGAAACTTCTTGGTATATTCCGGTATAATAAATTCCAGAAAGATCAGTTGATGATGATTTGATGGTTGGCTGTTGGGAAAGTTAAGCTTCATATTTATTATTATACTGATAAATCACAAAAAATCCAGTCTTTTCCGGAGAGATTGGGAAAAACATCAAGAACTTATAGTTTCTTTCGGTTTTAGAGGAAAGGTAAGGTGGAAGAAATGCTGAAATGGTTTCTGACAGGACCAGATAAGCCTCGGATTCAGGACAAGGCTGTGGTCAAGAAGATGTATCATACAGCACGTGTTCAGGCCGTCACGGCCATGATTCTTGGCTACGGCATGTATTACGTCATGCGCATGACGCTTGGCGTTGCGAAAAAGCCAATGCTTCAGGATGGCTTCACAGCTACCGAACTTGGCATGATGGGCGCTGGCATGCTCGTTGCCATCGCCATTGGCAAATGCGCAAACGGCTTTATCGCCGACCACTGCAACATTAAGAAAATCGTACCTCTTGGCCTGCTCGGTGCCGCTATCGTCAACGCCATCCTCGGTATGAGCAACACGACCTGGGTGTTCATTGTACTCTGGGCGGTCAACGGCGTGTTCCAGAGTATGGGCTCAGCGCCATGTATCGTTTCTCTGTCCCAATGGTTTGCAAAGAGTCAGTTAGCTACCTATTACGGTGTTTTCAGTATCGCTCATTACGTTGGTGAAGGTGCTACGTACCTCGGCACCTCGATGATCATCGTGGCTCTCGGCTGGCATGCCGCCTTCTTCGTACCAGGCGTCTGCTGCATCGTGCTCGCTTTCATCATGTACCGTTTCATGCGTGACCGGCCAGAGACTTACGGCCTGCCGTCTGCTAACGAATTTGAAGGCGAAGTTGCCCAGGAAAAGAAAGAGCAGCAGGTTTCCACGAAGGAAGCTCAGCTCATGGTCATCAAGAACCCGTACGTCTGGCTGCTCGCTGCCGCTGCTATCTGCCTTGGTATTTCCCGTTATTCCATTTCGAGCTGGGGCGTTATCTTCCTGCAGGAAGCAAAGGGCTTTGACCTTGTAACGGCCGGCAGTATCATGTCGCTCTCGCCAATCCTCGGTGGTGTTGGTTCCTTCTTCTCCGGCATCATCTCCGATAAAATCTTCCATTCGCATCATTCCGTTACGACGATTGTCTTCGGCGTCATCATGCTGATCGGTATCGCAGGTGTCTGCTATGTACCGGCTGGCGACCCGACGCTCACTTCCATCTGCGTTGCTATCTTCGGTTTCGGCCTCGGCGTTATCCTCTGCTTTGTCGGCGGCCTGCTCGCTGTTGACCTTTGCCCGCGCAAGGCAACTGGTGCAGCCATGGGCGTCATCGGCCTGCTCGCTTATGGCGGTGCAGCTCTGCAGGATATCGTCAATGGCATGCTGGTAGATTCCGCGAAAGTCGTTGTTGATGGTGTCACGACGTATCATTTTGAGACCATCACGACCTTCTGGATTGCTTCGGTTGCCATCATGACGATCCTCATCATCCCGACGCTTTGGGCAAAGAAGCATAAAGATACGGATGAGGAAGCTGAATAAGATTTGAAAAATCATTCTTTCTCTACTATTATATATAAGCGTAGGGAAAGAATGATTTATGTTGAAATAAAAAATAGATTAATGAATTTTATGGAGTAAATGACCTCAGTCCCTTGGTGTACCGTTTGCCGGTTTTATGGTGTGGATGGCTGCAGCTGAAATAAGGATCATAGCAGGTCTTGGAGGAGATCATATGAACAAGAACATCATCAATGGGCCCTATCTTCTGGACCCGCGTGCCACGCAGATCACCGTAGCCTGGGAGACAGCTGCGCCACAGGATTTTCAGGTCACGGCGAGAACTGCGGATGGACAGGAATATCAGGGCAGTGTTTCCTGTAAGCGGGAAGAACCCTGCCAGGAATATCCAGCAGGCGCCTGCATGTACACGGCCGTCATTACTGGCCTGCAGTCGGATACGGAATATGCCTATACGGTGTCGGGCGGCGGGGAAGTCGCGGCAGCATCCTTTCAGACGCTGCAGAAGAACCCCAAGAAACTCCATCTGCTGACACTCTCGGATTCGCATCTTTTTCATAACAGCGAATTCTTCAAGAAGATGATTGCCGAGGAAAAGCCGGAGTTCATCCTGCACGGCGGCGATATTTCGTTTGGCACGGGCTATCAGCACGACCAGTATAAGGACAACTGGTTCCATAAGATTCCTGAGGTCCTCGCACGCATTCCGGCGTATTATATTCATGGCAACCATGATGATGGTCCGTTCTATGATGATTTCTTCACGGCAACGCAGGGACGCACGGTCCATACGGCCGATGGCGGCAACACGTTCTCGTTGGATTATGGTCCTGTGCATTTCACCCTTGTCGACAGCAACCCGTGGGGGCTGTTTGAGATGAATGCCGTCAACTCCGAGATGCCGCTTGATGCCGAGACGCGCCGCCGCATTGACGATACGCTGAAATGGATTGAGGAAGATTTGACGAGTCCGGCGGCCAAAAAGGCAAAATGGCGCATTCTCATGATGCACCATCCGTATACGGACCCCTTGAACAACCGCTATATTGTGCCCATCGCGGAGCGCTGCGGGGCACAGCTTGTGCTCGGCGGGCACCTTCACTACTATATCAAATCGGTTTCCGTCAATCCGCAAGTCGGTGCCCGCACGGTTTATATCTGTGAGGGCAGCGCGCAGGACCCCGAAGCCGCATATCAGGAGAGCAGCGGCGAAAAACGCCTGCTGAGTGAATTCCCCGAAGTCATCGCTACGGGTCACAGCAACTACGGTATCCTCGATATCAGTGAAGATGCTATAGATTATCGTATCTATGGTTTTCAGGCCGATGGCACGAGCAAGCTCGTCGACACCATTCATTTGACGCACGATGAACCCAAGGTAGAACTCACGGATGTCGAGTTGCGCCGCCTCGATAATAACGGCAATGTCGAAATCCGCGCGCTGGCAGAGAATCAGGGCACGGCACTGGCCGAAGTCACGATTGGCCTGCTCGACAATAAGATGGAGCATACCATCAATCTGTTTGGCAATGAAGAGAACAGTCAGGTCGTCGTGCTGAAACCAGGCGAAAAACGCAAGGTCACAGCGATTTATCAGGCTGTACAGCCGGGGGAACACACGCTGCGTGTCGGCGAGACGGAGCTTAAACTCGTCGTTTTTGAGCCGACGCAGCTCTCCTACGCACATATGCGCGTCCGTGCGGGCACGGGCGCGGCCGCCGACTGCCTGATTGCGGGCATTGAAGCGACGAATAACTTGGACCACGAAATCTTTGTCTCGGTGCCGCTCTACATCAATCAGCGCATCGCGGAGACGAAGAGCCTGTTCTTCCGCGGCCATGAGAAGCGCTATATTGAATTCCACTACAAATTCCAGCAGGGCGGCGAGTATCAGGTCAGCATTGCCGACCAACTGCCTAAGGAAGTCTCGATTGAGGGCGGCATCCGCATCATTCCGCGCATCCTCGACAAGTCGGGGCATGGGCATACGGCGCTCCTGCACGGTTCGCCGAAGGTCCGCGAAGTCGGTGGCCATATGGAAGTCGCACTTGAGCAGTACGGCGACTATATCGAGATTCCTGCCAGTCCGGACCTCAAGGCACCGCAGGGCTTTACGGGCATGGTCTGGGCCGAGATCGACAGGCTCGCACGGCCGAGTGAGATGGGCCATAATCCGCTGATGGTCCGCGGCAAATCGGTCGGCTGGGGCGCGACGTACTGCCTGCGCATGGTCGTCGAGCGCAAGGGCGGCCTCAAATGGGGCATCTGCCATGATATCACGGAGTATTCGTGGCAGGGCGGCGAAGCGAAAATCGGCGATTGGGCCCAGTATACGATGACTTTTGATAAGCAGAAGGGCGGCGACTCGTACTGCGATGGCCAGTCTCTGGCTCATGTCGCGGGCATTTCCGAAGACAGCGAGATACGTCAGTGGGATGACCAGCCGATTTTTGTGGGCTACTCCTACATCGGCCATGTCATTCCTGAAATTGGCCGGCCGAAGTACTTCACGCATCTGCCCGCGCATATCAGCCAGGTCCGTTTTTATAAGAAAGGTCTGACGGCAGATGAAAATGAAGCGGTCTATGAGCAGCCGGAGGCAAAGGGCCCTGAGGGCGATGACCTCGCGGTCTGGCTCGACTTCCGCAATATCCTTAAAGTTGGTACGCACACGACGGAATGGCGTCATCCGGCTGTCTATGATCCAGCATTCAAGACACAGAAGAAATACTGGCGCTTCACGCAGCTCAAAGCCAAGACGCATCTGCCGCTGCAGGCTGGCCTCAGGGCGACGGTCGAGGTATCGGATGATATGGCAACCATCAAGGGCAGCCGCCAGATTGTGCTGAAGGACGGTACGAATTACGTGGATCTCTCCAATCTGCCCGAAGCCCAGTATCTGCGCATTGTGACGGAGTTCTCGGCCGAGGTTGGTCCTGACGGCACGTTTGTACCGGAGCTTTTAAGCTATCAGATTGTCGCCTCGAATGAACGCGACTTCACGGATATGTTCTGGTCAACGCGTCCCGACTGGGAGCGCGGCCGCTTCACGGGGGCCGTTGGTTTCCCGCCGGTCGACCGCCTGCGTGATTATCCGGAGTACACGGATGTCATCCATGGCTGATATACTATGGCGTAGATACGAGTTCTTTATCATCTCTCTTTACAGGGGCAGGATATTCCTGCTCCTTTTTGTATGGATAAGCAAAAAAACAAGACTGGCATGGCAGCCAGTCTTGTTTTTCTGCTTAGTATAGGGAAGAAGTTCTTCAATCGAAGTTCATGATGATGGTCTTTTCTTCCGTGAGTTCGCGGATGGCGTACTCAGGACCTTCCTTGCCGATGCCGCTGTCCTTGACACCGCCGTACGGCATGTTGTCCATGCGGAAGCTCGAACCGTCGTTGATGACGACACCGCCGGCTTCGATATGCTCAGCTGCGTAATGTGCGATGTAGAGCGAGCTCGTGAAGACACCGGCCTGCAGGCCATAGCGCGAGTTGTTGACACCGGCGACTGCTTCTTCAATCGTATCGTACGGAATGATGGAGAAGATCGGTGCGAAGACTTCGTTCTTGATGACATCCATATCCGGCGTGACATCCGTCAGGATGGTCGGCTCGTAATAGGAGCCGTGGCGATGGCCGCCTGTCAGGATTTTTGCACCGGCAGCAGCGGCATCATTTACCCAGCCTTCGATGCGGATGGCTTCTTTTTCCGCAATCATCGGGCCGAGGCAGGTCGCTGGGTCTTTGAGGTCGCCCGTCTTGAAATTCTTGGCGAAGGCGACGGCGTAATCGCAGAATTCCTTGTAGATTTTACGCGAAACGTAGACGCGCTGGCAGGAGATGCAGACCTGTCCGGCATTGATGAAGGCGTATTTGGCGCAGAGCTCAGCCGTCTTTTTGACATCGCGGACATCTTCATGGACGATGTTGGCGGAGTTGGAACCAAGTTCAAGCGCGCAGCGGCGGAAGCCGGCTTCCTTCTGCAGGGATTTGCCGACTGGCACGCTGCCCGTGAACGAGAACATGCGGATGCGGTTATCCTTGGTCAGGTATTTGCCGACGAGGGCGCCGGGGCCGGTCAGGAGGTTGAGGCAGCCAGCCGGCAGTCCGGCATCGCGGAAGACATCGCAAAGAAGCGCTGCCGTCAGCGGCGTGGCCGAAGCTGGCTTATAGACCACCGTGTTGCCGGCCGCAAGTGCCGGACCAATCTTGTGAGCCGCGAGGTTTACAGGGAAATTGAACGGCGTGATGGCGCAGACGACACCGAGCGGCTGGCGAATCGTGAAGGCGAGTTTATGCTGGCAGTTTGGCGCGCCGGCAAGAGGAATCGTCTCGCCCTTAAGGCGTTTGGCTTCTTCGGCCGAGAGAATCAGCGTCTGATAAGCACGGCCAATCTCGCCGCGGGCATCATGAAGCGGCTTGCCTGCTTCTGCCGAAAGGGTGCTGGCAAAGTCCTCGATACGGTCGCGCATGAGATTTGCTGCTTTGAGGATGATTTCATAGCGCTCGTATGGTGAGAGCTTCACTTCCTGGAAGGCCTTTTCGGCAGCATCGACAGCGGCTTTGCACTCAGCTGCACCGGCAACAGAGATTTCGGCGATGGCTTCCTTCGTCGCCTTGTTATAGACGGGACGCGTTTCTTCCGTCATGACTTCCTGACCGCCAATATATAGTGGCTGTTTCTTCATCATGCATTCCTCCTGTGAATCAGTTTTTATAATATAATGTAGGATTTTGTCAGATTCAGCGCAGGGCTACGATTTTCTGGACCTCACTCTGACGCAGGGTATCCGGCGTTATCAGCTTAATGTGATTGGCTGTGCAGTACGATACGTACTTTTCGGGCGGCATCTTGTTGGTCACGATGTACTGGACTTCCTTGAGCGTGCAGTAGCTCATGAGGGAGGATACATCGAACTTTGAGTCATCGACGAGCAGGAAGTGCTCGCAGTCCTTCTCGATGAGGCAGCGCTTGATTTCGCACTCGAGCGGCGAGGCGTTGGTGGCGCCGTGCTCGAGGGAAATGCCCGTGCTGGCGAGAAAAACCTTCGATATATTATAGCGGCGCAGCACCTGGATGACCTGAGGCCCGACAAAGGCCTTGGACGGTGAGAACAGGGAGCCGCCCGTGGCAAGCACGTTGAGATTGCTGTAATTGGAGGCCGCGTTGATGACGTGAACACTGGCGGTGACGATGGTCAGATGATGTTTTTCTGTAAGATAGGGAATCATATGCATCGTCGTTGTGCCGGAGTCGATATAGATGACATCGCCATCGTGAACAAAATCTGCAGCCATGCGCGCAATCTGCTTCTTGGCGTCGGTATTGCGTCCTTCGCGAGAAGCGAACGGTTCCGGATCGCCGGATGGCTCAGCAAGCACGATGCCGCCATACACTTTCTTGATGACGCCCTGCTGTTCGAGCTCGGCGATATCGCGCCGAATCGTGTTCTTGGATACCTGGAACGTATCACAGAGGTCATTGATGGAGATGTTGTGTACATTCTTCAATAATTCATGGATACGATTGATTCGATCGATTTTCATGAGAGATCACCCGCTTTATCTGCCTGTGGCATTTTGTCGCATCGAATCTGACCGCGAAAAATAACCAACAAGCATTCAAAAAATAATCAGTTTGTGAGTATATTTGATAAACTTATTATAATAGAAATGACATAGAGAAACAAGGGTAAACGCAAAAAAATACAGTATCAAATGCGTAACTAACCTATATTTATCGTAAGCGGCTCAAAGATTACTCATGATTATCAGAAAAAATAAAATTCCGCAAAATCTTGCCAAAATCCCCAAAAACATATTGACAACTTGCCGTAAAAGTATTAAATTAGAGCCATAAGGTAATCAAAAGGTTATCAATCAACAACGTCAATAACATTATTCAGAATAGGAGAGTGGACAATATGGGTTATACTTTCATGGTTCCGGCAAAGATCATTTCTGGCACGAACGTCATTGAAGAACTTGGTGAGCACATTCAGGGCAAAGGCACCAAAGCCCTGATCGTCACCGATCAGTTCATGGTTAAGTTTGGCAATGCTGCTAAAGTTGAGAATGCACTTGCTAAAGCCAATATCCCGTACGTCACCTTCGCTGGTGCCAACTCGGAGCCGACGGACAAGATCGTCGAAGCTGGCCTGAAAGTTTACCGTGAAGAGGGATGCGACTTCCTCGTAGCTCTTGGCGGCGGCAGCCCGATGGATACGGCAAAGGCCATCATGTTCATGTCGACGCAGCCGGAAGGCAAGAAGATCAACGAGTTCATGCATGTCAACATTGACATGCCGGTACCGTATCTTGTAGCAATCCCGACGACGGCCGGCACGGGCTCCGAAGTCACGAAGAACACGATCATCGCTGATACGGAAAACAACGTCAAGATGCTGCTCGGCGGCCCGTCGATCATCCCGGCACTCGCTGTAGTAGACCCGACCTTCACGATGACGGCTCCGCCATCTGTTACGGCTGCAACGGGTATCGATGCTCTGTGCCACTCGATTGAAGCTTACACGTCCCGCAAGGCACAGCCGCTGACGGATACGTTCGCACTTTCCGCTATCAAGAAGATTCATAAGAACCTGCCAATCTGCTACAAAGATGGCAAGAACGTTGAGGCCCGCCTGCAGATGAGCATCGCAGCTACGGAAGCCGGCATTGCCTTCAACAACGCTTCTGTCACGATTGTCCATGGCATGAGCCGTCCAATCGGTGCTCTGTTCCACATCGCACATGGTGTTTCGAACGCCATTCTGCTGCCGGCCTGCATGAAGTTCGCCATCGAGGAGAACACGGCCCGCTTCGCTACAATCGGCCGCATCATGGGTGTTGCTGATGACAATACGCCGGATCATGAAGCAGCTGAGGCATTTGTTGCTGAAGTTACGCGCTTCTGCAAGGAAGTCGGCATTCCGTCGGCAGAATCCCTGCTCGAGCAGCGCGGCTTCAAGAAAGAGGACTTCCTCGCACAGCTCGACAAGATGGCTTCCGATGCTCTCGAGAGCGGCAGCCCGCAGAACACGATGCGCATTCCGACGAAGGAACAGCTTATCGAGATCTACAAGGAACTCTTCTAATATATACCGCGACAGATAGGAGGGGTGGTCATGCCACTCGTACATTTGACAGACCTGATCAGTAAACCGGATAACACGTACGCCATTGGCGCGTTCAACGTATCCGATATGGAGATGGCCATGGGGGCCATCAAGGCGGCAGAAGAGCTCCATGCTCCGCTGATCCTGCAGATCGCCGAAGGCCGCCTGCGCTATTCGCCGCTGGACCTGCTCGGCCCTGTGATGGTAGCCGCAGCTAAGAAATGCAAGATGCCGACAGCCGTTCATCTCGACCATGGCGGCACGATGGAAACCATCAAGCTGGCTCTGGACCTTGGCTTTACATCCGTCATGTTCGACGGTTCCAAATATCCGCTCGATGAAAACATCGCCCGTACGAAGGAAGTCGTCAAGCTCGCGAAGAGTTACGGCGCTGATGTCGAGGCCGAAATCGGCCGCGTCGGCGGCGCGGAAGGCGACTACAAGAGCGTCGATGTGCTCGTCACGAGCGTTGAAGAAGCAAAGCGCTTTGCCGAGGAAAGCGGCATTGATGCTATGGCCGTAGCCATCGGCACGGCTCACGGCAATTACAAGTCGACGCCGCATCTGCGCATCGACCGCCTCAAGGAAATCCACGAGGCCGTCAAGACGCCGCTCGTACTGCATGGCGGCACGGGCCTGACGGAGCAGGATTTCAAGAACTGCCTCGCCAACGGCATCCAGAAGATCAACATTGCCACGGCTTCGTACGATGCTTCGGCCAGAAAGATCAAAGAAGTCGCAGCGGCCAACTCCGAGGCGAAGTATTTCGACTTCAGCGATGCAATCGTTCAGGGCACCTACGAAAACGTCAAGAAACACATGCATATCTTCGGTCTCGAAAATAAGGCATGAGGAGGATAAAGAACATGGCACTCATTACCTTTGATGAAAATAAAAAACGCGATGTCGTCCTGATTGGCCGCGTCACGCTGGATTTTAACCCGAATGAACTGAACCGCACGCTTGACAAGGTCAAGACGTTCTCGATGTATCTTGGCGGTTCGCCGGGCAACATGGCCGTCGGCATCAACAAACTGGGCAAAAAGGTTGGCTTTATTGGCTGCGTGTCCGACGACCAGTTCGGCGATTTCGTCCTCAATTACTTCAATGAGCGCGGCATCGACACGACGCAGATGACCCGTGCAAAACACGGCGAGCGCATGGGCCTGACGTTCACGGAAATCAAGAGCCCAACAGAGTCGAGCATCCTGATGTACCGCGATCAGGTCGCTGACCTCGAAATCACGCCGGAAGATGTTGACGAGCAGTACATTGCTGACAGCAAGATCCTGATTGTCTCCGGCACGGCCCTTTCAAAGAGCCCGTCGCGTGAGGCCTGCCTCTTAGCTGTACAGTATGCAAAGAAACACAACACGCGCGTTATCTTCGATATCGACTATCGCCCGTACAGCTGGCGCAGCAAGAAGGACATCCAGATTTACTGCTCGCTGCTCGCAAGCATGGCCGATGTCATCATCGGTTCGCGCGATGAGGTCAACCTCACGGAAGGCCTTGATGAAGAGGCAACGGAACCGGCAGATCACGTCATCGCTGAGAAGTACATCGCTCAGGGTGCCAAGATCGTCATCATCAAACACGGTAAGAAGGGCTCGATTGCTTATACGGCAGACAAGAAAGCCTATAAGGTTGAGTCGTATCATATCAAACTGTTGAAATCGTTCGGCGGCGGCGACGCTTACGGCAGTGCTTTCGTCTATGGTCTGCTCGCGGGCTGGACGGTACCGCAGGCCCTGCAGCATGGCACGGCTCATGCCGCTATGGTCGTTGCCAGCCACAGCTGCTCCGATGCAATGCAGACGGTCGAGCAGATCGATGCATTCATGCAGGAACATAAAGATGAAAAAGTCATTACGGAACTCGATTGGGAGGCAGCATTATGAGATTCGGTCGTTTAGGTCAGCTCAAGCACGGCTATAATGCAATGACTACGCGCGAGAGCGATATGCTTATGGATATCGGTTATCAGGAAATGGATGAGAACGAGGTTGTCGAGTTCGAAGATCCTCTGCAGGAAACGGCTTTCGTCATCACGACAGGCGATGTTGAGATCGCCTGGAATGGCCAGAAAGAAATCATGCACCGCGATTCCCTGCTCGATGAGAACCCGTACTGCCTGCATGTTCCCCGCAACACGAAAGTCGTCGTCAAGGCTCTGAAGAAATCGGAGCTCCTGATTCAGAAGACGATCAATGACCGCGATTTCGCTCCGGTATTCTACCGTCCGAAAGATGTCCAGGCCGATGTATTTGGCAGCGGTATGTGGCAGGGCACGGCAGAGCGCACGGTCCGCACGATTTTCGATTATGACAACGCACCGTACTCCAACATGGTCAACGGCGAAGTCATCATGACGCCGGGCTGCTGGACGGGCTATACGCCGCACAATCATCCGCAGCCGGAAGTCTACACGTACAAAGTAGACCATCCGCAGGGCTTTGGCTGTGCGTTCATCGGCGATAACGTCTTCAAGATCGAGGACAACACGTGGTCCGAGATTTCCGGCGGCTACATGCATCCGCAGTGCGCAGCTCCTGGCTATGCCATCTGGTACAGCTGGATGATCCGCCATCTCGATGGGGATCCATGGAAGAAGACGCGCAACGACCTGCCGGAACACACTTGGCTGCTTGACCCGAATGCCAAGATTTGGCAGCCGCATAGAAAATAATCTCAAATCCTGCATAATAGAGTGGAGGGTATCCAATGGCTAAGACAATCAGAATGACGGTAGCACAGGCTCTCGTCAAATTCCTCAATAATCAGTATATCGAATTCGATGGCAAAGAAGTCCCGATGTTCGAAGGTATCTTCGGTATCTTCGGTCACGGCAACGTCGTCGGCCTCGGCGAAGCACTCGAAGAAGATCCGGGCCACCTGATCATGCGCATGGGCCGCAATGAGCAGGGCATGGCACACGCTGCCATCGGTTTTGCAAAGCAGAAACGCCGCAAACAGATGTACGCCTGCACGTCGTCTGTCGGCCCAGGCGCTGCCAACATGGTCACGGCAGCTGCTACGGCTACGGCAAACTGCATTCCGGTCCTGTTCCTGCCGGGCGACACGTACGCTGACCGCCAGCCGGATCCGGTACTCCAGCAGATGGAGCAGACAATCAGCCTGACGACGACGACGAACGATGCGTTCCGTGCCGTCTGCAAGTACTGGGACCGCGTAACGCGTCCGGAAATCCTCATGACGGCCTGCATCAACGCGATGCGCGTGCTCGCAGACCCTGCTGAGACGGGTGCTGTCTGCATCGCTCTGCCGCAGGATGTTGAGGGCGAGGCTTGGGATTATCCTGAGTACTTCTTCCAGAAACGCGTTCATCACATCGACCGCGTAAAACCGTCCGAGCGTGCAATTGAGGAAGCTGTCAAGGCCATTGCCAAAGCTGAGCGTCCGCTCCTGATTTTCGGCGGCGGCGTTAAATACTCCGAGGCTGAGGATGTCTTCAAGAAATTCGCTGAGAAATACGGCATCCCGTTCGGCGAGACGCAGGCCGGCAAAGGCACGATTACTTGGGAGCATCCGCTCAATATGGGCGGTGTCGGCGAGACGGGCGGCCTTGCTGCCAACACGCTTGCGAAAGATGCCGATGTAGTCATCGGTGTTGGCACGCGCTACACGGACTTCACGACGTCCTCGAAATGGATGTTCCAGAACCCGAATGTCAAATACGTCAACATCAACGTTTCCCGCTTCCATGCTTATAAGCTCGACGGTATCCAGGTTGTCGGCGATGCCGGCGCAGCTCTTGAGATGCTCGATGAAGCTCTGGGCAAGACGGGCTACCATGTATCGGATGCTTATGCAGCTGATATCAAGGCCGCTAAGGAAGCTTATATCAAAGAAGTCGACCGTGTTTTCCATGTCCGCTTCACGGATAAGGACTACAAACCGGAAGTCGATGATGATTTCGATTTCGAAGCTGCCGTCAAGAACTATAAAGCAGCTGTCGGTGAGACGCTTCCGCAGACGCGTGTCCTCGGCATGCTCGAAGAATACATGGATCCGAACGGCATCATCGTCGGCGCATCGGGCTCCCTGCCGGGCGACCTGCAGCGTGTATGGCGTCCGAAGACGGTAGGCAGCTACCATGTTGAGTATGGCTTCTCCTGCATGGGCTATGAAGTCAACGCAGCTCTTGGTGTCAAGATCGCTGAGCCGGACCGCGAAGTCTATGCCCTCGTCGGCGACTATGCTTACATGATGCTTCATTCCGAACTGCCGACGTCCATTGCTGAAGGCAAAAAGATCAATGTCATCCTGTTCGATAACATGCAGGGCGGCTGCATCAACAACCTCGAGATTGGCCATGGCCAGGGCAGCTACGGTACGGAGTTCCGTTTCCGCAACAAGAAGACGGGTCAGCTCGATGGTGCTTATGTCCCAGTTGACTTCGCTATGAACGCTGCATCGTATGGCTGCAAGAGCTACACGGTTCATACGGAAGAAGAGTTCAAGGCTGCCATCGAAGATGCAAAGAAACAGACGGTTTCGACGCTCATCGACTGCAAGGTCATGCCGAAGACCATGGTTCATGGCTATGGTGACTGGTGGCGTGTCGGCGTTGCACAGGTTTCCAAACTCGACAAAGTCAACAAGTGCTACAAAGAGGTTATGAAACCGCATTACGACGCAGCTCGTAAATACTAATATTTTTCTGATGTATAGAAGGGGGCCTGCCGCCAGCCTGAAAGCGGCGGCAGGAAAACCCATGTATAAATATCATAATTTGGGGGTTTGTCAAAATGGCTAACATCAAACTTGGTATCGCTCCGATTGCTTGGACGAACGACGACATGCCGGATCTCGGCAAAGAGAACACCTTTGAGCAGTGCGTCAGTGAAATGGCTCTGGCCGGCTTCACGGGCTGCGAAATCGGCAACAAGTATCCGAAAGATCCAGCTGTCCTCAAGAAGGCACTTGACCTGCGCGGACTGCAGATTGCCAGTGCTTGGTTCAGCTCCTATCTGCTCACGCAGCCGTATGAGCAGGTCGAGAAAGACTTTATCAAACACTGCGAATTCCTCAAAGCTATGGGTGCTAAGTTCTGCAACGTTGCAGAGCAGGGCACGAGTGTTCAGGGCAAGCTTGACAAGGCTGTTTTCCGTGACAAACCGCATAACACGGAAGAGCAGTGGAAGACGCTTGCTGAAGGCCTCAACAAACTCGGCGCTGTCGCTAAGAAAATCGGCCTGACGATGACGTATCATCATCACATGGGCACCTGCGTCCAGACGACGGAAGAGATTGACCGCCTCATGGAAATGACGGATCCGGATCTCGTCTTCCTGCTCTATGATACGGGTCATCTCGTCTGCTCCGGTGAAGATCCGATCTACATCCTCAAGAAGTACCTGCCGCGTATCCGCCACGTACATCTCAAGGATATCCGCATGAACATCCGCAACAAGGTCAAGGAAGAAAACATGAGCTTCCTCGATGGCGTTCGCGCTGGTATGTTCACGGTACCGGGCGATGGCGATATCGACTTCGGTCCGATCTTCGACATCATCAATGCCAGCGACTATGATGGCTGGTTCATCGTCGAAGCTGAGCAGGATCCGGCTAAGGCCAACCCGCTCGAGTATGCGATCAAAGCTCGCAAGTACATCAAAGAAAAAGCACATATCTGATTGTCAAAAGACATTGGATGTTCAAGGGCTGCTCTTCTGTCCATCATGCAACATGGGCAGGGGGCAGCCCCTTTTATTTTGCCGTTCTCATCCCTGTGCCTTCGCACTTATTGTATTCGCACCTATTGTAATAGAAAGGAATTATCCCTATGGGAATCAGCATGATTGTCTTCAGCCTGATACTCCTGATGTTTTTTGCGTATCGTGGCTATTCCATCATCTTCATCGCGCCGATTTTTGCCGTGGTGGCTGCCATTGGCAGCGGCCATGCCTCCATGCCGGTCTACAGTGAAATCTACATGACCAAGGCGGCCGAGTATATCAAGACGTATTATCCGGTCTTCCTGCTCGGTGCCGTCTTTGCTAAGATTATGGAGCAGGGCGGCCTCGCGGCTGCTGTTGCCGATAAGATTGTCACGGCCCTCGGCCGTGATAAGGCCATTCTCGCCGTGCTCCTTGGCTGCGGCGTCCTGACGTACGGCGGTCTTTCCGTCTTTGTTGTCGCGTTTGTCATGTATCCGTTTGCGGCCATTCTCTTCAAGCAGGCCGACATTCCGAAGAAACTCCTGCCTGGACTTCTCTGGATGGGTATTTTTACGTACAGCATGGTGGCCATTCCTGGTACGCCGCAGATCCAGAACATCATCCCGACTTCGTTTTTCGGCACTTCGACCTGGTCCGCACCAATCCTCGGTCTCATTGGCGGCGTGCTCTACTTCCTCTTAGGAGGGGGCGGGGTGGGCTACCGCCACAAGAAACTCAAGGCCAAAGGCGAAGGCTATGGCCATCATGTGCTCAATGAGCCGGAAGAATCGCGTGAGGCCCTGCCTGACTGGCGGCTTTCGGCTCTGCCTCTGCTGCTCGTCATCGTGCTGAACCTTGTCATCAGCAATCCGTTTCACTGGGATTGGGCCTATCATTGGGACCCGACAAGCCTCGACTCGTTTGTACCGCTGCATCTTTCACTGCTGGCTGGCGGCGTTGACAAGGTACAGGCCATCTGGTCCATCAATGCCGCGCTCATCGTCAGCTGCATTGCCGCGGCCATTATCGGCCGCAAGCGCCTGAAGCTCAAGGGCGGTCTGACAAAACCGATCAATACGGGCGCCATCGGTTCGACCACGGCGATCCTCAACGTGGCTTCCGGTTATGCCTATGGCTGCGTCATTGCCGCTCTGCCGGCTTTTGCTATTATCAAGGAAGCTCTTCTCGGCTTGCAGATTGGTGACGGCCCGCTGATGTCGGCCATCGTCACGACGGGCATTATGACAGGCGTCACGGGCTCTTCTTCGGGCGGCATGACCATCGCCCTCGGCATGCTCGGCCAGGAATGGCTTGCCTGGGCCCAGCAGATTGGCATGAGTCCGGACGTCCTGCACCGCATCATATGCATGGCTTCGGAATGCATCGATACCGTGCCGCAGTCGGGCGCTCTGGTCACGCTCTTAGCGGTCTGCGGCCTGACGCACCGCGAATCGTATTACGATGTAGTTATCCTAACTCTTTTAAAGACACTTGTCGTCTTTGTCTGCCTTGGCATTTATCTGGTCACGGGCATAGAGTAACGCAGCCTGCCGCTTTGGAAATCCCATTTTAAAAGAAAGGAAGGCAATATATGGACGAAGCAACCAAACGAAAGACATATTTCCTGCTCGCGGCAACCACGATTATTTGGGGCATTCAGCCGCTCTGCATCAAGTGGCTTGTGGCCGTCTGGACGCCGGTGACCATCACGGCCATGCGGTATTATTTCATCGGTACAACGCTTTTGGCGCTTTCCGTCTATCGCGGGGAGAAGCTGCTGCCGCCGCGCGACTGCCTTCTGGGGCTTATCCTCATGGGCGCGACAGGCATTGGCCTCAACAATGTCATGCAGTTTACGGGCCTTGGCATCTCGACGGTTACAAACTGTACCCTGATTGCTGCGGCCAGTCCGGCCATCACGGCCTTTCTTGCGGCGATTTTCGTGCGCGAGCGTTTGAACCTTTTGGCCTGGGGCGGCATCGTGCTGTCGTTCGCGGGTGCCCTGATTGTCATCAGCCATGGTTCGCTTGAAGTCATGCGCACCTTATCTTTCAATGAAGGCGATATCCTTTTCCTGCTCGCGCAGGTCGCCTGGACAACGTATTCGCTCATCGCTCTCAAAATCATGCGGCGTATGTCGGCCCTGCAGACAACGGGCTGGGCCGGCATCTTCGGCGCCTTTATTGTGACGGGCTACGGCCTTATCACGGGCCAGTTTGCGCCGGTCATGCTCGATGCTTCGCTCTGGGCTTCGTTTTTCTACACGGTCATCTTTGGCGGCATCATGGCTATGCTGTTTTGGAACATCGGCGTGCATAATGCCGGTGCCAGCGTGACGTCGATTTTCCAGAACATCACACCGGTCGTCGGCATGATCGGCGGCGTGCTGTGCTTCGGTGAAGTCATCGGCTTCAAGGAAATCGCCGGTGCAGCTGCCATTTTTGCCGGCGTTTACCTGACGACACACGGCGGACTGAAATGAGTACATTGTGTCATTGACAAAAACATAGCAAGGAAACGTTTACTAGAAAAGGCGGGATATATACGATATTTACCCGTCTTTTTTATTGTTCAGAGGGCAAAAAACAATATTTTATAGCAAGATAATTCTTCATTCAGAAGATACCCTCAATAAAGCCTTGAAAATACTAAGGAATCGAGCAAAAGAAAATCATAACTTACTCACGAAAGACAAAAAAGTATAGGCAAAATAGTGCGAAAACTATTAAAATATTATATAGACAGAGATGAAGAGAGACTTCATCCACAAGAATTATTTGATTCCATTATCATTATTGGGAGGGGTTTTCAATGAGTAATCCAGGAGCAGCTCCGGCTGAATCCGGCGCGCATCTCTCTTGGCTGACGCGAATCGCGTATGGCCTCGGTGATACCGCACAGAACGTCGTTTGGGGTGCAATGGGCATCCTGACCTTCTTCTACACTGACTACGCTGGCATTGACCCAGCTATGGTTGGTCTGGTCATGTTGATTTCCCGTTGCTTCGATGGCTTCTCTGATGTCATCATGGGCTTCATCGTTGAGCGCACGAATTCCAAGTGGGGCAAATCAAGACCGTGGATCCTCTGGATGAGCGTGCCGTTCGCTATTTCTATCGTCCTCATTTATACAGTACCACATGGTTCGTCAGCCATGCAGTTTGCATATCTGTTCGTAACTTACAACCTCTGCACGACGGTTTGCTACACGGCACTGAACCTGCCGTACGGCTCGCTGTCCGCTATGATGACGCGTTCTTCGAAAGAACGTGACATGCTTTCCATCACGCGTATGTGCCTGTCCCCCTGGGGCCGTATCCTTTCCGTTTCGGCTACGCTGCCGCTCGTTAAGATGTTCGGCGACAACCAGATGGCATGGGTCGAGGTCATGAGCGTATGGGCTGTGGTAGCACTCTTCCTGCTCCTGTTCTGCTTCTCGAAATGTAAAGAAACAGTTGTCATTGAAGCACGTGAGAAAGTTGCGAAAGTACCTGTCGGCAAAGCTCTCAAATGCCTCGCCGTCAACAAATACTTCTGGGCTGGCATGATCATCTGGATGATGCAGAACGTCATCTTCACGATTACCGGTACCATCCTGCCGTATTACTGCAAATACATCTTCATGAACGATTCGCTTTACAGCGGACTGTATCTCCTTGAAACACTTGTTACGATTTTCGTCATGGCTGTCTTCAGCCCGAGACTCCTCAAGCGCTTTGGCAAACGCAACATGAGTCTTGCCGGCGTCATCGTCTGCTTTGTCGGTCATGCAATCTTCCTTCTGAATCCGATGGACTTCAACTGGGTTGTCTTCAGCTGCGTTATCCGTGGCATCGGCTTTGCTCCTGTCCAGTCCGTTATCTTCGGTTTCCTCGGCGATGCTGTTGAGTATGGCCAGTGGAAGACGCATATCCGTCAGGAAGGCCTGATCTTCTCCGGCGGCTCCGTTGGTACGAAAGTTGGCTCCGGCCTTACGAGTGCAGCTCTTACGGGTCTGCTCTCCTATGTCGGCTACGTCGCTACTTCCTCGGGTGCTGTTGCTCAGTCTCAGGACGTTATCAACATGATTGTTTCGATCTATGAATGGGGCCCGATATTCGTCTGGGCTGTCCTGATCCTCGTCCTTGCCTTCTACAAGCTCGATAAGGTTTATCCGCAGATCATGCGCGACCTCGTTGCTCGTGAAGCAAAAGGCGAACTCTAAGATTCATTTGTTAGATACAGCCGGCTCGATCCCTCGGGAGAGGCCGGCTTTGTTTTTGAAATTCAGGAATTTAGAAGGAAGAGGGAAAGTATTATGGAAAAGAACACTCTTGTCACGATCACGCGTCAGTATGGCAGCGGCGGCCGCGAGGTTGCCGATCTCGTCGCTAAGAAAATGGGCGTACGCCGCTATGACCGCAAGGTCGTGGCCATGGCCGCACAGAATATCGGCGAGGAGAACAACTTCCATGATCTCATTGAGCGTTCTTACAATGCTCCGGAGAACTGCATGGGCAACCTCGGCGACTATGCCTATGTCCGCGTGCCAATGCACAACCGCATGTATATCGAACAGGCAAAAGTTATCCTTGGCGTAGCCAAAGAAGGCAGTGCCGTATTCCTCGGCCGCTGCGCAGACTACATCCTCAAGGACCATCCGAATACATTCTCGTTCTTCATCTATGCAAATGATGAGTTCCGTCAGAACCGCGCGAAGACGCATTATGCCGGCCATACGCTTAAAGACCTCGATGCCGAGGATAAGCACCGCGAGCAGTACTATGCATACTACACGGGCCGCGCTTGGGGCGATCCGCAGAACTACGACCTCATGATCAACACGAGCAAAATCTCGCTCGAGGCCGCTGCTGACCTCATCATTTCTTACATCGAGCTGCGCCAGAAACGCGCCGCTGAGAAAAAAGCCTGATTCTCCTTATTTCATAGAATAGGAAAACAGCCCTGCTGTCCAATTTGACTGGATGGCAGGGTTGTTTTCTTTTTGCTGTAATTAGTCTTAAAAGTCGAGATGACGGAAGTCCGTGGGGGTCATGTGATTGACGTGCTTAAAGGCGCGGGCAAAATGCGAGGCGCTGTTGAACCCGCATTTTTCGGCTATGGTCTCAATGGAGTCGGCCGTGGTCTGCAGCAGGTGTTTGGATTGACGCAGGCGGTACTGCAGGACATATTCATGCGGGGGGCAGCCGAGATATTTTTTGAATGTGCGGATAAAGTGGGAAGGGCTCAGCAAAGAGAGACTGGCGAGTGCGTCGAGTTCGAGCGGCTCTGCGTAATGTTCCTGAATATGCTGCAGAGCGGGTGCCAAAATTTCGTTGACGGGCTGGGAGCTGCCCTCAAGGTTGGCGAGGTTCATGAGGATGCGGTCAATGCAGTGGGAGAGCACGGCTTCGCTTTGAAGCGTATACTGTCCCATGGACAGGATGCTCTGGAACGTTGGCTCGAGCAGGGGAATAGTCCGAAGCTTCTTAAAAGGTTTGGCAAGCGTAATATGTCGCTCTATGGCATCATTCTTGCGTTCTTCGGACATCTTATTTATCTTCTTGCCCCGTACAGCTTCAATTGGGTGCTGTTCAGCTGCTTTATCCGCGGCCGCTGCTTTGCCCCGCTGAATTCCGTTATCTCTATTGCTACAAACTTGACCAGCTTTATCCGCGCATCATGAGAGACCTCGTGGCACGGGCAGCGCGTGGTGAAGATTGACGTTTGCTTGATGATTTGGCAAGACTGTTTCTTTTGAGGAGCAGTCTTGCTGTTTTTATGCTATTTTTCCGCAAGATAAGAACTGTTTTTTCTGTGAGAGCGTGGTAATATAGAGAGTATATAATGAGTATTTTGGTACGATGTACTTTTACGGAAAGAGGGGATTCCCTTGGGTAAGGCTCTGCTGCTGATTTATCTGATCTGGGGCATGAACTGGGTTGTGATGAAGACGGCGAATACGTTTTTCCCGCCCATCACGTTTGTGGCGTATCGTTTTTTGTTTGGTGCTGTCGTTTTGCTGTCAGTCTGGCTCTGGCTGCGCCTGCCGCTGCCGAAGAAAAAATACTGGCCGTGGATTTTCCTCACGGGCATCCTGCAGATGGGGCTCAACAATATTGCGGCGCAGACGAGCATGGTGACGCTCGGCGCGGGCATGGTCTCGGTGCTAAACTACAGCATGCCGGTCTTCGCTGCGGTCATGGCGCATTTTCTGCTCGGTGAGAAGCTGACGTGGCGCAAGGGCGCTGGCATCATCCTTTCGTTAGCGGGCATGGTCGTTCTCATGGACGTGCATGCGGGCGGCGATGTCACGGCGATTTTCATCGGCCTGCTGAGTGCAGTGTTCTGGGGCCTCGCCAGCATTTTTGTCAAGCTCAAACTGTCGGATGTCAACGCGATTTCCCTGACGACGTGGCAGATGGTCTGTGCCTCGCTGACTTTGCTTGTCTATACAACCATCGTCCCGCAGGGGCCGGTCATCTGGAATAAAGAATCCATCCTCTGCCTGCTCTATAACGGTGTGCTCGCTTCGGCTCTGGCCTTTTTCCTCTGGAGCTGGATTCTGCAGCATATTGAAGTCAGCAAGGCTTCGGTGGCCGTACTGGCCGTGCCGATTGTCGGCGTCGTCGGCGGCATCATCTGTCTCGGCGAACCCATGACGCTGCATATCCTTCTGGGCATGCTTATGATTATGGCAGGCATCTATGTCGTCGTTACGGCTAAGGCAAAAGTGCGGGGATAAAGCCGTTTTACATTCATTGCACTGCTGACAAAAAGCGGTTTCAGTATTTTTATTGCTGAAGCCGCTTTTTTATGCTTATTTTGAGGAAATATTTTTGACCCAGTCGCGCCGGTACTGGCCGGGCGTCATGCCCACGAGATTCTTGAAGACGCTTTGGAAGTAGTTGGAATTATTGTACCCGCACGAAAGGGCAATGTCCGTAATGCTGCGGTCCGTGCTGATGAGCAGGTTCTGGGCTTCGCCGATGCGCCGGCGGATGATGTATTGCATCGGTGAGTAGCCAATGTGCTCGCGGAAGGCATGTGCGAGATAGTAGGAATTGAAGTTCATGTCCGAGGCGATGGACTTCAGGGTGATCTCCTCGCGGTAATGGGCATCGATATAAGCTTTGACGGTAAGGCCGAGCGAATCTTCCTGTGGGAGTGGCTCCTGCCCGTGGCGTGTCAGTTCTTCGTCGAGTTTGCAGAGTATGGCGCAGGTCAACTGGTCGAGTACAGGCACGTCATCGCCTGCTGTGGCCAGATGCGTCAGCGAGCGGAAGAGCGCTTGGACATCCTCGAACTGTGCGCCGAGAGAGAGCTGCGGCGCGTAAAGGTGACCGACCATCTCATTTTTTTGTCGCCCCGGCAGCTGGAAGGCAGAGACTGCAAGGCATGAGGTGGTCAGGTCTCCGTCGATCGTGGTTTCATCGTGCAGGATGCCGGGATCGAAGAATAACACATCGCCCTTCGTCGCGAGATAATGTCCTGTATCGATATTGAAGCTGCCGTGACCGCCTGTCACGAGGATAATCTCGGCGCGGTCTTCGTGTGCGTGCATCGTGCGCGGTAGCTTGCCGTGAGATGCATCGATCTCACAGACGCTCAGGAGCTGGGCCTGACTTGCGATTGGTTCGTTTTTCCTGGATTTTCGCGGAATGAAATACTGGAGCAAGAGATCACCTCATCGATTAATAAGAATGCAAGGACCGCAAGATAATAGAGTACTTTTGATGGGATTCCCCCTCGGTGCGTCGAGAAGTCCCCGTCGTTTGTCATCTGTGTAGGCGTCACGCTCTTCTGAAAACGACAACAATACGGAGGAAGAATAAGCTGAATCTGGATATAATGATAGACAAAGATACCAATCAACCTCGATGCACCTGAGACTGTACCTCTATTATACCATAAGAAGTGCAAAGAAGCGCAAGATGCTCATCTAGGATGCGGACAGATGACGATGAACAAGAGAAGGGGAGTATTGACATGAAACTCAGTATGAATGAAGCAACGGCACTCAAATGCAAGGGCACGACGCTCGAACAGGACCTGGCACTCTGCGAGAAGTACGGCTATGACATGATCGAGATCCGTACGATGGACTGTCTCAAGAACTATCTCGCGGTGCACTCCATCGACGAATTGGCCGAGTACTTCGTCACGCATCCTGTCAAGCCGTGGGCGTTCAACACACTCGAGTACTTCAACAATCTGCCGGACGATGACTACAAGGAGACGCTGCGCAAGCTCCGCGAGATGTGCGAGTGGGGCAAGAAGATCGGCTGCAAGACGGTCATCACGGTGCCGACGGTCGGACTTAAGAAAGTCACGCGTCAGGCCATCCGCAAATCGACGCTTGCCTGCCTCAAAGAAATGGGCAGTATCTGCGGCGAAGCCGGCATGCGTCTGTCCGTGGAATTTCTTGGCCATCCGGAAGCTTCCCTCAATGATTTTGGCGAAGCCTATGACATCATCTCGGAGCTCGATATGGATAATGTCGGCCTGACGCTCGACTGCTTCCATTTCCATGGCATGCATTCGAGCCTCGATGACCTTGCACAGGCCGACGGCAAAAAGATCTTCATTGTCCATCTCAATGATACGGAGGATTTCCAGTATGGTGCTCTGCGCGATGATGACCGCGTATGGCCTGGCGACGGCTGCATCGACCTTGACAGCATCCTGCAGACACTCAAGAAAATCGGCTGGGCACAGGATGTCCTTTCCCTCGAGCTGTTCCGTCCGGAGTATTATGCTATGCCGGCTGACGATGTCTACCGCATTGGCAAAGAGAAATCTGAGGCCGTCATCAAGCGCAATTTCTGAGCAGAACGCCTAAAAATAGGTTCCCTTCTTTCAGGATGTGAGATAATGGGGTAAGAAGCATATCTGCTGATAAGTGACAGCGTATATCTGAGAGAAGGGAATTTTTATGGCGATTGAAGAACCGGGCGTGCTCTGGCGCGATGGCATCTATTTCTATTCGGCGAGCAGTTTTGCCAAACAGCATCTTTTCTATCCAATGTGGGGCGCGACGTACAAACTGGCGAAGCCGTACCGCATCCGCCGCGATTACATGGATGCATTCATGATTCAGTATGTGGAAAGCGGTACCTTGGATTTCAAACTGCGCGGGGAGCATTTTGTTGCGCGTGAAGGCGAAATCGTGCTGCTGAACTGCCGCGAGTCGAATGACTACTGGTCAGAGGGGCCTTCTGTAGTCAAGTGGTTCCATTTCAATGGACGCGAGGTCCCGCCGCTCTTGGAGCATATCTATGAGACAAACGGCTCGGGCCATCTCAATGCCTTTTATGGCCGGCAGGCGGTCGGCCTCGTCGATGATATCCTCAAAGGGCTTAAGACGGGAGCGTACAGTGAGTTCCAGTTTTCGCGCCTGCTTTACAGCCTGCTCTGCCGTTTGGCGGAACAGACGCTTAAGGAAGAAACGCCGGCAGAGGAGACGGTGCGTCAGTCTGTTGCGTATATGAAGCAGCATTTTGCCGAGCCGATATCCGTGGCGGATATCGCGTCGGCTGTCAATCTGAGTCCGTTTTACTTCACGCGGCTGTTCAAGCGCCTCATGATGATGCCGCCGCATGTCTATCTGCTCAATTACCGTTTGGACGAAGCGAAGAAAATGCTCGTCTATACGTCGGAGAAGATTGACACCATCGCGACGACAACGGGCTTTACGAGCAGTTCGTATTTTGTGCGTGCTTTCCGGCGGGAGATGAATATGACGCCAAAGACATTCCGTCATTATTTCTCGGCGACGGGAAAATATCATTTCCTCGATAAGTTCCGTGCGAAGGAGTCTCATGTGCAGGATAAGATTGACAAGTCTGACACATGAAAGCAAAAAATGAACATTTTTAAGCAGATGACGATAATGACCTCAAGACTGACCCATGATATGATAATAACAGTTCAGATGAAACAAACCTGAATGAAAATAAATGATAAGGTTTTGGCTAGATTATCATAAAGGGAGAGGTCATCATGGAAAAAATCAAAGTTGGTATCGCTGGTCTCGGTCGTCTCGGCAAAGTTCATGCGAATAATATCGCTTACAAGATTCCGAATGCAGAGCTTACGGCAGCCTGCTCGATCGTGCCGGCTGAACTTGAATATGCCAAGAAGGAACTCGGTGTAACGGATGTTTATACGGATTTTGACGAGATGCTCGCCAAGGCCGATATCGATGCTGTGGCCATTGTCACGACGAGCGGCCTGCACTGCGAGCAAATTGCCAAGGCCCTCGATGCTGGCAAACACGTCTTTTCGGAGAAGCCGCTGGGCGTCAATGTTGAGGAGTGCAAGCAGGCAGAAAAAGCCGTTGAGCGCCATCCGGAGCTCGCGTTCTTCCTCGGCTTTATGCGCCGCTTTGACCCGTCTTATGCGTATGCCATGGAAAAAATCAAGGCTGGTCTCATCGGTGAGCCGTACATGGTAAAGGCCACGGGGATTGACCCGGAGGCTCTCGTACAGGGCGCCATCCGCTTTGCACCGACGTCGGGCGGCATTTTCATCGACATGGCCATCCACGATATCGACCTCATGCGCTGGTTCCTCGGCGAGGATCCGACGGAAGTCTATGCATCTGGTGCAACGTTCAAGCATCCGGAATTCAAGGCTGCCGGCGACGACGAGACGGGCGTAGCGATGTACAAATGCAAGAGCGGCAAGATTGGCTTCGTCCATGTCGGCCGCACGGCTCCGTATGGCTATCATGTTGAGACGGAAGTGGTCGGCACGGAAGGCACGCTGCGCATCAGCCCGGTTCCGGAAAAGAACCTCTGCATGATTTATGACAAGCACGGCGCTGTCAAAGAATGCGTCAGCGGTTTCCCGGAGCGTTTCGCCAAAGCTTATCTCTTGGAGATGCAGGAATTCATCGACTGCGTCCAGACGGGCCGCAAGCCGGGTGTCAAAGTTTACGATGGCACGAAGTCCACGCAGATCGCCTTTGCTACGACGCAGTCCTATAAAGAGGGTAAACCAGTCGCCATTGAATATTGATTGAAAGCATAAATTTTCTTTCCAACGTCAATAGTTCTTCTTGGCAGGTTGTGAAAATACCAAAGCAAAAAATGAAAGTTTCCTTTGACCAAGGGCAGGAGGGGAGCCTGCCCCTGGTCAAGGTATTTCATGAATCCATTCTTTTTATTCATGATTAATACCACCTGTTGATAAGAATTGTCGTAATATAATGTAGTTTCACAATGATAGAGCTTTAGAGAGCTCAAGAAAATGGGAGGGTTTTTTCATGGCAAATCCAGCAAATGCAGCTGCGGAAAATTCCGGCAAGCTGTCCTGGCTCACACGAATTGCGTATGGCCTCGGCGATACAGCACAGAACATTGTCTGGGGTGCAATGAGCATCCTGACGTTCTTCTACACCGACTACGCGGGCATTGATCCGGCGATGGTTGGTCTCGTTTTCCTGATTTCCCGCTGCTTCGATGGTTTCTCTGATGTCATCATGGGCTTTATCGTAGAGCGCACGAACTCCAAATGGGGCAAGTCAAGACCTTGGATCCTCTGGATGAGTGTTCCGTTCGCTCTTTCTATCGTCCTTATCTATACTGTTCCGCAAGGTTCTTCGGCCCTGCAGTTTGCATACCTCTTCGTTACGTATAACTTCTGTACGACCGTCTGCTACACGGCACTGAATCTGCCGTATGGTTCTCTTTCCGCGATGATGACGCGTATCTCGAAAGAACGCGATATGCTTTCCATCACGCGTATGACGCTTTCTCCACTTGGTAAAATCCTCTCGGTATCGGCTACGCTGCCGCTCGTTAAGATGTTTGGCGACAACCAGATGGCCTGGGTCGAGGTCATGAGTATTTGGGCAGTACTCGGTCTCATCCTCCTGCTCTTCTGCTTCTCGCAGTGCAAAGAGACCGTTGTCATCGAAGCACGCAAAAAAGTTGCGAAGATCCCGGTTGGCAAATCCCTGAAGTGCCTCGCACTCAATAAATACTTCTGGATGGCCATGACCATCTGGATGATGCAGAACGTTATTTTCTATATCACCGGTACGGTCCTGCCGTATTACTGCAAATACATCTTCATGGACAGCTCGCTTTACTCCATCCTGTACCTCTTGGAGACGGGTCTGACGATTGGCTTCACGATTGTCTTCTGCCCGGCACTGCTGCGCCGCTTCGGCAAACGCAACATGAGTCTCATTGGTATCAGCGTCTGCTTTGTCGGTCATTTGATTTATCTCCTGAATCCGCTTGACTTCAACTGGGTTGTTTTCAGCTGCGTCATCCGCGGTATTGGTTTTGCTCCGCTGAACTCCGTTATTTTCGGTTTCCTCGGCGATGTTGTTGAGTACGGTCAGTGGAAATTCCACATCCGTCAGGAAGGTCTTATCTTCTCGGGTGGTTCTGTCGGTACGAAGGTTGGTTCCGGTCTTACAAGTGCAGTCCTCACGGGCCTGCTCTCCTATGCCGGCTATGTATCTTCGACGACGGCCGCAGCTGTTCAGCCGGACAGCGCCATTCAGATGATCATTGACCTTTATGAATTCGGTCCGATCTTTGTCTGGGTTGTCCTGCTGCTGATCCTCTGGGCTTACAAGCTCGATAAGCAGTATCCGCAGATTATGCGTGACCTCGTCGCACGTGAGGCGAAGGGCGAACTCTGATTAAGATAAATTAGGATGCAAGTGTGAATGGCACGCGCATCCGCCCATCCCAATTTTGCCCCAAAGGTTCACCCGGCCTTTGGGGATTTTTTTGTAAAACAGCCGAAGGAGAAAAAAGCGCTGCTGCCTGAGTTTTTCAGGCAGCAGCGCTTTTTGTCGTTTTCCTTCTATATTATATAGGATGATCTGCGTCTTTCAGACGGTCCATTTGCGCCGGTATTCGCCCGGCGTCATGTTGAGGGCGCTCTTGAAGACGTTCTGGAAGTAGTTGGAGTTGTTGTAGCCGACCTGCGCGGCAATCTGCGTGATGGTCATATCTGTGTTGATGAGGAGATTCTGAGCCTCGCCCAGGCGGCGCAGGATGACGTATTTCATCGGGGAAAGCCCGACTTCGGCCTTGAACAGGTGGGAGAGATAGTAGGCATTGGTATGTGTGGCCTTGGCGATGTCGTTGAGGCGGATATTCTCCTTGTAGTTTTTGTCAATGAAGGAACGGGCCTCGGTGACGAGCGTCGGTGTCTGCTGTTTTTCGGGGATGCCTTCTTCACGCAGGAAGGCTGCAAGCTTAGTCAGCAGGGCCATGGTCAGGTAATTGGCGATCTCGGCGTGATTCTTGGCTTCCTGCTCGATGGATTCAAAAAGATGCAGTACCTCTGTGAAATGACTGCGTGTGGGCTGGACTGGGGACAGGCCAGTGGGCAGCAGATGGTCGGCAGGCATATCGTCAATGCGCAGGCCGCTGACTGCGACACAGTAGGTGCCAAGACCGCTGCCCGTACCGCCGAATTCATCGTGGACGGAATGGCTGTTGTAAAAAATCAGGTCGCCTTTCTGTGCTGTGTAGCGCCGGCCGTCAATCATGTAGATGCCAGCGCCCTGGTAGACAAAGACGATTTCGCAGAGATGGTCGTGCTCATGCATGCTGCGCGGCATGTGCGAGGCATCTTCTCCGACGTGACAGATATACTCGAGACGTGGCGTGGAGCTCTTGCTGAACGTGGAGCGATAGCGATGATTCGGAAAATATTGAAGCAATGATATCCCTCCTGCTGAAACGATAGAAGCACGGCAAGCCGCACTTGCCTTTGGACTGACGAATAAGATATCTGATATGAATCGTATCATAAATCATATCCTCGATTGCTTCTATTTTAGCAGGATATGAGGAAGTAGGCAAATATTTTATCAAACAATCATCAAAATATGCTCAATATATAACATATAACTTTTTTATGAGACAAAATATTTTGCAGAAAGAAATGTCTGGATTTTTGGCATAAAAAAAGGACCCTGGGGAAGGGTCCTTTTTTATTTGGTATGGAACATACGGCAGGGGGTGCCGTATGGAGAGGAACGAAGGAATTATGTGAATCAGCTGGCTGAATCAAAGGCCATACTGAGCACGAATCTCGGCAACTTTGACCGGACGATGCTCTGCGACGGACTTCTTAGCAGCGAGGCCGATGAGTACCGGCTGCAGGCCATCGTTTGCGTTGACCGGCGTCGGCGTGTCGTTGACGATAGCTTCAACGAACTGGTTGATTTCGTTTGCATAAGCCATCATGTAGCGCTCGAGGAAGAAGAACATCGGTTTCTCAGCGATGACGCCATCTTTGCAGCTGTAAACAGCGTTGGAGTCGGAATCGTTGGAGATAGCAACGCAGCCCTTGGAACCAAAGACTTCAGCGCGCTGGTCATAGCCGTAGCAGGCAGCACGGCAGTTATCGATGACAGCCGTAGCGCCGTTGTCGAGCTTCAGCGTGATGATAGCCGTATCAATGTCGCCGGCTTTGCCGATTTCCGGATCTACCGTGACAGAACCTTCAGCGTAGACTTCTTCAACTTCTGCGCCGGAGAGGTAACGAACCATATCGAAATCATGAATCGTCATGTCGAGGAAGATACCGCCGGAAACTTTTACATAGTCAATGGAAGGTGGCTCCGGGTCACGGGACGTGATCTTGATGATCTGCTGTTTGCCGACTTTGCCAGCAACAACGGCATCACGGATGGCCTTGAAGTTATGGTCGAAACGGCGGTTGAAGCCAACCTGATATTTCATGCCCGTCTCTTTGACGACATCGAGGACTTCCTTAATCTTATTGACATCATGGTCAATCGGTTTTTCGCAGAATACATGCTTGCCGGCACGCAGTGCTTCGATGGAGAGCTTGGAATGCTGGTCCGTGGATGCGCAGATCAGGACTGCCTTGATTTCCGGATCGTTGAGGATTTCATGATAATCTTTCGTCGTCTTCTCAACGCCGAGGGATTTTGCCCAAGCTTCCGTCTTCTCATTCATGAACGGATCTGCGATCGTCTTTACCGTTGCGTTCTTAACGAACTTCGAGATGCTTTCGCCATGTACATGACCGATACGACCTGCACCGATAATACCAACTTTAATCATTGTGATAACCGCCTTTCCTGACTGCTATTGAACAACTATTTGTTATCTGTGTTGTTCTTCTTGATTAACTTTACGTTTATTATACCATGGAAAAACGAGTATATTCTTCAATTTTTTGGTGTAATTTTTTGAAAAGTATCGGGATATAGCGGGAAAGTCATGGGCAGCACTCTTATATACTATAGAATCTTGCGGTCGACTCATTATCCAGCTAAGAAAAGAGAAATTCCTAGGGAACACTTTGCAAGAAACTTGGGAAAACGAGAATTTACGAACAATCTCTTGCAGAATAATATAAAAGGATAGTAAAGATAACGATTTCTGAGACAAAATAGGACAGTAATCGTGAAGTATTATTCTGAAAATTCATCTATAATAAAGCATGTAAACAAAAACCGCTGAGGTTTTCCCATATGAGCTCATCTATATTCTATAGAAAGAAAAGACAGAAAGTACAAGATTATTGAGAGGGGTAATGCAATTATGCCAGAAGCAACTCATCAAAAGTTTCTCAAACGAGTTACCGTCATTTCAACATTCGGCGGCCTGCTCTTCGGTTATGATACGGGCGTCATCAACGGCGCGCTGGCCTTCATGGCCCGTCCGGACCAGCTCAATCTGACACCGGCGCTTGAAGGCTTTGTCGCCAGCGGTCTGTTGTTTGGTGCGGCGATTGGTTCGTTCTTCGGCGGACGTCTTTCCGATGCGGAAGGGCGCCGCAAGATGCTG
>ERZ779888.608-NODE-608-length-41704-cov-5.902038_pt1 | contig 41704 bp, 68 predicted proteins | sample MGYA00511245_ERZ779888 | MGnify/ENA primary metagenome ERZ779888 (study PRJEB29588, sample SAMEA2155255) | human gut metagenome | biome: human gut; feature: human-associated habitat; material: faeces | place: Denmark | collected 2008/2010 ...
GCTGTCAGCTCCGCCCGCAGAGCGTCAAGGTCGGCTTTCGTCGCGTACTCTACAGCCGGAGTTTGTTCCGGGGTGAAAAGCTTGAAATCAAAGAAGTCGGAAGCCCCTGTCTGCTGGTTAAAACGTTTCAGGTAGATCATGCCGTGCCCGATGTCCGGCATTACGACGCCGAGAGAAAAGTAGTCCGTGCTTGTGGCAATAGCCTCTTCGCGGCTAGTGACCGGCTTGCAGACGTATCCGGGAGCAATCTGCTGCACGGGCTGCGGTCGCTGATATCCGCCGTAAAACTGCTGTGGCTGCTGGTAGTAGTTTTCCATTGCTTCACGTCCTTTCTGCCCCCATTGTCGCATAAAAAAAGAGGGCTAACCCATCGGTTAGCCCTCAATAATCCGTCAAAAACCCATCATTCGATTGCAGCGGCGATCTTGTCCTTGATCGCCCGTATACGGCGCTCGACTTTCTCTGTGCCGTACAGTTCCGTATCCGTCTGCATGGCGAAAGAAATTTGCAAAACGCTCATGCCCTTTGCCCGCAGGCGGAAGATTTTTAATTCTTCGTCGGTAAAGCCGCAGTCCCGCTCAAACTGTTCGCGCAGCTCGCGCGGGAATTGCAGCTTATTCTTTGTCCCTGGCGTTGTTAAACTCCGTAGGATGCTCTCTGTCGTCATTGGCTACACTCTCCATGTATGCTTCAAAAAGTGTCTCTGCGAGGCTTTCAGACGCCTCGACGCCATTGATGCGGCAGAATGTTTTTACGGATTCTTTCATGATTCCGCAGTGTCGGTTTACAAATTTTTTGTTGCCGTCAGGCGGCTTTGAACTTATCGTTCATTTCCTTAACGGCGGCCTCAAGCAGCACCTTAAGCTCGTCCTCCGTGGTTTTTATGCCCTTCTGTTCGAGCATGGAGGCAGCGACAGCCATGGCGCGGGACAGCTTCTCGTCGCCGTGGACATCCTTATACACCTGTTCAATGTACGCAACGGTAGTTGCCGCTACCTTGCGCTTGGTATCGGTGTTGACATACTTTTCGTACAGCTTCGCGGCGTAAGACGCGGCAATGCCGCAGATGGCGAGGATGATGTACTTGATGATTTCCATGCCGTAGGTAGTGATGATTTCGTTCATTGCAAATTCTCCTTACTTCAAAAAATCGTTTTTCTTTAGATGGCCCGCGTAGACGCAATTAAGATGCTGGATGGTGTTTGCGGCGCGGTTGTTCTCATACAGCGGGTGGCCGGAGCAGTAGTCCTCGTATCGATCAACGTCCCGAAGAACGTCCGCCCAATGCTCGGCGGTGTGTAATACGCCCCGCCGCACCTCATCGCCGAAGCGGAGGATGCGGCTTCGCGCCTCGTCCGCGCGGCACGCAGCGTCGTCCTCGATGTGCTTTACGAGCTTACCGTCTAAGGCGTCCAAACGCTTCACGATCTCGCTTTTGTTCTTACGGTTGGCGAGGATCAGCGAGAAGATGCCAGCAACGGCAGCCCCGCCGCACGCGGTGATGATTGTCTTTATGATTTCCATTTTCTTCTCCTACTTTACTCCGAGGATATGGTTCACTTCGCCCTGCACGAGATCGTAAAACCACACGCCGAGCTTCTGCTTTCGCTCCTCGCCGTTGCCCCACTTTCCGTCGAGCACCTCCTGCGCCATCGCCGAAACACTTACGCATTTCCCGTCCTTTTCGTAGGGGCGGGGCTCTGCTCCGCCCGCCGCGCCATCGTCAAAATACGAAAGCGGCACATACAAAATATCCAGATCCAGCGGGCTGCCCCGGTACTGCTGCATGACGCATTTCCCGGAAAGGTCGGGATAATTCACGCCGTCGTTCGCGCCCCAAGCGGCGATCCATTTGTCATACCCCGTGTCCCCGATTCGGTTTTCAAACCAGTCGAGATTTGCGTACACGCCGGTTTTGTTCCCCGCGTCTTCCATAGCCGCGCAGAACGTCTTGCACATGGCGGTAATCGTCTCGTTAGACGGGAAGCCGTTCGTCTGCTTGTACCCGTCCGTGTCCTCCATGTCGAACCACACGCCGAGACGGGGCTTCCGGCCATTGAGAAAGCGCAGACACCGCTCCGCCTCCAATTTAGCCGTCTGCACATTCAGCGCATAGCTGTACCAGTAGATGCCCCACGGGATACCGAGCGCGTCGCATTTGGCGATGTTGCGCTCCGCCCATTTGTCGGCATTTCGGATGCCGTAGCCGCCGCGGATAATGACGAAGCCATCCTTGTACGGCGTGAAATTGAAATCGCCCTGATGCTCGGAAACGTCAATACCGTTCATTTCCATGTTCCTCCTGTTTTGAATTCTGCCAGCGCATTTTTCCAAGTACCGCCCTTGCTGTACAGCGTCGTTTGCTTCCACGTCTCGCCAACTTTTTCTTATGTGTGGTATTTCAAAATGACGTTTTTTGCTGTGCCGTTGTCGTTGTACATCCACTTTGCAACCTTTCTCGGCGTTCCGTTGTCGTTAAACACGAATGGCAAGCCGAGAAGCGCCGGGGCAGCAAAAGAAAATTCCTTTGTGACGTTGTCCACTTTCACGCCAACAACGACTTTGATAGACGCTCCGGCTGCCGCAATACCGGTGAAATAATAAGCCTTTGTGCTCCCGCTGCTGCCGAAGCGCGATTCTGTGTAAGTTTCGCCCGTAACACCGGCAACATCGCAGCGATGATATGTTTTGTAGAAGTCCGTGAAGTTGGGATTCGTCAAATGAAATGTGCGGGTCTCAACGATTTTTAAGGCAAAGTTTGTCCCTTCGAGCCGTGCAATGGATATTGTTCCTGTAACATCCAACTGGTTGTTATGAATGGATATTGTATCCTTCTGCACCCACTCGCTTCCGCCGGGAAGTGTCGGGGCGGTTAAGCTCCATCCCATTCAGCTCACCTCACACGATCTGCGCGTAGAAGTCGCCGCTCTGCCACTCACTCGGCGGCGTTTCGCTCGTGCCGACATAGATGTGCCGCACCTGATCGGCGGAAAGCCCGAACTTCGTATAAGGGATGTTGTCGGCAAGCTTTTCGGCAGTGACGGACTTGTTAGCATATTTTGGCGTTGTGATCGATCCGTCCGCGATCTGGCCGCTCGCCGCCTGTTCAATCGCCGCCCGAAGCTGCGCAAGCAGCTCCGTGAACTGCGCGTTGATGACGCTTGTGTCAATGCTCAACGTGTCGGTCACAAGGCCGCATACGTCCGGGTTTTGCCGCTCGTCTGTAATCATGGAAGCCGTGATTGCGGTCGTACCGGCGGCAACGGAAATCTGTGCAAGACTGATCTGCCGCTTCGTGCCGCTGTTGGTCAGCGCCGGAGCTGCCGCCGTGCTGGACGCTGCGCCTTTCAGGATTTTAATTTCCGGGCGGTCAACGTAGTTCGTGGTTTTCCATTCAACAATAACGCGGTCAATGCGGTTCAGAACGCCGTCTGCTGCGTCAATGGCAAGCTGCAACTTCGCGCCGCTTACGCTCTCTGTGTCATTCCACCAGACTACGCCGTCATTGTTTGCGTTCGACATCCAGCCTGTGCCGTCCGAGACCGTGACAGCCATTCCCGGCGTTGCAAGCGCGGCAACCGCCGCATTTCCTGACGCGGCAAAAACGCCGGATGTTCGCCCATGCAGCCAGCGCATAACGTCTTCCGCGCCGCTGTATTCATCCTGATTGTTCGGGAAACTCTTAATTTCAGCCATTTAATTTCAACTCCCCCAAAGCAGTTAATATTGGATCACCGAGAACAATTTCGGTGCTTGTGCTGTTTGCGTCCATTTTGTACTTTACACCGGTAATTCGGGCGTTGAAGGACACGCCGAAGCGGACGGAGACGCATGAAACGATGTCGCCGAGATTGTAGGCAACGCCAAGGTCTGCGCTGTCAATCGCAACGGAAAATGACTTGCGCTGAATGCGCTTGCCAAGCTCCATCGTCGCATAAGCTCGCGCACGGGCTTTGCAGTCTGTTTCGCTCTCTTCGTCTTCTTGCCGGACGTTCGTGTCAAACCAGACTTCGCGGCGCGTGTCGCCGGTTGCCGTGCCTACCTCTTCGATGAATTCAACACCGTCTTTCAGCGTTCCCGTGGCATAAGCAAAGTTTTTCAAGGTGCTGTCATCGTCATTAATGACAAGCTCCTGCGCTGTGCCTTGCTCTTCGGAAAAAACAACGGCGTGAATGCCAGAAGTCAAATCAACGCCCTTGTAGATTTTGAATGTGTGGGAAAGCGTTTCGGCGTCCCACACCATTTTCTGACCAAGCCCGGCTTCTTCCAGATAGGGCATGATCTCATCCAGAAGCTGACCGCCGTGCAGGATCGCGTCTGTGGCTTCTGTAAGCCCCGCAGCCGCCGCCGGTGCAAGGCGCGACATATTCCGCAGGTTCGCATTTATGAGCGCGTACACGCCGCTTTCCAGCGTTGTCAGGTGGTATTCGGACGCAATGCAGCGCTTGTTCAGCAGCCAGTTTGCCGTGTAGCCGTTCGCCGTGATACGGTTCTGATCCGTGTCGTGCTTCGTGTTGACGATGAAATACGTCACGTTTCTTTCCGTGTCGAAAAGCATATTGCCGACCTGAAGCGCCTTAATGTTGTAGTCGTTTACCGACGCAACAACGGTCAGCTTGCCGATGTCGTTGTAATAGACGGACATCTGAACGGAAACGGCGTGTTTCAGCTCATAGCGCGTGGAGAAGTCCGAAGGATAGATTTCAAAGCTCATAGCGCGATCCCCACAATCTCTGTTGCAAAGTCAACGTCCACCTGAAGGTTTTCCAGTCCGGACGCCGCTTCCGGCTTCAGAACGTTATCACCAACATCCAGCCGGAACAAATTGCTTGACAGGCTCAAAGCGCCCCGGCAGTCTCCGTCCGCGGATGACGTGACATAGGTTCTTTCGTGCGTGATCTCGACGACCAACCTTTCCCCGCTGACAAGCGTTTTCTTGAGAAGCAGGAATTTTCCGGTTGTGGCGTTCGTGATCTTTGGGTTTGTGACTTCTCCCTTTGCGACAAAGGTTGCCGTGTAGGGAATAGGCACTTGCCCACGGTTCGCAACGTTCATGAACTGCGTCTGCATTAGCGAACCGAAGCGATACGTCTTTGAAAAATTGCATGGCAGCCGGAAATATTTCTGAACGCCGGAAAGCGTGGCGCTTGCGCTGTCATCCTTGCACCAATACGGATACGCAGCCAGAAGCGAAAGCTGAAACTGCGCAAGCTGTCGCTTCGGCTCAATCGTCGGCGTTGCTGTCGGATAGACGGACAGATAATAGTCATCCGCATACAGCTTGCCGCCGAGATCGGGACGAACAACGGACAGAAGCTTTTCCTTGTTCTCCGTCTGCATATCGCCGACAAGATAGCCTGTGATCGTGACCGGGCGCGGTTGGATGTTGGTGCTTTGGATCGTCGCGCCTACCTGATCGATGCCCTGCGCCTGTGACAGATTGATGGACAGTGTGTCAATGCCGGAAGGCTTATTGATTAAAAAGCCCCCGGCATAGTCAAACGTGATGCTGTCGCCGTTGTCGTTGATGTAGCGGAACAGTTTGGAAAGATTCTTGAAATTCAAATTGCCCACCTCGCCTGTTCAAAGTAAGCCGCCGTTGCGCTCGCAAGCTGAACGGGCGTCTGTGCCGGTGCGTTGATGTACTGATTGATCGTCACGCCGTTTCCTGCGCCGCCGTTGCCCTTGCGCCATGCGTCGGCTTCGGATGCCGTCAGCACGGCTTCGCCTTCGTGCAGAATTGCCGGAAAGTTGTTATACGGAATGTAATCAAATCCTTTTGCGCCGGACATACCAGTCTGATCGTATTGTTTACCGCCGCCGCCACCGCCGCCACCGGTGTTGTTGTTGCCATTGACGTTAACATCGACATTGAGATTGCCGAACAGTCCGTCCCAAATTCCTTTGAACCAGTTTTTCAGCCCCTGCCATGCGTTGGAAATTCCTTCGCGGATTTTGGTCACGACCTGCGATCCTACACCAACAAGGCTTCCCCACATTTCGCCAATGCCTTCAACAATGGTCGTTATGATCTCACCAGCAGATTTGCCAAGTGCGAAAAGGTTGTCGGCGATGCCGGAAACGATCTGCACGACGATTTCAGCCGCCGACAACAGGAGCTGCGGCGCGGCTGCGATCAGTTCCTGCACCAGCCTTGAAATGATCGTCGGCGCTTGCGCAATCAGAATCGGCAGCGCAGCGATAAGACCTTCCGCCAGCGCGGAAATAAGATCGACCGCCGCATCAACAAGAAGGTTGACATTTTCTACAAGCGTCATCACGATCTGCAAAACGACATCAACGATTGTCGGAATCAGCGTCGGAAGGCTCTGTGAAATGCCCGCTGCCAGAGCAAGGATAAGCTGACCGGCGGACGATACGATGATCGGCAAGCTGGAAATCAGCGCCGTAATAAGTGTGTTGATGATCTGCGGCGCACTGCCTGTGATTACCGGCAAAATGGTTGCGAGAATTGCCGGAAGCTGACTTCCAAGGCTGTCAATCAACGTGACAATGCTGTCAATAATACCCGGCAAGAGCTGATTGATAAGCGGCGGAATCTCCGGCGCAAGCTGCGATACAAGCTGCGATATGCCCGTTGTCAGGCTCGGCAGAATGTCACCGATTGCCTTTGCAAGAAGTTTGGCAGAATTTACGACCGTTCCGACAAGCGCGTCAACGCTTCCCGTGCCGGTCAGCCAGTTTTCCCACGCCGCTTTTGTGGATGCAAGGCTGCCCTGAATCGTGCTTGCTGCTTCGTTCGCGGCATAATTGGCCAATCCCTGCATTTCGATGTAGTCCACAAGGGCATTTTGGCAATCCGCCAAATTCTCAATCTGATACTTCGTTGCGTTGCCGTTGGCCTTATTCCAATCATTGACTTTATCAATGACTTCCTGAAAGCCTTCTTTTGTCGGCGTTATGCCGAGCTGAAGGTTGTCTAACATGGTATAGTTGCTCTTCATAATGCCGTTAAAGGCATTCTGAACAGCTTCCTGTGAATTGCCGGTTGCAGCCACAACATCCGCTTCAGCCGTAATGATTCTATCGGCAAGTTCGGCTGCTGCTTGCGCATTGCCGCCGAGCGCTGTTTTAAGCCCAGTTGCAAAGCCGTTTACCTGCCGCAGATAGTCGTTTTGGCTCATCTGGACGGTGCTGTATGCGTTCTTTGATTTTTCTTCGATAAAAGAGAACGCTTCGCCGAACATCAGTTCAGCACCGCCTACAAGCTGCTCATATTCGGCGTAGTTTTCAACGGCGGACTTGGTAAGCGCTGTAATTCCGGTTGCTGCTGCGCCGATCGCCGCAAGGGACGCTTTTCCAACGGTTTTTGCAACAGAACCAAAGAATTTTCCCATCTTTTCACTTGCTTCTTTTGCCTTGCCCGTTGTGTTGTCAAGCTCTCTGTGCGCTTCTTCGTTGTTCACGGCGATTCTGCCGAAAATTTTAAATAATTCCAATGACCTTCACCTTCTTTCCGTGAAGATAAAATAAAAGAAGGCCACCGGAAACGTGACCTTCTATCTTGTGTTGCCCCTCTGGGCATGATTCCACCTATCCGAAAGCTGCATATCTATTGCCGGTGTAAGCTCTCCGACAAGGACGCCGGAATCAAGCCGTACACCATGCGGCATAGACCGTGCAAGGAAATCAATTAAAAGCTGCGTCTGCTCGATGAGCGTTTTTCGGACGCCCTCATTCTCGCCCCTTACCGCTATCCGGACATAATCCAGCAGCGTATCAATGGGCGCTATGGCTTCCGCTCCGGCTTCGCCGCCGCCAAGCAACGTATCGCCCACACGCCCGAAGATTGTTGCTTTGTCAAGGATGCCGCCTTCGGCGTTCCACTTGACATTAAAATTCGGAAGCTTGCCTTTTCCGGCGATGCCAAAAGGAGCTTTTCCGCCTGACACGCTGATCTTCGGGATTTTCAAGTTGCTGAAAATCTTTCCGATACTCAAAGGGAAGAAGCCCTTGATTTTGTCAATGGCGTTCTTTACGGCGTCCCGCGCTCCCTCGATCTTGTCAGCAATGGCGTCCTTAATGCTGCCGAAGGTGTTCTTCACCTTGGAAACAGCGCTTTTCAAATCGCCAAACTTGTTTTTGATCCACGTGACCGCTGACGATGTTGCCGACTTGATTTTCTCCCACATCTTCAGCCAGAAGTTGCGGAAGCCCTCGTTGTTTTTCCAAAGGTACACGAAAGCCGCCACAAGGCCGATAATAAGCGAGACAATAAGCCCGATTATATTTGCCTTCATTGCCAGATTCAACGCCTTCACGCCGCCTGTGACAAGCTTCAGCGCGGTCGTGGCCTTGCTCATTATGCTGCCCCACTTCAGCACAAGGACAAACCCGGAAACCGTGACCGTTGCCGCAAGGATACCCGCTGCCCACGCCTGCACGGTGCTTTTGTTCTGCTTGAACCATTTAATCATGTCCTTTATTTTCGTTATAAAGGATTGGAGCAGGGGAACAGCAGCGGTAACCATTTCAGCGGTCTTATTCTTGATAGCGGTCAAAATAGGTTCGCCGACGCGCCCAAGCTCGGCAAAGGCAGACGATAGCTTTTCATTGGCTCTATTTGCCGCCATAACGTCTTTATTCGTCTCTTTGTACTGCTCGGACGCTTTCTTATATGTGCCGTTCAGCGTGTCCATAATGAGCTTCTGACGCTCCTGCTCGGTGCTGCAAGCGTCAAGTTTTGCCTGAAACTCTTCTTCTCCGATTCCTGCCCAGTTCAGCGCATCGACAAGGCCGCCTGTAAGCTGTCCGGTTTTCGCGGTCTCGTTAGCCGCTTCTGTCAAGCCCTCAATGGGCAAGCTGTCCCCGAACGTAGCAAAGACGCCGGTGCAAATGTCCGTCCATGTCTGCAAATCCTTTTCGTTATTCGTCATTACGGCAAGATGGTTTGCAGCTTCAACCGATACGTCCGTATCGCCAAGGACGGCTTGCAAGTCCTGATACGTCTTTTTTGCCGCTTCGGAAGAATGTCCGTTCGTGACAAAGGCCGTGTCAAGCTTGCCCATTTCGGTTCTATATTCTCTGGAACTTTCGATTGCTGCTATCCATGCGCCGCCCAAAGCAGCACCGGCAGTCAGCACGGATTTTCCGATTTTCAGCGCAGATTCGCCAATCTTCTTAAAAGACGAATCGGTTTTCTTGCTTCCGGCTTCCGCTTTGTTCGCGGTATCGTCAATGGCTTCTTTCGCCTGTGCGTTGTCAACGGCAATCGTGCCGAGCAGCTTGAAAAGTTCCATGTTGCTATCCCCCTAATTGAAATAGGGCAGATAGGGGCTGCATTATGCGTCAGGTGGCACAAAATCCATTTCCATTGTGTGCTTCACAATGGCGGCAAGCTCTTCTTTCGTTGCGGTTTTCGGTGGCTGACGGTTCATTGCATCGCGGCATTCGGCGTAGGATCGTTCAAAATCCTTGTGCAGCCAAAATTCCCACGTTGCTTTTTCTTCAAGCTCTTCATTGCGGATGTTCACAAGCTCTGAAATGAACTCTTCCAGCCGTCCGGTCTTTATCATTTGATCCAGAAGGATCAACGGGCTTGAATAGCGCTGAAACAGCAGGTCAATAAACCGGATGTCGTTTAGCGAAACAGCCCGGCAACATCCCCGAAAAAATCCTTGAATTCCTCTTTCTTGACCACATCAACGATCATCGAAAGGAAAACGTTCATCGGCAGCGCGGCAATCTCTTTCTTGCCCATGCCGGACAGCCCGGAAAGAAGCTGATAGATGTCATCCTTGCACTTCGGGACGTTGGAAATGATGACGGACGCCACATCGACCGCAACCATCAGCCCCAGCGCCGTGGTGTCGATCTCCGCGCCCTCTGCGCCATCTTCTTTTTCGGCGGTCATGCCGCGGATCGCCGTTCGCAGCTCTTCCGATTCAAAGCAGCCCTTGAATTCCTTCAGCCCGATCCCGGAAATAATCTTCAGCATCGGGAAAACATCTTCGGCGGTCAGTCCGCGCAGCGTGTATGTTTTTTCGGTCATGTATTAAAACCCCTTCAGAATTTTTATAGTATGTTGAAAAAGGCAGGGGAGACCCCTGCCTTTATGTGTTGTTTTAGGCGTTTCTATGCGGATAGTGAATGTGCCAAGGCAGCTTGTCCAGCTCGCCGTCAAGATCGGCATAGCATTCAAACGTGCATTTCAGGACAGCGGCTTCCTTGTTTTTCCCTTCAAGCTCAAAGCCGGAAGTGCAAAGCGCGTTGTCAAGGATAACAACGATGTCCTCATTTTCCAGCGTTTTTCCCCAAAAGGCGATATTCTCCCAATAGTCGCCAGTGGCAATGTTGGACTTCGATTCGATGACGTCAAAGTTAGTGGCGTCAGTAGAAGTGCCTTCCGCGCCGAACGTCGCCGCTTTGATGATGTCCTTTGTAAGCTCGGAGAAATTGATTTCAATGCTTGCGGTCTCGCCGGTTTTCGCGGCAAGTCCCTTCGCCTTCACAAGAACGCCGTCAACATCGATGTTGGTAATCTCCGGGATAATGGACAGCTTAGAGCCGCCAGTTGTCGCGCCGACAAGGGATTCCGCTTTGTTCCAGCTTCCACCGCTGCCGCCGCTACCGGCAGTATATTTCAGCCCCCTGTGGATCGTGCCAGCGCCGAACGGGATATTTTTCGGCGTATTCTCGGTAACGCCGTGTTTTCCTGCGATCATATGTTCACACTCCATTCCTGTACAGATAGATTGATCTGGACGCTCTTCAGCTCGGCGTCCTCTTTCGGGATAATCAAGGCTGAATCATAAAAAATGACCACGGCTGAACCATCGTCAGCCATGACCGTTTTTCCGCTCACCTTGTTAAAATAGTTTTCGATTTTTGCCTTTGCCGTTTCAAGCTCCTGCCATGTCCCCCGGTGAAAGCCTGTCAGCATGATCGTTGCCGTCTGCTGTCCATCCTCATTCATCGGCGGGCTTTCGATGTACTCACCGACAAAATAAGGATAGACGATTTTTCCGGCAGCGTTCCCGGCATAAGAGCCGAAGCCGTAGGCAATACCAAGGGATTTCATGGCGGAAGAAACGATTTCAAGCGATTTCGTTGTCATGTGCCCAGCCCCTTAAAGATTTCTTTCGCCCGGCGGATGATCGCAGCTTTCGTTCCTTCAAACGCCCTCTGAAGCGTCCGGTTCGGCGTTTTGCCTTTTGTGTGATGCCAATTCCCGGAATCGTCCTGATACGACCAGCCGCCCTTTCTGCCGTCCCCGTGGGCGGCATATTCGCCCGTGCCGAACTCTTCCCAAATGGCATTTTCCAGCGGACTTCCGACTTTAGCTTCTTTCGCCGATTCATTCACTTGATGATTCCATGAGCCTTTCAAATGTCCGCTGGCGACGCGGGAATTTCGCCTTGCGGCTGATTCGATTTCTGACGCGGCTTCTTCAAGGAACTGAACGGCCTTATCATCGAGTGCTTCATTTACCTGAATGCTGAAATCCTGAAATTGCACAGACATTTTACTGACCCCCGGTAAACTTCAGATAGATTTCAAGCTGCGATCCGCTGCCCATCTCCATAGGATTATCAATCAGAAGCACGTCATAGACTTTGCTGTTGATAACCATCCGGGAATTTTCCGCAGCGATGCCGGACGCGAGCGCCACATAGTCAGCAATGAAAACGTGCGTTGATTCCTGAAGCTTGGCATTGTAGGTCGTATATTTGCTGTCACCGGCAGACAGGTCAAGCCAGCCTTTGAGCGTTTGGGCGTCTGCCCATGTCTTGACCTGCTCGCCAATGGCGTTCTGTGCGGTTGTGGCGATCTGAATGACCGCTGTGATATTGCCGCCTATGCCTTTCATACTCTCAACCCCTGTCCAAAGCGAGCCTTCATATAAGGTTTCAGGAAGCCCGTCAGGGACTTCGGAAATCCCATAGATGAATTGTCCCCGTCCATGTTGAAATACGTCACAGAATGGCGGCTGATCGTCTCTGACTGGACGCCTACCTTGTCGCCGTTGTCGAGCTGCCATTTCAGCATATTTGCAACGCCAAGCTTGATGTCCATTGGATAGACAACCTTCGTGATGACAACGCCGCTTTCGTCAAACAGTTCTTCCTTGACCGTAATAATGCCGCCCGAAGATGTTCTGACGTTGACAAGCCCGGCGTTCAACTCGGATTCCGTAATCTGCAACGTGTCTCCGGCTTTGAAGGGATTGTTTGCCGCAGTCACAAGCTGATGACCGGAAGAAGCGGCCACAGCAACCGCCCGGAAAGCGCGGACTTGGAAGTTGTTGTTGGTATATGCCCGGATGAGCAGTTCAAGCGCTGAAAGACGTGCTTCCAGCGCCTGATCCGTTTCATCCGTTGTGACGAACTGCCGCAGTTCGGCAACGGTCATAATCATAAGGTTTCAGCCCCTTACTTCTTGAACTTCGCAAGAACGACCTTGGAAGTGTTGGACAGAGCGACGGCGTAATGCTTATCAACGGAAATGTCCGTCTTGCGGGCAAGGCTCACGCGGTCAGTCTCAACGTTGGTGTCGCGCTTGAGATAGATCGTGATCGCGGCGGCGTCGTCCTCGGTTTCCGTGTCGTTGTTCAGCTTGACGATAGGGCAAGCGTAACAGTCAGTCTGACTGCCGGTTTCTCCGACTTTCACAACGGGGACTTTCTTGGACGGAACAACGCGGCAGTTGGCGATCATGCCGATCTCGCCGGTAAGGATAATGCCCGCCTTGTACTTATCGGCGCTGATGAAGTCGGAATCCTTGCGAAGCTGCGTGACCTGCTTCGGATGGACAAAAATGACCTTCTCGCTGTTGACCTCTTCCTCAAAAAGATCAATGGCGTCAACGATGCCGGAATACTTGATCGCAGCGGCGCTGCCGTCATAGGTGAGCTGCGCACCCTGAAGCGCGGTCATGGCGTCGTTGTCTACCTTGGAAGCAATGGACTTAGCAAGCTGGTTGTTGGTCTCGCCGACGGGATTGCCGTAGCCGGAAAGGACGGCTTCGTCCGTCAGCTCAACGGCCTTCATCGCCTTTTTGACGGTGACGGTCGTGGTGGAAGCGGTCAGCTTCACGGTTTCTGCGGCAACACCTTCGGCAATGTCGGCAGCGTCGCCGATGTAGGCGTACTGCGGCACGGTCACGGTGTTGCCGGGAATGCCTACAAGCGTAGTGTCGATCTTCGCAAAGGGCGCGACAACAATCTTGTTGGCAATTTTCGCGGAAATCATATCCGCCATGACCTGCGGATTAATCAGGTCAGAAAGTTTGGTGGTCTGGTTTGCCATAGTTTAAATCATCCTCTCAAATTAATTTTTTGTAAGCTCTGCGTATGCAGTGGGATTCTCATTGAACAGTTTCAGGCGTTCCTGATAGCCCATTTTGGCGAAGTCTTCCTTCGTCACGGAATCACCGCCGCCCTGATTGTCGGGCAGCTTGTTTTCGATAACCTTCTTGTTGCCGGAAGATTCAAACTGTGCCGGGAACTGCGTTTTCAGACCGGCCAGCTTGTCATCCATGCCCTTGACTTTGCCGTTTTCGTCAAGCGTCAGCTCTTCCGGCTTGTACTTTTCGCGCAGCTTGAACGCCAGATATTCAGGATCGACCGCCTTTGCGTCACGAAGAGCAAGCTGGATCGCGTTTTCAAGCTTCGTCTTTTCAAGCTCTGCCTGAAGCTGCTGCACCTGCGTTTCGTAGCCGGTGATCTTACCCTGAAGCTCTTCATTGCCTTTCGTGCCTTTCTTCAGCTCGGCAATCAGGCCGTTGGCCGTGTCAAGCTCGGCGGCCTTGCCGTCAAGCTGTGCCTGAAGCGCGTCATATTTGCCCTTGCCGACATACTCACCGCCGCCAAGATTGGCAAGCTTGATCTGCTTGTCCTTATTCGCTTCGCTGCCGTTGTAGGCGTTGACCGCCGTTTCAAACTGCTTGAAAAGCTCTTCGCCCAAAATCTCTTTCAGAAATTCCATTGTGTATACCTTCCTTTGTCGTTGTTTTTAATCGCGGTGTCACCGCAGACAAGCGCCTGTTTAAGCGTCCGGCGCAAGGACGATCTTGAACGGTTTAAACGTCTCGTTCAGGACTATGAAAAAAGCAGCTATTCGGAATTTCCGAACAACTGCTTTAATCTGTTTTTTCGGTCAGCCGATCAGGGCTTTCCATGTGTCGCTTCCGACTTCTCCGTCAGAAAGAATCTTTGCCGCCGTCTGAAAAGATTTGACCGCGCTTTCGGTTTTCTCCCCGAAGCTGCCGTCAACATCCACGGACATTCCGCGAAAGACCAAAAGCGTTTGCAGAGCCTTTACAGAAAGCCCCGTGTGCCCTCTTTTCAGCAGGGGAAGGGTAACGGTGCAGGTTCCCGCTGCGCCGCTTGTGGGCGCTTCTGCGGCTTCTCCGGCAGCACCGGGAATCTTCAGCACCTGCCCTGCGTGGATAAGCTCGGAAGCCAGTCCGTTCAGCGTTTTTATTTCTTTCCAGCGCGTCCCGTCGCCGAGCTGATTTGCCGCGATGCTCCAAAGGGAATCCCCGGCCTTGACGGTGTAGGTCTTGCCCGTGCTGCCGGTTTCCTTGATCGCCGAAGAAGCGGTGTTCCCTGCGGCTGTATAGCGCAAAATGTTTGTCCACGGGAAATTTCGATAACGGCGCTTCAGGAACTCGCCCCCGGTCTGATCTCCCGGTTTACCGCCTGTGATGCCGCCGTTTTCGTTGCTGGACGCTTCGACTTCATAGCCGTTGCCGCAATACATAGCGGTATGGTGTGTTACGTTCAAAAGCACATCACCGCGAACAAGGCCCTTGCCTGTGGAAAGGTTGATTTTGCTTGTGATATCCTCAAAGCCGCAGCGCTTGAAAACTGCAAGCATGTTGCCGGTATATGTCGCGCCGTTGCTCTTGACCGGCACACCGGCGTTTTCCCACGCCTGAATTACAGCGGCGGAACAGTCAAAATCTCCGTATTCTCCCCATCTGTAACGCTGGTCGTAACCGTGGGCGGGATCGTCCGCCCACGATTCCATTTGAGATATCGCCTTTTCAATAACGCTCATTCGGCGTCAGTCCCTTCGTCCTCTTCCGGACACTCTTCCGGGATACCGGCAAGGGAAGTCAGCAGCGACAGCACACCGGCCAGCAGGGAAGCGCTGCCCACCATGAACCAGTTTACTTCCGACAGTACAGCGGACGTGCCGATGGTTGCAACCGCCGTCTGCGCCACGGTCTTCAGCGCACGGATGCCAGCCGCCTTGATCCAGTTCTTCCAACATCTTTTCATTGTTTTTCCACCTTTCATAAATATAAAAAGCAGCCGTTCGGGAAAATCGAACAACTGCTTTTTTACGAAGTTTGTTAAACTGTTTGTTTATTGTTTGCTTATTTTATTTGCTCATTATTTTCGTGAGGTCACGAAAATGGTCAAACACGTTGAAAACACGGCATTTTTTAACTTGACTGTAATTTGCGAACGCACGATAAACGCATTAAAAACGCATGGTGTATGTTTTTAGGCATAGAAAAAGCACCGTGCGTGTGCATGGTGCTTTAATACAATATATCCGGGCTATCTTCCAAGTAGCCCATCTTATAAACGTCTTTGCCGTTCTTGATACAGTCGTTTATCATCTCGATAGCCTGTTCTTCCGTTCGCGTGAGCATCAGCGGATATGTCGGAAACTGATCGCCGAACAGTTTTTCATATTCATTCAATTTTGCTTCAAACATCATAATGCCCCCTTGATGATTTCAACAAACGTCTTATATGTTTCCGGGAAAAACTTCTTGATATATTCAAGAGCTTCGCCGCCTGTGGTTTCTGCCGACATCATATTTGCCCACAGTTCAGAAGCGGTTTCATAGTTTCGAACAATCGCCTGAACCTTTGCCTGATTGCTTGCATCCATTCCCAAAGCAAGATAGGCGCCTTTTGCCGCTTTCTCATCACCTAATTGCTTCATGTGGGAATATTTACGGTTATAGTATTTATCGCCGTGACCCCAGCCAATGCGAACACCGAAAAGACCGTCAATAGCATCCTGCACACCGCAAGAAGCGTCATGTGCTTTTAGATCGGCTCTTACTTCTGCGGTTAAAATCGACTTGATATATTTCTTATCTGCCCTCATAGCAGACAGAAATTCATCTGACGTAGATGCAGCCTTCTTTATCTTTGAATATTTGCAAACAGCATTGAGCGCGTCGGCTTCTTTATAACTGGTGGTAGAGTATTTTACCATAACATCGAAGAAATGTCCATACTCATGCGCTAAAGTTTCGTACTTGCTCATGCCGTTATCAATATATCTTTGCTGCGGATAGCTGTAAACAAGGCTATTAGATGACGGCTGATAATAACCGTTTGAAGCAGACGCCGAAATATTACTGATTTGGTCAGCCTTAGAATACAGCTTTGCAATATCAGGATTGCCTTCAACAAGCTTTCTGTATTCCTCATAGTCAGCTTTATCCATGCTTGCACTCAGCTTTTGAGTTGTGGCAGATACATCAGCCTTTTGCGCCGCTACCTTGTCAGCTGCCGTCAAATACTTTTCTTTGTACTCTTCAAAATTTTTTGTTTTGTCAAGGCCGAAGTATTCAGCGCGGTCTTTGAGCGTTTGCAGCTCTTCTTCGCCGAGCGCCCAACGTGCGCGTGTGTTGGACGTGCAGCGGCAGTTTACCACTTCGGCGGCGCTGCCGTTGGGATCGCCGGGAAACATAAGCCCGTTGGAAAACTTTTCGTCAAGCTCCCTTATTTCGCCGTCAACGCGCCTGTGGGAATCTCTTGTGCGCCCGTCAAGCGTGGCGTCCCATTGCTTCACAACGTCTGCGCCCTTGGCCTTTGCCGCTTGCTGTGCGTCCACGGTTGACATTTGCTGTATTCTGTGGCCTTCCGTCCGGGCGATTGTTTTTGCTCTGGACAGCGGAGCGCCGGACACGTTGCCGATGTTCCGGGCAATGTCACGATAGGGGAGAGAAGAAGCAATGCCCCGGCTGATCTCCTGCGTGATCGTCTTTTTGAGCTTGGCAACGTCCACACCCAGCGCATTATAAAGGCCATTGCTGACCTTGGAATCTGTCAGAATGGCCTTGACCGCTGCGGCCTGATCTATCGGCGCGATGACCGGGACGCCCTGCTTTGCTATGTCGTACATCGTGCCGATGTATCCGTCATCGTAGCAGCCTTTCAGATAGCCTTCAATCGTGGCGTAATTGTCGCCGTGGAGCTTGTCCAGAATGCCGCTGACTTGCCCCTGAAGGGCTTTTTGGTACTGCTGCTGATAAACCTTTGACCGCTTCTGCGATTGCAGCAGCGCCCTTGCAGCGTCATCCAAGCCGTCCTGCGAAAGCGCCTGATCCAGAAGGTCAATGTCAGCCTGAAAGCCTTTGACCTTTTCGTTGATGTCTCGCAGCGCTCGCGCGTACTGCGCTTCAAGCTCCTTCAAAGCCGCTTCTTCCGAATCAAGAAGGGACTGCTGCACTTCCTTTTCCCATCGGTTCACACTTCATCACCTTCCGGCACAATGCCATTCAGCGCGGTCTTGGCTGCCGCTGTCGGATCATCTTCCGGCGTGGGCAGCTTGTCCTTTACATCGTCATAGTCCAATTCAAGCGCTTCGCAGATAAGCTGCATGGTCAATTCCTGCCCAAGCTGCGCGGACGTGTTCAGGATCGTCGTGATCTTTGTCTGCTGCTCCTGCGCTTTGGTAAGGTCAATCTGCGCGTTCTCCTGCGCATTGGTGATAATCTCGCGCTCAAAGTCGAAATAGACGTCTTTCTGTTCATAGTCCGTGTTCTGCGTGTCGTTGATTTCTTTCAACACCAGCTTCAGCAGCTTCCGCATGAATTGAAGAAGGAACGGCTGCAAGCCGTCACACTTCAGGTCAAGGTTTGCATAGGCGCTCTTGATTGCAATGGACGTTGTGGCGCTTGTGTCCTTCAGCGCTTCCGTGTTCACGCCCTGACCGAAACGGAAGATGTTCTTTTCGTCCACTTCCATCTTCGTTTTTCGCGCTTCCACGGGGATGTCAACGGTCTTGATGTCAATGCCGCCTTCATCGTCAACGCCGATATGCTTCTTGGCCTTGATGTTCACCATCAGCTCATCCAGATTGTCCCCTTGGAAGCCGCGCACAACGTACAGCGCTTCGTTGGTGTCCTGAATGTTGTTGGAAAGACCGGCGTTCATGAGGTCGTAATCATCAATCAGGTCTTTGATCGGCTTCAGACCGGAAATCTGCTTCTTGCCGTTGTCCAACCGGAAGAAGGGAATGACGCCGTAATCCTCATAATAGGTGGAATCATCGCCGTCCTTCTTGAAGATGATATGCGGACGCGGATTGATGCCGACAGAATCATCCTTAATGATGGAACCTTCGTCTTCCTGAACATAAAAATAGGTCTTGGATTTGTCCCAAACCTGAATGCGCTTGATCTTCTTGTTATCCTTGCCGATACGGTCAATGTACCAATAGATGACATAGGCACATTTATCTTCGGTTTCCTTCTCGCGGACTTCCACAACGCCGATGCTGTCAGCCGTCTGAAACGCCGTCCTGTCGCTTTCGTCCTTGTAGGCGTACATATACGCAAAGCCCGTGGAAACAGCGCCTACAAGCAATTCTGACAGCTCTGCAACAAAGTTTTCGTTTTCGTTGAAGTAGGCGTCAAGCTCTGTCTGAAGCTCCGGAATATCCGACTTCACAAAGCCGTCGTGACCGGAAAGCATATACTGTGCCTGTTGATCCACCAGCAGCCGGAAGAACGGATGACTGATCTTGATGTTGGATTTCGTCTTATCTTCTTTCAGGTTGCCGTCAGCGTCGATGTAAAAGATTCTGTAATTGTTGATGTCGTGATCGCCTTCGTAGTAACGAAGGCCGGTTCTTGCAAGCTGCTTCTTAGTGCTGTTCGTGTCACGGTCAATGAAGCTTTTGATTTCGTCGATGGAAAGCATGGTTTTTCACCCCTTGCATTTTACATTTCGATGGTGACCGCTTCGCTGCCGTCATAAACATATGTTTTTCCGCCGACCTTGATCGTAAGCGTGTTTGGGCTTTTCAGTCCCTGTTCGGCTTTTTCGGCTTGGAACATCGTTTTCCAGCCGCCGCCAACATCGCCCTGAACATACTGGACATAGAAATTGCTTGCCTGATCGATCATGAATATGAATGCATAGTGCTTGTTGATCTGCGACAGACAGGCAAGGCCGCGAAGAGAGCTGTTGATTGCTTTTGCGCCGTCCGGTGCGTCCGTTGATGCTCTGTTCTGGTAGATCGTATAAATGCCCGGCTCTGTCAGCGCATTAATAGCATCAATCAAAGACGCCCCACCTACGACTTTGATGCCGTATGGATCGGAGAATGTGCCGTTGTGGAGCGCAGAAATATACTTTGAAGTCAGGCCGGGAAAGGCCATGGATGCCAAAAAGCGCTTACCGGTCTGCCCGGTTGCGCCGTTCAGCGCAAGGTCTCCGTTGCCGCTGTCTGTGAAGGTTGTCACTCCTTCGGGAGCGGTCGCACATGCGCACAGATATTCCAGATATGTCGTCAGCAAATTGTCCGGAAGCGTGTCCGGATTGCCGCCCATTTTCTTAATCAGATTTTCAAAGTGTTCGCCTGTAGTCATTGCTTTTCACCTTCCTTTTTTACTGAAGACCGATTTTCAGAAGGACATAGCCGACCATTGCGGCGACGGCAAGAAGGATGACCTTTTCGACCACCATTTCCCAGCGTCTGCCATCCCTGCCCATGATCTTCTTTACATCGCTTTTGATCTCGGCAACATCCGCTTTAATGTGCGTCTGCTCGGACGCCATAATAGCGACGGTCTTGATCGTTTCTCTCATTTCTTCCTGCTTTTTGTATAGCTCGTCGATTCTGTGCGTGTTGGATTTAGACCGTTCTTCCACGGCGGTCAGCCTTCTTCCGTATTCGTCCATATTGTGGCACTCACTTTCATTTTTTCAAATCTATGATTAAGTCAGCCATCTTTTAACCTTGCGCCAGCCTTCGATGCCGTAACGCAACGCTGCCATTGCGTCATCTTGGAAGGGGACAGGCTCATCAAGATATTCGCCTGACTTATCATCTTTTTTCCATTTCCATTGCTGCAACTCTTTTATCGTGTTCACGCAATGCGGATGGACAAAAATTTTCCGCTGTTTGAGCCAGTCTATCTGTGCCTTGACGCTTCCGGCGCTGCCGCCTTTGTCCACGCCACGGGCGCGGAAACCGGCCTTCTGCCACATCTTAATGCGGTCAGGCTCGGCGCTGTCGCACCACATCTGTTTATTCCGTGGAATGCTGGCTGCAAGCTGGATGATCTCTGCTGTGTCCTTTTCAAAGACGTAGATTTCAGACAGTATGGAAATGTCATCGTCCTTGATGCCCAGCAGCAGGATTGCGTTGGCGTGGTTAAAACCGAAGTCCTGCCCGATTGCTATATCATCGTAATCATTCAGATTCAGGCTGACTTCTTTGATCTCCCAGTTGTGAAGGATCAGACCGCCAATCTCGCCCCATTCACCAAGGCCATAGATTCTGTAGCCTTCGGGATCGACAAGGCGGCGGCGCTCCATTCTGGCGCGGTATGCTTCGTCAATGAAGCGGTTCATCTGGTATGTGCTGTGGTGTGTCAGTACGTTCGGATCGGGAATATCAAAAAAAACCTTCTTGATCCAGTGATTCTTATTCACCGGATTGAAAGTCATTCTAATTTGATAAAACTGTCCGGGCGGCAGCTCGCCGCGCAGACGGTCATCTATAATCTCAACGTCGGCCTGTGTCAGCTCGGTTGCTTCCTCGCACCAAACGTCCGTCAGCTTGCCGCGCTGGAAGGTGATGGACTTCAGCTTTTCGCGCTGCTTGTCATCGTTCATGCCACGGAAGATGATCTGGTTGCCGTTGGCCTTGCAGGTGAGCTTCAGCGGCGACATATTAATTTGCCAATACCGTTCTGCCTGATCGCCAAACATACGGTAAATAGCGCCGGTCAGCTCTGCAAAAGTGCTATCGCGGTTTGTGATGTCAGATTTGCGGATGCAGACAAGATTCCGGCCTTTGTCCTGCATCAGACGCAGGATGTAATTCTGCGCCGTGTCAACGCTTTTCCCGCTGCCAGCCGATCCTTTCATGACAATATAGCGCTTGTCGCTGCGGTCAACCTCTTTGAAACAGGGATTTGCTTGCACTTTGATGTTCACAACGCATCCGCCGCCTTAAACGCTTCAAGCAGCTTCGGAAACTGGATAGCGAAAAAATCAATCATTTCTTCGTTCTGCGCCCATTCGGAATTTTCGGCCAGACCGCTTTCAAAAAGAAAAGCGTGTATGATCTCATGCCGCTTGACCTTGTTGATCTGCACTTGCAGATTTTTCTTGCAGTTCGGATCGCCCCGGTCTTTTTCGTAGGATTCAACAAGCAGCTCTTTGGTGGTTTCATCGGTAATTCCGTCAAAACCGTTCAAGCGCAAATCTTCATTTTCGCTGCATACGGTCAGTGTGTATTCTGTTCCGAGAACGTTAATCTTCATTCGTAATTTCCCCTTTTTCCAGCCGTCCGCATTGCCTTTCAGCGCACCTGTGGACTTGCATCAGGCCGACCGTAAGCCACGCCTGATAGTGTTTGCAATATGCGGCAGGAAAGAAAGAGTAATTGCCGTCAATCAGAATGTGCTTTTCTTTCTGCCTTTTCGGACGCAGCTTCCGGCGCTCATATCGTCTTTCCCTCTGTGCCTTTCTGTTCCCTTTGCTGCGGTTGCTCATTCGTCATCACCGTAATCCACCGTGATGTTTAAATCCATGTCAACGGTCTGCTCCACTTTATCAACAAAGATTTGGTGCGCCTTGCCGAGCAGCTCGGCGGCTTTCAGGCGTTCTTTTTCGTCAGGCGCTTTCTGAATAAGCCGCGCTTCGCTCATGTAATCGCCGACATTTTCAACAACGACAACTTCAGACTGTGATTGTCCGCGAAGAACGGATGTTAGATACCGCATCACTTCATCACTATCAGCGATCAGTTCAGCTTCCTTTTCTTTCATGCGTTCGTTTATATAGTTTTTCACGGCAAGCTTTGATAAGTTTTGCGCTCCTATCACACGCGCCGTCTTTTTGCTGTAACCGGCTCTGATTGCGGCTTGCGTCGCGTTAAGGTCAATCAGATATTCATCACAAAAGCGCTGCTGTTTTGCTGTCAGCTTTGCCACAATCATCACCTTCTTTCATGGCATAATAAAAGCCAGCCGGGGAAAGGAGCAAAACCCGGCTGGCTGATCGCCATCTGTATAATTTTTCTACAATAACAATATCACATTTCAACTATCAATTTCTATCAACTGCTGTAATTATTTTCGGATTTTTTCAGGATTTCTTCCACCGCCTGAAGCGCTTTGCCGTGAATGCTCCACGTCCATTGATAGGATTTGCCGATTTCAAACGCGATTTGCTCCCATGTTTTAAATGCTATGTACCGCTTGCAAAGAACCTCGTGCATTTGTGTGTCCGTTACTTTGTCGATTGTGCCGACCACGGAATTTCTTGCGTCAACAAGGGCGTCAACTTCCCGGTTGATCTCCGCTTCAAGGTCGATAAGCTTTGCCATAGCGTCCGAAATCTTGTCTTGTCCACCGCTGCCGGAAGAAGGAACGTCCCGCAGCGTCGGCGTTATCTTTGTCATCATCGCCTTCAGCCGGTCACGCTCTTCCAGCTTCGCATTGATCCGGGAATCGTAACGTCTGATCTGGGAAAGGTATTTCTTCACGTCTGTCATTCAATCACCGTCCTTTCTGCAAAACCATATACTGCCCGTATGTAAGCCCCATAGCGTTTGCCTTCCGTGCGACTTCAGAAAGCGTGTCGTGCTTTGGTTTTGTCTGCGCGTTCAGCTTTTCTGCTCGGTATCTTTCGTGGCGAAGAATGCTGTTTGCTTCTCTTTTGCACTTTTCGCCGCAATAGCGCTGGTTGTTGCTGATTAAATTAAAAACCTTGCCGCAGATTTCACATTTTCTTTTTCCGTTAACATGAAACATTCAAACGATCTCCCATCCGTGTTCATCTTTGATTGCTTCCCGGATTTCCCAAATGTTCAGGTTGCTGAGATTGACGCTTTCGGCAACGTTGTTCAGGCTTGCCTTCAGCTTCTGCACATCGTCCGGGGAAGGATGAAAAACGTCCATCCAAGCCCACACGAACATGATTTCGGCGGCTGTTACAGCCTTTGTCATGCTCACGCGCTCCGGGCGGCGCTTTTTAGACTTGCTGCTCATCGGTTTCGCCACCCATATTTCGCATGATATGCTACTTTCCGCAGGTACGGCAGGATGCATTTCCGCTCGATCTCCTGCATAAGCAGCCGCTCTGTTTCGCGCTTGGACATGGGCTTTGGCTTCGGCGAAAGTTCGCCGCGCTTTGCGGCAATGGCGACCGGGTTTGTTTTGTGTTCACCCATCGGATTCACCGCCCTTATACTTCGGCATATCCGCCCATGCTTTCACACCGTCCCAATCGCCGCGTGTTTCAAGCTCTAACAGGTTGTTGCACTCATCGCAATCGATCATGCACAAGTCCTGCGAAACGCCCCAGTTTGTAGCAATAAGGATGTCCTGCCCGTCCTTCGGCATTTCGCCGGAAAACATATATTCCGGGATTTCATAGTCAGCGTATCCGCGCTCGGCATACTCGGATTTTTCTTCTTCGGTCAACGGGCGCGTCGTGATCTCGTGCCAGATGATTTTTTCTTCAAACATCGGTTCGCTGTCCTTTCGTTTTTTCAAATCCGCAATGTTCAGCATTTCGATTGCAACCGAGCGGAGCAGGGCAACCTTAATGCATTCCAGCTCTTCCGGCGTGCAATTCTTACTGTCGAATGTGAATGTCGGCAGGAACTTTTCCACCAGCTTCTTGTAAATACGCTCGCGGCGTTTGCATTCTTGGATCGTCATTTCGCACATCCTCTCTTTGCACATTGGCCATAGCAGTGATGCAAGTGCTCGCACCGGTAACACGCGCAGTCGGCGCAGGTGAATTCATCCTCGCACTCGCAGTCGAAATATCGCGGATTGTCTTTGATTTCGCACTCTGCGCAGATGTCAACACCGTGCTTCATTCCGCACCTTCCATCTTTGCGCCGCAATGGGGACAATAGGCGGGTAGTTTTTCCGCTGTGGTAACAACTCCCGTGCCCTTAGTCGGGTTTTTGCCACACTCGGAGCAGCACCAAACATAGAAGTCAGTGTTGTACTGCCACCGCCCATGCCGCACAGGCGCAACGTCGGCGGCGGGGAAGCTTGAAATAACTTCCCGCGCATCACGCAGAGAAATCAACGTTCCGTTTACGTTCATCATGTCATCAACGTTGAACTTACGAAGCAGCCGCTTGCGCTCTATGTATTCAGCCATCATTTTCTCCTTTCGGCGGTTTGGGAAGCGGCATCCAATGAGTGAACGAACAGGAAAAACCGCTCGGCGTTTCCCAGACGCCTTTTCCGCTGTGATACCATGCCATGTTCACATAGTGCATCTCCGTACTCCCGGCAAGAACAGGGTTTTCACCCGTCTTTGGCAGCCTCTCCTTGACGCTGATCCATTGCGGTACGGAGACGGCAGCGGGTAACTCCATGATGGACTGCACATTTTTTGCGCTGCACCCGTCCTGCATCAATCGCATAACCGCCGCTTTGCGTTCTAAGTATTCAGCCATTTTTTAAATCCTCTTGCAAAACCGCCGAAACTTGCGACATATCCAGATAAAGCGGTCGGTTTTTCGTGCAGCCTTCATAATCCAACTTTTCAAGCTCTCCTGTAATAGTGGAATGCGTCGCTGTCATTTTTTCGCACTCGATGACAAATTCATTCCCGCTTTTGAGAATCACACGGATTTTCTCCTTCATAATTCACACTCCCCCAGATAATCAAGCTCGAACTCTTCAAGCTGCTGCTGCGTCAGCGGCTCGGAATAGAAAAGAATGTTGTGATACTTGCCGCTTTTGAGCCTGAATTCGTCAGCAGCGGATTCGGCGTCGAAGGTCTTTCTTGCTTTTTTCTTTTCCGCTTCCAGCCGCTGCCGGTACGCTTTGAACTCTTCGCATTCGGCGTGACAACCTGCTCGGCGTTCTTTGCAGTTCTCGCCGTTTTGGTAGCAGGGCGGTTTTTCCTGCCGGTAATGCACATTGAATGCAGCGTTGAACATTACGCGCCCCCGATCTTCAAAATCTCGCCATCCATGCCCTTGAGCTGTATTCCCTTGATTGCTTCCTGAAGCGGAAGCGCAAGCTGTTTCTGCTCCTGCTCGCGCTTCGCCATGATCTCATAGCAGCCCCGGAAGGCGGCGCGGTCTGCCACGGCATTTTCCGACGTGCAAAGATTTCTCCATCCCATTTTCAGGACACAGCTTGCAGCGATGGGATCAACGCCTTCCAGATATTCCATAGCGTCCTTCGGGTTGTAATATCCGAACTTCCGGATTGCCGTCAAAACGGCGTCCCATCCGTCCTGCCATGCCCGCGGCTCACCGTTGACGATCACCGCGCACATTTCCCGGATTTCCGCAATGGACGGAGACCATTTATTCAGGCTTACCCATTTTCGCAAGCAGGTTATCGCCGTTTCCTGCGGGATGTCTTGCAGCTCTTGATACCACAGTTCCATTGCTTCTTTATTCGGCAGAATCTGTTCCCGTGGGAAATACGTCCGCAGCGCAGAAGCGAAAATTCCAAATTCCTGTTTATCCACTTTTTCACTCTCCCTTCGCCCATTCAGCGGCCATGTTGTAGAAATCGTTCAGCTCTTCGGCCTTCGTGCTTTTTCCGGGCCGGTATGTAACGGGCTTATCGTCATAATTTCCGTCAAGCACCTTTGCCATGTTGGAATCTTTAATAAGCCAGTCAAACGTTGCCGACCAGTTGCTGTTGTTTTTGCCCTTCAGGAAGGACGAAGCTTCCGCCTTTTCAAAAAGCGTCTTGAAATCGTCAAGGGAATAGGTATTCAGCCGGGCTTTGATCGCCTTTTTCCGGGCGTCAGAAAGAGCTTTGACCGAAGGAAAAGAAACACAGATGGAATTGAAGGCGGCAACGATGCCCTTATAATCAATCTTATCTCTTTCTTTTTCTTCTTCTCTTTCTTCTTCTATATCTTCTTCTGCATCGTCTACAGAGATTCTTTCGCCGTCTACAGTAGAGTCTACGGTAGAATCTACAGCAGGTGGAAGCGCCTTCTGTTTGGCTCTCCATCGGGCTTGTGCAAGACGCTTGCTTTCCCTGATTTTGTCCATGCCGTCAATGTTCTGATGCTCCGACCATCCGGCGATTGTGAAACAGCCGTTGGACATAACGACCATGCCGAGCCGTTCAAGGGCTTCCAATGCAAGCCGGACGGTGTTTTCTTCAAAATCAAGCTCATCCGCAAGCATTTTCGGCGTGTACGGGATGTTTTCTGTCAGGAAGATCATGCCGCCCGAATTGCAGCGCCCGGCCATTGTCAGCAGCATCACCCAAATCAGGACAATGTTGTTGCCGTCCGGCAGACGCCGCAGATGCTTGATTTTGCGGTTGTCGAACATATCGGTTGTGATCTTGATCCACTTTACATCAGCCATACGATTCCGCCGCCTTCAGGGAATATCGGGCAAAGCTTGTCAGCTCGCCATAGCGGTTCTTGCCGCTGACCATTTCTTTTTCTATGGGGACGCCCATCTGCTTCAAGTCAGAAATCCGGGAAGCCAGACGCATGATCCCGTATTCCTGCATAGCTTCAAGGCTTGTGATAGAGCCGTAATCTTCAAGATGCCGCTGTATGCGTTCGCATTGTGTCATGTTGTCAGCCCCTTTCATCTTTTGTGTGTGGGGCGGTCAATGCCGCCCCGTGATAAGTTCCGAATAGGGAAGGGATTCTATCCAATCGCACAGCGTGTGCCATTCGTCCAGCTTGTGATCCTTCCGGGCGTGGTAGATGTTCTTCAGCACGGCATAATTGAGCTGCACCGTGCGCCGCTGGTTGAAGCTGGACGGGAGAAGCTGGATGAGCTGCCACCAGTAACGCTTGTCCGACGTTTGCAAAAACATATCGCGATAAACATTCAGCGTGGCAACCGTTCTCGCTAAAACGTCCATTGCACTTTCGGCGTAAATCTTCGCTTCGTGGTTATCACAATTTGCCATAAGGTGCTCATGGCTGAAATCGTCCAGTGTGAATTCTTTTGCGTGGATTTTGTGCATGGTGGAGCAGCTATTTGCAACCGTCCCGACCTTGTAGGTGTCAAACTCTTTCCACCAATAGAGCGGCGCGGTAATGTCCAGCGTGACCGTAATCATCCGCAGGAACTTTCCGTGATCCTGACCGGCAGCGGCGAGCGTTTGCATAAGCTTGAAATCATTTTCGCCGACGCAGAAATGATATTTGTCCGGATCGCAGTCTTTGGCCGGTTCGTCATCGTTCATCACCATAGCGCAATCGCCGCTCCAATCCGCTTCCAAACACGGATGACTGTCCATTCTGTCCCAGCTATTCTTCGGATTCCGCATCCCCCGAATGGCAGCTGCCCAGCCGTAGGTTTCAACGTTTTCGATCTTCAGCATATTTATACCCCCGTACTGCCAAAGCCGTTGCTGCCGCGCTCGGAATCGTCCAGCTTGTCCACGACTTCAAGCGGAAGCTTGATGACCGGCAGAATGACAATCTGCGTGATCTTCGATCCTGCCTTCAGAAGACACGTTTTGCCGCTGTGGTTGTAAAGCTTGGCAACGATGCTGCCGGTGTATCCGGCGTCAATGACGCCTTCGGACGTGATGCCGGACTTGACGTTCAGGCCGCTTTTGCTTTTCAGCATCCCGACCATGCCGACCGGAATCTGCATATGTACGCCGGTGTCAATCACGGCAGAGCCGAAGGAAGGAACAACCACGTCATGCGGCGTCCGCAGGTCAAGCCCCGCATCGTCTTCGTGCGCTCTTTCCGGCATATAGCAGCCGGGATCAATGACAACTTTCATTTTCCTTTCTCCTTTCAGTGTGCGATCCACGAATAAAGGCAGAGCGTGAAATAGATCACGCCGAGAATGCCGAAAATGATTCCGTACCACTTCCACGCGCCCGGATTTGCCAGCGTGATAAAGTAGAGAATCGACAGCATCATTGCCATAAACAGCGTTGTGAGCAGGTACGCCTTGCTTTTGCTTCTCATATCGGATTATTCCTTTCTTTCCTGACCGGCTTCCCATTCGCTGAAAAGCCGCATCCAGTCTTCAAATTCCATCGTCACAAGGATAGATGCATTGTTTTTCTTGTGGAACACAGCCGGAAGCTTGTCCGTCCCGGCTGCGTCCCGCTTGGCCTGTGCCATCCAGTCATAGAGCTGCATTCGCTCTTGGTGCTTGGCTTCGATATGGATTCCGGGAAGCCCTACAACGTCCGAAGCGTCCCCGGTGTTGCCGCAGTATTGGGCGGTTCTCCGGGCGTCATAGCCGTATTCACGGAAACGTGAAGCAAGCTGCCGCTCAAACCGTGCGCCCTTCTGTTTGCTGTTTACGGCCACTTTCACACCACCTTTTGTAAACCATTAGAATTTCTTCGGCGCGTTTTTCCCCTATTCCACGGATTTTCATCAATGTTTTTTTGTCCATATTGCTTTCTTGAAACACTCCGCCCCATTTCATGTGGTTAATAAGCGGTATAAGCGTGTCATTTGAAAGGCTCATGCACCACAGGGGAAGAGCCTTTGCCGCGGAAATTTTAGTATCAAGCGCCTTTATCCTTCGCTCTAAACTTGATGTTCCCATGTAGCCCCATCCTTTCAGAACGGAAGGTCACTTCCGTCATCGTCAATCTCTGTGAAGTTCTGCGCCGGTTCCGCATAGCCGCCGGAATCGGCAGACCGCTTGCTTTCGCAGAATTCATGCCGGTCAACAATGATGTCCGTGGTGTAGTGCTTCACGCCGTCCTTCTCATAGCTGCCGGTCTGGATACGGCCTTCAATGGCAATCTTCATGCCTTTTCGCAGGTACTTTTCCGCAAACTCTCCGGTCTTGCCCCATGCCGTGCAGTTGATGAAGTCCGCTTCCGGCTGACCTTCGGATTTGACATTGCGGTCAACGGCCAGACGATAGGAAGCAACGGTCTTGCCGGAATTCGTATGCCGGATTTCCGGTTCAGCCGTCAGACGGCCTATCAGGATCACCTTATTCATGGACGTCACCGCCGCCCTTCACTTCGCCGGTTTCTTCGTCCACTTCGGCAAACTCGGCGTCAAAGACCGTTTCATTCGGCACGGAATACATGTCAGCGGAAAGGTCTTTCTTGATGACTTCATCCTGCACTGCCGCCCGGACGAAATCAGATTTCAGCGGCGCGTATTTCAGGACGCGCTTCAGCACCGTCTTTTTCGCCATTTCTTCAAAGTTCGTTTTCCACGGGGAATAGCCGCTTCCGTAAGCCTTGCTGTATTTCACGGCGTGATTCCGCACATCTTCCATGCTCATGACCTCGAAGCCATAGCCGCCGCTTTTGGTCTTGAATACCGCGTACACCTTGACAGGCTCGCCACGGTTGCTGTCAGCCGGTTTGTGCGTCAGCTTCGGCTCAAGGCCGTATTCGCATTCAAATTCATCGTTGGCATAAACAACGTGCGCCTGAATGACTTCCACTTCGCCGCTGCGGTACGCAAGATCAATAAGCCCTTTGTAGCCAAGCTGGAACTGTGCTTCCAGCGTCCCCTTGTTGTTGTAGGGCAGGACATAAGCCTGTCCGAGCGGCGTATTGACTTCAAGGCCGAGCTGGGCGCTGGTCATCATCGCGCCGAGAAAGCTTGCCGGTGTGCAGCTTCCGAGCTTCGGATTGACGGAGATCGCCGAAAGGACAATGCGCGTGAATCGCTCCGGCGTGATGACGGACGGCAGAGCCTTTGCGATCTCGCCTTCCATGCTCTTGATGTACTGCTGCATCGTCTTTTTTTCCGGCGCTTTCATATCAACCGCCTGACGCTGAATAATGTTTGCCATAATTCAATTCTCCTCTCAAAGATTGCAGGTTTTGGGATTTCCGTTTTGGCAATAGCCGTTGAACTTCATACACCGCTTGCAGAAATCCTTGTGGCTATCCTTCGGATAGTTGGTTGTTGGATTCTTGGACTTCTTGCGATGTTCTTCCTTCTGGATGATGTTTTTCATTGTTTTCATGCCCCTTTCATTTCTGTCACCCGGAATGTCCGGGCAGATGTTTCTTTGTAATATCCGGTCAGATCAAGACCGGGATTTTCCTTTGCAAATTTCTTGCTGTCGAACGTGCGCCGTGTGCTGGATTTCCACGAAACGCGGTAGCCGTCACACTCGCCGCCGCCAGCGTCGCCCATGAAGGACTTGATCTTGTTTGCTGCTTCGTCCCGCATGGTTTCCAGCTCGGCAATCTGCTTGCCAAGGTCTATGTACTGCAAAAGCGCCGGGAGCTTCAAAGTCAGATCAACGGTGTCTTCGCTGCTTTCCGCGTAAATCGTTTTTATGGCGTCTGTAGTGGCGCGTGAGCCGTCCGCAACGGGCGGCGTGTGATTTTTCACCAGCTCCCAAAAGTCCGCTTCTGCGCCCATCAGGGCGGCAATCTCGGCTTCGTCGCGCTCAATGGTGAACCATCGGAAATCACGGTTGCCGATCAGGACAGCCAGATACCAACGCTGTTTTCCGGTCATTGCCATGTAATGAACGCACTGGCAGTAGTAATTTGCCGGATACTCGCCGCCCTTGAACTTCTTCATGTTCAGCTCGGACGTGGTTTTGATTTCCAGCCCTGCATCCTCGCCGACGATCTCGCGGTCAATATTGGCAATGGCAAACGGATAATCGCTGTTTAAGAAGCTCTGGTTGCACTTGCGAACCTTCTTGCCGGTCTCGGCGGCGAACTTCTGCGCGACAAATTCTTCAAGGTATGTTCCGACTTCCGTTGCAAGGTTGCCGGAGAAGCCGGGGATTTGGCCGGTCTTTTCCGCCCACAGCGCATAGGGCGAAGAAAACGGATTCAGACCGACAACCGCCGCCGCGTCGCTGCCGCCTATGTACCGGCTGCGCAGCTTCAGCCATTCTTCGCGGCTGGCCGTTTTAACTTTTGTGATGCTCATTTGCTTTTTATCATTCGACAATATCTTCCACCGCCTTCCGGAAATGCATATCAAGGCAGTCTTCGCATATCAGATCGCCGTTGATCTCATAGCAGAAATCGTCCTGTATCGGCTCGCCGCAGCAGTCGCAAACGGGAAGACTATTCAGCCATTCTTCCTGCTGCCGGTCGTGGCGGTCAAAATCCGAAAGGGGATCGTCCGTAAAAATCATTTGTTCGCTCGCTTCCTTTCTCCTTCGTATTTAGCCATGAGCAGCGCAGCCGCTGCTTGCTCCCGGCGCTTTTCGCGCCTTGCTCTCTCTTCGTCAGTCAGGATCGGGCGATATACCCTGACCGTCATTCCCGGATATTTCAATATTGTCGGCTCGCCATATACATCCTGCTGACCATTCACAAAAACACTCCCTTTCCGTTATGTTTCAGCCTATTCGTCGGCTGGTTGTCCGGATTCCGGTTATTCTTCCGGGATGTCCTTGAACAGCAGTTCCAGCGTGTCCAGCGTCCAGCCGTCAGCCATGAGCTGCTTGCCGCGCTTCTCCAGCCATTTGAGCTGGGACAAGTAAATCCGCTTCCGGTTCAGAAGCCGTTGTTCCTTCTGCGCAAGCTTTACAGCGTCCGTGTTGCGCAGCCGGGCAATCTCGGCGTCCACCAGCTCGTCCGGCGTGATTTTTCTTGGCATGGTAGTTGCTCCTTTCTTAAAAGTTTAAAAAGTTAAACTTTTCGCGTAAAAAAATATTCGCCGATTTCTTCTGCTTCAAATCCAAGGGCGTTCTTCGCTTTTTCGATTTCGTCAGCAGTCCATTTGACTTTGTTGTTCAGGCGCATGGAGATTCCGGATTTTGAAAGCCCGATTGCTTCAGCAAAGGCTTCCTGCGTCCCGAACACCTCACGGATTTTGCCGCGAAGCTTGTTGTAGCTCATGCAAAACACCTTCCTTTCTGACCTGCCATCATCAGTACCGGGCGGTCATCTCCGGCAGACGGCCTTTTCAGACCGTTTCGGCATTGTAGATTTTATATGGATTGCTCTTGCATGAAAGGCACGGCTCGAAGTGCCAGCCCTGCACGCTTCCGCTTTTGCCGAGCGGACAGACCTTATTGCAATGCTCTGTGCATTTTCCGCAGGTGTATTTCCGGTTTTCGCCCGGAAACGATAGCTGCTTGCTGACTTCGATTTCCGCGCCGCAGAACACACATTTTGCTTTCATCTTTACTTCTCTTTCCTGTCCAAATAGACAAGCATTTGTTTGACTTCATCGACCGACCAGCCGATAGACAGAAGATACCGTTCAATCTCCGTCCGGCTCTTGAAGCGCTCTTCGCAGCGGTCAACGACATATTTTGCGTGATCCCACGCCCATCCAGTCATTTTCATTTTTGTAACTCTCCCGATTGAATGCCTTTCCATTCCACAACTTCAAGCTGGAAAAATTCAACTTGATTTTTAGGATATGCTGCAAGCTCAAATCTGCCGTTTGATCTGCAAACGCGGAAATAATCCCGGTCGCGTATTGCATACGGAGATAAATTCGGGATTATGCCGTTTGTTTTGCAAGCGGTGAAAAAACGCTCTTTTTCTTCGCTGCCGTTGCAATGGATAATCGTTTGGCAGCCAAACTTTTTCATTTCATCCCAAAACATAGGCTTATCCTTTCCGGGCGGTTTAGCCGCCGCCCTTCGGCTTATTCATTAAACGAGCTCCCAGCAAGCCCAGAAGTCGTACTGTTCGCCGTGTACGCTGATTTCGTTTCCTTCTTCAAAGTAGTTGGTAAGCCATTCCGAAAAAGCTTCCGGGCTGCCGCATTCGTCCATTCTGCGTTCAAGCCATCTGCGCAGGGAAGAAACGCTTGTGAAGGTTCTGCAAATTCCGTCTTCCAACTCAAATCCATAAAACTTTGTCATTTCAATTTCCTTTCTGCTGTTGGTTGAATGTTCAACTTCTTGAACTTTTGCGTTAAAAAAATTTCTGCCTTTCGGCGGTTCAACTTTTTGAACTCTGTCATTACTATACTACAATAATTTTATTTGTCAATACCGAAGTTCAAAAAAATTAAACTTTTATCTTGCCAAATTGAACTTGCGCTGATATAGTATGTTTTGGAAAGGAAGTGATAATATGAAAGTTCCAATATACAGTAGAATTCAGGACGCGATGAATTTAAGGAATATGAAGGCTGTTGATATTTGCGAAAAGACTAAAATTCCTAAATCGTCCATGTCTATGTATTTGTCGGGAAGAGTTGAACCAAAGTCAGACAGATTATATAAGATTGCGAAATGTCTTGATGTTTCTGAATCATGGTTGCTTGGCTATGACGTCCCAATGGAAAGGACACAAAAACAAAAAAACAACGATGCCATTTCTGACATCGTTGTAAAGTTGCGCAGTGATGAAGAATTCCTATCTATTGTAGATAAAATTAGTAAGATGGATTCTGAAAAGCGGAAAAGCTTAAATGCTTTTCTGGATTAAACGCCTGTGGATGCTTTGAGCATGATTTGATAAATAAGGTCTAATAGTTCGACATCATTGCATCTTTCTAATAGTTTGACAATTTCGTGTATGTATGTTGACTTATCCATTTTAGACATCCTTTCATTAGAGGGGAACTAATGTTCTTCTGGTTAATTTTACGAAATTGCAATAAAATTTGAAACCAGAAACAAATACCATTTTTGTAAAAGGTTGCCCGGCCACCGTGCCACCGAGTGACCGGGCAGAGCAGATCGGTTGCAGCCCCTCACCTGCTATGGCTACATAATAGCGTGTATTTTCATAAGAAGTAAACATTCAAACCGGAATGATCTATGCCGCAGACGATTAAATCAATGTATGGTTAGGATAACGGGGGATTTTATGGAAAACAGGACTATTATTCAGAAAATCCAGCCACAATGCGACAACCTTTACAAGAACATCAAGAAAGCCGTGAACGCGCAGCACCGGACGCACCGCGAGATTGTAGAGCAGACCGGTATACCGCGCTCGACCATTGCGAAATTCCTGTCCGGTGCGCTGTCAAACCCCTGCGTGTTTTATGTCGCTGCCCTATGCAAATATCTGAATCTATCTATGGACAACCTGTTTGACATAGAGCCACCGAAAGAGCCGGACACGGGAACGGTTGCCGAGCTTCAAAATAAGCTGAACAGCGCGGAGCAGCAGATAGAACACCTGAACGAAAAGTGCCGGATGCTGGAAGACGGGATAAAGGAGCGGAAGCCGGTCATTTATACGCTTGCCGGTCTGTGTCTCTTCCTTTCCGTCGCCCTGTGCAGCTATATAGTAATGGACATTAGCAACATGGATTTTGGCTTTTTCACCGCCGATAACCGCTTGGAAAGGCTCGGACTGCTTGCTTCTGCGGTGATTGCGGTCATCCTAACGGCAATGCAATTTATAGAAAAGGCCAGAACGAAAAGAAAAAAGGATAAAGAGAACGACAACTTAATATAATCAAACAATAACCCACGAAAGAAGCTGATCGTTTTGTATTATCAACCGAAGATAGATTTTAAGCCGGAAGAAGTCATTGATTATTTAAGAAAATCCCGTTCGGATGATCCGCTGCTGACTGTGGAAGAAGTCCTTTCCAAGCATGAAGCCATGTTGGACGAATGGGCAGAAAAGCACCTCGGCGCGGTCGTGCCGGAAGAGAATAAATACAGGGAAGTGGTTTCCGGCGAGACAATAGCCGAGCGCCCGGAGATCAACCGCGTTTTGAGATTGATAGAATCGCCGAAATATAAGGCCGTCGCCGTGGTAGAGCCGCAGCGTCTGACCCGTGGCGATCTTGAAGATATAGGGCGGCTGATGAAGCTGCTGAAGCACACAAACACGCTTGTCATCACGCCGCAGCGCATTTATGACCTGCGGGATGAATACGACTGGGACGCCTTTGAACGCGAGCTGAAGCGCGGGAATGACTATCTGGAATATACCAAGAAGATTCTGAACCGTGGGCGGCTGCTGTCCGTCAGTCAGGGAAACTATGTCGGCAATACGCCGCCATACGGATATGATAAAACGTTCGTCACGGAAGGGAAGAGGAAGTGTCCTATCCTTGTTCCAAATAAGGCAGAAGCGGACGTTGTGCGCATGATGTTTGATCTGTATGTCAACAAAGACATGGGCTGCACAAACATCTGCAAGAAGTTTGACGAAATGGGAATCAAGCCGCCGAAAGGGGATTATTGGTCTCCGGCAGCAATGACAAAGATGCTTCAGAACATTCACTATATCGGAAAGGTCAAATGGAATCACCGAAAGACGCTGACCATCGTTGAAGAAGGGGAGTTCAAGAAGACGCGCCCGGTTGCACAAGTAGGGGAGTTCCTGATCTACGACGGAAAGCACGAAGCCATTATTCCCGAAGAGCTGTTCAACGCCGCGCAAGCCAAGAAGGGAAAGAACACGCGCCAGAAGCCGAACACGAAAGTCAGAAATCCGTTTGCCGGTCTGATCTGGTGCAGGTGCGGACGCGCTATGTCTCTTCGGACATACAAAAACCGCGATGCAGCGCCGCGCCTTTTGTGCGACGGACAAACCCATTGCAAAACCGGCTCTTGCCTGTATTCCGAAATGGAAGAGCGCGTAATATCGATCCTGACGGATTGCATCAATGACTTTGAAATCCGCTTGAAGAACGACGAAGGCGATTCTGCCAAGCTCCACGCACGGCTTATCAAGAATCTGGAAGCCAAGCAGAAAGAGCTTGACGAAAAAGAGCTTGCGCAATGGGAAGCGCAAGCCGACCCCGATCCGGCAAAGCGGATGCCGCCGCATATCTTCCAGCAGCTCAACGAAAAGCTGTTGAAGGAAAAAGAGGAAGTCAGACAGGCGCTTTGCAAGGCTTACGAATCCATGCCCGAACCTGTCAATTACGAAGAGAAGATCACGCAGTTTTCCGAAGCGCTCAACGCCTTAAAAGACCCGAACATTGACGCGGCAACAAAAAACAGGCTCTTGAAAGCCTGTATTGAACGCATTGAATATCACCGGGACACGCCGCAGCGTATCAAAAGCCAGCAGGTGAGATATTACGACCCGAAACAGAAGCGCACACGCTACAAATCGCCGCTAAGCACGGGCGGCAACTGGACAAGCCCGGAGATCGTGCTTGATGTTAAACTGAAGGCGTGATTCTTCGCGCCGTCCATTTCCATCAGTTGTGCGCACATTCAACCGCGCATGACTGATGGATATAATCAAAACAAGGAGCTGAAACCATTGAAAACGCTTGGATTGCTTGAAAAGCTGTTAGTCGCTGGAATGATAACCGAAGAGGAATACAAGGAAAGAAAAGCGGTGTATGTTGAATCGCTGCTTGAACTGTACTGTTTGGGGATTATAACACAAGAACAGATGAATGAAAAGTTGAATAATTGAAGAAGGACTTTGAAGCGCTGGCAATCTGTCAGCGTTTCTTTTTGTTCAGATTTCGTTTTTTGCGGCTTGTATTTTCTCGTTCTGTGTTTTAGAATATTTTCACACTTCTGTCAACGGAGGATTGTTTATGGGCTTGCTTGATATTTTCAAAAAGAAAAACACTGAGACGAAAATCACATGGGAAACGACAATAAACACAAATGAAAGCTATGACCCGTGGGCAAAAACAAACGAATCAAGAAATGACAATTATGCGATTGCTGCCTTTATCAGAATAAGCGAACGCGGAGCAAAAATAGGCAGTACAAATGACGATTACGCAAGATATTTTAACTATGAATTTCATGTTTACGACCCGATAAAATACCACAAGAAAGTGATAGCGGACGGGTATCTTGTTGAAGCAACTCCTGAAGTTGCCCTTGGAAAACTTAGGGTGGATCAGCTCAAAATCATTCTTGATAGTGCTGGTTTGCCGAGCAAAGGGAAAGAGGCTGATTTGATCTCACAGATTGTGAGCAACGTGGACATTCCATCCTTAAAATTAGATCGATACTATGTTCCGTCCGAAAAAGGTGCAGCACACCTAAAACAGTATGAATACGTTTTTCGCCTGAGAGACTACGGCATTTCGTGGGAAGAGTTTGACAAAGCAAAGGAATCGTATTCCGGATATTGCAAGCCCGATGATATTATATGGCAAATCCTAAATAACAGGCTTAACGCTTATAACATAAGCGGAAGTTTTGGACTGGCACGAAACGAACTGTTTAATATGGCAAAACTGCTGGAATACGAAGGGAAAAGCGTGGATGCCTTGTGTCACTATGTTCTTGTCCTTTATTATGACACAAACGGTTGCGGAATCGGAGAAATTGCCCCCGGCGTTATTGAGCGCATTCACAGCCTAAAAGATAGCTACGATGACAGAATAATCAGCAGATGTTATGACAGATACCGCTTGCCGCACCACTATATCAGCAGAGATAAATTTAGAGAACTTCTGTTTGACATATTCAACGATAAGAGGATCGACATGAAGAATTATACAAGCGGGAAAACTAAATAGGCAAAAAAAGAAGGGGAAGGCCGAAGCCTTCCCCTTTGTGTTAGATGATGAATGAAATGTCGATTGGTAGCCATGTGTTGTTTGGAGCGTCAGCCCATGCAGAGCCGTTTCTATACCGGGCAAAGCGTACCAGCCCCGCAGCAGTAACGGTGCAAAGCCAAATTGCCGTCCCGCTGCCCTGACAAATGAAATTGCCCTGCACTTCCGGTCTGTATCCTTCGGGAAGCGTCGTAATGGTCACGTTATCCGTGCCGCCCGTCAAGGTTGCCTTCGGCGTGACAACGCCCTTCAAATAGACAACGCCGCCGACCTTCCTATATCGCAATGTGTTTCCGGCGTTTGCGGCGTATGTCTCAAAGTCGCTTGTCAGCTTTGCCGTTATCCAGCCGGGATTTCCTGTTACATCGTAGCCATTGCGGAAGATGACAGGAAGGGCAAATTCTATGCCTTCCGTAAGCTCTGACACCTTGCCGAAGGCCATTGCCCGACCGGAAGCATTGAAGTCCAGCAGCGTGAACGCCGTGGGAATCTCCACGGTTTTTGTGACTGTGGTGAAATAGTCTTTGACGGTCAGGCGCACGTCATAGGCAGAATCAACGTTCAAGGTGGCGGCGGTTATCAGCGTGGTCGATAGCGTGTACCCCGTGCCATCCTTCAGCTTTATCCACTCGCTGGAAGCCCGCGCCTTGTATTCCAGCGTATACTTGCTTGTGTTTTGGCTGGAAACCGGGGAGATATTGAAGCCGAAGCCAATTTTGCCGTGTGTGCCGTCATAGTTTTCCGTGCCGTCTGCCAAGCATCGCACAGCGGATATTCCACGGATGACAGGCGCAGCATAGGCAATAACCGTCAGTGTCTTTGTGGCCTTTGCCGTGCGTCCACGGCTGTCTGTAACGGTGATCGTGACGGATTTCGTGCCGCTGGACAGCGTACCGGTTACGGGCGCTGCGCCGGTGTAGCTCTTTCCGTCAACGGTCGTTTTGTATGCCTTGATGATAGAGCCGTAAGCACCCGCCGCCACAATGCCGATCTTGACCTTAGACTTTCCTTGCACAAAAGCGCCGAACTGCACCGCAAGACCGGAAACTGTTTCCGTAATGGAAACGGTTGAAATTGTCGGGACAACAGCAGCCGGGACATTTGCCTTGAAGGATACCGTCTTTGTGCCTATCAGCGTATTTCCGTTGTAGGTCTTGCAGGTGATTGTACATGTGCCGGACGTGCCGGACGGAATCTGACTTGCAAGGGAAAGGGGAACGTCCCAAGCCTTGCTTGTACCAAAGCCGCTGCCAATCGTGCCGGTTGCATTACCGAATTTATACGTCAGCGTGTGCGTAAAGGCGCTGGATGCCCTCGGCATATTGATTGTGATACTCGATCCCATATTTACGCTGCTTGCTGACAGCGTGGGCGTCGTGGCGCGTGGGATCGTGTCGAATGTGCCGCTGCCGGATGCCGTAACATCACCATAGTATGTACCGCCAAGCGTGACCTTGATCCCGATGGTAGACGCAAAAGCGCAGGTTTTGTTTCCGTCTGCATTATGTGCTATGGTGACGGTTTTTGTGAACAGCGTCTTTGTCTGATTGCCGGACAGGGAAGCGGAGAAGGAGAACGTGTATTTTGTGCCGTTGATCGTCAGGCTTCCGCTCTTGCTCGCGCTGCTGTTGATGGTGTAGCTTGCGCCGGTTGACACAAGCTGCACCTTGACCGTTACGCTGGAAGTGTTGTTTGCCGCAGACTGACTGCCAACCGTCCAGACGATTTTCATCTGATAGCCTGTCCGGATCGCCTTTGTTATCGTTCCTGATTTAGCCATACCAGCGCCCCCTAAAGCGATAGCTTTTTGAATGACAGGTTGCCGTTTGCGCGGGGAATGAAAGCGAAATCGCCGAGCTGTAACGAATGGATAAAATGCCCGTCCGTGACGTATAGCTTATTGTCCGAGAAATACGCCACTTCAACGGCGTCCTGAAGAAAAGAAATCCGGTCGTTGCTAATTTTCAATTCAAGCTCATTTCCGACCTGTCCGAGCAGAATAGAGCCGTCCACAAAGCGGATATACTTCCGTATCTCTTCAAACTCTGCATCCGTACCAGCCGCTACCGCTTCGATGTCGGCGCTGAACTGGTTGAACTGGATTTCAACGCTTTCCTTCGTCTGCTCAATCTGCGTACTGACAGAGGAAACAAGAGCGTCCGTATCGTCTTTCAGATAGTAGTTTTCCGCAACGGTTGACTTGATGTTTTCTTCGGACACCTGCAAGGATGCAAGCAAATTCTGTTCCACGTTGTAAATGGCCGTAGAAGCCGTTTTGGACGCATTTTCTATTTGCAGTATAATTTCCCCTTGTGCATCGGAAAGTCCCGCAAGCGCCCCGGAAATGCCCTCTAATGCGCCACCAAGCGTCAACTTGTTTGCGCCCGGCTCTAACAACTTCAAAGACAGCTTTGTCACAAGAAAATTCTGGTCTATCCCGTGCGGATCGCTTGTAACTTTGACGTATGTTCCAAGGTGGAAACTGCTGAAGGAAGCGTCAACGGCCGCAAGGTCAGCCGCTGTCAGCTCTATGGTTTCCGGCTGGTTGACAAGGCCGGAAAGGTATGCTTGTCCCTTTGCCAGAAGGTTTGACGCTTCGGTCACGTCATCCCATGTATGCGTTGCAAAAATAAGGCCGTACCTGTCGGCGGCTTCCTCATCGACGATATAATCAAGGCCGTCATTGACGGCGGCAACCGTCAGGCGGTTGTCTGTGTCCTTGCCTTCACCGTCCTTCAGCTTTGCGCCAAGCGGAAACAGCGCCGTTGCGATGTCTGCGCCCTTCCTGATCCGCTTCAGGTCAAGAAGATTCTTTCCGAAGGTGATCTTCTGCGGAGAAAGCAGCGTGAAATCTTGCAGATAATCAATGTAGTTGATATAGCCTTCATGCCGGATGACGATATAGCCGCCGAGCAGGTCAATCAGCTTCTTTTGCACTTCCGTCCATGTATCAACATGGTCAATATTGGAACGGACGATATAATCATTCGGATCGGTGACAGTCACATTCCCGACCGTGAACCATTTGGATTCTTCCACCTGTGCATTATGGTTATCTATCAGCAGATTCAGGAAGCCGGAAACCGTCCCGGAATAGTCATAAGGGCGCTGGACGCTGTCCAACAGGAAAGCAAGCTCGCCCTCGCAGGTCACATGCTTTTCGTTGTAGCGGCCTATTTCATCGTCAAGAACGCGCCCACGGAAGATTAAATAATCATCCTGATAAACCGTGATGATCGACCGCAGCTTTTTTATTGCGCTGTACTGTGGATGACCGGGATAAACTGTGAATTGAAAGCTGCCGGTCTTGTTCAGCTCCAATTCCAAGGACGGATTGAAGATTTTCAGGCTTTCAAGGCTGCTGTTATACAGCGTCGCGCCGTCACAATATACCCTGTACATAATCACAGCCCCGCTTCCTGATAGGAAAAGGAAATCGTTCCTTCTCCGGTGACGGAAACGCTGTTGTTTCCGGCCTTCAGTTCCAGTTCCGGCAATGTGTAGCTGCCGCTGCCCAAGTCCCAAATGTTGTATGTTTCATAGACGATATGCAGTGCGCTGTCTGCTGTGATCGTTACCAGCGGAACAACACGCTTTCGGAGATTCGGCAGGGAAATCACGCTTTCGCCGTTCACCGTCTGCGTGACAACGGTTTTTGCAAGCTTGTATTTGTACGGCTCGCAATCGCACTCCACGCTTATTTTGCCGATGTTCTTTTCATTTGTGAAAGAAGAAACAAAGCACCGTCCAACATAGTAAAAAAGCGGATCATCGTCAAGGATGATCCGCTGCATTTTACCGTGTATCGCGTTTTTGATGGTTGAAAAAAGTGTAAGGAATTCGTTTTGTGGCACTATCGTTGAAAACTTGAATTTGTGCGTGACGTTCTCATACTTCGGTTCTCCGAAAAACTCTGTCAGATCAAGCGCCCCGTCTGCACCGGGAACGTCAATTTCAATCGTTTTCACTTTCGGGGCTGCAACTTCCTTCGATGTCAAAAGCAGATTGAAATCATCGTAGCTGTGATATGTGCCGAAAGTGATTCCTTTCATGTTTTTCCCCCTTATTTTATTTCCATGTGCCGCCCTTGCGGTACGGCGTCGTTTGCTTCCACGTCTCGCCAACTTTTTCTTATGTGTGGTATTTCAAAAT
>ERZ779888.611-NODE-611-length-41628-cov-4.501407_pt1 | contig 41628 bp, 32 predicted proteins | sample MGYA00511245_ERZ779888 | MGnify/ENA primary metagenome ERZ779888 (study PRJEB29588, sample SAMEA2155255) | human gut metagenome | biome: human gut; feature: human-associated habitat; material: faeces | place: Denmark | collected 2008/2010 ...
CTGCTAAGAAAGCTAAATAAAGTTTTTGGAAAGTTATTAGAACTATATAAGGATATGGCATATCTTGTAGATGGATATGCCATATTTTTTCCATACAATGATTCGTTTTGCTCTCCGTGATGCTTTTATGTAGCACCACAATTCTTTATTGGATATTCCATCAGGAGTCCTTTGATATTTTACATCAGACCAGTAACTATACTTATCATTGTTTTTTTCTATGATTGCTTTGAGTTTTTCAAGCGGTTCAGTCAGAAGAACACTTAAATATTCTTTCTGACTTATTTGAGGTGGAAGTTCAATCATACTATCACTTGTTTATATTATATTGGGACCTACAAATATAACGTTTTTCTTTCCAATTCTTGCAAATTCTTCAAATATTTGCAAGAATTGGAAAGAGGTTGTGTCAAAACGCTGACACAGCCTTTTTTTATGCGCAAAGCCCAGACTTTCTCAAGCCCGGGCTTTGTTATTACCCAAAGTTTTCGTATCTTTAGGTATAAAGTTTTTCGTTATGGCAAAGTTACATTTTCGTCCTTACATTCCCAACCAAACCGTTCTTTTTCCACAAAGAATTGATGAAAACATAGCTGCGACCGACCCGGTCCGCATCGTGAATGCTGTTATTGACAATCTCAATCTTGAGAGTTTCAAGAAGCTTTATAAGGAAACGGGCCGTTGTCCTTATCATCCTAAAATGATGCTTAAGGTGATAATCTACGCCTACATGAATAATATCTATTCTTGCCGTAAAATAGAGAAGCAGCTCCTTCGTGACATTCATTATATTTGGCTTGCCGGTAATGAGCATCCGGATTTTATCACGATCAACCGTTTTCGTAACCGTGTAAAGGAGGAAATAAATAATGTATTTACCCAGTTGGTTCTTGTCCTTGCCGATAAAGGTTTCATCAGCCTTGATGTGGAGTATATCGACGGCACCAAGATTGAATCCAAAGCCAACAAATATACTTTTGTCTGGCGCAAGACAGTCGAACGGAACCGTACGAGACTAATGGATAAAATCCGTATTCTCTTGGAACAGGTGGATGAAGCCATTGCACAGGAGAACTCTATAAAAGACACATCCGTGGAGTTTACTCCCTGCAGGCTCTCTGACATAGTGGATGAACTTAAAGAAGCCCTGGAACGCCAGCCTGCAACAAAGGATAAGGAAGAAAAGAAAGCCCTGCGCAAAAAGAAGAAGCAGGTCATGGAACTTGAAGGGTATCGTGACAAGCTGATAGAATACGACAATCACCTTGATACCCTTGGAGAACGTAACTCCTATTCCAAGACCGATCCTGATGCCACATTCATGCGCATGAAAGAAGATGCCATGAAGAACGGGCAGACCAAACCCGGATATAATCTGCAAATAGGTACTGAAAACCAATTCATCACAGACTTCCGTCTGTTTCCCAACCCTACCGATACACTGACCCTCATACCTTTTTTCCACTCTTTCCAGTACCGCTATAACCGTTTACCGAATATCTGTGTGGCAGACTCCGGTTACGGTTCGGAAGAAAATTACCGGTTCATGCAGGAGAATGGGATAGAAGCCTTCATCAAGTACAATTACTTCCATAAAGAACAGCGTCCTCGTTATACTCCCAACCCATTCCATGCCGAAAGTCTCCATTACAATGCCCAAGAGGATTATTACGTTTGTCCTATGGGACAGCACATGAACCGTATAGGAACCAAACGTGACAAGACAGCGAGCGGATACATCATCGAAAGTGCCCGGTATAAAGCAAAAAGATGCGAAGGTTGCCCTTTGCGTGGCAGTTGTTTTAAAGCTCGGGGGAACCGTATTATAGAAGTCAACCACCGATTAAATCAATACAAACGGCAGGCACGGGAAAGGTTGCTCTCAGAAGAAGGTATCAAGCATAGAGGCAGGAGGTGTATAGAACCAGAGGCTGTGTTTGGACAAATGAAATACAACATGGCATACAGAAGGTTCCGGCATGTGGGAGAAGACAAGGTGACAATGGACTTTGCCTTCTTTGCCATAGCTTTTAATATCAAAAAGATGTGTACAAAACTGAGAAAAGCAGGAAAAGAGTTCATTACACTTGCTAAATCTATATTTATTGGGCTATTTATAACTCGATACAACGGGAATATAGCAACTTGTTACCAAATGAATGAGAAAAAAGAGGCGTAGCCAAAAGAAAAGACAACAGGACTATAAATTATAGAAAAAGGTTGTGCCAACATTTTGACACAACCTCTGTTTTAATGGTTAACCCAACGGATTCTCATCCAAGCCTCCGCCACTACCGGAGCCGCCCTCTTCGGAAGAAGAATCACCGGTGGAAGCAACTTGGAGTTCTTCCCAAAAGACATTGGATTCATTCACCATAGAGCGAGTGGTCACCTGACTACTCACATTACGGTGAACTTCAGGAATAAAGCGAACACGTATACCCTTTATTTGCTTGGCACTCACCTCCTTCGGTGAAGCCACCCCATTTTTGTTGGTAGCAGCAGTGTAATAAAAAGTTCCTACCCCATCCAGTTTCACCGTACGTCCGTCAGCCATATAGTCGCCCAATACGCCTCCTAAGTTCTTCACAATTGCATAAGCATCACCCGGTGTTACAGTGGAAACAAATGCTAACTTTGCAGCAATCTGATCAGTAGTTACCGGTTTGCCTACTGTAACGGATTGAGGATACCATAAGCCATTGATTGGCTGCTGCTGTTTCTTAAAAAATGCCATAATAATAATGTATTAAATTGATAATATTGTTGCAGTGAACCAGTCATCCCTGCCTTGACCTACCTGTTTATAGCGAACAGCCCGAAATCGCATCGCATATATAAGGAAGAAGAAAAGATTGCCGCGAGGCCCCGGCGGAAACGTTTTTCCTTCCTCAAATCCGATGTTGCAAAGTTAGGGCGGCGAGAAGGCAAAAGCAAGAAAATGGCATCTACAACTGGCTTCTGTAAAACACTGTAGCACAACACAATACAAAAGTCGAATCTCTACAAGGCTTATCAAGAACTCGAAATGAGAAATAATGGGAAAAGACATAAATGCAGGAGGATCTCTACAGCGCATACACATAAATAGCTGATAATGAGATATGCGTTTTTTCAGTGTGTCTACAATGCCCTCTTATTTGAAAACTTCGAAAGACATATTACCTACATCTATAAAATTCCCCAATACCTATTTTGATCAGTACCGTGACATCGGCTATATGGTTGATATTATTTGCCCAAAGACTTTAGCATTTTATTAATGCACTTTTTCTTCTGTTCCATATTGGGATGTACATAGAGGTTTAGAGTTGTGCTGATATTAGAATGCCCCAATATTACACTAACTGTTTTATAGTCACAATTGCTCTCAATGCACCGAGTAGCAAAAGAATGGCGCAACCCATGAAATTTCAGTTGTGGCATTTTCAGTTGCTCCATAAGTTTCTTATAGTAGTTACGGTAGGTACGTGGCTCCGTTGGCTCATTCTCATTCGTCAGCACATAGAAATCATCATTGACCACCTTCTTTAGTGGTTTAACGATAGATAGTAATTCCTTACTCATGGGAATCTCACGAAATGAGTTTTGGGTCTTGGGCGTGTTGATGACAAGCTCTGTATGTTTTGTTTCCCCTTCTATCACATAGATACGCTCGATAGTTCGCTGAACTGTGACTGTCCCTGTGTTGACGTCTATATCAGACCATTTTAAAGCGCATATTTCACCTATTCGCAAACCTGTGCTTAGACATACATAAATACCCAAATTTCTAAAAGTGAAGTTATCATGAATAAAATCTAATATCTTTTTATGGTTTTGAACGGTCAATACTTCAATCTCCTTGTTTGATTGCACCGTTGGATATTTTATATCCCACTCATAATAATTCATCCATTCATTTTTTACCCCAAACTTCATCACCATTTTTAGTACAATTAAAATGTCCTTAATGGATTTGGCACTTAGTCCGGCATCCAACTTTTCCAAGACGAATGCCTGAACATGTTTTTCACTCAGCTCACAACTTTCACCAAAGGAAGGTAAAATGTGATTCTCCAGAATCAACATATATGCTGCAAATGTTGATTGCTTTACATACGGTCGCTTTTCAACTTTCCAAGCATCCGCAATTTTTCTAATTGTTTTATTTGTCATACTAATTCTAAATTAGGTACTCTATAATTAGAGAAATATAATCATTTTAGTTCCAAATCTGAGATTCCCGGAGTTTACAGGGGAGTGGAAAGCTGAACGATTGAATGACATTGCCATACTTACAAAGGGAGCTGGCATTTCTAAGGATCAGCTTTCTGAAAGTGGAGAACCATGTATACTATATGGTGAGCTTTACACTAAATATAAGTCTGAAATAATCGAAGACGTGATAAGCAAAACGAATATACCAACAGATAAGCTAATAAAAAGCAAGGCTAATGATGTTCTTATACCTTGTTCTGGCGAAACTGCCGTTGATATTGCCACTGCAAGATGTGTATTATCAGACAATGTCCTTTTGGGTGGAGACTTAAATATTATACGCTTAAAACATCATGATGGTTCTTTTATGAGTTATCAATTAAATGGCAAACGTAAATATGATATAGCAAAAGTTGCACAGGGAGTGTCTGTTGTACATCTTTATGGCGAAAATTTGAAGGGTATCGTTACCTACAATCCACAAATAGAAGAACAAAAGAAAATCGTTGGGCTTTTATCTTTGTTGGACGAACGCATTGCTACCCAAAACAAAATCATTGGGGATTTGAAAAAACTAAAGTCCGCAATTATTGATTACATATTTAACAACGAGGTTCTGTCGTTTAGAAAGCGAATACACCTTTCTGATGTAGCAACAAAAATTACTCAAAAGAACACCAATAATCATGTATCAAACGTATTGAGTAATTCTGCCAATCAGGGTATTATTCCTCAAAGCGAAGTATTTGATCGTGAGATTGCCAATGAAGACAATACCTCAAACTACTTTGTAATCTCGCAAAATGACTTTGTCTATAATCCTCGTAAGTCGGCTACTGCCCCTTATGGACCTATAAACAGATATTATGGCCAAACTGATGGGGTAATTTCGCCACTGTATTTATGTTTTAGGAGTCATAACATTGATGTAGAATATCTTGGCTGGTATTTCAAAAGTGATTCATGGCATAAATTTGTGTATCAAAATGGAGATACAGGCGTTAGGCATGATAGAGTAAGCATCAAAGATGAAATTTTTTTCTCAATGCCATTATTCATCCATAATGCAGATGAACAAATTGAAATCGCAAAACGGCTAAATAAAATAGAGTCATTTGTGAAGCAAGAAGAACAATATTTATTTCTACTTGAAAGTCAAAAATTATATCTGCTCCAGCAGATGTTTATATGAACATCTGCTGGAGCAGATATTGCTTCTGAGCACGATAAGCGTCCAATGACTTTTGTTCTATATCTAATTTATCAGTCATGCTATCCAAAACAGCACAGATCTGTTTCTGTGTAACTAAATCAGGAATAGATATGGATATATTTTCTATTGCTACTTTAGATAGACTTGGCACCCCTGAGGCCTCATTGTATTTTAACCAATCAATCGTAGTGAAAAGGTAATAGCAAAAACGAGGTGTGATAGAACGAAATGTATGCGTGTAGAATAAGGTATCAACAGTCCAGAACTTCCCTTTTAAGAATATTGGCTTGTTGATAGTACCTTTTCTACCTATGCATACACTTTCGCCGTCATACAAATAGCTATCTACGGAAAGCATATATCCACCAGTGCCATAAACGGGAATATTTCCATCTTCAAGATGTTTATAGTCTCTACCTGAGCCTATTGATAGAACATTGCCAATCTTAGTAGATTTCCATTCCTTTTGAGGAGTCATAAGTTTATCTACAATTGCGGACTTTAGTTTTTTCAAATCCCCAATGATTTTGTTTTGGGTAGAAATACGTTCGTCCAACAAATGCAGCAAATGGCTGATTTTATTCTGTTCTTCTATATTTGGAGTTGAAAAAATATATTTCAATATCTGCTCTTTATCCCCGCGTGGCATTTTCACGCCTTTAGCTCCAGACATAACGTAATTGATAAAAGTATCATTTGCCATTATGTAATGTAGAAATGAAGAAGAAATAGATTTGGCTCTAAACACGAACACATCCGCACTACACCCTCCATCACTGCTTGCTGCCCAAACTTTACGCAGGTAAGGACGGATATTGGATAGTAACACATCTCCTTTTTGATAGTGTATTACATTTGTGTTGTTTGGAACAGATGATGCTTGATTAATGCCACCAAAATCCGGATTCATATTTTCTGTTGAGACATAATTGTTTCTGGTGAGTTTATCTGCACCAATTCGTTCTTTTACGAAAGTTGTTACCTCACCCAAAGAAGATCTCTTCCATTCATCCGTAAACTCCGGAAATCTCAAAATTGGAACATTGAGGCTTTTATTGTTGTTAGTATTTGCCATAATTAGTGCCTTCCATTTATACGATTAATAATTTCGTTGGCTGTAATATCTTTCATCAACGTAAAGCCAAACCATTTCTTGCCTAAATCCTTGATGGATGCACCGATATGATAGACTTCATCATCTATAATCAGGAAACGGTCGTGGGCTTGACGAAAGACATTTGCGGTGATAGGCGGATATTGAGCATTGTGGCGGTTTATATCCAATTGTAGTTGACGGCTGATTTGTTGTGTGTAGATTGTTACAACAATACCATTATCCCTTTTATCGAGCATGGTCAACACTGTTTCGTCCACATAGTTGTCTATGAGAACAATGGAAGTCTTAGCTTTCTTAATTAAATCAGATACAAACACATACGCATCAAATACTTGACCATCAAAGAATATACCTTGGCTTGTAGTTTCTTTCTCCTCGAATTTCTGGAATATCTCGTCTATGCGCTTGTCTGCTTCCTGTTGATGCTGTTGTATCTCCAGTTGGTGATACTCTATCATTTCAAGTCGTTGGAATACTTGGGCATTGTTCACAAGGAAACGACGCATTGCAACAAAAGCATCCATAATCTGAATACTTACATATACGGCTGTTTCGCTACGAAGTACCGAAGATAACATCGCTACTCCTTGCTCAGTAAAGACATAAGGACATACCGAAGAATGCTTCAAGCTCTCGAATCGGTCACAATTTGCGACCAGTTCCTTTGTCTCGTCTTGGGATAACTGGAATCTGAAACGTTCAGTGAATCGCTCGATATTACGTTTAACCGCTTGATTAAGAACCTTAGTGTCTACGCCATAAAGCTCTGCTAAGTCTCTATCAATCATAACTTGAATGTTTCTAATTGATAGGATACGTCCTTCTATTTGGGTGACATTGCTTAACCGGTCACAATTTGTGACCGGTTGCAAGCCATTTGTATGATTCATGCTTTCGTCCATGTCCATTTAAATTAATCTACCAATCCCAATTCTTTCAAGTAACCTTCAATCTCAACATCAAGCTCTGCGCGTTTGGCTTCAAGATCTTTTATTTCAGCCATTACAGCTTTAATGTCTATAGGTTCTTCTTCTTCAAAGGTATCAACATAGCGAGGTATATTAAGATTATAGTCATTGTTTGCTATTTCCTGCATAGTGGCAAGATGGCTATATTTCTCTATCTCTGTACGATTACGATAGGTATCTATAATTTTCCGAATGTGCTCCGGACGGAGTTTGTTTTGTGTCTTGACTTTTTCAAACTCTTTGCTTGCATCAATAAACAGGATATTATCGCCTTCCTTACGGCATTTCTTCATAACAAGAATACATGTAGGAATACTTGTTCCATAGAATATGTTGGCAGGCAGACCAATAATGGCATCAATATAATTTTTCTTTTCAATAAGGAAACGACGGATAACTCCTTCTGCATTTCCACGAAACAGAACACCATGAGGTGCAACACAAGCCATTGTACCACCATCAGTCAAGTGATATACCATGTGAAGTATGAAAGCGTAATCGGCAGTTTTTTTAGGTGCGAGACGACCTGCTTTGCTGAAGCGATCGTCATTATTGAATTTTTCCTCGGATGCACTCCATTCTGCTGAAAAAGGAGGATTTGCTACAACTGCATCGAATTGAGTTTCACCAAAAGCGTCAGCTTCAAGAGTGTCACCATTTTCAATCTTGAAATTGCTAAACTTGATGCCATGAAGTAACATATTCATGCGAGCCAAATTGTAAGTTGTAGGATTCTTCTCTTGACCATAGATTTCTGCTGCATTACCAGTATGAGCCGCACGAATTAGCAAAGAGCCACTTCCGCAAGTAGGGTCATAGACATTACGCAAACGGTCTTGTCCTGTAGTAACAATTTCAGCCAATATCTGACTAACTTCCTGTGGAGTGTAAAACTCGCCAGCCTTTTTGCCGGCACCAGCTGCAAATTGACCTATCATGTATTCATAGGCATCACCAAGCACATCAATCTGTGTAGCTGCATCTGCACTAAACTCTATTTCATTAAGCGCAATAAGAACATTGCTAATCAATTGATTCTTATCATCAGAACTCTTTCCTAGTTTAGGAGAAGCTAAGTCAATATCAGAGAACAGACCACCAAAGTCTTCTTCACTTTCATGACCAAGTGTACTATCCTCGATACGTTTCAATGAGCGTTCAAGATTAGGAAGAATATTCTCTTTTCGGTTTATTCCTTCAATAATTGAAGAAAACAGATAGTTTGGTTCTACGAAATAACCGATATTTTCCAAACATTCTTTCTTCACATCTTCTTGTAATTCAATAGATTCGCCATCTGTCTGTTGCCATAATTGTTTAAATGTTATTTCATCATCCTCTAATGCCTTATCAGCAAACGTTTCAATTTTTTCTGATAGGTATTTGTAGAAGATAAAGCCGAGCGTGAAATACATAAAGTCACTAGCTGACATATTTCCACGCAAGTTATTTGCTACCGTCCACAATTGGGTACGGAGTTTCTGTTGTAATTCTTCGCTCATATTATTTCTTTGTTATTTTCAATGTTTCACTAATATAGACATCTGTACAATTATCTTTAGATATGCATATATGCCTATATTTACTATTCGTTCTCTCGTTCAATCGAATTACAGCATTCCAATAAGAATAATCGGAAATCATATTGCCCGGATCTAAGCAGAAAATCTTTGTCACAGTTTCATTTTGTACTTCGTAGCCGATTGCTAACATCGCATGTGCTCCATCACAAAAAGTTTCAGCAATCATTATAGAATTATCTTCATCAATTGACTTTTTGATTGTATCAACAGCCAGCGTTTGCTTATCATTACAACTATCGTATTTAGAAGCCGCTGATTTGACTTCTTTAGTAAAGGAATGTCTCAATTTATCTGTTATGTTGGGCTCTCCATCTGGACTGGAGAAAAAAAATCCGTCTCTACATAAGCCTTCATCATAAAGGAACTCTTTAAATAGTCTTCCCTTTGATGTATTGCCTTTAAATGGATTTGATAAGCCGCAAATTTGGTTACGTGTCAAAATCTTTAGTACCAGTAAATTCATCATAAGAGAATATACCGCACAAGCTCCATCCATATCTCCTTGTCTAAGATGAAGTGGCTGCCAAGTCCTATTAAAAACACCGACTCCTTGTGGACGTGAATCTTTATAAACTATATCAATGTTACTAATTATCTTTATCATATTAATCCCAACTAAATGTTTTAATAATAGAGCGTAACTTACCAAGAATGCGTTCCATTGTCTTACGACGTTTACTCAATCCCAAATGCTTTTCTTTCAACGCTTCTTGAATAATTTCAGGCTGCTCCTTTTGAAGATAATCATATTCGGAAAGATAATGATTAAGTATATCTACATTCAAATCTTCTTCCGTAGCTACACAAGTAATAGCCTTGCTACGTTCTTCTGTAATGTAGTTGTTCAATCGCTCTTCTAAGTCTGTTGTACCATCAGCCTTTTGTTTATTATTCATAAAGTTGTCTCTATCGTCATCCACATTTTTCTTAATGAATCCGTCAATCAATTTGGCTTTACCACGCAACTCTGCATCCTTTATCATCGTGTCAATGATTTCCCCACGTTTAGCTTCATAATCCTCGCTATAAGGATTCAAATCAGCAATGAGTTCCAAGATATATGCTACGTTCACAATATCGCTATGTAGCAATTCCAAACAAAAGTCAATATCTTTCAGAGACAGGTCTTCTGTATCATCATTAGGAGAATCAGGATTATCTGTCGGTGGTTTAGGATCGTCAGACGTAAATCCCTCATAAATATCAAGATACTTGCTTCTGAAGTCCATAAATTGTTGCTCTGTAAGACCTAAGTCTGCAGCATCTTCGTTATAGTCTTCATAGATTTGTATCTCTGCATGTTTCTTAATTATATCTCGAAATGCAAGGATGAAATCTTTTTTGTCATTTTCACTTTGAAGAGCATCTATACTGCTTGGATTTGGATATTTATCTGTGAAGTTTGTAGTCAATTCTACATATTCGTTCTTCACCTCTTCAAATGAAGGGCGAACAATATCCTCTGTGTTATTACTGTTGCTAAACAGTCTTATTGAAGCATCAACATTATTCTTAAGGTCACGGAAGCATACGATCTTACCAAAACGTTTCTTCTCATTAAGTACACGATTAGTACGACTGAATGCCTGAAGAAGCCCGTGATACTCCATGTTTTTATCAACATAAAGTGTATTCAGTTTCTTTGAATCAAATCCTGTTAGGAACATACCAACTACAAGACATAAATCAAGAGACTTCATGTCGGAACGTTTCTTCTTCATACGAAGATTGATGTCATCGTAATATGCACGGAAGTTTTCTTGGCTGAATGATGTACCATACATATTATTGTAGTCATCCATGATTTCTTGCAAATCATCAGCTTCGCCCACGCTATCACTAACGAAGCCATTATTCATTCCTGTGAGTTCGTCATCCTGACTTGTATTTGCTGCATAAGTGAACACAGCGCCAATACGAATATCAGGTTTCAATTCCTTGAATATCTTATAATAGCGTATAAGCATTGGTACTGACTGAACAGCAAAGAGTGCATCAAATTCACCATCAAAAGTGGACTTATTGAAATTATTGAGAATGAATTTGGCAATTTCATGCATTCTGTCTTCATTCCCTTTATTTACCTCTTCGTTACCTTTATAATATTCTACAAGAAAGCCAAGCACATTTTCGTCAGCAATGGCATCTTTGATTAGATACTGATGCAGACAATTTCCAAATATTTCTTTGGTAGTATGATTATCTACAGCATTCTCAACAAATATTGGAGTTCCAGTGAATCCAAACATTTGTGTGTTATGGAAGAATTTCTCTATATTCTTATGACTATCACCAAAATGACTTCTGTGGCATTCATCGAATATCATAACAATACGAGAGTTGCGAATAGCGTCAATCTTATTACTATACCATGTTTTTGTTACAGCTGTATTGAGCTTTTGTATTGTAGTGATGATAATCTTTGATGTACCTGATAGTCTTTTTACAAGTTCACTTGTGTCATCAGTACCATCAACTGCGCCTGGTTCAAATGCTTCATACTCTGATTGGGTCTGAGTGTCAAGGTCATGGCGGTCTACAACAAACATTACCTTATCTACATCTGGCAACTCTGATACCAATTGGGCAGCTTTGAATGAAGTTAAAGTCTTACCAGCACCTGTCGTATGCCATATATAGCCGTTATCATTGGAGTTCTCAACTCTATCAAGAATCTTCTCAACCGCATAATATTGGTAAGGACGAAGCACCATGAGACATTTATCTCCTTCATGCAAAACAATATATTTGCTTATCAGTTTGCCGAGAGTACACTTATCAAAGAAAAATGTTGCAAACTTATCCAATTCGTTGAATGGAGTATTAGCTGCATCAGTCCAATTGAAAGTAAACTTATATCCGCTATTTGGATTGTTGGCAAAATATCGAGTATTCACACCATTTGAAATAACTAACAACTGAATATAGTCGAACAATCCATGGAATGATGTTTTATGATAGCGTTGTATCTGATTATATGCCTGCTTTAATTCAACGCCTCTTCTTTTCAGCTCTATCTGAACTAAAGGCAGACCATTGATAAGGATAGTAACGTCATAGCGACATTTTTTACGTCCTTCAATCGTTATCTGATTACTTACTTGAAATTCATTCTGGCACCAATGAGTACGATTCAGGAATTCCACCCATACTCGTTTACCATCTTCCGTGTCGAGCGGATAAAGATCGCGAAGTTTCTTTGCTTTTTCAAAGCGAGTTCCCCCTTCGAGATGAATCAATATTTTCTCGAACTCAGCATCAGTAAATCCAGTACGTCCGAATTCAGCCAATTGCTTCTTATTGTGTATTTCAAGCTGTTTCTTGAAATTAGCTTTCATGTTAGTTTCTTCGTCTATATGAACATATTCATAGTTCATTGAACGTAGCGTTGCAATCAGCCCACTTTCAAGTGCAGCCTCACTTTGTACTGACATAGGTATTAAATTTTACATTGCAAAGATAATTAAAAATCCTCAATTATCAGCCTTAGGACAACTATTCTATCAAATGTTGCATTTTTCTACCTCCACCCCATCTTTACCCAGAGCCAGAATATCAAAGCCTCAATCGCCCCTACAGCACCTTCTGAAAGGGGATAAGAAAAGGTAACGACTTTGGGGTAGGAAAGGTAACGAGTAAGGCATCCAAAGGTAACGACTGAGGGTGGCAAAGGTAACGACTTTCCCTAACACAGGTTTTGGGAAGGTTTCAAGGCAAGCGGAATATCGCCTTTTTGTAACGTTTTATCAATAATAAACGTATCATAATCTTTGGCAGTTTATATTCAATAGCAGCATTGGCATGCAAAGATATAATAAAAGAACAAGACGGGGGAAATGATTCAAATATATAAAATAAATGAAATGTATATCTCCCAACCAATAAAATACGTAATTTTGTCCGCTTCTGGAGCGCAAAATATCTTTTGTTGTTCCCAGATGGCAGAACTAAACCGTATTACGTATGAAAAGAATTGTTTTATTACTTACCATAATTCTATATGGAAGCTCACTCTTTGCACAAGATATCGAGGCGAACATACAAGATCGCCTTCAATCTTTCTTCCGGGAATATACTACCACAACCGTAAATATGGGAACTTGTAAACTGGATAGTTTCCGCATCAATCACCAAAAGAAGAAACTGCTCATCTATGCCGATGAAAAGTTTTCCTATCAGCCTTTTCGGCCGGAAACAGTGGATGCCATTTATCGATATCTGAAACAGATATTACCAGGTCCTGTGAACTACTACGATCTAACAGTAGTAACAAGCGGAAAATCTATCGAAGACCTCATTCCAAACTTATACCGGAAAGGAAAGAAAGATAAATCCCGTCTGTACAGCGGGCTGGAATATAAGGGTGAACCTTGGGTGACACGACTTTCCCGTCCTTACGACGTCAGCCGGGGATTGGAAGGTAAGCATATAGCTTTATGGCAAAGCCACGGGAAGTATTTCATTAACAAAACAGGCGAATGGGGTTGGCAACGCCCCCGGTTATTCTGCACTACAGAAGACCAGTTTACACAATCCTTTATTCTGCCTTATGTTATCCCAATGCTGGAAAATGCCGGTGCCAACGTATTTACCCCCCGCGAGCGGGATACACAAAAGCAGGAGGTTATTGTCGATAATGACGGAGCACAGAATTCCCTCTATCTGGATGTGAAAAGTCGTAAAGCTAAATGGGAGCAAACAGGACTCCCCGGTTTTGCCTGGCGAAAACAGGTTTACCGGGATGGTGAAAATCCTTTCGTCAGTGGTACCGCACGTTTTGCCCCTACCGAAAAGAAAAAAGATAAAGCCTTTGCCGAGTGGATACCCAATATTCCGGAAACAGGAGATTATGCTGTATACGTCTCTTATCAAACTTTGCCTAATAGCGTAAGTGACGCCAAATATATTGTTTTCCATAATGGAGGAACCACTGAGTTCAAAGTAAATCAGCAGATAGGTGGTGGTACGTGGGTGTATCTCGGTACTTTTTCTTTTGATAAGGGAAAGAACGATTATGGCATGGTGGTACTTAGCAATGAAAGCAAACAGAAAGGTGTAGTCTGCGCTGATGCCGTACGCTTTGGCGGTGGAATGGGCAATATAGAACGCGGTGGAGAAACCAGTGGAATGCCTCGCTATCTGGAAGGTGCCCGTTATTCTGCACAATGGGCCGGCATGCCTTATTCGGTTTATGGCGGACGTGAAGGTAAAGATGACATGTCTGATGACATTAATGTACGTTCCAGAATGATTAACTATCTGTCCGGCGGTTCGATATTCAATCCCAAAGACAAAGGTTTAGGAGTACCTTTTGAACTCTCAATGGCATTGCACAGCGATGCGGGTGCCAGCAAAGAAGATAAAATCATAGGTACGCTCGGCATATATACCACCGATTTCAATAACGGAGTACTCGGAGCCGGAACAGACCGCTATGCCTCCCGAGACCTTTCCGACATTCTGCTTACCCAACTCCAGCGGGATATCCGTTCCAATTATGCCATAGATTGGACTCGTCGCAGCATGTGGAATCGTAATTACAGTGAAACGCGACTGCCCGCCGTTCCTTCCACTATTGTCGAATTACTTTCGCACCAAAACTTTGCCGATATGCGCCTCGGGCATGATCCCAACTTTAAATTCACTGTAGGACGCTCTATTTATAAAGCTATTCTGCAATACCTTTGCAATCAGCATGGCAAAGATTATGTAGTACAACCTCTTCCTGTAAGTAACTTTGCTATTCGCTTCGGTAATAAAAAGAACACACTGGAACTTTCCTGGAATGGTGAAGAAGACCTGTTGGAACCAACAGCCAAACCGCGCGAATACATCGTATATACCCGCATCGGCCGTGGAGGCTTTGACAATGGCGTACGTGTCAGCAGTCCCTCTTATACCGTAAAGATAGAACCCGGTATTGTCTATTCCTTTAAAGTAACCGCAGCCAACCGGGGTGGAGAAAGTTTTCCATCCGAGATTCTTGCAGTTTATAAAGCAAAAAGAGAAAAAGGACGTATTTTGATTGTCAATGGTTTCGACCGCCTCAGTGGGCCAGCCGTCATTGATACCCCCACTGAAGCCGGATTCGATTTAACGAAAGACCCGGGTGTACCTTATTTATATGACATCTCACTTTGTGGTGCTCAAACAGAATTCTCCCGCAAACAGACCGGGAAGGAACTGGGACGTAGCGGTAGCGAATGGGAAGGAATGCGAATTGCCGGAAATAGCTTCGATTATCCGTTCATACACGGAAAGGCGATACAGGCATCCGGAGATTATAGTTTCGTGTCATGCAGTGATGAAGCCGTAGAAAGCGGACGTATTCCATTGGAAGCTTACGATATCGTAGACTATATCCTCGGACTGGAAAAAGAAGACCGCCAAAGCAATCCGGCAAGCAATGCATATTACAAAACCTTTTCCTCTGCCATGCAGCGAGCACTGACCGCTTATTGCCAATCCGGTGGAAATCTGCTTGTGAGCGGTTCCTATCTTGGCAGCGATATGAACGGTTCGCAGGGAGACCGGGAGTTCACACAAAACATTCTGAAATATGCCTACGGACAATCCATCACCGATAATCGCTCAGGAAATATTAATGGTCTGGGACGTACATTCAGTATCCCCCGCCTACCCAATGAGTACGCTTATCCCGTAACAGCTCCCGAATGTATTCTACCGGCAGATACTGCTTTTCCAGTGCTCACCTATACTTCCGGAAATCAAAGTGCTGCCATTGCCTATCAGGGCAACTACCGTACCTTCGTTATGGGGTTCCCATTAGAAAGTATTGAACAGGAAACGGATCGCAACGCTGTCATGGCTTCTATCCTGCAATTCTTTCAAGCAAAAAAATAAAAAACAATGCGCCTAATTAAAAATAACGCTTATCTTTGCTCTCAGAGTATAAACCTTTAAAAATATAAAACACCATGTATACTATACAAGCAAACCCCAGCGGTACCCGCAGTTTAGAGATATCCGAAGAGAACCTGGCAACCATTGAGAAATACGGACTTTTCCGTCATCTTATCGACAGTAATGGTATTGTAGACGAATCTGTTCTGGAAAAGCTGAGACTGAATATCCGCTCCCTCATCGCATCACAAGAAGAAGACAGCAAAGACTTGCTCGACCTCTGCATCGACGTGATATACCACAACAATATGAAAGCCTTTGGATTACAGCAACTGATTAAGCTCTATCTGGAATGGTTTTCAAAGCAGGAACCCATAGAAGAGGAATAATAAAATGAAAACAATCGACACGTGTGGTCAAAAACTTTACAGTCCTCTCATCCCGGCCGTCAAAGCCATGTCCGAAGCTACACTGGGTGAGAAACTGGAAATTATTATGAATGATACTGCTGCCTTCAATGATTTAAAAGAATATCTCGCAGAACAACAAATCGGCTTTCGTGAGATTTACGATGGCGAACAAATGACGGTACAATTCACCAAAAGATAAATTGTGCAGTAAATTGCAAATCATCATTCATGATCGTATCCGGAAATAAGAAATAAAAAACGAATCCTGTTTCAGCATAAGAAAGCTTCTAACAGGATTCGTTTTATATTATTTTCTCTCATTCAATTATACGGATCCATAATCAAGGGTACTACAAACCAAAATGTAGAACCTTTATTGACCTCAGATTCCAAACCAGCCCTACCTCCCAAATTTTGGATAATAGTTTGTGAAAGTGTCAACCCCAGACCTGTTCCCGGTACTTCCCGATCCAACTTTTTAAAACTGGAAAATATCTCTTGCTGTTCTTCTTTCGGAATTCCAATTCCAGTATCAGATACATAAAAGTAAACCTCATCCGTTCCCTCCATACGGCAACTAAAGCGTATCTCACCTGATTTGGTAAACTTGATCGCATTATGAATCAGGTTTGCCATCACCTGAATGATGCGTTGGCGTTCAGAATACATGATAATAGATTGCACTGAGTCTTCACAAATCAAATCAACTGAAGGATTATTGAATAGTTTCACCTTAAACATACCTTCCAACTCTCTTAACAAGTCATTGGCATCAAATTCAGAATACTCAAAATTCAAAGTTCCGGCTTCTATCTGCGAAAGATCAAAGATATCATTTATCAAACGTAACAAACGCTCATTGTTCTCTGAAATAATATCCATATACAATTTCTTTTCCTCTTCATCAGAAGCGGTAGCTATTAATCCCGAAAAGCCGACAATCGCATTCAATGGTGTGCGGACTTCATGACTTATATTCGCAATAAAAGTGGATTTTAATCTCTCTGCAGATATCGAGTTCTTTCTCTCAATATTCAGCAACCTTTGAACATTCTGTAGTTCCGTCACATCATAAACCGTCAATACTATATGATCTTCCCCGTTAATAACAACATAAGCACCCGATACTGAAACATCACAAGGAATCACTTTGTCTTCTTTGTCATTCAGAAGATTCATAGAAGCATTTACTTTTTGGAAACTCTCTTTCTTATGAAAAGCTCTTCCAATAGCCGCGCGGATACCACAAAGTTTACACTGCTGATGCATACCACATTCGCCGGCTTCAGCAGCATTCCGGCAATGCAACAGGTCACCGACCTTTTGTGTCATACCAACCTCAGGAGCTGGAAGCTTATTCAAGGAATAGTAATTGGTATCGCAGACTATAAAATCTTTATCTATCAGTAAAAAATAAGCATTGATATTCTGCAAAATCATAGTTGTCTGATCGAGTTTGCGTTGTATCACATCTTTTGATTCTTCATACGGAGGTATTTCCATAATATATAGATTGATTTATATTTTGCTTGTGCCATCTGCGCACAAAAGTATAAAATATAAGGATATAACAGACGATTCTTTGATATTTTTGTTAGCCTCCATCTCACGAGATGGATTTCATCGTCTCACGAAGCCGTTTTGCCCCGGACTTGGGGAAGAGCCGCAAGCATCATCAACAGCAATTTAACTACGCATTTTCTGGCTGAACCTCATTTTATGCGTATCTTTGCGGCATGAAAGAATATCGACTGACTGATTGGTTGCCCACAACGAAAAAAGAAGTGGAGTTGCGCGGATGGGACGAACTGGACGTTATCCTGTTCAGTGGTGACGCCTATGTAGACCACCCTTCTTTCGGGGCTGCTGTTATCGGACGTATCCTCGAAGCAGAAGGTTTGCGCGTGGCAATTATACCTCAACCCAATTGGCGGGATGACTTACGCGACTTTAAGAAGTTAGGACGTCCCCGCCTGTTCTTTGGCATCAGTCCCGGATGTATGGACTCTATGGTAAACAAATACACTGCCAACAAGCGTTTACGTAGTGACGATGCCTACACACCGGATGCACGTCCGGATATGCGTCCGGATTACCCTTCAATTGTTTACACCCAAATTCTGAAGAAATTATATCCCGATGTTCCCGTCGTATTGGGAGGTATCGAAGCGAGCATGCGTCGCGTGACGCATTACGATTATTGGCAGGATAAGCTGATGAAAAGCATTCTCGTAGAAAGTGGTGCTGACTTGTTGATTTACGGAATGGGAGAAAAACCGGTGGTGGAACTGATAAGAAGATTCAATGATAAGCGGCTATCACTAAATACCATTCCGCAAATTGCTTACCTATGCAAGACAACGGATTTCATCAGTAAAGAAGGAGATATCCGTCTCTTTTCTCATGCTGAATGTCTGAAAGACAAGAAGAAGCAGGCTGCCAATTTCCGCCACATTGAAGAAGAGAGTAATAAATATACTGCTTCCCGTATTACACAGGAAGTAGATGGTATGACTGTTGTTGTCAATCCTCCTTACCCACCCCTGACGGAAGCTGAACTCGATCATTCGTACGATTTGCCCTACACCCGTCTGCCTCATCCCAAATACAAAGGCAAGCGAATTCCGGCATACGATATGATTAAGTTTTCGGTAAATATCCATCGTGGGTGTTTCGGTGGTTGTGCATTTTGCACGATCTCGGCACATCAAGGAAAGTTTATTGTAAGCCGCAGTAAAGAAAGCATTCTTAAAGAAGTAAAGGCACTAATGGAACTCCCCGATTTTAAAGGGTATCTGAGTGACCTTGGCGGTCCATCTGCCAATATGTACCGGATGAAAGGGAGGGATGAGAACATTTGCAAGAAATGCAAACGCCCCTCATGTATCCATCCCAAAGTTTGTCCGAACCTGAATACCGACCATCGGCCTTTACTGGATATTTATCATGCGGTAGATACTTTACCCGGCATCAAAAAGAGTTTCATCGGTAGTGGTGTACGCTACGACTTACTCTTGCATCAAAGCAAAGATCCGGCAACTAATAAAAGCACGGCTGAATATACCCGCGAGTTAATAGCCCGCCACGTCAGCGGTCGTCTTAAAGTAGCTCCGGAACATACCAGTGACCGGGTATTGAGTATCATGCGCAAACCCTCGTTCGGCCAGTTCCAGGAATTCAAGAAAATATTCGACCGTATCAACCGCGAAGAAGGATTGCGACAACAGTTGATTCCTTATTTCATTTCCAGTCATCCCGGCTGTAAGGAAGAGGACATGGCAGAACTGGCTGTTATCACCAAACGCCTTGATTTTCATCTGGAACAGGTGCAAGACTTTACCCCTACCCCCATGACCGTAGCCACTGAAGCTTGGTATACCGGCTACCATCCATACACATTGGAGCCTGTATTCAGTGCTAAAACACCACGTGAAAAGTTAGCGCAACGCCAATTCTTTTTCTGGTATAAACCGGAAGAACGAAAGAACATCATCAACGAACTACGCCGTATCGGACGGATTGATTTGATAGACAAACTATATGGAAAACGATAAATATTAATCTACCAATGATGAAACGACTCTTTATTCTCTTCACTATCTTTTTGAGTTATGCAAGCACGACCTTGCAAGCACAAGATAACCTACCGCAAAACTTCAGTATCTCACTGGGTGGCGGAGTAACATTGCCGCGTGTAGAAGGAAACCGTAATGACTTTTTCAGTAAAAATGGCGACCGTGCGGGATACAACCTGATGACAGAAGGGCGCTACTACTTCATGCCCAACTTTGCCCTAGGGCTTCAGTATGATTACTTACGGGTAGCTCGTCTGCCGGATAAAATGCACCTCCATTATATACACCCCAATATTACTTACCGCTACTTGTGGAGTGAGGGAAATCAAGGAGCATTTCTTTCATTCGGCATAGGCTACATGAACTATCAGGAACGTACTTACCAACGAGGTGAACGGAACGGAATATCTTTTCAGAGAGGCTATTGCGGACTGTCATTCGGCATGGGTTACGAGTTCTACATTACCAAGAAATTATCAGGAGTGTTTCGTGCAGATATACTCACAGCCGACTGGTTTGCAAACCCCGACGCACGGCTTTCCAATCCATACGATTATGATGACGGAATAGACCACAGTTGGTTTAAAAACAATGTTACATTCTTTAATCTGGGATTTGCGATACAATTTGGACGATAGCTATCAGAAAACTATCCCTCTTCCACCTGCATCGCCACAATCTCCTGCAAAACACCAACTGCCGTTTCCACATTCTTCACATCCTTCACCAGCATACTACGACGAGTATTCTGTTCGCGCAAATCGCAGCGACGAGTATACTTCATCATGTATGCAATAACTTTACCGAATGCCTGACTCTGATAATAGGGACTTTCCGGGTTGGAAATAAAGAATAGCGACATACGCCCACCTTTAAGAAAAACCTTTTCCGCACCAAGGCGGGCAGCAAGACGACGCAACGGCACAATACGCAGTAACTCTTCCGTCTCTGACGGAACAGGACCAAAACGGTCGATAAGCCGGTTACGGAAAGCCTCTACATCTTTATCCAATGTCAGACTATCCAACTCGCGGTAAAGTAACATACGCTCACTACTACCCGTGACGTATGTAGCGGGAAGCAACAGTTCCAGATCACTTTCTACCTGACATTCATCAACAAATTGTTCGCCACTAATGACACCACCTTCGGCTTTCAACTCTTCAGCATAGAGATCGGCAAACTCATCAGTCTTCAACTCGTGAACAGCTTCCGTTAATATCTTCTGATAAGTTTCATAACCAAGATCGGCAATGAAACCACTTTGTTCTGCCCCCAACATATTGCCTGCACCACGAATATCGAGGTCCTGCATGGCAATATGAATTCCACTACCCAAATCGCTGAAGTTCTCAATAGCCTGCAAACGACGTCTCGCCTCAGGAGTCAAAGAAGAAAGAGGAGGTGCCAGCAAATAACAGAAAGCTTTCTTATTGCTTCTTCCCACGCGGCCGCGCATCTGGTGAAGATCACTTAAACCAAAGTTCTGTGCCTGATTGATAATAATAGTATTAGCATTTGGAATATCAATACCACTTTCTATAATGGTAGTAGCTATCAATACATCATAGTCATAATTGACAAAGCCAAAGATTATCTTTTCCAGTTCTGTCGGTTCCATCTGCCCATGTCCGATAGCTATTCTGCAATCCGGAATGTGCCGCTCAATCATTGCTTTCAATTCGGGCAAATTGGAAATACGGTTATTTACAAGGAACACCTGTCCGTTACGACTCATTTCAAAGTTGATGGCATCAGCAATCACTTCCTCGTTAAAGGTATGCACTTCAGTCTGAATAGGATAACGGTTGGGCGGAGGTGTCTGTATCACACTCAGGTCACGTGCCCCTATCAATGAGAATTGCAATGTGCGGGGAATAGGTGTAGCCGTCATAGTCAAGGTATCTACATTCACTTTCAGCTGGCGCAGTTTCTCTTTTACAGATACCCCGAATTTCTGCTCTTCATCAATAATCAGTAATCCCAAGTCCTTGAATTGTATATCTTTACCTAAAATACGATGTGTACCGATCAGTATATTCACATCTCCGGCAGCCAAACCTTTTATAACAGCTTTTGCCTGCGCTGCCGTGCGAGCACGGCTTAAATATTCCACCTTGCAAGGCAAATCTTTCAAACGATCCTTGAACGTCTGAAAATGCTGGTAAGCCAGCACTGTCGTAGGTACCAGAACAGCCACCTGCTTATTATCCGCCACCGCCTTAAAAGCTGCACGGACTGCCACTTCCGTTTTACCGAAACCAACGTCTCCACAAACCAAACGGTCCATCGGGCGATTACTTTCCATATCTGCTTTTACATCCGCCGTAGCCTTACTCTGATCAGGCGTATCTTCATAGATAAACGATGCTTCCAACTCCCGCTGCAGGAAACTGTCCACACTAAACTGGAATCCTTTTTCCTCCCGACGCTGAGAATATAACCTGATAAGATCGCGTGCAATATCCTTAATCTTAGTTTTGGTGCGCTCTTTCAGTTTTTCCCAGGCACCGGTACCTAACTTATTCAGGCGGGGAGCTTCACCATCCTTACCTTTATACTTAGATACTTTATGCAATGAATGAATGGAAACAAACACCACGTCTTCATTCTGATAGACCAGTTTCATCACTTCTTGTGTCGTATCTCCGTTAGGAATACGCACCAGCCCTGAAAAACGCCCTACTCCATGATCGGTATGTACGACATAATCTCCCGGAGTAAACTGGTTCAGCTCTTTCAAGCTTAGAGCCACCTTACCGCTACGTGCTTTATCACTCTTCAGATTATATTTATGAAAACGGTCGAATAATTGATGATCCGTAAAGATACAAAGCCGCAAGGCATTATCGGCAAACCCTTCATGCAACGTACGTTCCACGGCCGTAAATGCAATCTGATCCCCCCTGTCTTCAAAGATGGCACGGATACGGTCAGTTTGTTTCATGCTGTCGCTACAGATGTACAACGCATATCCCTTCTCCATATATTCTTTGAAACTCTCAGCCACCATATCAAAGTTCTTGCGGAAGATAGGCTGTGCAGACGTATCAAAAGTAATCGTAGCATCCGGTGTACCTGTCGGTTTATTACCAAATTCCATACGACGGAAATCCAATGCACGGAGTGTAAACTCGCTTCCGTCAATCAGCTTGCCATCTAAGGTTATACAGCCACTTTCTTCTGCTTCGCGGGCAGCAATTGCCTGTGGAGTAAGTGTTTCATCATGCACTGTTTGAATGCGCTCACGCAACCAAAGTAAATCACGCATTGCCAGTACGGTATCCGCCGACAGAAAATCCAGAAACGAAACCATGCCACTCGCACCACCCTGCTCCAGACTGCGGCTTAAATCGGGGACAATTACAATGCTATCTTTCTTTTCTTTGGAAAGCTGTGTCTCCACCTCAAACGTGCGGATACTTTCCACTTCATCCCCGAAGAAGTCAATACGGTACGGAAACTCGGAAGAAAAAGAAAACACATCGATAATGCTACCACGTACGGCATATTGTCCCGGTTCATACACATAATCTACATACTCGAAGCCATAGCTACGCAATACTTCCATGATGAAGTTCGTATCCACATTCTCCCCCGAATGCAGTTTCAGGGTTTTATCCCCCAATTCTTTCCGGGAAACGACCTTTTCGGCCAATGCATCAGGATATGTCACCACGCAAAGCCCTTCTTCACCTTTCTGCAAGCGACTCAACACTTCTGTACGAAGTATTTCATTCGCAGCATCTTTCTGTCCGTATTTTATTGCCCTACGAAATGAAGAGGGGAAAAACAAGACTTTATCTGTCCCCAGCACCTGCGTAAGGTCATGGTAGAAATATCCTGCCTCTTCCAGATCGCCCAGAATAAAAACAAAAGGAAATTCTCCACGCTGCACCAGCACAGACGAAAACAGTGAAGCAGCAGAAGCACATAGTCCGCCACAGAAAAGAGTGCGGACAGACGGATTCTTCAGTAAACCACTCATAGCTTCCACATTGGGATGGGCGGCATATCGTTGTTGTAGCTCGGTAATAGTCATCATAACGGGCGCAAAATTACTAAATAATCCTTAGTTTTATTCGTATGTGATAGAAAACACTTAACTTTGTTCCCAATTTAGAACCTCCTTTTATGAATATGCAGACATCGGACAGCATCGTTATCATTCCTACATACAACGAACGGGAAAACATCGAGAACATCATCCGTGCCGTTTTCGCCCTGGAAAAAGTATTCCATATCCTGATTATAGAAGATGGCTCGCCTGATGGCACTGCCAACATAGTCAAGACCCTTCAGCAAGAGTTTCCCGAACGTTTGTTCATGATAGAACGCAAAGGCAAACTGGGACTGGGTACTGCCTATATCGCAGGTTTCAAATGGTCGCTGGAACATAATTATGAATACATCTTCGAAATGGATGCCGATTTCAGCCACAACCCTGCTGACCTGCCACGCCTGTACAAAGCCTGCGCCGAAGAAGGTGCCGATGTCTCCATCGGTTCACGCTACGTCAGTGGCGTCAATGTAGTGAATTGGCCTATGGGACGGGTATTGATGTCCTATTTTGCTTCCAAGTATGTACGCCTCATCACCGGACTGCCGATACATGATACGACCGCCGGCTTTAAGTGCTACCGTCGTGAGGTATTGCAGACAATCGATCTGGATGGTATCCGCTTCAAAGGTTATGCCTTCCAAATTGAAATGAAATTCACTGCTTACAAATGCGGTTTCAAGATTGTGGAAGTACCGGTTATCTTTATCAACCGGGAACTGGGTACCTCAAAAATGAACAGCAGTATCTTTGGAGAGGCCGTTTTTGGTGTTATCAAACTGAAAATGCATAGTTGGTTCCATAAATACCCGCAAGCAGTAAAAAACAATTAGTGATTAATGATAAATGATTAGTGAAGATGAAAAGAACACTGATACATAACGCAACAATAGTGAACGAGGGACGCTCTGTACAAGGTTCCGTAGTGATTGAAGGCGACCGGATTGCCGAAGTACTTACCTATGGGAAAAAGCTCTCTGTCCCTTGTGATGAAACCATAGACGCTACCGGCTGTTGCCTGTTGCCGGGTGTTATCGACGACCATGTACACTTCCGCGATCCGGGATTAACCCACAAAGCGGATATTCTCACCGAAAGTCGTGCAGCAGCCGCAGGTGGTGTCACTTCCATCATGGATATGCCGAACACCAACCCTCTGACTACCACCCTTAGTGCGCTCGAACAAAAGTTTGATTTGCTGAATGAGAAGTGTATTGTTAACCACTCTTGCTACTTCGGAGCCACTAATAATAACTATACGGAATTCAACCAGCTGGACAAACATCGTGTATGTGGCATCAAACTTTTCATGGGTTCCAGTACCGGAAATATGCTGGTAGACAAAACAAACAGTCTGCTCAATATATTCAATGGAACAGATATGTTGATTGCTACTCATTGCGAAAGCCAGGAAATCATCAAAAAAAACACCGAATACTATAAGAAGATGTTCAGTGATGCACCAGAAGTTCCTATCAGCAAGCACCCCAACATACGTTCTTCAGCCGCCTGCTACGCCTCAACAGAACTTGCGGTACGCATGGCAAGCTTAGCGGGTGCACGTCTGCATGTGCTTCACGTCTCTACAGCCAAAGAACTGCAATTGTTCAGTGATATACCGCTGGAAGAAAAGCACATTACAGCCGAAGCCTGTGTTGCACATCTGTTATACCGCCAACAGGATTATAAAGAACTGGGAACACGTATCAAGTGCAATCCTTCCATAAAGAAACAAGCTGATCGTGATGCTTTACGGAATGCCGTCAATACCGGCGTGATTGATGTGATTGCTACCGATCATGCGCCCCACCTGCTTAGTGAAAAGGAAGGTGGCGCACTAAAAGCCATGTCAGGTATGCCGATGATTCAATTCTCTCTGGTCAGCATGCTCGAACTGGCAGAAAAAGGAATTTTCTCTATTGAAACCATTGTAGAGAAAATGTGCCATGCCCCTGCCCAGATATATGGTATCTGTGATCGCGGTTATGTCCGCGAAGGCTATAAGGCCGACCTTGTACTTGTCAGCCACGGAGACCGTTGGGAAGTCAATTCTGAGAATATTCTCAGCAAGTGCGGATGGAGCCCGCTGGAAGGTAATTCTTTCCGCTGGAAAGTAGAAAGAACATTTGCTAACGGACACCTGATATACAGTGACGGACAAGTAGATGATACTTACCGTGGCGAAGAATTGAGATTCGATTACAAAGATAAATGATGAACAGCCCTGCGGATAAGGTGTTGACGTACGCTATTCATGACGTTACTCCATACATCAACTGGATATACTTCTTTCATGCGTGGGGATTTCAGCCCCGCTTCGCCACTATTGCGGATATCCATGGCTGCGATGCCTGCCGTGCTTCCTGGCTTACGACTTTTTCTGAAGAGGATCGTGCCAAAGCCGCTGAGGCAATGCAGCTACTTAAAGAAGCTAACCGAATGCTTAACCAGCTGGATGAGACTTACCATGTACACACCATTTTCCGTCTTTGCAAGGCTAATGCCGATGGGGATAATTTACTGCTGGACGGCACACGCTTTCCTTTACTCCGCCAACAGATCCCCCATCCGGATGGCAGTCCTTTTCTCTGCCTCAGCGATTTTGTCCGCCCTCTTGCTTCCGGTACACCTGATACGGTAGGTATTTTTGCAGCTTCCTGTGACGGAGAAGTTGAACTTCTCTATGAGGAGGATCCCTACAAACGTATGTTGGTACAGACACTTGCCGACCGACTTGCTGAAGCCGCTACCGAAAAGATGCATGAATACGTGCGTAAAGTTGCCTGGGGGTACGCAAAGGATGAGAATCTTTCCATCCCCGAGTTGTTAAAGGAAAAATTCCAAGGCATACGTCCTGCCGTCGGTTACCCTTCTCTGCCCGATCAGTCTGTCAACTTTCTGTTGAATGAATTGCTTCATATGGAGCAAATAGGCATTACGCTTACAGAAAACGGTGCTATGCGTCCACACGCCACTGTTTGCGGATTAATGCTGGCACATCCTGCCGCACGATATTTTGCAGTAGGCAAGATTGGAAATGATCAATTGGAAGATTATGCACGACGCAGAAGAATGCCAATTAATGAAGTAAGAAAGTTTTTGGCGGCCAATCTCTAACTTTCTCCCTATTAAAAAGAATAACATCAGCTTATAGTTGCGTTATTATATGCTTGCGGCTGCGTCAGCTCACACTTATACAAGTGTAAGACAACGCAACCGCAAGTGTTCTATTTAGAATTTATATCCTATTTCAAACTCCAGATTCGTAAATCCTTCACTCCTACGCCATGAAGTCCAACCTGTACGTCCGGTTAGACCGAATGTGAAATGGCGTCCTTCTACCCCCATACTATAAGCTGCTCCACCGGTGAAGCGTTTACCAAAAGCTTCAGATTCTTCTGTTTCGTATGTATACTGAGAGCCATAGCCATCCGGGCTGGAATTATAAAGTTTTCTCACATCACGAATATCCCCATTAATACCGCAATCTACATAAGGGCCGGCAGCAATTACCCAGTTCATCGAGGAACTTAAACGGAACTTATAAGCAAACAGCAAAGGAATTTCCAGATACGTCAATTTATAGTTGGTAATTTCATCACTATAATACCAGGTGTTGCCCTCCATTTCACGGTGCGCAATGTAAGCTGCCGGCTGGAAAGACCAATGCTTGGCCATTTTAATGTCTACACCTCCCCCGACATGAAAAGACACTTTATCTTTCGTCTCGTCAGCACCCAAAAAGCGACTAACACCTACACCTGCCTTCACAAACCAAGAAAAACGCTTATCTATAACCAACCGCCCCATCGAAATCTTCATAGGTGTGTTAACGGTGATGTCTTTCCGGCCTTTCTCCACCTGAATAGAATCAAGGTACAACGGTACATCTTCAATGAAAAAATTACCATCCTTATCAGAAGTAGTACTCAAATTTGTGCCTTTTACGGTTACTTTGGCATTCTTCACCGGATAATGATCCTTATCAATAAGTCTGCCTTTCAGTTTTTGTCCCTGCGCCATAGATGCTCCTGATATGCAGAGGCCTATAATTGCTAATATAATTATTCGTTTCATTATATATAGTATTCTTTATAAATTCAACATTTGATAAGTAGGATCAGAAACGGTATGAAACACTGGCACCCAGCACAAAGTTATGTTCCTTCACGTCTCCCGGTCCTTCATCCTCCGCAATAATTCCCATATTCTTACCGGAAACGTTTATCATAAGCTTCTTATATTCCACACCTATGCCATAAGTCATACCGAACCCGAGCGGATGCAGCAATGCATGCTTATAATTTCCCCAGCTACTCTCATAATCTTTACTATAAATGTCATATTCAGCATCTTCCTTACCCGTTTCTGAAACTTTCACTTTACCGCTAAGTCCCCATGAAAATACCGGGCCGAAAGAAAGTACCAAACTCATATTACGAGCCAGGTCATAACGTACCAGAAAATTAAACGGTACATCCAGCATCAACGGATTCCAGGTCTCTTTATAAGAGTATGATCCTTCCGTGAAATTATATTCCGCGCCCCGATTGGCCAGTTGCACCATCGGACGAAATGCCCAACGCTTAGACATACGCACTTCCATACCTACACCAAAGTGATAACCGTTTTTGCTATCAGAGCCCTCTGCCGTATAACGGCTCCAGTCCATTCCGGCTTCCACTACCAGCGAGAGACGCTTCGGGCGAGCAGCCATCATTATCGGCCGATCAATCTTTGCATCGGTAGTCTCCATACCGATTGACTCTACGATCACTTTCTTAGCATCAACAGGTACGTCCCGCAACAGGAATTTACCGTCGATATCGGTTATAGAACTGATGTCGGTACCTTCTGCGGTGACCAAAGCACCTACTATCGGTTCATTTCTCTTGTCTGTTACCACACCTTTTATATCGTGCGTCTGCTGTGCCATGAGGGTTGTCAGTCCGGCAATCGTCATGAGCATGGTTATAATCAGTTTTTTCATCTTTGCTTATCTTGAGTATTGAATCCGTTGAACATATCCATAGATTGTATCATTATCTTTCGTTACTACAAAAGGACGCATATAATAAGCCTTCTGTAGAAGAGGACCAATAAAATGCATACCGTCAGCCGACTCAGAAACATACTTTTTATCATCAATGGTAGGGAGTTGATTTACATCGGAATAGCAAACTCCAACCTCTTTAATTCTTCCTTCAAATCCATCCACCCCAAAGTAAACTGATACTTCATTCTCATTAGCATATCCTAAATCTGCATAAGGAAGGTATTTCGTAGGAATCGTAAAGGACTTAAGATCATCCAAAGTAGCTTGCCTACCATCTTGCTGCAAACAGTCATGAAGGATACCGGGACCACTACCCCAACTGTTACTATAAGCAACCGCACGATAATAATAGGTACCGGCCTGCCAATCAGAATGATCAAAATACCAAATAGCTGTAGTACTTTGCCAACCATAATAATACTCGGGATAGACACTATATACATTGTCATAATCGAAGCTATATGACAACAAAGCCTTGTCCGTCAAGTTGTCTTTATCAGGAGATATAAAGTATTCAATATGCCCGAATGACTGATAAGGAGAATCCAGCACTATATCAGCTGACAACACATACACTCTATTATGGTAATTAAGATGCATACCATGAGTAGATTCTAAATTTTCCAGTTCGGTATATGAAAAATCCACCGCCTCTTTTACTTCACTCTTAACCTCAGAAGGCGGAAACTCCGGGCTATCAATATCACCACATGCCGACAAGCCCAGCAGCATTGCACAGCACACTCCCATAAAATATTTCATCATCGTTCTCTTATATTGTTGTTAATAGTATCCTTGCAAAGATAATGCACTCCTTTAGAATAATCAAACCCTTTTTTTATAATATTTAGCCAAAAAAGCAATTTCAACAGCCAAATAGCCTAAAAGGAATACTAAATGATTAAAATCTAATCACACCCTTGTGATTTTCTAATTACCTTTGCGACTAACAGTGCAAAAGCAATTCAAGAAGCAAGAAACAGACGATGGAGAATGTAGAACAGGAGTTCTTGTCCGTGATACGGGAGTATGAACGCGTCATATATAAAGTGTGCTATCTGTACACGACGCCGAATGCTACTCTTAACGACCTGTATCAGGACGTCGTGCTCAATTTGTGGAGAGCCTACCCCAAATTCCGGAGAGAGTGCAAAGTATCCACATGGATTTACCGCATCGCACTGAATACTTGTATTAGCTTTATTCGCAAAGAAAAGAACATTCCCGAAATCGTGACTCTAAGCCAGGACTCCGACCGAATGGAAGAATCGGACGAAACACAAGCCATGCTAAAGCAGCTCTACCGGATGATTAACCGTCTGGGCCCGTTGGAGAAGTCTATTATTTTGCTTTATCTGGAAGAAAAAAGCTACGAGGAAATTGCTGAAATCACCGGTCTGACGGTAACAAACGTCGCTACCAAAATCAGCCGGATCAAAGACAAACTTAGAAAAATGAACAAGGAGGAATAATATGGAATTGGATGAACTAAAGAAATCTTGGAACGCGCTGGACGAGCAATTGAAGAAAGAACCGATTGCCGATGAAAAGCAGATTGCGGGCATGATTGCCGAATACAAGGCAAACGCACGCAAAAGCATAGGGCGCCTTACGGGTTGGCAACGCTTCTCCATAGGTATTGGAGTCGTGGGACTGGCTCTCCTTCTGGTTATTTGGTTACTGCCGTCCATCTTTCAGATCAACGAAGAATGGCAACCCAAGATTAATACACTCGTAATATTTGTCGGCATCAGTATTCTGCTGGGGATCTGGTGGGATCACAAAAACTATCGCTGGATAAGAAACACGAAAATAGATGAAATGCCTGTAGCCATAGTAAGCAAACGTATGGCAAGTTTCCGCCGATGGACGAGATATGAAATTATCGCTATTTCCGTATGGGTGATTGTTTTCAATGTACTCAATTATTGGGTGATGGGCTATTACAAAGCTTCTTTCGGCGTTCAGGCCACTTTGATTGCATTCTTTGTGTTGTGTGACATTGCCATCATCTATCTGCTATACAAAAAAGTAGCTTACAAATTCCTTAACGACATCAAGAAGAATATAGAAGAATTAGAAGATATATGCACAGAATAACCCTACTCCTTATCCTTTTTTTATTGATCCCCGATTTGTACATCTACTTTATGTACATTGTTCGGAAAACCAAAAACATCTGGCTGCGCATTGCGCACTGGATCCCCACTCTTTTATTGATAGCAGGCTACTTTCTGTTGATGCAGGGCATAGGCGAAAATGCGATGGCACACCATGCACAAGCCATCGGAAGACTGGCTATCTGCATTTTCCTGTTTGCCATCCCCAAGACTATCTTTATGATATGCTCGTTGGTGGGGCTACCTTTTCACTATTTGCTGCGCTGGCCCCGTTCACCGTTTACGGCTGTAGGGTTAGTATTGGGTGTAGTCAGTTTCTTTAATATACTTTATGGCACCCTGGTGGGTATCAGCAAATTTGAAGTGAAGGATATCGAATTTCACCACTCCAATCTTCCGAAAGCATTTGACGGTTACCGTATCGTGCAACTATCGGATATACATATCGGCAGCTGGATAGACAATGAGAAACCCATCAATGGACTGGTAGAACTCGTAAATGCCCAGAAACCCGATCTGATAGTTTTTACCGGTGACTTGGTGAACCAAAGAAGTTGCGAACTGGAAGGATTTCAGGACATTCTGGCGCAATTGCATGCCAAAGATGGAGTATATTCCATTCTGGGTAACCATGACTACGGAAGTTACTATCATTGGAAAAACCTGAAAGAGCAGGTTAATAACATTGACAATCTGGTTCGGATGCAAAAGGCAATGGGATGGAAACTACTGAACAATGAGTATGATATATTACATCATGAAGGGGACAGCATCGCACTTATCGGTGTAGAGAATGATGGTGAACCTCCTTTCTCACAATTTGCCGACCTGAAAAAAGCGACTAAAGGTACAGATGGAATGTTCCGCATTCTGTTAAGCCATAATCCTACGCACTGGCGCCGGGAAGTACTGCCGGATACAGACATCGAGCTGATGCTTGCCGGACATACTCATGCGATGCAGGCTATCATGTTCGGTCATTCACTTGCTTCGCTGATTTATCCCGAATGGGGAGGGATGTACACTGAAGGAGATCGGGGATTATATGTCAATATAGGAATCGGTTATGTAGGACTACCATTCCGCTTCGGGGCATGGCCGGAAATTACAGTGATAACATTGCGTGATTAGGCGCAACGTTATCCGGCTCAAAACTAATCGGACAAATAGATTCAGTCTGCTTGCAGCCGCACTATATCCAGTACCAATTCCTCTGTTTTCTCATTCTCATCCAGCGAATTATCAACAAAAAGGGCAACTCCGTCATTGGTTTCTCTCCATCCTGTGAAATAGTTATATCGATGAGACGGTAACTTAGCCTCTCCCACAACCACAAAGTCTTTATCAAAAAACGTCAGATAAAGATCACGATCATCCATCAAATTCAGTATATCTCTCGTAGCATCAAATTCTATTCCTCCAAGATGTAAACGGGCATACATTCCCGTTTGCGGAAGATACATAAGATCATAGAAATGAGGATTCTCAATATTATGCCGTTCCCATTGCTCGTAGTTACCCGATTCGCATTTTTCCACTACATTTTTCGTGAAACGACTATCTGCTTCAAAAACTTTTTGCTCTCCACTCTTACGATCCATAACATATACATGAGACTCGACCGGATAGTTATAAAGAACCTTTTCCGCTGTAAAGGTTATATTCAAATCACTCATATTGCCATAATCTCTGCCACTCACATTCGTAACAGCCACCGATGGCTGCAATAGATAGTCGACAGACGGAGTCATACTGTTCAGAAAAGTTTCCCGAACTTTAAAAGTAACCGGCGATGTAGAGAAATCCTTTATTCCATAAAGCAATGAATGACGTCCTCCGTCATAAAACAGTCGCACTGTAGATATTGCATGATTAGTGTTTATCAGAATTTGTTCATTGTCTTTCAGTTCCGGACGTAAATCTACTGTTTTCAAAAGTTTCCCATCACCATTTATCAGGAGTATCCGTTGCGTATCATCATAAATCCAGATAGAGTCCGGAGTTTGTATAAAAAGCCCAGCTACAGAACGCATTACAGCTGATTCCCCCTGACTTGAAAGCAATATTTGCGATATCTGATGACGCTTCAAATCCATACAATCCAAAGCATGGGATTTATAATTGTATCCATAAATCAAACTCAGAGAGTCATTATGAAAATAAGAAGACAGATAATAAGACTTCAAATTCAAAACTTCCGAAACGGGGAACAGAATATCTTCCGTCTGCAACTTCACTTCATTAACCTCTTGTCCCGCAGATTGTTTCTTGCTCCCATTACAAGAAATAAAGAAGAAACAAAGTGGAAATATGATTAATGCCCAATGCTTTATACGATTACTAATAACCAAGATTGCTCTCGATACAGAAAACTTCGTTGTTTCATTTTTCATATACATTATATATTAGATGTTTTGCCTGGGCAAATATAAGAACTATGTATACACTAAATTGTAATTTTCATATAATTTTCCAAGTTTTATTCAAAAGACCTTTCTCCATATCATACAGCTTTGTTCCATTTCTCTTCTCCCATCCACCCTATTCGCATCTCCTTCGCTCCTATAGAGAGAAGAAAATAGCGAACTTAGTACGAAGAGGGTACGAAGAAGATACAAGGAAGGTACGAAGGAAGAATTATTGTTCTTTTTTTCGTTTTCCGATATTCCGAAAAAACGGAGAATATTTCACCGCCATCTCCCTATTACCCCTCCAGAAACCTCTTGTGGGGGATATAAAAAATGGCTACACCCTTTGCCTCGGATGGCTACACCCTTTAGTGCAAATGGCTACACCATCCGGGACAAAGGGTGTAGCCCTGGCAAAAGCCGAATTACCGAATAATCTAAAAGTACGATAACCGGGTAGCATATCTAAATCAAATTATATATCTTTGCGGAAACAAAAATCCAACACCTATGAAGATACTTTATTATATTTACCAAATATGTTTTGCTTTACCAATTCTGTTGGTATTGACTATTCTCACGGCTTTGGTGACTATCGTCGGCTCTCTGATAGGCGGTGCACATATCTGGGGCTATTATCCCGGAAAAATATGGTCACAATTGATTTGTGTTTTCCTACTGATTCCTGTAAAGGTGCGCGGCCGGGAGAAAATACATAAACATACATCGTACGTATTCGTACCCAACCACCAGGGAGCATTCGACATCTTCCTCATTTACGGATTTCTGGGGCGTAACTTCAAGTGGATGATGAAGAAGAGCCTGCGGAAATTACCTTTCGTAGGGAAAGCCTGCGAAAGTGCAGGACACATATTTGTAGATCGTTCTGGTCCCAAGAAAGTATTGGAAACAATTCGCCAGGCAAAGGCTTCGCTAAAAGACGGTGTATCATTGGTAGTGTTCCCGGAAGGTGCCCGTACTTTTACCGGACACATGGGATATTTTAAAAAAGGTGCATTCCAGTTGGCAGATGAATTGCAGCTGGAAGTGGTGCCGGTCACTATCGACGGATCATTCAAAATTCTGCCCCGCACGGGAAAATGGATACATCCGTACCGCATGATACTGACCATTCACGATCCGATCCCGCCCAAAGGACAAGGTATAGAAAACATCAAGGCGACGATGGCCGAAGCCTACGCCGCCGTAGAAAGTGCTTTACCGGAAGAATACAAGGGAATGGTGAAAAACGAGGACCAATAATAAAATTAAAAATTGAAAATTAGAAATTAAAACGTTGCAATCCAAAAGATGAGTTTGTGAAACAGCATGATAACATGCCTTTAATTTTTAATTTCTAATTATTAATTTTTCCGCTCTCCTCCATACGCCGATGTTCCTCTATCAATTTCATATTCTCTTTAGCTTTATCGAGGAATTCCCTCACCAAAGGACTACTCTTGAAAGTTTGAGGGGCTGTACGGATGATATCCTCTATTTGCGGTGTCATGATGGGATAAGGCAGTGTACTGCACATCATCATGAATACGCTGGGACCAAGGACATTCTCATAATTGGTGGAAATGAACTCCTTGATATAGTCATTCATTTCTTTTACTAAGGCTTCTCCCTCCTGAGTCAGTTGTTCGTGGATGTCATCCAATGCGGCGCCATCCAGCACCATACGTGCCTCTTTCTTTTCCAGTTCTTCAATCTTCAACTCAAGCGAATTACGCTTTTCGATGAATTCATACAAAGCATTGTTTAGCGGCGTACCTTTAGCGGTGAGTTGAGAGTTGGATATGGAGACTTCAATCTTACCGTTCTCAAGTACAAGAGGCATGATAGCCTCATCATTCATGTAGAGCGTCACCATCATTACAGAGTCCGACGGACCACTCGTAGAGAACAAACCGTGTACCACTTCGGCGGAATCAATTGCTATCCACTGCCCGTCGCGGAGCGTTTTCAGGTATAACATCTTACCATCGAGGCTGGTCACCGATGACACACCCTCCACTTTATACTTGCGACTGCACGAAGCAAAAAGCACGAGCAAAAGCATTAAGGGCAAAATACGGTTCACATTCATTCTAATCATGCAGGAAACGATTTTTATGAAACACGATACAAAGGTACAACCTATTCGGGCTGTAAAGAAACTTTTTATCAATATTTAATTTTTGCTCTCTTTTTTCCATTAATAATCCTTATAAGGAGGGAGAAAAGAAAGGATATTTCATTTAGTTTACTTATTTTTGCAGTGATAACTAACAAAATGTAAACCCTGTAACTGAAACAAGTTAATCTCCTATGTCAACTTATGCTCCTTTTGCCAAGCCTCTTTATGTTATGCTGAAACCGGTAGGCGCCGTATGCAACCTTGCATGCGATTACTGTTACTACCTGGAAAAGAGCAAGCTATACCAAAACAACCCCAAGCACGTAATGAGTGAGGAGTTGCTGGAAAAGTTTATTGAAGAATACATAAATTCGCAAACCATGCCGCAGGTAATGTTCACCTGGCACGGTGGGGAAACTTTGATGCGTCCGTTGTCCTTCTACAAAAAGGCTATGGAACTACAAAAAAAATATGCCCGCGGACGTACAATAGACAATAGCATACAAACCAACGGAACCATGCTGACGGATGAATGGTGCGAATTCTTCCGTGAAAACAACTGGCTGGTAGGTGTCTCTATCGACGGACCACAAGAATTTCACGACGAATATCGCAAGAATAAGCAAGGTAAGCCTTCTTTCGTAAAAGTAATGCAAGGCATCAATCTGCTGAAAAAGCATGGTGTGGAATGGAACGGTATGGCGGTAGTGAACGATTACAATGCCGATTATCCTCTGGAATTCTACAACTTCTTCAAGGAAATAGGTTGCCACTACATACAGTTCGCCCCCATCGTAGAGCGCGTATTCGGGCATCAGGACGGACGTCATCTGGCCTCACTGGCCGATCGTGAAGAGATGGCCGAACTGGCGGATTTCTCCATCAGCCCTGAGCAATGGGGCAATTTCCTCTGCACCCTCTTTGACGAATGGGTGAAAAAGGATGTAGGTACCTATTACATTCAATTGTTCGACTCTACCCTGGCCAACTGGATAGGCGAACAACCGGGCGTTTGCTCCATGGCAAAGACCTGCGGACATGCGGGAGTGATGGAGTTCAACGGAGACGTATACTCCTGCGACCATTTTGTATTCCCCGAATATAAGTTGGGCAACATTTACCAGAAGACGCTGGTGGAGATGATGTACAGTGATAAGCAGCAGGCTTTCGGACAAATGAAGCAGCAATCATTGCCCACCCAATGCCGGGAGTGTGAATGGCTGTTTGCCTGCAATGGCGAATGTCCTAAAAACCGCTTCGCACGAACGGCAAGTGGCGAACCGGGACTGAATTATCTGTGCAAGGGATATCATCGTTTTTTCAGTCATGTAGCGCCATACATGGACTTCATGAAGAATGAACTGATGAACCAACGTCCGCCTGCCAATGTAATGAATTTCATAAAACAATAAATTGTATAAACAGATAACAATGAAAATTAGAACCTACTTAGTAGCGCTTGCAGCGCTGGCGTTCGGCTCTACAGCACGTGCCGACGAAGGAATGTGGTTACTGCAACTGATGAAACAGCAGAACTCCATTGAGTTGATGAAAAAACAAGGTTTGAAACTGGAAGCGGATGATTTGTATAATCCGAATGGAGTATCACTGAAAGATGCGGTAGGTATCTTTGGCGGTGGTTGTACAGGTGAAATCATCTCACCGGAAGGGCTGATTCTGACAAACCATCATTGCGGATACGCTTCTATCCAGCAACATAGCAGCGTGGAACATGACTATCTGACCGATGGTTTCTGGGCAAAAAACCGTGGTGAGGAATTGCCTACTCCGGGATTGAAATTCCAGTTCGTTGACCGTATCGAAGACATTACGGACATCGTGAACCAAAAGATCGCTACCGGTGAAGTAACTGAAGTAAATGCACTCACCCGCCCGTTCCTCAATAAACTGGCTAAAGAATTGTTTGAGAAGAGCGATCTGAAAGGTAAAAAAGGCATTGAAGTACAAGCTTTGCCGTTCTATGCCGGAAATAAATTCTATTTGTTCTATAAGAAAGTGTACACAGACGTACGTATGGTAGCCGCACCTCCTTCTTCCGTAGGCAAATTTGGTGGCGAGACGGACAACTGGATGTGGCCCCGCCACACGGGTGACTTCTCCATGTTCCGTATCTATGCCGATGCTAACGGTGATCCCGCAGAATATGCAGCATCAAACGTACCTTTGAAGACTCCCAAATATCTGCCTATTTCTATCAAGGGACTGGAAGAAGGTGATTACGCCATGATCATGGGTTTCCCCGGAAGCACAAGCCGTTACCTCACCGTATCGGAAGTAAAGGAACGTATGGAAGCACAGAACCAACCGCGTATCACTATACGTGGCGCACGCCTCGCCGTATTGAAAGAAGTGATGGCTGCCAGCGACAAAACTCGTATTCAATATGCCAACAAGTATGCCGGCAGCAGCAATTACTGGAAGAACTCCATCGGTATGAATAAAGCGATCATTGATAATGATGTACTGGGTACAAAGGCAGAACAGGAGAAGAAATTCGCAGAATTCGCTAAAGGTAAACCGGAGTACGAAGGTGTAGTAGAAAAAATAGATGCCATTGTAAACCAGACAATGCCGGTGACCGGTCAGTATTACTACCTGATGGAAGCATTCAGTGGCGCCATTGAATTCGGTAGCCCGTACATGGTTATGGATAACCTGAAAAAGGGATTGGAAGAAAAGAACGACTCTCTCATCAATAAGTCTCTCGAACAGTTGAAAGAGGTCTTTGCTGACATCCATAATAAAGACTACGATCATGAAGTAGACCGCAAAGTAGCCAAAGCTATCTTCCCGGTATATGCCGAAATTATTCCGGCAGAACAACGCCCGGCTTTCTATCAGGATATTGAAAAAGAGTTTAAAGGCGACTATAATGCTTATATTGATGCCATGTATGACAATTCCATCCTGGCAAACCAGGCCAACTTTGACAAGTTCATCAAGAAACCTACAGTAAAAGCTATCGAAAAGGATCTGGCAACTCAATATTCACGCGCCAAGATTGAAAAACTGAGGTCACTGGCACAGGAACTGAACAGTACTTCCAAAGAACTGGCATTACTGCACAAAGCATATATCCGCGGACTGGGCGAAATGAAAGAACCCGTTCCTTCTTATCCGGACGCTAACTTTACCATTCGACTGACGTATGGTAAAGTGAAATCATACAATCCGCGTGATGCCGTACATTACAAGTACTATACTACTACGGACGGTATTCTGGAAAAAGAAAATCCCGAGGACCGTGAATTCGTAGTTCCTGCCAAACTGAAGGAGCTGATACTGAAAAAAGACTTCGGACGTTATGCTCTGCCAAACGGTGATATGCCGGTTTGCTTCCTCAGCACAAACGACATCACCGGTGGTAACTCCGGTAGCCCCGTGCTGAATGCAAACGGTGAATTAATCGGTACTGCTTTCGATGGTAACTGGGAGTCTCTTAGCGGTGACATCAATTTTGATAATAACCTGCAACGTTGTATCAATCTGGACATCCGCTATGTACTGTTCATCCTTGAAAAACTGGGAGGATGCGAACATTTGATTAAAGAAATGAAAATTGTAGAATGAGAAAAACAATCTTATCCCTATTCATAACATCACTTGCCTTCGCCGCACACGCTGACGAAGGCATGTGGATGCTGACCGATCTGCAAAAGCAGAACGAAGTCGCTATGACGGAACTGGGATTACTAATCCCGGTGAACCAGATTTATAATCCTGACGGCATCGCCTTGAAAGATGCAGTGGTTCACTTCGGTGGCGGTTGCACAGGTGAAGTGATCTCTGCCGAAGGATTGGTACTGACTAACCATCATTGTGGCTATGGTTCTATCCAACAGCACAGTACAGTGGAGCATGACTATCTGACAGATGGATTCTGGGCAATGAACCGCGAAGAAGAGCTTCCCTGTAAAGGACTTACCATTACTTACATTGATGAAATCCTGGATGTAACAGACTACGTCAACGAACAGTTGAAGATAGATCCGGACCCAAACGGTACAAACTATCTGTCACCCAAATACCTGAAGGAAGTAGCCGAGCGCTTCTCTTCCGAACAAGGTATTGCCCTGACACCGGGACGCAAGCTTGAACTGAAAGCTTTCTATGGTGGTAACCGCTACTACCTGTTTGTTAAAACCACTTACAGTGACATCCGTATGGTGGGTGCACCTCCCTCTTCTATCGGTAAATTCGGTGCGGATACCGATAACTGGATGTGGCCGCGACATACAGGTGACTTCTCTTTGTTCCGCATATATGCCGACAAGGACGGAAATCCGGTGGAATACTCCAAGGATAACGTTCCCCTGAAAGTGAAGAAACATCTTACCATCAGCCTTGCCGGATACAAAGAAGGTGACTTCACTTTCGTCATGGGATTTCCCGGACGCAACTGGCGTTATATGATTTCCGACGAAGTGGAAGAACGTATGCAAACCACTAATTTCATGCGCCATCATGTACGTGGTGTTCGCCAGGAAGCATTGATGGAACAAATGCAGAAAGATCCTGCTGTACGTATCCATTATGCCAGTAAGTATGCCTCTTCTGCCAATTATTGGAAAAATGCCATTGGTATGAACGAAGGGCTTATCCGCCTGAAAGTACTCGACACGAAACGTGCCCAGCAGGAACAACTCTTGGCTCGCGGACGTGAACAGGGTGATGATTCTTACCAGAAAGCATTCGATCAAATACGCAGTATCGTTGAGCATCGCCGCCCTGCCCTCTATCATCAGCAGGCCATTCAGGAAGCATTGGTGACAGGCCTGGACTTTATGCGCATCCCCAACACTTCTGCCATGCTGGCTGCCCTGAAAAGTAAGGACAAGGCACAGATAAAGGCTGCCGCTGATAGCTTAAAGATTGCCGCTGACAAATACTTTGCTTCCGTACCTTTCCCTGATGTGGAACGTACAGTTGCCAAGAAAATGTTGCAGACTTATATGCAATATATCCCGGCGGAACAACGCATCAGCATCTTTGAGGTCATTGACAAACGTTTCAAAGGTAACAGTGATGCCTTTGTCGATGCTTGTTTCGACCACTCTATCTTCGGCAAGAAGGAAAACTTTGAAAAGTTCATCCGAAAACCGAGCTCGTATAAGTTGGGATTTGACTGGATGGTACTGTTCAAACATTCCATCACAGACGGACTGTTGCAGACCGCCATTGCTATGGCAGACGCCAACAAGAATTACAATGCCGCACACAAAGTATGGGTAAAAGGTATGATGGACATGAAACGGAGTGCAGGTACTCCCATTTATCCGGATGCCAACTCCACCCTGCGCCTCACCTACGGAAAGGTATTGCCTTATGAACCGGCTGACGGAGTGGAATATGGTTACTATACCACCCTCAAAGGTGCCATGGAAAAGGAAGATCCCGACAATTGGGAGTTTGTGATTCCTGCCAAATTAAAACAACTGTATCAGTCCAAGGACTTCGGACGCTATGCCATGCCGAATGGTGAAATGCCTATCTGCTTCATTGTGAATACAGACAACACCGGCGGTAACTCCGGCAGTCCGGTATTCAATGCCAAAGGTGAGCTCATCGGTACAGGTTTCGATCGCAATTATGAAGGACTTACAGGAGATATAGCCTTCCGCCCCTCTTCACAGCGTGCAGCCTGCGTAGACATTCGCTACACTTTATTTATCATAGAGAAGTATGCCGGTGCCTCACATATTATCAAGGAGCTGACTATTGCGGAATAAATAAAAGGAAGTATAAAAATATCACTCGGATATTCAAGTGAACCATAATTCGCCCCTGCAAGTAAAGTGAATAACTAAAGTCAATCACAATGTTTGCAGGGGCGAAATGTTTTCATTCAACCATAGTACAAAATTTCCAACAGCGTCCGAAGTCAGGTTTGATATGTTTTCTTCCCCTAGTT